>JABLTO010078003.1_pt1 | contig 20824 bp, 19 predicted proteins | sample 7160091 | NCBI WGS metagenome assembly JABLTO01 (sample SAMN14651225, study PRJNA627086) | human gut metagenome | isolation source: feces | host: Homo sapiens
ATGGTGGGAACAACAGGGCTCGAACCTGTGACCCTCTGCTTGTAAGGCAGATGCTCTCCCAGCTGAGCTATGCTCCCAACCTTGCTGTGACAACGAAATTTATTATACATGATATCAGCATAATTGTCAAGACTTTTTTGCTATAAAATTTAAAAAGTATGCCTTCTCTTGAATAAAACCAAAAGCACCGCCAAACACGCTATACAACGCATTTGACGGAGCTTTGTAAATGGAGCTACTGATCCGATTCGAACGGACGACCTGCTCATTACGAGTGAGCTGCTCTACCTGCTGAGCCACAGTAGCACAGAAATTAGACGTTTATTTGACTTAAATATTATACTATATGCAACTGTCTTTGTCAATCCTTTTTTCTTATCTTCATGGTCATTAATAGTAGTACACATTGTTATTTAAATCATACTTATAATTCTTGACAATACTGATTGCTTTTGGTATAATAAATATCAGTTTTGCGGGAGTGGCGGAATGGCAGACGCGCTGGTCTTAGGAGCCAGTTCCTCGGAGTGTGGGTTCAAGTCCCATCTCCCGCACCAGTCGAGAGCCTCGACACGCAATTCGCGTGTGAGGTTTTCTTTTTGCCTATATTTCGGCGCTCGCGTCAAAGCGGCATCTTTTTCGTCAAGTCTTTAAATAATTGGTGTTCAGTTTTTTACAAAAGCCCCTATTACAGAATTTCTTATACTAATTAACGAAAACAGGCTCTGTAGCGGTTTGAAATTACACGCTTATGAGCCTGTTTTATTTTATTCAATAACCCTTTTAACGGCAGATTGGTACTATGTCCATTTTTTTAGTTGGCATTTCACTTTAATTTTTTCTATTCATAAGATTTTATCTGCTACCATGATAGAAATCTAATTTTCTCTTTCATAAATTTTTACACATTGACAAGCATCTATGTATATGATATCATATAGATAATAATCTATGTGAGGTGCATGCAATGAATGAGATGGATATTGCTTTGATCTGTAAGGCTTTGGGAGATGCAAACAGACTGAAGATTGTAAAAATGTTATCGGACGGAGAAAAGTGCGGCTGCAAGTTGCTGGAATCATTCGAAATTACGCAACCGACTTTATCTCACCATATGAAAATTTTATGTGAGTGCGGTTTGGTGGAAACCCGCAAAGAGGGAAAATGGTTACACTATTCTCTGAACTGCGAAACGCTGACAGCGTTCAAAGTATTTATTTCATCTTTGGACTGCTGCAGAAATGGTGATTGCGGATGAAAATAATTTGGGATTTTATTCAAGATCAAATTCTCGGCATGAAGTGGTTGAATGAACTGATTGGCACAGGGTTGTCCTTTTTGGGATTGGACATAACCACACGCATCGGCGGCAGCATTCATTTTTTTTTCTACGATGTTATTAAAATTACGGTGTTGCTTTGCTTTCTGATTTTTTTAATCAGTTATATCCAAAGCTACTTTCCACCGGAACGCAGTAAAAAGATTTTAGGGCGATTTCACGGGATATGGGCAAACATTATTGCGGCACTGCTGGGTACGGTGACGCCTTTTTGCTCCTGCTCGTCGATTCCATTGTTTATCGGGTTTACCAGTGCAGGGCTACCCCTCGGTGTAACTTTTTCATTTCTGATTTCCTCCCCGATGGTTGATCTCGGAAGCCTGCTTCTGCTTGTCAGCATTTTCGGCTGGAAAATTGCGGTAGCCTATGTCATTGTCGGCCTTATTGTTGCCGTTATCGGTGGCACGCTTATCCAAAATCTGCATATGGAAAAGTATGTGGAGGATTTTATTAAAAATGCCAGCGCGGTGGATATTGACTCCCCAACGCTCAGCCAAAAGGAGCGGTTGATTTACGCAAAGGATCAAATGTTATCTACCTTTAAAAAAGTGCTTCCGTATATTCTTGTTGGTGTGGGTATAGGAGCGGTCATTCACAACTGGATTCCCGAAGCATGGGTGGAGGGCGTTCTCGGCAGCAACAATCCATTTGGTGTAATTCTCGCAACGCTTATTGGTGTACCGATGTATGCCGATATTTTTGGCACCATTCCCGTGGCAGAGGCTTTACTGTCCAAAGGTGCACAGCTTGGTACAATTCTTTCATTTATGATGGCGGTCACTACGCTGTCTCTTCCGTCTATGATTATGCTGAAAAAGGCAATCAAGCCGAAGCTGTTGGCACTATTTATCGGTATCTGCGCAGTGGGTATTATCATTGTCGGCTATTTGTTCAATGCGTTCCATTATTTACTGATATAGGAGGAAATCAAAATGGGATTATTCGGTAAGAAAAAAGAAGAAAAGAAATGTTGTTGTGCAGGAAACTGTAATGCGGCAGCCATGCAGGCAGCGAAAGAATGCAGAGCTAATGGGGCAAGCGTGAAGGTGCTCGGTTCCGGCTGTGCTAAATGTAATGAACTGGAAGCCAATACGCTGTCGGCTCTACAACAGCTCGGCATGGATACCGCTATCGATCATGTCACCGACTTTACACAAATCGCAGCATATGGTGTCATGACAACACCTGCACTCGTAGTGGACGGCAAGGTCGTGGCCTACGGAAAAGTGTTAAAAACTGAAGAAGTAGTTGCAATATTAAAAAAGATGAGGTAATGGTATGTCTTGCAGTAATGTGAAAGAGTGTAGTTGCCCCAAACAAACTTGTCCCAATCACGGGAAATGCTGTGCATGTGTTATTAAGCACCGAACAACCGATAGCCTGCCTTTTTGTCTGTTCCCGGATAATGGCGGCGATAAATCCAACCGAAATCATTATGAGGTTTTGAAAAAACGGTTTGAGAAATAAGCGCGATACAGCACAGGGTTATCGTAAATGCGCAACAAATTGATTTTATGATCTTGATGTTGATTATAAAACGTGGATGAAATTCTTCAGTTAAGTCAAATTTCAAATCCGATTAAACGTAGATAAAAGGATCAAAATTCTGTTCTGTAAAACAATTTTCCATAGTTCTTTATTCAATCAAATACTATTCTTTCATTTACAAAAACAGTTCTCCAATTCGGAGGACTCAGATTACTGACAAACCCGTCGAAAACCGACGGGTTTGTCAGTAATCTGTACGCTGCAAAGCAGCGTTTCCGCCTGCGGCGGTCATCAAAACACTGTTTTGATGGAATTTATGTTATAATAAAAAGTAAAGCAGGTGTATTTTCGTTATTCCACAACGGATTTGTTTTTCAAATCCTGTTTTGTAATAAAAAATAACCTAACCTCATCTGTTTTCATCTGACTATATGGGTGTATCATTCATGAATGGAACATAGAGGGGAAAGCTATGAGAACAACCGGACTACCGGAACAGATTGGAAATGCTGAATTCATTGACAAAATATATCAATTTTCATATCGCAGATGCAATACTTCATTTGAAGCAGAAGATTTGTGTTCTGATATTATTTTTGCAGTGATATCAGCCATGCGTAAGCAATCTGAAATAAAAAATTTTTATGCTTTTGTATGGACAATTGCCCATCGGGTATATGCTGATTTCTGTGAGAAACGTAGCAAAGCTTCGGTTAATCTCAGTATAGAAAACGCGGAACTGTCTTTGGTTGAAGAAGAAAATGATATAGATACATTAGTCGAAAAGGCAGAAGAAGCAGAACAAATAAAAAAGATTTTCAGTGAAATAGCCTTTTTGTCAAAAGCATATCGAGATGTTATGGTGATGTACTATATTGATGAATATAAGATCAAAGATATTGCGCTTCTTCTCGGTATATCGGAAACAACGGTAAAACAGCGATTGTTCTCTGCCCGAAATTCTATCAGAAGAGAGGTTAAAATAATGAATGATCGGAATTTATCTTTAAAACCCATTCGACTGGCAATCTCCGGAACCGGTAATCCGTGCGGCAATGACCCGAGATCTAAAAGTGAAAGAACTTTTTCGCAAAATCTAATATATCTTTGCAAAGATAAACCCAGAACAGCGAAAGAACTATCAGAAGAGCTGTGCGTTCCTATGCCCTACATTGAAGAAGAACTGGACATACAGTGCCGGGGAGAAAACGGAAGTTACGGTATGTTGCGCAAATTGGAAAACGGTAAATATGTTGCTAATATTTTGTTGGTGGATTACGAGGAATATGACGAAGCAAATAAAATATATGAGCGGCATCTGCCGGAATTTTGTCGTCGGTTAAAGAACGCTTTGGAACAAAATAAGGAAAAAATACTTTCTTTTCCTTATTTAAGTTCGCAAAAAGACAGTTGTTTTATTTTATGGACGCTGATTTCAAGAACAATTTGGGATTTTGAACAGAAGATAAACAGTGTCATTGCAAATAAATACTTTTCTGATATAGTACCGGTTGAACGCGTTTTTTCATGCGTCGCGGTGGCTTTTCGTGACGAAACAGCTCCCATTTTGGATTTTTACGGATGTGATGGTATAGATGCATCTGATGTGGGAGGATATCGCAGCGTTTTTGTGTCGAATATTTACGGAAAACGTGTTGATAAGCATCTTCATTGCGGGCATAATTTATCACAGGATTTAAAGCTTCTTATGGTGTTGAAAGCGATTGGAGGACTTCCGGTTGATGAATTGACGGAAAATGAAAAGGAGATTGCGGCAAAGGCTATTGAGTGTGGATACCTTTGCAAAAAGGGAAATGTCTTAGAACCGAAAATTATTGTGATTGACAGAAAAAATGATCAAGAATTTTATAATCTTTCTTTTGATTTAAACACTAATATGAAAGAGATCATTGAAGATATTGCTGACGAATTATCTGTGTTTATGAAAAAGCGTATACCCGAACATCTGATTAGTGAATATCAAATATATACACAACTGATTGCCGGTGTACGGATTCTTTCGCAAACCATTGAAGAATGTATCAAAGAAGGAATGTTGAGCGAGCCGGAAAAACGTATCGGAGCAGAGGGTGTACTGATGATTGTAGAAAAATAACGGCACAAGGCAGGGAGAACCATCTCCCTGCCTTGTGCCGTTATTTTGTTTTTTCGTGTTTCAGACGGTGAATTTCCTCTTTCCGAATTGCTTATAAGTGAATCCGATTATAATCAAGGTGATGATAAAGGTTAAAATATCCGCTGCCGGCATGGAATACAAAATGCCATCCAGCCCGAAAAAGACGGGCAGCAAAATGGAAAATCCTACTCAAGTGCGAATTTTGGAATAAGACAAGATAAGTATGTATCTATTCATTTAAATAATCACCCACATCGTTTTGATTATACTGTTTTTTGATTTTGATAATAATTGAACCGTCTTCCTGTTTTGTTTCGCTGATAATTTTGAATTTTGTTCTGTCATGTTCCAGCTTTGCCTTGTAATGAGCCACTTCTTCGTTGACCAATTGTACCGCATAATCATGTTCAATATCGTCTTTCAGCATAAAATGAAGTGTTTGGCAAATGCATGCAGCCTTTACTCTTTTCATGCGCCCGCCTCCTTTCTGGGTGGTTATTTTAATAACATTCATAAATATTATGTATTAAGAGAGCACACCTTTTCGGATTTTCAGTGTCTCTATATCATGAAAAACTGGAATCAGCTGTGCTTTCCTTAATGGTTATTGACATTCTTCGTTGTGGATTTCCAACCTGTCTCGGATATATTCTCCGACCTGCTCTCCGTTAAGACGTAAGGAAAAAGCAAATTCATCTTCGATCAATTTTTCTAAGGATTGCAGGATATGCTCATCACTGGAACACAACTTTTTTCCGCATGACTCTCTGTGTTTTTTGTTTTGATAAATACAACTAACCACTAACAGCATATCGGTTTGGCTTCCGTTTGCAATGATTTGATAAAAATAATCTGATCTGGCGTTTTTGTCATCAATCCATTCCATTGTTTTCCCTCTGGCTTCTGAAAGAACGGCGTCGATTTCATCTTTAGTCATGGTTCGCCGCATTTTTGAAATTAAGTTGGGTGAGTTGCAGGGAACAAAAACCGTTTCATTTTTATCGTGAACCGGCTGTAAAATATAGTAAATGTTTTCTTTCATATTAGAAAAGGTCAGCGGTTTGATATCTTGTATCATACATAGCCCGGTTTTCCCATAGATTACATGATCATTTTTTTGAAATGGATATGGCATATTTTTGTTTTCCTCCAGGATGATTGCTGTCTGTTGTCAAGATTGTATGGTTCGGTAATTACATTGTTTTATCACTATATATTTATTATACCAGTATTTTCGTGCCTTTTTCAAAGGCTATTTTAAACAAATCTGGGACCGGATAGGTTTGTGCAAAAGTACAAATCGAAATTTAACAGAATTTGTCTTGTAACTTGGGCTTCATCGTGGTAAAATATATTATTAATAATTTGTCGGTACGCCGGAAAGGAAATGGCTATGAGCATAAAACAGTGGAAATTGAATCATATTTCAGCAGAAAAATCCCGTATTCTGTCGAGCGAATACGATTTGCCTCCGCTTGTTTCCGATGTCCTGGTGGGAAGGGGGCTGGATACGCCACAGGCTGTTGAAGATTTTTTCAGTGCAGACAGCGATTTTTTTGATCCGTTTTCGATTCTGGATATGGACAGAGCGGCAGAACGTATTCTGCAGGCGTTGGAACGTGATGAAAAAATAGCGGTATACGGCGATTATGATTGTGACGGAGTGACGGCTACTGCTATTTTATATCAATATTTTGTTTCAATCGGCGCAAACGCGGTATACTATATACCGGAGCGGGACGGAGAAGGATACGGTCTGAATGCCGCTGCAGTACAGAGTCTGTCAGAACAAGGCGTCGGTTTGATTGTAACGGTAGATAATGGCATTTCGGCAGTTGCAGAAGTCAATTTGGTGAAACGGCTGGGAATGGATATTGTGATTACCGATCATCATCAGCCGGGAGATACTCTGCCTGATGCGGCAGCGGTGGTTGATCCGCACAGAAAAGATTGCGGAAGTCCGTACCGTTATCTTTGCGGCGCAGGCGTGGCGTTAAAGCTGGTTGCGGCTTTAGAAGACGGAAACATGGACAGTGCCGTCGAATATTTTGGAGATCTTGCGGCAATCGGCACAATCGGAGATGTGGTGCCGCTTACCGGTGAAAACCGCAAGCTGGTAAAGCGCGGACTCCAGATGCTGCAAAATACGGAAAACATGGGTTTGAATGCGCTGCTTCAGCTGGCAGGACTCGAAGATAAGACTCTGACGGCAGAAAATGTTGCATTTGGGATCGTTCCGCGTATTAATGCTGCCGGGCGGATGGGATCAGCACGTCTTGCCATGGAGTTACTGCTTTGTGAGAGCGAGGAAGAAGCGGCTGATCTGGCACAGAAAATCAATGACTTAAATAAACAGCGACAACAGCAGGAAAATTTCATTATGGAAGATATTGAACGATTGCTGTCTGAGCATCCCGAAAAGCTGAAAGAACGAGTCTTGGTGCTTGCGGGAGAAAACTGGCATCACGGAGTAATCGGGATTGTGTCGGCAAAAATTTCAGAGCGGTTTTCGAAGCCGAATCTGTTGATTTCTGTGGACGGAAAGGAAGCAACCGGCTCTGCACGCAGTTTCGGAGAATTTTCATTGTTTAAGGCGTTGACATCCTGCAGTTCTCTGCTCACAAAATACGGCGGGCATAAACAGGCGGCGGGATTTAGTTTGCCGACAGAAAATATCGAAGGTTTTTCCCGGGAAATAAATCGATATGCACGGGAATACTTTGACGAAATGCCCCGATATACATATGTGATTGACAGGACGCTGACCGCAGAAGAAATGACGGTTGAAAATATAGAACAGTTGGAACTGCTCCAGCCGTTCGGTGCGGAGAATCAGTCTCCCGTTTTTTTGGTGAAACAGTTAAAGGTTTCAGCGATTACGCCGCTTTCGGATAACAAACACATTAAAATTACTTTTGAAACAGAACATAAAAAAAGCTTTCAGGGACTTTATTTTGGAATGAGTACCGACCGGTTTTGTTTCGAAATCGGCAATACGGTGGATTTGGTGGCTTCGGTCGGCATTAACGAATATAACGGAAGAAAAAGCGTGTCGGTAAAAATCAAAGATATCCGTCCGTCCGATTTTCCGGAATCACAGTTTTTCAGTGCCAAAACGGCTTATGAGAAAATAACTCAGGGAGAACCGGTTGACAGCAGATTGAAAGGAAGAATTTTGCCCTCACGGGATGAAATTGCTTTTCTATACCAGTTGTTAAAAAAGAACCGGGGATTTCATCAGGATGTCGAATTGCTTTACATTAAAATTATGGAAACAAAGCTGAATTATTGTAAGTTCCGCTTTGTATTGGATATTTTAAATGAACTCCGGCTGATAGAATTGTCTCCGCTCGGAAATGATATTACTGTGCCGGAGCAGGTACAGCGGGTGGATTTAAACAATTCCGGAATTTTGCAGAGGTTAAATCAAATTTAGCGTAATCAGTGCAGGAAAGGCATGATATCAATGACCTATACGTTTGATATGTTAAACGATTATTTAGAAAAATCCGAGCGATCGTTTGATGTAAAAAAAATTAAAGAGGCATATGAGTTGGCTCAAAAGGCGCATCAGGGACAGACGCGCGTTTCGGGAGAGCCTTATATTTCACATCCTATCGCGGTGGCTTATATTCTGGCAGAGCTTGGAATGGATACAGAAACATTGATCGCCGCATTGCTGCACGATGTCGTGGAAGACACGCCGATTACTCAGGAGGATATTATCCGGCAGTTCGGCAATCATATTGCGCTGTTGGTTGACGGGGTTACTAAGCTGGGAAAGGTGCCGCTTTCCACCAAAGAAGAACAGCAATCCGAAAATGTCCGCAAAATGCTGCTTGCCATGTCCCAGGATATCCGCGTCATTATTATTAAGCTTGCCGACCGGCTGCACAATATGCGTACTTTGAGTGTAAAATCGCCGCAAAAGCGGCGGGATACCGCTTTGGAAACAATGGAGATTTATGCGCCGATTGCACATCGGCTGGGTATTCGTGCGGTCAAAGAGGAATTGGAGGATATTGCGCTTCATTATTTGGACCCGGTTGCCTGCCGTGAAATTGAAGAAACACTGGCGCTGAAAAAGGATGCACGGGAGAAATTTATTGAGGATATTAAGCATCGGATACAGGATCGTCTGAAAGAATATAATTTGGAACCGCATATCGAGGGAAGGGTAAAAAGCCTCTATGGCATTTACCGCAAAGTTTACATGGCGGGACGGGGATTTGATGAAGTTTATGATATCTATGCGGTGCGCGTGATCACTTCTACGGTAATCGAGTGCTATAATATCTTGGGGATTATGCATGATTTGTTTACTCCGATACCGAACCGTTTTAAAGATTATATTTCTACTCCGAAGCCGAATATGTACCAGTCATTGCATACGACGGTTATCGGCAAAGAGGGGATTCCGTTTGAGATACAGATTCGTACCTGGGACATGCATTACACTGCCGAATACGGAATCGCGGCGCACTGGAAATACAAGGCAGGGATTCAGGGAAAAGAAAAGATGGAGGAACGTCTTGCCTGGATCCGTCAGATTATTGAGAGCCAGCAGGAGTCCGAAGATGCAGAGGATCTGGTCAAAACCATCAAAACCGATTTGGGCTCAGAGGAGGTATTTGTCTTCACTCCGAAAGGCGATGTGAAAAGTTTGCCGCTTGGCTCTACGGTTGTGGATTTTGCTTATGCGATTCACAGTGAGGTAGGAAACCGTATGATCGGCGCACGAGTGGACGGACGAATGGTGTCTTTGGACCACCAGGTAAAAACAGGGCAAATCGTTGAGATTATTACTACAAATTCTCCCACTCATGAGCCGAATCGGGATTGGCTGAAAATCGCAAAAACCAGCGAGGCGCGCAGTAAAATCCGCGCGTGGTTTAAGCGGGAGCGGCGAGAGGAGAATATTGAGGCAGGACAGCAGGAATTAGAACGGGAATTTAAACGCAGCAATATTCATTTGTCCGAAACGGAACAGGATGAATTTATTGAATCGATAGCCAAGCGGCAGCATTGTGAAAACATCAATGATTTTTATGCGGCGATTGGCTACGGCGGCATTCTGCTTTCGAAAATTATGCCGCGTGTGAAAGAAGATTATCAGAAGCAGCAACGGCAAAATGAGCAGCTAGCAGCTCCGCTGGATATTGCAGAAATCACGACGCCCCGAAAAAAGAGCACAAGCGGCGTTATCGTGGAAGGAATTGATAACTGTTTAGTAAAGTTTTCTCAATGCTGCAATCCGCTGCCCGGCGACGATATTATCGGTTTTATTACCAGAGGGCACGGCGTGTCTGTTCATAAAAAAGATTGTGTAAACTATATAAACGGATTGGCAACCGAGGAACAGCGCGCACGATGGATTGATGTTCATTGGGCGGACGATACCACGGTCAGCTATCGTTCTACACTGGATATTATTGCGCATAATCATAATTCGCTCCTTGCTGATATTTCGGTAGCTTTGGCAAATTTCCGGGTTCCGATTCACGAGCTTAACGCACGAGAATTAAAAAACGGAAATCTGAATATTGTGGTAAGTATCGGGATTGCCGGTATTGAACAACTGAAAAATATCATCCAGAAGTTGTCCAAGGTGGAGGGTGTCATCGCAGTAGAACGCTCCGGAAAATAAGATCGACGTTTGTGTTCTGCTTGTTTCAAGATAGAAAAACGGCAGATTTCAGAAAGGAATGACTGAAAAATGAAAATGGTTGTCATGCAGGTGGGAATGCTGGGCGTTAACTGCTATATCGTGGTTTCGGACAGTCAAAATGCCGCAGTAATTGATCCGGGCGGAGAGGCAGAAAGAATACTCGATTACCTGCAAGCAAACAAGTTGACTTTGCAAAAGATTCTGCTTACCCATGGACATATTGATCATATCGGGGCGGTGAAGGCGCTAAAGGAGCGCACCGGAGCGGAGATTTATATTCATGCTTCAGATGCGGAAATGCTGAGCGATCCGGTTAAAAACCTGGCTTCTCCGTTTCGAATGGCTTATCAGCCGGTATCTCCCGATCATACTTTTTCGGATGGGAGCCAAATCTCTTTGGATGAAATCACGTTCACAGTGATGCACACTCCGGGACATACAAAAGGCTCGTCGGTGTTTTTAACCGGAACGACCATGCTTTCAGGAGATACTTTGTTTCAAGGCTCGATCGGCAGGATTGATTTTTACGGCGGTGATTATGAGGCAATGCAGCAATCTCTGAAAAAGCTCATCGGGCTGGAAACGAACTATACCGTTCTAAGCGGGCATGGAGAAAAAACGACGCTCGGGGAAGAAAAAAAGTATAATCCCTATTTGGGCGGCTCCGAGCTGTAACATGATGACTGCCGACAGCAGGCAGAAAGGAAACACCGAAAAATGACCCTAATATTTATCGGACAGCACTACAAATATGAGTTGGAGAGTATTTGTAAGCTTTTTTATCATTGTCAGAAAATTGAATTGGAATATGAAAGCACTGATTTTAATCGCGATAATCTTATTATTACCAGAAAGAAAAAAGGAAAACAGCATACCTTTCTTTTGACGATTGTCAAAGTAAACGGACAATGCTACCGGCAGCACAGGAAGATAGAAAACGATTGCTCGCGCTATGAAAAAATTTGCGAACGGCTTCTTTGTGAGATGGTATACCGGATTCTTTCTGAGTACACAGGACGTCGTCCGAAATGGGGCATCATGACCGGTATTCGTCCGGTTAAGAATCTTCATTGGGATGAGGAGCAAGGAATCACTGCTGCGGAAACAGACCGCCGCTTTGCCGAAGATTATCTGGTATCAGAGGACAAGATCAAACTCTGCCATATGATTTACGATCTGCAAAAGCCGATTATTAAAGCTTCCCGTAAAAATTCGGTTAGCTTGTATGTTTCCATCCCTTTTTGTCCGTCCCGATGCAGCTATTGCTCCTTTGTTTCTCATTCTATTGCAAGCAAAAACGCGCAAAAATTGCTACCCGATTATGTGGAGATATTAGATAAAGAATTACATCACACTGCTCAAATCATAAAAGAGTTAGGTTTGCGTTTGGAAACGGTGTATTTTGGGGGCGGCACACCGACTACTTTATCTGCACCGCAGCTTGCCTTGCTGTGCAAGCGGATTGAAACAGATTTTGATTTGTCCGGTGTGCGGGAGTATACCGTAGAAGCGGGACGTGCTGACACAATTACCGAAGAAAAATTGAGAGTGCTAAAGCAAGCAGGAGTATCGCGTATCAGCATTAATCCGCAGACTTTTCGTGACAGCGTGTTGCTCGAAATCGGCAGAAAACATACCGCTGATGATGTGATACGGTGTTATGAGCTTGCCAGAAGAATCGGGCATTCTTGTATTAATATGGATTTTATTGCAGGGCTGCCGACCGATACGGTTTTCGGGTTTTACGAAACCATCAATCAGGCAGTGGCGCTGTCTCCCGAAAACATCACCGTTCATACGTTGTCGGTAAAGCGTTCCTCCAACTTGTTTGCCGAAAAGACATTTTCGGTGGAGGAACTGGCGAATCCCATCGAGGAGATGGTCAACTACGCGCAGGATACCCTGCTGGCTACCGGATATCTTCCTTATTATTTGTATAAGCAGAAAAATACACCCGGAAATTTGGAAAATGTAGGCTATTGTAAACCCGGATATGAGGGGTTGTATAATATTTATATGATGGAGGAAGTGCATAGCATTTTAGCCTGCGGCGGAGCAGGCGTGACAAAATTGGTGGATCAGGATACGCACAAAATCGAACGAATATTTAATTATAAATATCCGTATGAATATATAGACGGGTTCGATGTGATCTTAGAAAGAAAAGGAATGGTGAAAAGATTTTATGAGCAATCAAATCATGAAAAAACGGTTATCGCTGGAACAGTATAATAAAATGGCACAAACAGCTCCGGATGCTTTGGTGGCAGAGTCGGAAAACGATTATTACAGCCAGATTGAGCAGATTGCGGAGCATATTAAAATAAATAAGGAACGCTATAAAGTTGTGTTGTTGGCGGGGCCGTCTGGGTCAGGGAAGACAACCACGGCGTCTAAACTAAGAAAAAGGTTGGATCAGATCGGCATTCAGTCCGTTTATGTGTCGCTTGATAATTTCTTTCTGGATCGGGATAAGCTTCCGCTGTTGCCGGATGGTATGCCGGATTTTGAGAGCATCCAAACGCTGGATATGGACTGTTTAAATGCTTTCTTTTCGGATTTGCTCCAGACCAATAAAGCCTCCATTCCTATTTTTGACTTTAATACCGGGAAACGAAGCGATAAAACGGTTGATCTGGAGATTGATGATAATTTTGTGGTGATTATTGAAGGAATCCATGCGTTAAATCCGGTGATTACCGCAGATCATTACAGTGAAAATTTCTGCAAGCTTTATATCAGTCCGAAAAGCGAATACGAATCGAACGGGAAAATTGTTCTCAATTCCCGCAATTTGAGACTGATTCGCCGGATGGTCAGAGATTATCATTTCCGCGGCTCCAGCCCGATCAATACGATGAAAATGTGGAAACATGTGGTGGAAGGAGAGGATATTTATATCCGACCATTCCGGACTACTGCTGATTTTTGGATCAACTCGGTGCATAAATATGAGCCGATGATTTTTCATCATTATCTTCTGCCGATTCTGGAAGAGGTAGAACCGGAATGTGAGTATCAGGCAAAGTTTACCGAGTTAAAAGATACGTTAGAGTTGTTTTATGATTTAGATAAAGAAATTGTGCCGTTGGATTCTCTGCTTCGGGAATTTATTGGATAATTTATGTAATGTATCGGTTTTTTCATATTTATTTCATATTTTGCGGGTATAATAGGGTTGAAAACAAGGTGCAGGTTGATTGTTATGGCTTGTACATGTGATTGCATGAAATAATGCCTGAATGGAATACGAAATTTCGTGTTTTTCGGCTGATAAAGCAGGCGTTATTTATGATATGGTAAATCCGGTAATGAAAGTCTGTGAAAAAGCTGGTAAACCCGCTGATTTACCGCTTTTGGGAAAAGAATAATCAGATCAGCGGAGAAATGAGGTTTATGATGATGGAAGAACTGTTCGGAAAGGCAAAAAAAGTTGCGAATGCTGCCGGAAAGAAAACCGGTGAACTTGTGGAAATCTCAAAACTGAAATTGTCAGCGATGCAGGTTAATACCGATATCAAGGCGCTGTATGAAAAGTTAGGCAGCGCAGTATACAGCATGAATAAGGCACATTATGAAAATTCGGAGCTGTTGGAATCATTAATTGAAGAGATTGACGAAAAACGTGCTGAGTTAAAGAAAATTAATGATAAAATTGCGGTGCTTCAGAAGGCAAAAGAGTGCCCGTGCTGTCAGACAAAAAATCCCCAGACGGCGTTTTATTGTCAAAAATGCGGTTCTAAGCTTCCGACGCCTGCTGATTCTTCTGACGATGACAGTTGTGACGGCGGCTGCGCATGTGGTTGCGACTGCGATTGCCATGCAGAGAATATTGATTCGGAAGAATAATCAAAGTTTTGCAAATGAATAACACAGGGCGTGGCCATTTACCGCGCCCTGTGTTATTGCAAAAGGAAAACATCATACATCCTATCAAGAAACGGAGAAGCGAAGATGCAGTACCAGAATTACCGTCAGGCGGCGGAGTATATTGGCTCGAAAATCATGGGACAGCCCGATATGGCAGTGATATTGGGTTCGGGATTGGGAAAGATGGCGAATGATCTTCCCGGAGCCATACGAATTCCTTACGGAGAGATTCCGTTTTTCCCGCAGTCCACAGTGGATTCTCATAAAGGAGAATTGGTATTCGGCGAGCTTGCCGGAAAAAAGATTCTGTTTATGTCGGGCAGATTTCATTACTATGAGGGATATCCGTTGGAACAAACAGTCATTCCGGTTCGAGTGTTTTATCTTTTGGGAATCAAAAAGCTGATTGTAACCAATGCTGCCGGCGGAGTGAATGAAGATTTTACACCGGGCGATTTTATGTTAATTACCGATCATATTAAATTCTTTGATGAAAGTCCGGTCAGAGGAAAAAATATACCCGAATTCGGACAGCGTTTTTTTGATTTGTCCGAGGCATATGATAAACGGTTTCGGGAAACGGCGCTGGAAGCTGCGCAATCTTGTGATATCTGCTTACGGCAGGGAATATATGCCTATATGCCGGGACCTCAGTTTGAAACGCCGGCAGAAATTCGCGCTCTTCGTGTACTTGGTGCGGATGCGGTGGGGATGTCTACCGTTCCCGAGGTGATTGCTGCGAATCAATGCGGCATGCGTGTGCTGGGAATTTCCTGTATTTCCAATATGGCGGCAGGGATTCTGAGTCAGCCGATTAGCGATGATGAAGTAGTGGAGGTTGCAAACCGGGTGTCGGGACAGTTTATTACATTTCTAAGTGAAATCATTCGTAGGGCTGCAGACTAGAACAAAACAGACAGGAGAACAAAAAAACGATGATTTTTAAAAATATTGCAATATTGGATGATACATTTCAGATACGGGAAAATCAATATGTCCAAATCAGGCAGGACAAGATTGTTTATATCGGAGAACAAATGCCAGAAACCGGTTCGGAAGAAGAATTTGACGGTAAAGATAAACTGATGATACCGGGCATGGTAAATACACATACTCATGTTCCCATGACGCTGTTGCGGGGATATGGGGAGAATCTTCCGCTGGATCGATGGCTGAATGAGCGGATTTTTCCTTATGAGCATCAGCTTGATGCGGACAGTGTTTATGATGCTTCTCTTTTGGGAATTGCGGAAATGCTGATGTTTGGGGTGACTTCCTTTACCGAAATGTATGATTTTTGCGGTGACATTGCAAGAGCTGCCTTAGAAAGCGGAATATGTGCGAATATCAGCCGCGGAGTGCTTTGTTTTGACGATTCATCCCTTTCGGATTTACAGTCTTTCCGGGAAAGCAGGGAATTATATGAAAATTGGAATAATGTGGGGAATGGAAGAATAAAAGTTGATATGTGCATTCACGGCGAATATACCTCAACGCCAAAAGTGGTATCGGCAATGGCGGAATATGCAAAGTCGCTTAGATGCAATATGCATATCCATTTGGCAGAAACCAAAAAGGAATTTGATGAGTGTATAGAACGCCACGGAATGACGCCGACAAGATATATGGAAACGATGGGCGTTTTTGATAATCCGACTACGGCGGCGCATTGTGTTTATCTAACCGATGAAGATATTGCCATTCTTGCTCAAAATCAGGTTACAGCAGCGCATTGCCCGGTTAGCAACTTGAAATTGGGCTCGGGTGTGGCACGGATTGCGGATATGCAAAAGCAAGGCGTCAATATTACGCTGGGGACAGATGGCTGTGCCTCAAACAACAATTTGAATCTTCTTGAAGAAGTAAAATTGACTTCGGTATTGCATAAAGGAATCACCGGCAATGCGGCAATTTGTCCGCCGGCAGAGATCATGAAATACGCGACCCAAAACGGCGCTGCCGCGCAGGGAAGACCGGATACGGGCTGCATTAAGGTGGGAAACAAAGCCGATTTTGCTGTTTTAAATTGCGATAAGCCGTATTGGTATCCATCTCATGATAAATTAAATGATTTGGTTTACGCGGCGCAGGGGACCGACGTTATGATGACAGTGGTAAACGGCAAAATCTTGTATCAAAACGGAGAATTTCATACGATTGATATCGAAAAAGTAAAGGCAGCAGTAAAAAGACATAATAAACAAATTCTTAAAAATTTGGATTTATGATTGTATTTGTTGCTAAATAGTGGTATGATAAAAAATACTCGAATTCAAAAAGTTTTAGGTTTATTTTTTGTTATTCCACGACGGATTTGTTATCAAAATCCTGTTTCATAATAAAAAATGCTTTCAAAAAACGGATACCTAGACGATGTGTATCCGAAACAGTGGAAGGGGGCGCATAATTTGGGTAAGAAAAGTACAAAGCAGAATTTTTTGCAGGGTGCATTTATTCTGGTTGCTGCCACGGTTTTGGTAAAAGTGATCGGCGCGCTGTTTAAAATCCCGCTTGCCAACCTTGTGGGAGGCGTCAGCTCAGGTTTTTTTGCTTCTGCCTATAATTTGTTTACCCCTATTTATGCAGTTTGTGTAGCCGGTTTGCCGGTGGCAGTCTCAAGAATGGTTGCCGAAACATCGGCAAGAGGACGCTATCGGGACAGCAGAAAGATTTTTCATTTGGCACTTTTGACCTTTTTAATTGTCGGTTTTATCGCGATGGTTATCATTGCGGTGTTTGCTAAACCATTTGTTACGATGCAGAAATCTGCCGGAGCACTGTGGTCGGTGGTGACGATTGCGCCCGCTGTGTTTTTCGGATGTATTATGTCGGCATACCGTGGTTATTATGAAGGCTTACGAAACATGTACCCGACTGCGATTTCCCAGTTAATCGAAGCGCTTGCCAAAATGCTGGTGGGATTGATATTTGCTTATATTGTAGTTCAGATGGGATTGAGTCAGTATGAGGCAACCAAAGAAACCACCAAATTAGTTTTTGGCACTGTGGTAAATATTACGCCCGGTTTGTCCGGCGCGGAGCTTCAGGAAGAAATTATGAAGCAGGTACAACTGGCGGTGGCACCATATACAGCGGTTGCTGCGACTTTTGGTGTAACAGCCAGTACGGTGGTCGGAACTATGGTTTTAGTTTTACGCCATAAGATAAAAGGGGACGGCATCAGTAAAGCAGAACTGGCGTCGTCGCCAAAATCAATGTCGACAAAAACATTGCTGGTCAGGCTGTTGAAAATCGCCATTCCGGTATCGTTGGGCTCTTTGGCGGTAAACTTAACTTCAGTGATTGATTTGTTCTCTATTAAATCCAGGCTTAACAGTGTGGCAATCAATCATACCGATGTTATCATGAAAATGTTCGGTGAATTTATGCCGAATAATATTCCGGTCGATAAAATTGCGGATGAACTGTGGGGAATCTACTCGGTTGCCGTATTATCCCTGTTTAATTTGGTGCCTTCTCTTTGCGTTGCCTTCGGGAAAAGCGCACTGCCGAATGTGACGGCGTCATGGGCTCGTAAGGATATTGCCGGTACAAAGCGTAATATCGAATCTGTGCTGCGGATTACAGCATTGCTGGCGATTCCTGCCGGTGTCGGTCTTTCGGTACTCAGCAAGCCGGTATTGTCCTTTTTGTTCAATACCGAAACAGTGGAAATTGGCGGACCGATTTTGCAAATATTGGGTATTGCCTGCATCTTTGTTTCCATTGTCACACCAATCTATAATATGCTTCAGGCAGTGGGTAGGGTAGATATTCCGGTTAAATTGATGCTGCTCGGCGCCGCAATCAAATTGGTAATGAATTTTACATTAGTGGGAATACCGCAGTTAAACATTAAGGGTGCGGCATTTGGTACACTGGCTTGCTATATCGTCAGCTTTTTGTTGGGGTTGTATTTCCTGTGCAGGCAGACCAAGGTGATGCCGAATTTTATGAGTGTTTTTGTGAAGCCATTGATTGCTGCTGTTTTGATGGGAGCGGCTGCTTGGGCGGCAAATGGACTGCTCGGCAGATTCCTTCCAACCAAGCTGACAACGTTGACGGCAATCGTAATCGGTGGGCTCATTTACGTTATTTCTTTGCTTTTGGTGCATGGAATCTCAAAAGATGACATTTTAATGCTTCCAAAAGGGGAAAAAATTGCAAAAGTACTTGAAAAACGCGGAATAATAGAGTAATATATATATTATGGTTGCTAAAAAGTCAAAATATAGCAATTTTATTATCTGCAAGATGAGAAAAAGTATGGGGTACCCAAGATGGAGTTTCAGTTTAAACCACATTATGATATCGGCGACTTGTTGAAGATCATGCGTTTGCTTCGTTCAGAGAACGGATGTCCTTGGGATATCGAGCAAACACATCAGTCTATTCGCAAGAACTTTATTGAGGAAACCTATGAAGTGGTAGAAGCAATAGATAAGAACGATATCGAGCTTTTGAAGGAAGAATTGGGAGACGTACTGCTGCAAGTGGTTTTTCACACGCAGATGGAAACGGAAAACGATAATTTTACCTTTGATGATGTGGCGGATGGAATTTGTCAAAAGCTGATATTGCGTCATCCTCATATTTTCTCAGATGTTACGGTGCATAATGCCGACCAGGTTTTGTCTAATTGGGATAAAATAAAAAAAGCAGAAAAAGGTCAAAAATCGGCTACTGAAACTTTAGAGGCGGTTCCGAGTGTATTGCCCGCATTGATGCGTGCGCAAAAGGTACAACAGCGTGCGGCGCGTGCAGGATTTGACTATGATACCTGTGATCAGGCAATGGCGGATTTAAAAAGCGAGGTTTCGGAATTGGAGAAGGCACTTGCTTCCGGTAATCAGCAGCATGTTGAGGAAGAATTGGGAGATCTTATTTTTTCCGCTTTGAATATTGCCCGTTTTTCCAAGTTAGACGGAGAGGACAGTTTGACGAAATCCACTCAAAAATTCATTCATCGTTTTGCTGAAGTGGAGCGCCTTGCAGGTGAACATAATATTGATATGACAAAGGCTGATTTGGAACAACTTAATCAGTTGTGGTATCAAGCAAAACAAATATGCCAATAAAAGCATTTTATGCTTTTGGGAATAAAAAATAATAACGGAGGTCAAAAAAATGACTAAAACAGAATTGATTAATGCAGTTGCTGAAAAAGCCGAGTTGACAAAGAAAGATGCTGATAAAGCTGTTTCTGCAGTAATCGACACAATTACTGAGTCTTTGGCTAAAGGTGAAAAAATTCAATTGGTAGGTTTCGGTACTTTTGAAGTACGCGAGCGCGCTGCCAAAGAGGGCATCAACCCTGCTACTAAAGAGAAAATGAATATCCCGGCTAAGAAAGTTCCGGCTTTCAAAGCAGGTAAAGCATTGAAAGATGTAGTTGCGAAATAAGTTTACTGTTTCGTGATATCAGTGGTCTTGGTGTTGTTGTTTCAGCACCAAGGCTATTTGTTTTTGCGGAGATTGAATAAGATACAACGATTGAAAGGAGTAATGGCAGGATGAGATTGGATAAATATCTGAAAATTACCCGTCTGATTAAGCGTCGCACTGTGGCAAACGAAGCCTGCGATGCGGGACGTATCGTGGTCAACGGCAAACCGGCACGGGCTTCCTATGATGTAAAAGTAAACGATATTATTGAAATCAATCTTGGAAATACGCCCTTAAAGGTTAAGGTACTGCGTGTTTCTGAATACGCAACAAAAGACAATGCCTCTGAAAACTATACGGTGATTGATTAGCGGATGACAGCTCCGGCGAATTTGTCATCAATTTGGCGACTTCTGATTTGATTCGCGCAGTAGATTTTTGCGGTGTACGGTCAGGCGCTCAGGTTGACAAATTTAAAGAAATGCAGCTCACTCCGGTTTCTTCCACCGAAATCGCCGCCCCAATGATTGATGAATGCCCGCTTAGTATGGAATGTAAAATCACACAAATCATTTCGCTTGGCTCACACGATATGTTTTTAGCGGAAATACTCGCTGTTCATGTTGACGAAACATTGATCGACGCACAAGGCAAACTGCATCTGGATCGATGCAACCTTGCGGCATTTGCGCATGGAGAATATTTTGAACTGGGTGAAAAAATAGGCACTTTCGGTTTTTCGGTACGCAAAAAGCCAAAGAAAAAAAGCTCGAAAAACAAAAATCAATCAACCTTTGAGACCAGAAAGGAAAAAGATAATAAAAAAACCAATCAACAGGGTAACAGCGCACACAAGTATCTCTATCCCGACAGGAATTCCCGGAATATGTGCAGTATAACGGCGTGCATATTCGAATGGTCGACCCTGTTTTTTCCG
>JABLTO010231907.1_pt1 | contig 20811 bp, 22 predicted proteins | sample 7160091 | NCBI WGS metagenome assembly JABLTO01 (sample SAMN14651225, study PRJNA627086) | human gut metagenome | isolation source: feces | host: Homo sapiens
ACAATGGTTCGGAAAGAAATGGCCTAATTAGTTAATCTGCAATAGCATAAATAATTAAATTTTAAGAGACCGCACAAAGTAAAGACTTCCAAATACTTGTTAATAGATAAATTAGTAACGTGATCTACTATGAAAGTACTGGAAGCCTTTAAATTATATCAACGAGTCGTCAAGGAGTTGATTGAAAATATAACTGCAAAACCGACCAAATGGTTTGTCGATTTCCTGTTAAAACTATTTGATGCAGTCGTAGCGATTCCGGGCAAGATTAATTTCAGTTCTTTATCACGGTATAGCGGGCTGACAGATCGAACTTTCAGGAACTGGTTCAAGCGCAAGAATTGTAACTGGCTTGAATTCAATAAAAAAGCTATGTCACGTGCATTCGGTGATGACCGGAAAATCGTGTTGGCTTTCGATCCTGCACATATCACTAAGAACGGAGAGTCAACATACGGTATAGGCCGTTACTGGAGTGGGGCCGAAAAGAGGACCAAATCGGGACTGGAGATTATGGCCTTCGGGGCAATCAGTGTAACCCGGGGCAAGTGCATGATGCTCGAGGCTGTCCAGACACCGCCCGTTGAAGAACTGCATAATAAAAAGACAATGACCATGCTGGAATGGTATCTCTGGCTGGTGACGAGTCAGAAAGAACGGCTCCTCGGCATATCGAATGTCCTGACGGCGGATGCCTTCTTTTCCCGCAAGCCGTTTATAGACGGCGTCATCGAAGCAGGCTTTTCCTTTGTAGGACGCCTGTTGCCCAAACAAAGGCTGCGATATCTGGCAAATGAATCCGACAAGGAACTGACCCGACACAAGAAAGGCCGCAAATTTCAGTTCGGAGGGAAGGTGGATCCGGAGGCTCTGGACATGGACAGAGTTCATCCTTGCCATGTGAATGGTGCGGAGACGGCCTATTGGGCCATAGTCAACTGTGTGGCAATGGAAAGGAACATTAAAGTAGTGGTGGCCCGGCATAAGAGCATGGGGACTGTTATGTATTTTTCCACCGATACGAAAATGGACGCAGAAGAAATAGCCCGTATCTATCGGTTGCGCTTTCAGATTGAATTCGGCATCAGGGATGCCAAACAATATACCGGACTCGGCGATTCTCAGACCCGTAGCAAGGAAAGACTGGATTTCTCTTTTAATCTGTCGTTTGCAGTGCGGAATGTATTGGACATCTTAACATCAGAAATCTACCATCACCTCTCAATAGGGCAGTTGAAATCGCTGTTGACAAAGGCATATCTCGTCAATCTAATTAGACGCAAATTCGGAGGACGACCGAAAATGCGTCTAATTGAAGAACTTGATTCGATTATCTATGGCCTTATAGGGGCTTCTGCCTGAAAATCACCTGAAAATCGTGAATTTCTTTCCGAACCATTGCTATAAAGCAGATTTACATATTCATTCCTATGGGAAAGGGATGGGGTCTTTTGATGTTACTGATGTATCTAATACGCCAAATGCGATAGTTGATACTGCTATACAAAAGGGATTGAAGATAATAAGTGTAACTGATCACAATGAAATAATGAATAGTATTATTGCTGTTCAATATTCCGTAGATAAAGACTTGTTGGTTATTCCAGGTATTGAGATTAGCACTACGCAAGGACATTTACTGTTATATTTTGAGACAATTGAACAACTCCGACAGTTTTATGGGCGATTGACCTTTAATGATGATAAATCAGTCTGTAACCAAGGCATCGCTGAATGTCTCCAACATGCTGATGGATTGGGGGGATTAGGAGTGTTGGCTCATATTACTTTGGAATCTGGTTTTGAGAAGATGATTAATCGATTTGGTCCACACATGGATCAGATCTTCAAATGCTCTAATTTACTCGGATTGGAAATATCTCACAAATCTGAGGTAGATTTATATACTGATGCGGATTCAAATGCAGATCATAAAAGATTGTTATCCGTTTGGAGAGAAGCAAATCAAACTAAGTTAAATAAGGACTTTGTTAAGTTGATGTCTTCGGATTCACACGAATTGGCTCGCCTTGGCAATAATGCTGATGGGAAAAACCGTTTGACTCGATTGAAAATGCCAGATCTCTCGTTTCGTGCTTTTAGAAATGCTTTATTAAGCAGTGAATCCAGAGTCAGATTAGAAGAGGTTATTCCAGAGCAACGCCCTATTATCAGTCACATCAAAATTGATGGCGCACTTCTTGATGGTATTGATATTGAATTGAGTCCTAATCTCACTTGTATTATCGGTAGCCGTGGTGCTGGAAAATCCACCTTACTTGAAGCAATAAGAGAAACAACAGGCAATAAGTCAACTTCTAGGATTTGCGACTCAGAAGTTTGGCCTCAAACTATTGTGCTTGATTACATTGATGAGGTCGGTCAAGTTATAACGTTTCAACGAGAAAAGAATGGCTGTGTTGAAAATCGTACGGACAATATTAATGGCATAACCCAAATTCCTATAGAAAGTTATGGGCAAGGGGATACCGCTAATACAATTCAGCATAGTGAAGAGAATCCGCAAGTTATTATTGATTTTTTGGATGCATTCCTTTCATTAGATTCTCTTAAACAGCAAGACGAGAATTATAGAGAGCGATTAAGAGAGAATCAAAGTGAAATGCGCAAATTGCGTATTAATCTTGCTTCATTACCAGAGGCTCAAAAAGCACTGGAAAATGAAAAGAAAAAAATGAAAATTCAAGAGGAATCAAAAGCTGCAGAGGTTGTCAAATATCATAATGCATTATTAAAAGAGCGTACTTTCCGCTCAGATCTTATTAATGAGTTGAATAATTTAGCAAAGACTTATAAAGACATTCTTGGAGATAAAACGCTGTTTAATAAAGTCGCTGCAATGACTGATGAGAAGATCATTGTAGGGAAAGAGTATTTTTCTTCCGTAAAAAGAATTGTTGAAGAGTTCGGTAAATTGGTTAACACTAAATCAGTAGAATTGAACACATCACTAACTGCAAAAATTAATGCGTTGAATCATCAACTATCTTTGTGGCAGCAGAAAGAATCCGAGATACAGACCAAAATAGATGAAAAAAAGAAAGAATTAACTCTAAAAGGCATTCCGTTCGATCTTGGGAAGATTAATCAGATTGCTAAAGATATAATTGACTACGAGAAGAAAGTTAAAAAGCTTTCTGATGATAAGAAAAAACTTGAAGATCTAACAAAAGAAAGGAGAGAATTAATAAAAGCTCGATGTGATAATAAGCGAGAAATTAATCGTCAACACGTGGCATTTGCCAAAAAGATAAATAAAGATTTAAAGAATTCAGTTGATGATTTCTATATTAATGTAAAGTATTTGGATAATCTATACTCGCCAGAATTTGAGACTACAATTAAAGATTTAATGGGTTGGAGAACCTCACAAGTTTCAAAAGCAAAAATCATTGCCGCCAGCATTGGAATATATGATTTTGTTAATGCCATAAAAACAAAAAATAAGACTATTCTGCGTGATATTAAAATAAATGGGACTCGGCTATTAAGTGAGGAGGATATCAATTCTATAGTTGCTAAGATAGGTGATAATTTTCAATATGAAGATATTGAGAGTCTTGCATACGATGACTTACCTCAGATTTCTGTTACCAAATATGTAGAAATAGCAGGGCAGCGAAAACCTATAGTCAAAAAGATTTCTCAACTATCATTGGGTCAGCAGCAGTCAGTATTACTCGGTATCTTATTATTGTCCGATAGCAATCGACCATTACTAATTGACCAACCGGAAGATAATCTTGATAGTGAATTTATATACAAAACAATAGTTGCGACCTTGCGGAAGATTAAAGAACATCGCCAAGTGATAATAGTCACTCATAACCCGAATATTGCTGTGTTAGGGGATGCAGAACTTATAATTCCTCTTAAAAGTACAAGTTGTAAATCTATGGTGATTTCGCCTGGTTCTATCGATAAAGGTGATACAATAAAACTGTGTTGTCAGATTTTAGAGGGTGGTGAGGCGGCATTTCATCAAAGAACTATGATTTATGGATTTTAATATTTATGAGCATACAATATTTTGTTAACGCTCTGTTTTGTCTTTCCTCGTCTTTTATCGCCAAATTTACTTATCTATTGTTGTTAAAAACAACTTAAAATGCTGATTTGATGCTGTCGAAAATTTCTTCAACGAAGACGAATATTGACTTGGATTTCCTTTTAAATTTATAATTTTCAAAAAATGACACAGCTCACAATCAATATTGAAGACAAATCTATTCTTCCACATCTCAAAAAGATTCTCAATGCAATCGAAGGTGTGAGCATTGTCAAATCTTCAACAAAAAAGAAATGTGGTCTGGAAGAAGCTCTTGATGACGTCAAAGCCGGAAGAGTCCACCATGCCAAAAATGTAGATGAAATGTTTCAGCATATTCTTGGAATATGACCTATAGTATTATCTATTCCAATAAGTTTAAAAAGTCTCTTAAAAAATGCTTTAAGAGAGGTTTGGATATCGAAAAACTTAGGGAGGTTTTGAGAATTCTTGAACAAGGAAAAACTCTTCCCTCTGAATATAAAGCTCATAAACTTTCCGGCAAATTTCAAGGATATTGGGAATGCCACATTCAACCCGATTGGCTTCTTGTCTGGGAGCAAAGGAATGAAGAGTTGATACTTCTTTTGATAGATACTGGATCTTATTCAGATTTATTCGGTTGAACCTTATTAAAAGTCATAAATCAACATAATCCACCTCTAATCGAGGTGGATTTATTTTTAATTCCATGCCACCGGAACAGAAAGCCGATATTGACGGCGACTTTCTCACAGCAATAGCCGAGCAGTCCAACGAGATTTTGAAGTATGCGATGTACTTGTTCTTGGGTTATCTCGACGGCGAAATCCAATACGTTAGTTTCGCGACTCGGAACTTAGCGAACGTCGGTCATAGACCGGTGCGCGGTCGGCTAAGTTGAAAGTTACCGCCCGCAATTCGCCCAGTCATGCGGAGGCAGCGACAGCTCGCTCCCATGGTGCCGCAATCCGAATGAAGACGACCGCAGCTTTGCCTACCGCTGCATGATCCGGCCCCACAAGATGCTGAAACCATTACATCTCAAACGCGGAATGGGAGGAAGACGACAAAAATAGTAACAACCTGACAAGGCTGCCGCATGAGCTCACCGGGAAAAATACCGAAATGAAAAAAAACAATTATCTTTGCATCTCGATATATACACCAACCATTAATAAACCGTCAAATATTTTAGCTTATGGTTAATACGATATTCCAGTCAGCCGCGAGAAGCTTGTTGATGTTTATCATTCTGGCGATTTCATCTGCTGCTGACTTAGCGGCACAAACACCGTCGGTGCCGTCTATAAAAGCACTGCATGAATATGCCGATAAAAACGGTGTATCGCCTAAGGACTACATATTCAAACTGTTTGAAAAATCGGATATTGTCGTGTTGGGAGAGCGCGACCATCGTGACTCAATACAGTATAATTTTATTCTCGACTTGTTAGCCGATTCCCGCTTTGCTGAGCGAGTAGGACACGTATATACTGAAGTTGGAGGAATAAATCTGACAGAGGAAGTAAACAGATTGCTAAATGCGACATACACCACGGAGAGTGATTTCATGGACAGCCTTTACGCCTATTACCGCAAAGGAGAATGTTTCTATCCGTTATGGGAAAAATACAACCGCATCAAGTTTCTCAAAGGCCTGTATAAAATCAATAAGAAATCCTCCCGTAAAATACATTTGGGTCTTACTGACTTAAATTTCTCGTGGGATAGTATTCACACTGTGGATGATTACAAGGCTTTCTGGAAATCTCTTAACAAGACTAATCGTGACAGTCTCTTGTGTGCCAATTTCGCTTCGATGTATGAGCGCCAGCTCCCCGTCAAGGGTACCCGCAAAGCACTGGTGATAACCAGTCAGCCACACGCCATCAGTTATTCGGGCTACTTTAAGCCATGGAAGCGCGACTACGGCACGCAAGGATGGTGGATGAAAAAGACTTTTGGCGAAGACCGGGTGAAGATAGTTGTGCTAAACTGGTTTGATTATGCACACTTCAACGGGCAGAACTGTCCGATGACAGGCAACGGCACCTGGGATGCAGTTTTCGAGCGAATGAATTGTCATCCATTTGGCATTGATTTGAAAGATAATCCTTACGGAGCAACGGATTATAAGGGAGATGCCGGTGGCGGTCCAACATTTATCAAGAGTATGAAATGGCAAGATGTGGCTGACGGTCTTATTTATGACGCGCCGTTGTATGACCATGTGGCAGCTATAGGAATAAAGGGAATGATCTCAAAAGAATTTGAACCGGAAATCAGACGTCGCGTAGAGCTATTCTGGAAAGTGGTCCACCCCAAAGATACTATCGTCCCATTTGATGCTTGTATCGAAGAATATAACGTTCCCATTACGGCTCCGGCTACTTTCAAAAGCAAGGAAGAGATAAAGCGATTGATTCAGGCAGTCGAGGCTCAGCAACAGGATTAACCCCGTATAATTGGTGAAAATACCGAAACAAACGTACAGAAGTTAAAAAATTGCGAATTGATACCTCATTTTATCGTAAAAAACACTTGTCTATTCATGAAATTTACTTTGTAATTTTCTGATAACAAGCATTTAATACATTCTTCAACGAAGATGAGTATCAAGCAGAATTTTTAACGTAAATACCTAATAACCAATGGCCAAGCAAAATATGATTTTCTTGGCCATTGGTGTTTTATGGCTTCAGACGGCGAAATATGTTTGTATTTAGGTCAAGAAATAATGGTTAAATAGCTGAAATACAGCATTAAAACTGCTGTTTTCCGACTTTTGGATTAGTCGTTGCTTCATAGCGATTATCCATGGGGATTTTTCAAGATTCTGAATCGTCAAGCTGGTTTGGTGTCCACTATTAGCGATGTGTTGTCTTGCCAGAAATCTTTTGGTTCTAAATAGAATTTACTGAATGTTGAAAGATGTTTATATTTGGTATATGGCTAAATATAAATGAGTTGCGATAAATTGCGATAAGCCTTTATCTGATTTTATTCACCTTCTCTTCGAAATTCGAAGAACGGATATAGCCTTTTGTCCTGCCGTTCAAGCTGATTTCACACAGGTAACCTTTTTCGGTCAGGTTTCATTAGATAATTTGATATAGTTATGTTTATCAATAGACATTAAGAGTGTATTTAATAGCGGTTTCGTGGTTTCATTATGAATACCCTCAAGTTTATTTCCCGGTTTAAGATTTAGTAAGCATGCTGTCGGGAGAAGGGGCGATGTTGCGGCGGTGGTTACGGATGATTTTTGTAATTTTGCAGCCGGAATAAATCAACTGAAAATAATAAGCCATAAGATGGAAATGAATAAGGCTAAAGGCCACCTCGCTATGTTGGGGGCCAACGTGATGTGGGGACTTATGTCACCGGTTGCCAAGATGGTTTTTGCAGCCGGCGTTGTGGCCCCGATGATTATGGTTGATTTCAGGGTTGCGGGTGCTGCCGCTCTTTTCTGGTTCACCTCTCTGTTTCTGCCTCGCGAGCATGTGCCGTTGCGCGATATCCTTCGGCTCGCGGGAGCGGGAATGCTTGGCGTGCTTTTCAACCAGGGATTTTTCATAGTGGGAGTGAGCCTGACCTCGCCGGGAGAAGCTTCACTTGTCACCACAACGATGCCGATGTGGGTGATGTTGCTTGCGTGGCTCATTCTCCGTGAGCCCATCACTCCGAAAAAGGCGGGAGGCATAGTGCTCGGAGCTGCCGGAGCCATTATACTGATTGCCGGCAGCGGCGGTCAGGTGCGCGGTTCCAATCCGGCGTTAGGCGACGTGATAGTGCTGTTGGCGCAGCTGAGTTATGCACTTTATCTGACGTTGTATCGCAATTTCATCCGTAAGTACAGTCTGGTAACACTGATGAAATGGATGTTTCTGTCGGCCACAATTGTGGGGCTGCCGGCAAGCATACATTGGATCGGGGTAACCGAATGGAGCGCTATATCCCTGCTGGAGTGGGGCGGCATAGCCTATGTTGTGTTATGCGGTACCTTCCTCGCCTATATCTGCATAATGATTGGCCAGAAGAGGTTGCGGCCCACGTTGGTGGGCATGTATAACTACGTGCAGCCCATCGTGGCCACAATCACGGGCGTGTGTCTCGGCCTCGACGTATTCACGCCGCTCAAAGCCCTTGCCATAGTGCTGATATTCTCCGGCGTCTGGCTCGTCACAATAAGCAAAGCCAAATCCCCGGACTGACCCCTCCCGCTCTGATTCTCATCCGAGGAATTATAGCTGACGATCTTGAAGTTTGTGAATATCAAAACGATTTTCGGTTGAATGCTTTTGATTAAGGTTTCGGATAAACCCACAAGCACACCACAAGCACATAAGTGCAGATTTGTATTTATGCGCAGATAGTTTTATCTTTGTTGAGAAAACCGAACAGACAAAAAGCGCGGGTAGAGATGACACCGGAAGAACAAAAGGCTCTGAACTTGAGCCTCTGGAAGGAATGGACGCATAAGGCGTCGGCCGTGAACTGCTGCAAATTCTGTAGCGCCGTCGTGGACGGTTATACATCCGCCCAATTCCTGCGTTATGTCCAGGGTTTTCCGGCATCGGCGGAAATCATGAGCCTGATCGACCGTATAGTTGACGGGGATTATGTTCCGCCGGGACTTGACTGCACGCTTCAAGGCATACCTCAGAGGCATCACCTCATGTATAAGATCGAGCCTCTCGATCATCCGTCGGGGAATGCCCGATATGAGTTCCTTGTCGAATATGACCGCATGGAGCCGCACGTGGGTATTTATTTCGGCTGTAAGTGCATTACGCTCGGCGATGCCGACCATCGCGAGATGATCGAACTGTACATGCAGGAATGGAACCGGATCCGCCATCATATATGCACGGTGTTGAACAACAGTTTTCCGACCAAGGAGTTCCGTCATCGGTTCCGTGTCACCAACAATGGCGAGGACCGCACCTTCTGGCCGTCGTGGATCGGTCTGTATGATGACGAGGACATGGATTTCGCGCTGACCGTGCTCCGAATCTTCCGAAAGGCCTACGAGCAGTATTTCGACGGTACGCTTAAGGAATGCCGCCGCCTCGCCCCTATATCCTACCACCATGTGGAGACAGCATTCACCGAGACAGCCTTCACGAATCTGAATGAAGCATTCGGCAAGGCTTACGGTCCGGACAATATAGAGGCGGCCAAAATCATGTTCAGCAGATTCATACTCGTTGCCTCCGAACTCGGCATTCTGACACCTGATCCATCATACGATTACGCATGGCGCTATGTCGGGAATCCGGAAATGCGGCTGGGCGGCAGCAATATAGAGTTCTCGACATTGATCCATCTGCTCACGCAGGAGATAGGAATCCGGCTCGGAATCAGAAATCCGAAAGAGGAGGTCAAGACTCCCTGGGAGCATATCTACAAGGTCTTCCTTGACGCTCACGGAGTTGCCTATAAGCGAGGGACGCGTACGCAGTGGCAGAATGCTTTGGCTGATACCGAGACATCGTGCCTGAATGCGGTTAAGAGATGCCTTGACCTGTAACTATAAGGTTTCGGAGTCACTTCCCATAAAAATATACGTATATTGTCGGTATTGCGCCGGAGATGTTATTTTGCGGCTGTAATTAATACAACTGCAATATGGATAAATCAGAAATGCCGGCGGTGGTCGGGAGAAACGATGTAGCTTCCATGAATGGAGGCCCCGCTAAGTGCGTAAGAGAGATTGATGAGTATCTTGCCAAGACTTTTGACATGATGATTCAGATAGACGAAACCTATGGGAAAATGGCGGCATTCTTCACAGATCATGCCAATCAGGTGATGGGTAATCGGGATTATGAACAGCTGTCGAAAGATGAGCAGTCGTTGGCCAATGTTTACATGATGGCGGCGCTGGCTGTTAGTGGAGCGTGCGCCGTGGTCAAGGGCGTCACGGAGACGATGGCGCTGGAAAAAGTGAAGCGGCTTCACCGCAAGGTTGCCGAGGCTAAGTATGAATCGTTGGGCAGAATGATAGACCGTGCCCAACGCAACCACGACGAAGCCGCCGGGGTGCTGGCACGTCACAACAACAATCAGTTTCAATCAGTTGAGGTCAGAGATAACTTCAAGGACATTGCCGACATGCTTGAGACTGAGCTATGTCAGTACCGCGATGTGCGGTTCCGGCTCGACATGCTTCTGTGGCTTAAGGAGGAATACGAGGCATGGCTCGACGACCGGCTTTATTCCGACGCCCCGATGCCAACGATGGGACAGGCATCCGTGGCTGCGATATATATACTCAACAAGCAGGAGATTCCCTATAGCAGGGAAAAGCGTGAGAAGGACCTGAAAGACTTTGGTCATAAGCTTGCCGACAATATGCAATTGTCGGGTACAGTCAATGGCAAGCAGTTCTTCAACTCATTTGAGTTGTTGGCAATGATCGACTCTCAGCTGAGCGCTGTGCTCGAACATGGCTATATGGACAAGGACCCGTTTGTCAATGCTATATCCGGGCCCCCGGAAGATGAAGAAGATCAAGATATAGACCTTGACAAATTATCGTGCAAACGTCTTTATGCCACGCTCTATGTCAACTCCGGCAACGGCACGGTGGCGGAAGGAATACTGTCGCAAAATCCGGTGGTCGGCGATTCGGTGGACTCCCTGCAATCGTTCGAGGCAATGAACAGCGAGTATGAAAAAGGATTAGGCCGGATTGCTGTCAGCGGCGTTCTTTTGCTGGCGGCTGCGGTGATGCCTATATGGCAGTTCGACCTGGCATGGTATTGGCTCCTTGCTCTGAGCGTGCTGGCGGTGATATTGGTGGTGAAATTCTTCCCGCTCCGGGCCATACATCGCATGCAGGACAAGCTGATCAACAAGTTCGATATGATGTCGAGCAATTACAGATATTACATGGCGAACATGGGAGGTTTGATAGAACCGAAATCAAATGTAAAGGAGATGGCCAAGTCCCGCAACAGATTCTGGGCCGGACTCATCATAGGCGGCATCATAGGCTTGTTCTTTACTCCGATAGGCGCGATAATCGGTGCGGTCCTCGGAGCCATCATTGGCAGCGGTTTGTCGGACGATGACGACACACATGGCGAGGGATGGCAGAACATCAGGATCTGCAACCCCGTCAAGCAATGGATCACCATCGTCATAGCAGCCCTCCTCGTACTTTTCGAAATTTATGTTATTTTTTTCATATAGATTATGGCACTTTATAGAATCACGACCCGCAAGTCGCTCAACGGCGGGATGAGGGGCTCGATCGATGCCGGCATGAGCGTTGAGATGTCCTCATTCGTACCCGTTATGGTGCTCGGCCCCTTTGCCGAGAAAATCAATCAGTTGTTTATCAATAAGTATGGAGTTGACCTCAGGCAGATCAATGCTCTCAACTCCGTGTACCTGAGTGTGACTAAAATCAGCTGAATATGGAAACCCCGAACACAGAAATAGCGAAATGCGAGGAGCTCGACCGCAGGTGCGAGCGGAAGTCGGCATCGATGAAGAACATGATTGCGCAGATCACGCCGCAGTTTCTGATGGCGCACGGCCACGACTTAGTGCAAGGCTGCAAGGATCTGATGGCTCTGTCGATACAGAGCAGCACTTATCTCGCTCAACTCAGCATGAAGTATGGGCATGATCTGGAGAAATTCGACAGGATGCTGCAGGGAGCGGAGCGACGCTTAGACCGTCAGTTAGAGATGCTGTCGGAAATGAGGCGCACGCTCGTCTCGCTATCCTCCTCCTCGACAGACTCCGCCATGCTCCGGCAGCAGCAGATCCTCCTTGACAGCATAGCCCAGGCGCAGGACTCCTTCAACCACGAAATCGACCGTCTCTACGACCTGTAAGCTACATTGCGCCCTTGAGTTTATCCCGCTCTGCCCCCCGGAGAGGATAAAGAACCACAACCGTGGATGCAGATGCCTAAAGGCCCTGATGTCCGAAAAAACAGCAATCAGATAAAGTAAAAATTTGCTGTCTTCGGAAAAAGTGCTATATTTGCGCGTATGACAGCGGAAAGAGAGCCGCTTACATAAAAAGAACGTATGCTCGTCTCGCGTAATGAAAACGTAGGAAATTTTCAAAACGGATGCAAAGGAGAGCGATACGGTCTCGCGCATAGCGTGGGCTGTTATTGTTGCACCTGCATCCATGGTTTTTCCTACGACCTTCATTACAGGACGACATTTCGGCTCACGTTTCTTCTAACCTTAAATCTCCGAAGAGCCGACTGGGAGAATATTAACAACTATGCCGATCTATCGCGTAACCACAAAAGCCTCAATGAACAGTGCCGCCCAACATATTGAGCCGGGTATGAGGGTGGAAATATCAACTCTTTTCCCTGTTGGCGGTATGGGGAGTCTGATTGCTTCACACGTACAAAACGCATTCCTTAACAAATTTGGTGTTGACCTCAAAAGCATGAACTGTCTCAATGCCGGTTTCCTGAAAGTAGAAAAAATCTCGTAATCTGTGTCTCTGAAAAAGTATTACACTACTATATAAATTAAATTTTATGACAATCGAAATTTCACAAACTACACTTTACATCTCTGCTGCAATTGTGCTATTACTATTGATTGTGTCAATTGTTTATTTTGTAAATAAATCACATAATAATAAACTGTCTCATAATGAAAGATCCAATGAATCTTCTTATAAAACAGAAAGAGGCAAAGAGACGAAAAAAGCAGAACGGGCCGAAGCTAAGAGACGGGCCGAAGCAGCAAAGCGTATTGAAGCTGAAATCAATGATGAACTACAGAAGCAAAAGAATTTATTCGTTCATTACATTGCAAACCTTAAATATTTCATAAAAGAAACACAGAAAAAAACATTTTTTAATCTGACAAGATATACTAAGACAGATCCCTCTAACCTATTCTTTAAACTAAGTAAGTCATTCAAAATACCAACTGAAGATAAAATATATTACTGCCGTAGGAATAGTTCGACATTTGGCTCTGATGATTATTTTATAATTACAGATAACGCCTTCGCTTTTGGTGATAGTAATGGGGAAAAATGGAATTTGAAATTTGAATGGCTATCGCAGATAGAGGATTGCGGGTGTTCTGTCTCTTTTGGTGATGATGATGAAATTCTGGATTGGGATTATATATTATACTATGGGTCTCTTAAAGAAAAAGCTGATTTCATATAGGACACTAATAAATTCCTTAAAAGTTATAAAACTGAAGAAGACATACTTATTGATGCAGCATTATCGGCAGCAGATGAAAAAGCACTTTCGCTTTTATCAAATTTGAAAGACAAGTTGGGGACTGCTAGCCCTATAAAAAAATACATAAGCGCATCTTATTATTTTCTTTGTGCTGAGGATGGTGATAACAGAAAAAACGATCTTGAAAGGAGTAATAATTATTTACAAGATGCTATAAATGATTTAAAAGAATATAGTAAAGAGGATGAATCGGATGTAAAAAAATATCCGCTATATGGATATTGCGAAATTTTAAAACTTAGGATATTATTATTAAATGGCAAAGAAGATATTGAAGATCTTAAGCAAAGTCTAAAAGAATATCTGGGAATTGATTATCCTAAAGGAGTCAGAGATGCAGCTGAGAGATTTTATTCAGAGATTAATTGAAAAATTAATTTAATATATGGCATATACGGATAAAAAATACTGGGATCGTCAGTGTATTATTGTGGTAAATGACGACCGTGGAATGGGCAACGATGAGATAGACGTATTCAATCGAATAAATTTACCTTCTGATATTATATTTTCTGAAGGTAGAGCATCTTTAAATAAAATATATATCGCACATCCGGCAAAAAAAGGGTTATATATCCCATTGGCTGATCATGATCTGACTATCTTCCGAGATAAGATGGATGAGTTAATCATATTGTTGCAAGCAATTGGAGCTACGGATATTGAAATATTACGAACAAAAGGTTTAAATACAGAACAAATGAATCGGAAAGCCACCTCTACTGAGGCTGGTGGTAGTTGGAAATGTGTCGTATCTGGATCGATGGGAATGTCCAAAAACCAATCTAATTACAACGCAAATAGCAGGACTGAAAGTTATCATATAAAGATAAAAAGTTATAGCGATCGTTATCCATTTGTCCCTAAAGAATTACATTGGTATCAAATAACACCTGCATGGGAGAAAATGGTAAAGCAACGAATGTTGGGTTTAGAAGAATATGAGCTTGAGTTGAAGTCATCTTATTCAAGTTCAATATCATCATCCCGGATGGAGTCATTGAAAATTGCTGCTAAGATTATATATGCAAAACTAAATTTTGCTACATCATCAGAATATGAAAATAACTTTAAAGAATCAGGAGAAATTGTTTGGGGGTTGAAAATCAAGTTCAGACCTTTGAAAGAGTATTCTATGAGTAACGTTTCTTTTAATGCAAATAATGGACAGTATATTTTAAAAGATATTTCAACTCAGTCTCTATCCTCTGAAAACCAAGGTATTTCAGAATATAAGGAATCTTGTAAACTTCTCATCCCTAAAAATGGTAAAATATCAGATACTATCCGGATCGAACTTAACCGGCTCAGAGAAAATCTTGGTATTTCTGCAAGCAAAGCAATTGAGATTGAAGCTGAGTTTACAAAAAATAAAAAATGGTTCTGGCCTTTTTGACTTATGGGAATATTCGATTTCTTTTTAGAATCTCTTGGTTCTGAGCCAAATGTAAATATCTCGGATTTGGATGTGCCGGCGGGATCGGGCGGTATTAATCGCGAAGGATACACTTACGGGCAGTTGCGCAGGCAGCCAATTATTCCTGAGGTAATGCGTGGAATCAGTAATCCGGTTGTGCGGCGCTGGGCTGAGGATTGCAACGCAAGGAATCGCGCCGGTTTCGTGATGCGGAAAGTCAGCGGTGAATACTCGTTCGACGGGCTGCATGTGGGACCGAAGGTGAAACTGCCATCGAAGTCACAGCTTATTGCAGAACTTGGGACTGATCCGTCGGCCGGTGCAATCAGAGATGTTTCTTATACGCTTCTGCGTGAAGAAATAGCCCGTCAGACGGGGTTGTCTGTAAGTCAGGCCGCTTCAGCCATTGGCAATATGCTCGATTGCGTTCCCCACGAGGATATTTCAGGATATGTCTATATGGTGCCGAACTGGGCCCACAAATGGTTTCGCCATCGCGGGTATGTTAGCTCCATCCTCGGTCATGAGTGAAGCTCATTTCATCTTGTGATATTAGCTGCTGAATGAACAAGATGAATGAACGATCACCATTGACTGAACCTTAACCCAATTTTAAAGCACATAGGCGATTGGCAAGCAAAAATAAACTTGTCAATCGCTTCTATTTTTCTTTTATCGCAAAATAAACGTGAATTTGTGGGCTGAATGTTTGGATATTGACGGAAAGATGGTTTACTTAGCGGAATAATCAGAATGTTATGGCAAAGAAAAGGAAAATTGACGATTCGGGAGATGAAATACGTTTTCAGGTAATGATGCAGGCGTTGTTGCTGGGAATCACACCTGAGGATCTGAAAGAGTTCTATGATATTGTCAAAAACTCTACAGGCAATGATATGGAGGATCTCTTTGATGGTCCCGCTGAAGAACCGACGAGAGCATCGGCGTTTCCGCCAATGAGCGGCCGGAGTCATGTTCAATCCCACTCCACGGGGCTGAAGGATGCTGCAGAAAAGACATTGAAACTGCGTGTGCAGATGCGCGATGTCACAAAGCCGCCGATGTGGCGCGAACTCAAAGTGCCTGCCGATTTCACTTTCTTTCAACTCCATAAGGCCATCCAGGCCGTATGCGGCTTTGAAGACGCCCATCTCTGGCAATTCCAGCACCGGCCCTACGAGCCGGATCTGCAGATAGGAGTGCCGACCGACCGCAAAAATTCCTTTGGTATGGGTCTGGAAGAGTGGACTCATGATGCACGAAAGACCGGCATCACCGCTTTTCTTGCGGAAAAAGGCCAGAAACTCGTGTATGTTTATGATTTTGGCGATGACTGGATATTCAATGTCAGCGTAGTCGATGTTACCCCGCGCGATGGCGAAGTGGCTGAATGTATCCGCTGGAAAAGTGATTTGCAGCCCATGGAGGATTGCGGAGGCATCTGGAGCTATCTTGACATGCGTTCGGCTTTGGAGCAGCATGATTCTCTGACCAAGCGTCAGAAACAGGAATTGGCCGATTCGCAGGGATTTGAATCGTTTGACGAGCTGATGGACGTTGTCAGTGGCTACTTGTTCGATCCCGAAGCGGTCAATGAACGACTTGCAGAAATATGATTTAATGGCACGATACATTTGACGAGAATAGCGGTTGATAGTGTCAGTTTTATAGATATGGAAGATAATAATCAGGTTATCATATACCAAAGCGAGGACGGAGAAACTCGCATCGATGTGAAGTTTACCGGGGAGACCGTATGGCTCTCTCAGCAGCAGCTTTGCGAACTTTATAATACGAGTAAGGCTAATGTTAGTGAACATATTAAACATATTTTCGAGGATGGCGAGCTTGAGGAGGAATCAGTTGTTCGGAAATTCCGAACAACTGCCGCTGATGGGAAATCTTACAATGTGACTTATTACAATCTTGACATGATTATCTCGTTGGGATATAGGATTCGTTCAGTTATTGCTACACATTTCCGCAGATGGGCAACAGAGAGACTGAAGGAGTATATCATCAAGGGGTTCACAATGGATGACGAGCGGCTGAAAGGTAACGGAGGTGGTGCGTACTGGCGCGAATTGCTTGACCGTATCCGCGACATCCGTTCGTCGGAAAAAGTAATGTATCGCCAAGTGCTCGATCTGTATGCCACAGCTGTTGACTATGATCCTCGTTCGGAGGTCTCGGTTGAGTTTTTTAAGATTGTGCAGAATAAGCTTCATTTCGCCGCTCATGGCAATACAGCGGCAGAGGTAATTTTTAAACGAGCCAATGCTGAGGCTCCTATGATGGGCTTGACATCGTTTAAGGGAGATCATCCCACACTCCGCGATGCTCAGATTGCCAAGAATTATCTGAATGAGGACGAACTGAAAATTTTGAATAATCTTGTTTCCGGATATTTTGATTTCGCAGAGATTCAAGCTATGAAACGTCGTCCTATGTATATGAACGACTATGTGCAGCAGCTTGACACTATTCTCTCCTCAACCGGCGAGGCGCTTCTCACTGGTTCTGGTTCAGTCAGTCATCAACAGGCGATGGACAAAGCTCGCGAAGAATATCGTAAGTTTCAGGTTCGCGAACTTTCTCCGGTAGAACAAGCCTATCTTGAAACAATCAAAGTCTTAAACAGTAAGGCGAAAAATAGAGGAAAGATCAAACAATAGATTTATTAAAAATCTGTTGTGACTCATGCATTTTGTATGAGAAAGGAGTCTGTTTTCAAATAATGGAAATAAACTATACAAGAATAAAGGCGAAAAGATATAAAATTGAAGTATTAGAATTATCCATTATTTATCGGGAGACTGAAGTGATCTGACTTTTATTTCGGGGAAGAGGCGCGAGAGCTGAAGGCTGTCGAGGGTGACGGAGCACGCGCCATTGTCGATTTGCATTTTGACCATGGGCGACGACGTGATCTCTCCGTTAACGCTAACGGCTATTCTTTTGCCTATATTGCTGCCGGTGATTCCGGCATATTTCTTCACATCGGTGAAAGTGAATGGCATTGTGACGGTTTCTTCGCCGGGATAACGTACGAGTTCCGTTACATGCACTTTTTCGCGGAGCAAAGCAACGGATTGCGAGTCTGTTGCGCTTGTCTCTTCGGGAAACAGGGCGATTGTAAAGTATTTATCAACGCTAAGCGTGACCGGAGCCTCGGAGTGACCGGAGCAATTGGTTGTCAGCAGAATAATGAAAATGGGGAGCAGATATTTTATTGTCATAGCTGTAAAATTATATCAGGTTTAATGATTGAGCCGGTCCAGGTATCGGATGTTTTTCCTATACCACAGATACTCGAGAGTGAAAGCGCCGACTGTCAGAACCCACACGAAGAACATGCGCCAGCTGTTAGCGAACAATGGTGTGACTGACAGCCATAGCAGTAGTGGAATTACTGCTATCGTGGTTACAAGTTCGATGTTTCTGTAGAATTTCTTTATCCGGATGACCGACGTTATGATTTCTGAATTTGTATCTTCCCAAAGATTGATTTTTCTGACGAAAAGATACATTCTTCCGATTGCCAGCGCTCCGAGAAGGATCATGGCACAGAACGCTATGAGCCACCAGCCCGGTAGTTTCATCGGCGACCACAGCCGCGAAGTTGACATGAGTATCAGACAGATGACTGTAAAGATTCCGTCGAAAAGAAAACGGCTCGACAGTCTTGATTTCACGTCTCTGCGGTGTCTGATAGCCCTGTCGGCTATTTTCCCGTCCGGTTGCTGGCCTATTTTGGGATTTACTGATTGCCAGGCGGATTTCAACTCTTCAAGTTCCATAATCAAACCTCCTTTCTTGATGACAGTTTTTCTTTGATTCTATGCAGACGCGATGCGACCGTGTTCCGTGGAATGCCCATGTTGTTCGCTATCTCGTCGTATGTCAGTTCGTCGAGCCACATCAGAATCAAAGCCTTCTCCATGGGATTCAGTTCTGAAATCATCTCATGCAGCCATTCGAGCTTCTCGCGGTATTCGTGCGTGGAATCCGACTGTAAACCGAATGCTCCTATCTCTTCCAGTGAAAGAGTCCTGAATTTCGGCGTCAGGCGCCTGAGAGAGAACAGACATGTGTTTATCGCCACCTTATAGACCCAGGTGGATTCCGACGATTGTCCTCGGAAATGTCTGTAGGCTTTGAACAAAGAAATCATGACTTCCTGCCGCAGATCTTCGAAAGGCAACTCTTTGGATGCATAGAAGAAGCATACACTGAAAATGATTCTTTCGTTTCGTCTCGCCATAGCGGTAAATGCCTGATTATATTCTTTGTCTCGATCCATCGGCTTCATTTTACAAAGTTAGTTGCAAACTTTCCCCGATAGTTCCATTATTTGATAAAAATATTCCGGGAAAAATACAGATGAAGAAACTTTCTCTCATAAACGCTTATCTTTCAGAAATAAATGATAACTTTGCGCATGGAAAAGAATGAAAATAACGAAGTCGTCTTCTATGAGCCGGATGAAACCCTGAAATTGGATGTACGTCTTGAAAATGATACCGTCTGGTTGACGCAATCCCAGATGTCAGAACTCTTTTTGAGAGACCGTTCAGTCATCACAAAGCACATCAATAATATTTTTAAAGAGAAAGAACTTGAAGAAAATAGTAATGTGCATTTTTTGCACATTGCTTCTTCTGATAAACCTGTCAAATTTTTCAGCCTTGATGTAATAATATCCGTAGGGTATAGGGTGAAATCTGTCAGAGGTACTCAGTTTCGGCAGTGGGCCAATAAAGTGCTGAAGGATTATCTACTTCGTGGATATGCCATTAACCAGAGATTGATTGAATTGAGCGACCGGATGGATCGGCGGCTATTGGAGCAGGATGGAAAAATAGCTGCAATTCGCAAAGATGTGGATTTCTTTGTGCGCAGTTCCATTCAACCCAAGGAAGGAATCTTCTTTGACGGGCAGATTTTTGACGCATACGCTTTTATCGCCGGCCTGATCCGGAAGGCAAAAAAACGGATAGTTGTCATTGACAGCTATGTTGACGATTCGGTTCTTGTGCAGCTCTCAAAACGTAAGTCTGGTGTCAAGGTTGATATTTATGACGGAAAGATTTCACAGCAGCTCCGTCAGGATGTCGCGCGGCACAATGCCCAGTATCCTGGCGTAACCTTACACTCTTATAAGAAAGCCCACGACCGCTTCCTGATAATCGACGAGGAAGTCTATCATATCGGCCATTCGCTGAAAGACCTCGGCAAGAAACTGTTCGCCTTCTCAAAGATGGATTTCATGACCGGCTCGCAGCTTATTTCACAGCTCAGATGAATGAGAAGAAAAAGAACATGCCGTATTGCTTGCCGATTTAACGCTTAAAAGAAGCAACAGGTAACGATATGATATTATGATATAAGGAGTTTTTTAATTTGTTTGCTCCTGATAGTCAAGTTTTCACAAATATCATATAACTTTGCGCATGGACCCGACGAAAGAAAACGAAATAATAATTTATCAACCGGATGAAAACCTCAAACTTGATGTTCAAGTTGAAGGAGAGACTGTGTGGCTTACACAGGCTCAGATGGTTGAACTATTCCAGACTTCGAAACAGAATATAAGCCTTCATATTAATAATATTTTCAAAGAGGGCGAATTAGATTCTGAATCAGTTGTCAAGGATTACTTGACAACTGCAACTGACGGCAAGAAATATCGAACAAAATACTACAATCTTGACGTCATCATATCAGTAGGCTATAGAGTCAAGTCGTTAAGAGGTACTCAGTTTCGGCAATGGGCCAACAAGGTATTGAAAGAATATCTTCTCCGCGGCTATGCAGTCAATCAAAGGCTGATGCAACTTGAAGACCGCATTGACCGCCATTTTTCAGAATACGACAGACATCTTTCAGAACTTGATGAGAAAGTGGATTTCTTTGTCCGCAGTTCCATTCAGCCCAAGGAAGGAATCTTCTTTGACGGGCAGATTTTTGACGCATACGCCTTTATCGCCGGCCTGATCCGAAAGGCAAATAAACGGATAGTTGTCATTGACAGCTATGTTGACGATTCGGTTCTTGTGCAGCTCTCAAAACGTAAGTCTGGTGTCAAGG
>JABLTO010203803.1_pt1 | contig 20809 bp, 20 predicted proteins | sample 7160091 | NCBI WGS metagenome assembly JABLTO01 (sample SAMN14651225, study PRJNA627086) | human gut metagenome | isolation source: feces | host: Homo sapiens
CATCCGCCAATGGAGGGAAAGGAGAACATCACGCAATTGCCATTTGCACGCAAATGGCAAGAGGGAGAACCCTCGCCGGGGGTTCTCCCTTTTTATGCTGTACATATAAAAATAAAGCCGGCACGGAGGGGGATCCGTGCCGGCTTTGGGGAGGGGGTCAGAAAGAAGAAATAAGATGACATGAAAGGCAATTCTGTGCGCTCCGTACCGATCGGAGCGCTCGAAAAGCGAACTACCATTCGGATGACTTGCGTCATCCCTTTCATTGTTAAAATAATAACATTCTTTCCGCCGGATTGCAACCGGCAGAAAAAACAGAATACGTTAAAATTTTCACGAAAAAACCGGCAAATCGCCACTTCTGCCTTGAAATAGTTAAAAAATTAACGAAAAAGGGGGGAAAAGCAGATGCAAGATAAAAAATGACCAAAATTATCAGATGATTCTATACAAAACGCACAAAAACGGTGGAGTATCCCAGATACTCCACCGTTTCCCGAACAGAAATAGTTAGTCTACCCAAACCTTGCCGATGTCCGTGCGGAAATGAATATCCTTCCACCCGATGGGCTTGGCCGCAGCGTAAGCGCGCTCCACCGCCTCCGCCAAAGTGGCGCCGGAAGCGGTGACACCCAGCACACGACCGCCGTTGGTGAGATAAGCGCCGTTCTCGCCGAACTTGGTACCCGCGTGGAACACCGTCGCGCCTTCCACCTGATCCAGGCCGGAGATCTCATACCCCTTCTCGTAACTCAGGGGATACCCGCCGGAGGCCAGCACCAGACAGCAGGCCGCCCCGTCCTTCCACTGGATGTCCAGGTCAGCCAGGGTGCCGTCCACACAGGCGTTGAAGATGTCGAAGAGGTCGGTGTCCAGCTGATACAGCACCGCCTGGGTCTCGGGGTCACCGAAGCGAGCGTTGTACTCCACCACCTTGGGGCCGTCCGCAGTGAGCATCAGGCCGAAGTAGATGACCCCCTTGAAGGGACGGCCTTCCGCCTTCATGGCTTCCATGGTGGGCAGGAAGATCTCCTCCATGCAGCGCTCCGCAATTTCAGGCGTGTAGTTGGGGGAGGGGGTGAAGGCACCCATGCCGCCGGTGTTGGGACCCTTGTTGCCGTCATAGGCCCGCTTGTGATCCTGAGAGGAGGGCATGGGGGCGATGTGTTCCCCGTCGGCAAAGCACAGCACGGTCACTTCAGGCCCCACCATGCACTCTTCGATGACCACGGTCAGACCGGAGGCGCCGAACTTGCCGCCTTCCATCATGTCCCGCACGGCCTGCTTGGCCTCCTCGACGGTCTCCGCCACCGTGACGCCCTTGCCCAGAGCCAGACCGTCTGCCTTGACCACGATGGGCGCACCCTCCTGGTCGATGTAGGCCAGAGCTTCCGCCTCGTCGGTGAAGGTCTTGTACTTGGCGGTGGGGATGTGGTACTTGGCCATCAGCTCCTTGGAAAAGGCCTTGCTGGCCTCAATGATGGCGGCGTTCTTGCGAGGGCCGAAGGCTTTGATGCCGGCAGCTTCCATGGCGTCCACCATGCCCAGGGCAAGAGGGTCGTCCGGCGCCACCATGACCAGATCCATGGCGTTCTCTTTTGCCCACGCGACCATAGCGTCCAGATCGGTGGCTCCGATGGGCACACAGGTGGCGATGGCGCTGATACCGGCGTTGCCGGGTGCGCAGAACAGTTCGGTGACTTTGGGGCTCTTTTTCAGGGCCCAGCAGATGGCGTGCTCACGGCCGCCGCCGCCGACGACTAATACTTTCATAGGAGGAAGGCTCCTTTCTGTTTTAGATTAAAATGGGAAAGTGCGGATTCGATCATGCCTTGCAGCTGATGGAACAGGATACTGAACCCCACCGACACCACCAGCACCCCGCCGTAGGCCAGGATACATTGGAGGGTGCTCCAGCCGGTGAAGTCCGGGCAGAGGGTCTTCACGACGCTCTTCAGCGCCATGTGGAGACAGATACAGCTCCAGGCTGATCTCCCCAAAGAACCCCAACAACCGGTTCAGGAAGGGGGACTGCAAGACCTCCAGCGCCACCGGGATCAAAACGCACAGGGCGAACCCAGCGGCGTTGTGCCAGATGCGGCTGGCCAGGATGGTGGAAAACCACCCGTCCGACGACCGCGCCAGGGCAGAGAACAGCCCGTGACTGGTCAGCGCCACCAGAGCGAACAGCGCCCACTTCCGGTTCATGGGGCGATCCTCCGCCACCACGGGGCCGAAGTGACAGCCCAGGATGAAGATGAACACCCGGGTCACCGCCTTGTCGCAGTGGTCAAAAAACTCCGGCGTCCACAGGGACAGCAGGTAGTTGACCGCCAGACAGACGACGAAGGCGCCCACCACAAACCCATGGTCGTACCGGCTCTTGGAGATGCGGTAGAACAACGGCGCCAGCAGATACAACGGGATCATCAGGGCGATGTACCAGAACATCCCCACCCCGTCCGTGAAGAAGGAGGCGAAGGTGAAGTCCGCCCAAAACTGACCCGGGTCGCCTCGCACCGCCAGGTCCTTGAACACCCAATAGGCGGTGCCGATGACCAGGTAGGGGAGGAGCAGGCGCTTGTAGCGCTTGGCGTAGAACTGCCCCAACGTGGGGTGCTTCTCCTGGGCGTAGTACAGCCCTACCCCAGAGAGGAACAGGAAGATGTCCACACCCACGCCGCCCACCAGGATGATGCCGTCATAAAGGATGTACTGGGAAAGGATGGCGTCATCCAGCAGGGGCGTGAACTCCCGGGAGTGCATACACATGATCCACAGGATGGCGAAGCCAAACAACTGGCTCCGATATTTGCTCACCAGCCCCCAGTGCAGGGGGCTGGTGTATTGTAGTTGACTGTCCTCCATCGGACATCAATGGTGGAACAGACGGATGCCGGTGAAGCACATGGTGATGCCATGGTTGTTGCAGGCTTCAATGACGTTGTCGTCCCGGATGGAGCCGCCCGGCTCGGCGATGTACTTGACGCCGGACTTGAAGGCGCGCTCCACGTTGTCGCCGAAGGGGAAGAAGGCGTCGGAGCCCACGGCCACGTTGTCCAGCTTGGCGATCCATTCCTTCTTTTCCTCCCGGGTCAGTACTTCCGGCTTGACCTTGAAGGTCTCCTGCCAGACGCCCTCCGCCAGGATGTCCTCATATTCGTCAGAGGTGTACACGTCAATGGCGTTGTCCCGGTTGGGGCGGCGGATGCTGTCCACGAACTGGAGACCCAACACCTTGGGATGCTGACGCATCCACCAGTTGTCCGCCTTGTTGCCTGCCAGACGGGTGCAGTGGATGCGGCTCTGCTGGCCGGCGCCCACGCCGATGGTCTGACCGTCCTTCACGTAGCAGACGGAGTTGGACTGGGTGTATTTCAGGGTGATGAGGCTGACGATGAGGTCAATTTTGGCGCTCTCCGGCAGCTCCTTGTTCTCGGTGACAATGTTTTGGAGCATTTCCTCGTCAATTTTCAGGAAGTTGTGCCCCTGCTCAAAGACCACACCGAAAATCTCCCGGCGTTCCGGAGCGGCGGGCACATAGTCCGGATCGATCTGCACCACGTTGTAGTTGCCCTTCTTCTTGGTCTTCAGGATGGCCAGAGCTTCCTCGGTGTAGCCGGGGGCGATGATGCCGTCAGAGACCTCGTCCTTCAGGTAGGCGGCAGTGGCGGCGTCGCAGACGTCGGACAGAGCGGCCCAGTCGCCGTAGGAGCACAGACGATCCGCGCCACGGGCGCGGATATAGGCGGCGGCGATGGGGGTGACCTCGGCGTCGGGATTGACAAAGTAAATGGCTCTGTCCATGTCGGTCAGGGGCAGACCCACAGCGGCGCCGGCCGGGGACACGTGCTTAAAGGACGCGGCGGCAGGCAGACCGGTGGCGGCTTTCAGCTCCTTGACCAGCTGCCAGGAGTTGAAGGCGTCCATAAAGTTGATGTAGCCAGGCTTGCCGTTGAGGACGGTCACCGGCAGCTCGCCCTCGGTCATGTAGATGCGAGAGGGCTTCTGATTGGGGTTACAGCCGTATTTCAGTTCCAGTTCCTTCATCATTTCATCTTCCTTCCCGTGTTAAATTCAGACGTTGGCATTGACGATCACATCATCGGTCCCGCCGTTGGCCAGGTCGATGTAGCGGACGAACAGGGAAACCTTGTTGTCCTGGTTCAGATTCTCCCACAGCAGATCCGCAAAGGCTTGGGCGGTGGGGCTTTCGATGGTGATGACCTCCGGTTCCCCTTCAAAGGAGGGCAGGGGGTTGCCGTCCCCTTGATAGGTGTGGATAAAGTGACCATAGCCGGCCACCGGCGCATCGTACTCGAAGAAGTAGCGGCAGCAGCAGCTGGGGTCGCCGTTGAAGCTCTTTAGGATAGACAGGTTATAGCTGCCGTCGGGCTTGACCACACCGGAGATTCTGGGGGTGTAGTTGGGGTCATCCGGCTCAAAGGTGCGCTGATGCAGACCGTGACGATAGCAGTGGCCCTCCTGGAGGGTGTCCCGGATGGTGTCGGTCTGGTCGCCGTTGGTGACGATGGTCTTGCCGTCAAAGACCCGAACGGGGTGATAGATGATGAGGCTGGGATCCTCCATCTTGGATGGGTCAAAGGCCTCGGTGCGGATGCCGTCCTCAGTGACGGAGAAGATGCGGTTGCGGCTGTTGACGCTGCGGCCCATGATAAAATAGGCGATGACCGCCTTGGTGTTGTCGGCGGAGCGGCCCAGGATGATGCCGCGGCCGGGATAGGAGTTATTGCGCAGCTCCTCTGCGATGTTCAAAATCTTCATAGGTAAACCTCTCGAATGTGGGGTGTCAGTTGATGATGTGGACAATGCGGCCTTCCACGCGGAGTTTTTGGGCGCAGAACAGTGCCACGGCGCGCGGCAGAATTTTCCACTCCGCCTGCTCCATCACCCGCCGCTGCAAAATCTCTGCTGTGTCCCCTTCCTCAATGGGAACCGCCTGCTGCAAGACGATGGGCCCGCCGTCGCAGTCCTCGCTGACGAAGTGGACGGTGGCGCCGGTGACCTTCACGCCGTAGGCCAGGGCGGCCTCGTGGACGTGGAGCCCGTAGAACCCCTCGCCGCAGAAGGAGGGGATGAGAGCGGGGTGGACGTTCAGGATGGCGTTGGGGTAGGCGTCGATCAGCTCCGGCGTCAGGATGTACAGGAAGCCCGCCAGCACCACCAGACCAATGTCCAGCTCCTTCAGCTGCTGGGTCAGCGCCACGGTCATGGCCTGGTTGGAGGCAAAGGCCTTCCGGTCGATGACGTAGCCGGGGATGCCTGCTTTTTTGGCACGCTCCAGCGCAAAGGCGTCTGGGGAGGAGGAGATGACGGCGGCAATTTCGCCGTCAGGAATCTCTCCCCGCCCCTGAGCGTCGATGAGTGCCTGCAAATTGGTGCCGCCGCCGGAGACCAGTACTGCGATGCGCACCATTACAGCTGTACCTCCACGCCGTCTTCGCCGTTGACCACGGAGCCGATGAGATAAGCGGTCTCGCCAGCGGCCTTCAGGGTGGCGATGGCCTGGTCCGCTTCGGCGGCGGGGACAGCGGCGATCATGCCGATGCCCATGTTGAAGGTGTTGTACATATCCCGGACGGGGATGTTGCCGGTCTTCTGGATGATGTCAAAGATGCGGGGCATGGGGAAGGCGGACACGTCGATGCGAGCGGTCAGGCCGGGCTGCATCATACGGGGCACGTTCTCATAGAACCCGCCGCCGGTGATGTGGCTGATGGCGTGGACGTCCACACCGGCCGTGGCCAGCGCCTCAATGGCACGGACATAGATGCGGGTAGGCACCAGCAGCGCTTCGCCCAGGGTGCAGCCCAGCTCGTCGCTGTGCTGTGCATAGGTGTTGTTAATGTCCAGGGTCTTGCGCACCAGGGAGTAGCCGTTGGAGTGGACGCCGGAGGAAGCCAGACCCACCAGCACGTCGCCAGCGGCCAGCTTGGAGCCGTCGATCTTTTTCGGCTCGTCCACGATGCCCACGGTGAACCCGGCCAGGTCGTACTCGTCCTCCGGGTAGAAGCCGGGCATTTCGGCAGTCTCGCCGCCGATGAGGGCGCACTTGGACTGACGGCAGCCGTCGGCGATACCGGTGACGATCTGTTCGATGCGGCTGGGGATGTTCTTGCCGCAGGCGATGTAGTCCAGGAAGAACTGGGGCTTCGCGCCGCAGCAGATGATGTCGTTGACGCACATAGCCACGCAGTCGATGCCCACCGTGTCATGCTTGTCCAGCAGGAAGGCGATCTTGAGCTTGGTGCCCACGCCATCGGTGCCGGAGACCAGGATGGGCCGGGTCATGCCGGTGAGATTGGGGGCGAACTGGCCGCCGAAGTCACCGATGCCGCCCAGGACGCCGTCGATGTAGGTGGATTTCACCAGGGGCTTGATCTTATCGACCACCTGATAACCGGCAGTCACGTCTACGCCAGCGGCGGCGTAGGAATCGGATTTACTGTTCTTATGCAAAGGAATACCCTCCTCAAAAATCTCAATCAATACAAAAAGCCTCGCAGAGTTCCGCCTTCGCCAGAAGGCGGAAAAAGTGGAGTGCAACCGTTCCGGCGGCGTGTACGTTGGAACGGTTTCTGCTCAGCCTGACGCAGGGCGGCAGGCTGCAACCTCCACAAAGTGCTTGCATTTTGTGGAATTACTTGTCGCCCATCAGACGGCGCATAACTTCCTGGTAAGCGTCTTCCACACCGCCCATATCCCGGCGGAAGCGGTCCTTGTCCAGCTTTTCATGGGTCACTTCGTCCCACAGACGGCAGGTGTCCGGGCTGATCTCGTCGGCCAGCACGATCTTGCCATCAGACGTCTTGCCGAACTCCAGCTTGAAGTCCACCAGGTCGATGCCCACGCTCTTCAGGAAGCCCTTGAGCAGGGTGTTGATGCGGAAGGCGTAGTTCTTGATGAGGTCGATCTCCTCCCAGGTAGCCACCTTCAGCGCCACAGCATGGTAAGCGTTCATCAGAGGGTCACCCAGGTCGTCGTTCTTGTAGGAGAACTCGATGGTGGGATCATCAAAGACGATGCCCTCTTCCACGCCAAAGCGCTTGGCGAAGGAGCCGGCGGAGATGTTGCGGACGATGACTTCCAGGGGCACGATGGAGACCTTCTTCACGGCAGTCTCACGCTCAGACAGCTCTTCGATGAGATGGGTGGGGATGCCCTCGGCCTCCAGCTTGCGCATCATGTGATTGCTCATGCGGTTGTTGATGACACCCTTGCCGGCGATGCTGCCCTTCTTGATGCCGTTGAATGCGGTGGCGTCGTCCTTGTAGTCCACGATGACCACATCAGGATCGTCGGTTGCGAATACCTTCTTGGCCTTGCCTTCATAGATCTGTTCCAGCTTTTTCATCTTCAATATTCCTCTCTTTCTGTGAGTTCAAGTTGTCGTTGGTATCCAATGGGGGAGGGGGTCATTCCCCCAGCTCCCGCTGGAGCTTGGCGTCCTTTTCCATGACGGTCTCCCGCATGTCGTCCTTGTAGGTGACCAGCTTGGCGTGGACTTCCTCATCGCTGATGGCCAGCATCTGAGCGGCCAGGATGGCGGCGTTGGCAGCGCCGTTGACGGCCACGGTGGCCACGGGCACGCCGCTGGGCATCTGCACCATGGACAGCAGGCTGTCCAGACCGCCCATCATGGACGTCTTGATGGGCACGCCGATGACCGGCAGGGTGGTGTAAGCGGCCAGGACGCCGCCCAGATGGGCTGCCTTGCCGGCGCCGGCGATGATGACGCCGAAGCCGTTGTCGATGGCGGCGGAAGCGAACTGCTCCGCTGCGGCGGGGGTGCGGTGGGCGGAGATGATGTGTACCTCGTAGGGGATGTCGAACTGCTTGAGCTTGTCCGCAGCCTCCATCATCACGCTCAGGTCGCTGTCGGAGCCCATGATGATCGCCACTTTTTTCGTCATTGCAAAAACCTCCAGTCTAGGTCAGAAACAAAAAACAGGCAGATTGGCGCAATCTGCCTGTTCACGTCAGAACGGTATCGTATTCAGAACGGGAGCGTAGACCATCCAGTTAGAACCAGCGAAAATTAGCTGCTTGAAACGATTCAATGGTATCCCTCCCCTCCGTATTATACTCTAATAGTAACGGAAAACGGCGTTTTTTTCAAGGGTATTTGCCCTTCCAAAGGGAAGTTTGTACGCCTGTACAATTTCCAGAGACCCCCTGCGAAAAACCTTGTCTCAATCCCCTATACGCTCCGCCAGGAAGCCGTTCAGGTCCAGGAGCTGGTTGGTCTTCTCGTACCGCCCCACCCAGTCCGCCGCCGCGCCGTAGCGTTTCCGCCGCTGCTGTGCCCAGTGGTTGTGCTCCAGCAGGGCCTTCTCGCACTTGGCCATGAACTCCGCCGTGGAGTCCGCGTTGTGGATGACGTCGGGGAAGATGGGGTTGGCCAGACGCAGGTGCAGGGCCACAATGGGCTTGCCGGTGAGCAGGTAGGTGTAGATGCGGGAGGGGATGATGTCATCCTCCGGGTCGGTGTTGTGAACCAGGTCAAAGCACACGTCGAACTGATACACATAGTCCGGCAGCAGCGCCTGGGGACGGGTGCCCAGGAAGTGGATGTTCTCCAATAGCTCCGCGTCCTCCAGATAGGGGTTCTTGGGGCTGTACTTGCCCAAAAAGACGAATTGCCAGTCCGGATGGGCCGCCGCCGCGGAGAGCACCGGGTTCAGGTTCAGCCGATGCTCCACCGTACCCAGATACCCGAACACCGGCCCACGGGTGCAGATGGCCTCAAAGTCCGGCGGGATGGGCAGGCGCTCCTGCTCCATGGAGGCGTAAAGCCCTGCATCGGTGCCCCAGGGGATTTGGGCGATGTTATCGTTGCACAGGGACAGCCGCTCCTCCAACCCCTGGGATGCGGTCAAGATAAGGTCTGCCTGATAGGCCAGATTGCTCTCCAAGGTCACCGGCAGATGGTGCCAGAACCGGTCGCAGTCGTAGATGAGCCCGTGATGGGGGATGTCGTCCAGCAGCAGCGCCGCCATTGGCGTACACGCCCACAGCAGCGGTTCCTCGAACCCGTTGTTCTCCATCTGCTGCTTGATGAGCTCGATGCCCCGCCGGATGGTGCGGGGACGCAGATCCTGGCTGAACAGGGAGGCGGGGAGGGTGTAGACGGTGAGATTGGGCAGCACGTGGATGCCCTCGGAGGAGGCGGGCTGACCGATGGCGGGCTGGAAGAATAAGGTCTCCATGTCCGGCAGATGGGTCACCAGCCGTTGGGTGCGGAAGGGAGTGTTCTGCCAGGGCAGATATGAGATACAGATCATTTGAGCCATTTGCAAAACCTCCCATCATAAGTGTGAATCCTGTCATATTTTATTCCTATTTGAAACACTTTTCAAGAAATGGCCGCCAAAATTCACAAAAAAATAATAAAATCCCCCTTGCGTCCGCCCCTACAATATGTAACACTAGACAGCAGACCCGCGGCCCGGTGCAGACGGTGGAAAAACCGGAAAACTCTGTCAGGCGGACGGGAGAAGATGGGAGGTTTTTCCTTGCTGGATTTCATCTATCATATCGACCAGAGCATCATGCTCTGGCTCCAGGACGTGGTTCGGAACCCGCTCCTGAGCAAGTTTCTGGTGCCCCTGACCACCATCGGCTACGCTGGCGTCCTGTGGATCATCCTCTCCATCGTCATGCTCTTCTTCCGCAGGACCCGAAAGGTGGGCTGGCTCTCCCTCCTCACCATGCTGGTGTGCTATCTCTTCAACGACATCCTCTTAAAAGAGCTGGTCCAGCGCCCGCGTCCCTTTATGGATCTGCCTCAGCTCCAGGTCATCGAATCCAAACCCACCAGCTGGTCTTTTCCCTCCGGCCACGCTTGCTCCTCCTTTGCTGCCGCCAGTACCTACAGTAAGGGAGAGGAACCTCGATGGCTGAAAGGACTGTTCTGGTTCCTGGCCGTGGCCATGGCCTTCTCCCGCCCCTACGTAGGCGTCCATTACCCCACCGACGTCCTGGCCGGTGCCTGCATCGGCCTTCTGGGCAGCGCCCTCATGTGGCGCTGCACCAGCGAACCTTACGACCGCCTGACGGAGCGCATCGCGCAGAAGAGACACGCATAAAAACAACAAGGCACGCAGCAACACAGCTGCGTGCCTTTTCTCCGTTATTAAGCGCAAGCGCAAAGCCTCGCAGAGTTCCGGCAGGATGCCGGAATAAATTCTGATCTATTTTTTCCGGCGGCGCAAGGTGAATTGCCCGAAGGGCAAGAGAGGGTGGCCTGGGCCATGTACGTCGAAAAAAATACTTCTCAGACGGGTAAGTGCCGCAGCGTTAAGCAAATGTGCCGGGGGCACATTTGTAGCGTAGGCCCCACCTGTTACAGGTGGGGGGAACCTACCGGCGCAGCGAGTGCATGCACCCGGCTGCAACTTCGACAAAATGCTTGCATTTTGTCGAAATCAGCTCAGTGCAAAGAATTTGTCATGAATGACCTGAACGGCACGGTCAGCATCGGTCTCGTCAACCAGCACAGAAACCTTGATCTCGCTGGTAGAGATCATGCTGATGTTGATGCCCGCGTCATACAGCGCCTCGAACATGGAAGCTGCCACACCGGGGTTGTTGATCATGCCGGCGCCTACGATGGAGACCTTGGCGATGCGGTCGTTGACCTCGATGGAGTCAAAGCCCAGAGCCTCCTGATGCTCCTTCAGCAGCTGCTGTGCCGCTTCCACGTCCTTGCGGACAACGGTAAAGCTGATGTCCTTGCTCTCGTCACGGCCGATGGACTGCAAGATGATGTCCACGTTGATTTTTTCATTGGCCAGCAGAGAGAAGATTTTGAACGCCACACCAGGGCGATCCTGGAGGCCGACCAGAGCCAGTCTTGCTACGTCCTTGTCCTTGGCGACGCCGCTCACGTGAGATTTTTCCATATTTTTCACAACCTCCTTCACGATGGTGCCGGGATGACCGGTGAAGCTGGACAGCACTTCCAGATTCACATGATACCGCTTCGCCATTTCCACGCTGCGGTTGTGGAGCACCTTGGCACCCAGCGTAGCCAGCTCCAGCATTTCGTCATAAGTGATTTGATCAATCTTCTTGGCCGTGGGCACCTTGTTGGGGTCAGCGGTGTAAACGCCGTCCACGTCGGTGTAGATTTGGCACTTGTCAGCCCGCAGGGCGGCGGCCAGTGCCACGGCGGAGGTGTCGCTGCCGCCGCGACCCAGGGTGGTCACGTCCTCCCACTTGTTGATGCCCTGGAAGCCGGTGAAGATGACGATGCGATGCTGATCCAGCTCGTTCTGGATGCGGTCGGTCTCGATCTTCTTGATACGGGCGTTGCCGTAGGTGGAGTTGGTCTTGAACCCCACCTGCCAGGCGTTCAGGGAGACCACGGGAAAGCCCATGCTCTGGATCATCATGGCGCACAGCGCCACGCTCTGCTGTTCACCGGTGGACAGCAGCTGATCCAGCTCCCGCTTGGACGCTCTGGGATTGTATTGCTCCGCCATAGCCAGCAGCTTGTCGGTGGTTTTCCCCTGGGCGGAGAGGACGACGACCACATCGTTGCCCGCCTTGTAGGTGTCGGTGATGATTCCGGCCACGTGGCGGACACGATCGACGTCGGCGACGGAAGAGCCGCCAAATTTTTGTACGATCAATGCCATATGAGATGTAACCCCCCAAAATATCTTCAAAGAGCGTTTGGAGTATACGCTCCCCTTCAGTTTATGTCAGAACCCGGCGATTGCCTCAATCCAGCACCCGATACAGCGCCTTCACATCCAGCTCCTTCAGCCGGTCTTTAATCTGCCCGATGGTCAGCGCCTGGTCAGAGATGAACGCGGACTCGCCGTCGTTGGCGTCGCCGTTGCGCAGACGGGTGGCGCCGTCCACGAAGAAGTCGCCGGCCACCCGGAAATACCACCGGCTGGCCAGGTCAGCAGGGGAATAGACGGTGTCCTCGCCGCCCGGCCCCCAGGACAGGGGCTTCTTGTTGCCCTTGCTCTTCACAATGTCCATGATGTCCGCCACCACAGCGGAAGCGGTGGGCAGCTTGCCCGCGCCGCGGCCGTAGAACATCACGTCACCGATGGAGTCACCGGTGACCTGGATGGCGTTGAACACGTCCTCCACGTTGGCCAGGGGGGATTCCTCATGGACCAGGTGAGGCGCTACAAAAGCGCACACCTTCCCATCGGACTCCCGGCGGATGCTCCGCCCCAGCAGCTTGATCTTGTAGCCGCCGCTGCGGGCGTAGGCCACATCGGAGAGGGTGATGTGGGTGATGCCCTCGGTGGGCACCTGTTCGGGATAGATGTGGCGGCCGAAGCCCAGAGAGGACAGGATGCAGATCTTCCGGCAGGCGTCATGGCCTTCGATGTCGGCGGTGGGGTCTGCTTCCGCGTAGCCCTTTTCCTGGGCTTCCTTCAGGGCGTCGTCAAAGGACAGGCCGCCCCGGATCATCCGGGTCAGGATGTAGTTGGTGGTGCCGTTGAGGATGCCCACGATCTCGGACAGCTCGTTGGCCGCCAGACAGCTGCTCATGGGCCGCAGGATGGGGATGCCGCCGCCCACGCTGGCCTCAAAGAGGAAGGAACAGCCCTTCTCCTTGGCGATCTGGAGCAGCTCGTAGCCGTAAGCGGCCACCAGCTCCTTATTGGAGGTGACCACGTGCTTGCCGGCGTTCAGCGCCCGGCGGGCGTAGTCCAGAGCCACCGTGGTGCCGCCGATGCACTCGGCTACCACCCGTACCTCCGGGTCGTTCTCGATGATGGAGAAATCCTGGACGATCTTATCTTCAAAGGGGTCGCCGGGATAGTCCCGACGGGTGAGGATGTACTTGACCTCCACCGGGTTGTCCACCCGCTGGGAGATGTGCGCGCCGTTCTTGTGGAGAATCTCTGCCACGCCGCCGCCCACGGTGCCGTACCCTAAAATTGCAACTTTTACCATAATAACACCTCAATCTGTCACGAAGCTGTCAACCGGCCAGCACCTCGAAGGTGATGACCCCGTAAAGATGTTCCACACTGTGAACCAGCTCTTCCAACGTGGTGCTCAGATTGGAGGTCTCCGCCGACAGGGTGACAGCAGCCACGCCGCCGGTGGGGATGGACTGGTTGATGGTGAGGATATTGCCGCCGGAGGCGGCAAAGGACGCGAGAATGGACGAGAGCACGCCAGGCTCATCCTTCAGTAGCACCTGGAAGGTGACGATGTGCCCGTTGAGCATATCGTTGAAGGGGCGGATGGCGTCCTTGTACTTGTAAAATGCGCTGCGGCTGATGCCCACCTTCAGGGTGGCCTCGTTGACCGTGTCCGCTTCCCGCAACTCCAGGATGCGTTTGGCTTCCGCCACTTTCAGGAAGATGTCAGGAAGCGCCTTGGCTTCCACGATGAAATATTTAGGTGTAGGAGACATATGCGTTACCTGTCCTTCTCTCTCTTAGATTGTCCGTTGTTGACGGGCATTTGTAGTTGAATTGACAGAATTGTAGCACAGCTGACGGGAAAAAGCAACCGCCAAATTACCCGAAAATTCTTCGGAAGCACACAAACCCTTTGGTCTCTTCCCATGGGAACCGGTGGAACTGCCCCAAAAACGCTGCAAAAATCCCCAGAGCTGGTCTCAGCTCTGGGGATGGGTGTATGCCGATAGGGGACAGGTCAATCCTCGTCCTCGTCCTCCTGGTGATGGGGTTTCGTCTTGTTGGTCTTGTTTTCGGTCTTTTTGTTCGCCTTGGTATCCTCGTCTTCCTCCTCGTCTTCCTCGTCGTCCTCGTCTTCCGCTTCCGGATCCACAGGAGTCTCCTTTTTGGGCTTGACTACCTTTTTGGGGATATAGGACACCTCGCCCCGAATCTTGGCCTTGGCGGCGGCGCCGGTGCGCTGGTAGTTGAGGATCATGCTGCCGTTGGAGTAGTAGTGCCGGTCGCAGTAGTCGGTGGGGGCGTCGCCGGGCAAAAACGTCTGGTTTTTCCCGCACCCGGCGGCCGTACAAGCCTTGGTGGTCAGCAGCCCGCTGGCGGTGCAGCAGTAGGCGGTGGTGGTCTCCAGGTCGCCGTTGAACCCGATGTCCGCGTCCCCTTCGCTCACCGCGCTCATGACCTTCTGCCACAGGACACAGGAGGGGTTGCCCACCGAGTTGATACGCTCCTGCCGGTCGTAGCCGCTCCAGACGGCGGCGGTGTAGTAGGGGGTGTAGCCCACGAACCAGCGGTCGTAGTCGTTGGTGGTGGTACCGGTCTTACCGGCGGCGGTCATATTGCTCAGCTTTGCCAGCTTACCGGTGCCGTTGGTGACCACGTGCTGGAGCATCAGATTCATATAGAACGTGGTGGCTTGGCTCAAAATGGCCTCGCTCTTGGCCTGACCGGTGACGACCGCACTGCCGTTCTCATCCACCTTTACGCTGTAGTCCCCGTTGGACAGCAGGATCTTGCCGTTGCTGTCGGTGACCACCGTATAGAGGTAGGGGGAGGAGTACTGCCCATCCCGGGGGAAGGTGGCATAGGCCGCCGCCATTTCCAACGTGGTCACACCCTTGGTCAGACCGCCCAGTGCCAGAGGCGCATAGTTCAAGTCGGAACGGATGACGCCGGTGCTGGTCTCATAATCCTTCACCAAGGTAGAGATACCGAACTTTTCCGTCAAAAAGTCATAGGAGTTCTCCAGCCCAAGCTGATCCAGCACCTTCACCGCGATGGTGTTCAGCGAGTGGGTCATAGCGGTGTCCACATCGGTGAGACCGGAGTAATACCCCTCGTCGTTCACCGGCCACAACGTGCCGTCGCTGTTCTGCTGGAAGGGGGTGTCGTCCTCGGCGGAGGAGGGGAGGATGAGACCCGCCTCCATGGCTGGCGCATACACGCCCAGGGGCTTGATGGAGGAGCCTGGGGGACGGAGAGAGTCGGTGGCACAGTTCCAGATGCGGTTGCCGGTTTTCTCCCCGATGCCGCCGGCCAGGGCCACCACAGCACCGGTGCGGTTGTCCACCACCGTGATGCCGCTGCGCAGGGCCTGACCGCCCAGAGACTTGTACTGCGCCGTGTTGTCGGCGTTGCTGTACACCGCGTCCACTTTGGCCTGCACCTTGGGGTCCAGGCAGGAGTAGATCTGCAAACCGCCGGAGTAGATGAGGTTGGTGGCGGTGGTCTCGTCGTAGCCGTACTGCTCGCCCAGGTCGTTGATGACCGATTCAATGACCGCGTCAGTGTACCAGCTGTAGTAGCCGTTGTCCGACCCGCCCGTTTTGGTCTCACTGTCCTTGGAGCCGAAGACGCACTTGACCTCTTCCGCCTTGGCCTCGTCCCGTTCTGATTCCGAAATGTACCCCTGCTCGCACATCAAGTCCAGTGCCAAGTCCCGCCGTTCCTTGTTGTTCTCCGGCTGGGTGTAGGGGTCGTATTGGGAGGGGTTGTTGGTGATGGCGATGAGGGAGGCGCACTCAGCCAGGGACAGCTGGCTCACCGTCTTGCCAAAATACTTCTGCGCCGCCGTGGACACGCCATAGCAGCCGTGGCCCAGATAGATGACGTTGAGATACCACTCGATGGTCTCGTCCTTGGTGTGGGTCTTGTCGAACTCCAGCGCCTCGAAAATCTCCAAAACCTTCCGCCGTACGGTGGTCTCATCGTTGCCGGTGAGGTTCTTGATGAGCTGCTGAGTGATGGTGCTGCCGCCTTGGATCTGCTGCCCGGTGAACATATAGGTCACCGCCGCCGCCGTCCGCACCCAGTCCACCCCGTGGTGCTCGCGGAAGCGCTTGTCCTCGATGGCGATGGTGGCGTGGATGAGGTCATCGGGCATATCCTTCAAGTCCGCCCACACCCGGTTCTCCGAGGCGTAGAGGGGCTGATAGGCCACATAGTCATCCTTCTCGCTGTCGTAGTAGTACAGGTTGGAGGTCAGGTCGGTGTTGGAGGTCAGCAGGGTGGCGCTGGACTGCTCCACCTCCGGCATGATCACGTTGTGTACGTAGACCGCGGCGTAGCAAGCCACGATGGCGCAGGTGGTCACGAGGACCAGCAGCAGAGAGCCGAGGATGACGCCCAGGCGCTTGAAGAACCGGCGCGGCTTGGTGGTCGATGGGTTTTGTTTCGCTTTTGCGTTTGCCAAAATGGAAACACCTCCTGAAAAGCGTGGGAAAAGGGTGTTGCCTTCTCAAAGTCCCGTGGGAACTTTTAAGGTATTATACCACAGTTGTCAAATAAACGTCTGTTTTCCGCGAATATTTTGAAAAAAACCTCCGCCAGGGGCAGAATCTGTCCCGTCGGTTATAAAACCAGCCTTTTCCAGGGCATACTGGCAGGGAAAGGGGGAAAGGAACATGAACATCAGACTCTTGCGCGCCTGGCTCACCGGCGTGGCCATGACCCTGGCGCTGCTCATGACCAGCGGCGTCCTGGCCTGGCAGCTCACCGCACCGGTACGGGCAGGCGGCAGCGCCGCGGCGGCGGACAACGGGGAATACCTCCTGGTGGATCAGGCCGGACAGATCTGCATCTACTCCGACGGCAGCCTCATCAGCAACACCGGCATCCCCGTCCGCGCCCTGCCCGAGCTGGACCGCATCGCCCTGGCTCAGGGCATCCACGCCAAGGGGCAGCGGCAGCTGGCCGCCCTGCTGGAGGACTTCGGCGCATAGCACCGCAAGAATTTTGCATTAGCCCCTTGCTTTTTCTACCGGTTTTGGCTACAATGTAGGAAAGCAAGGGCGCAGCGCCCCATCACACCGGAGGAAGACACCATGAGCAACGATTACGGCGGAACCTTTATCACGCTGACCGATGAAAACGGCGAAGAAGTGGTTCTGGAGTACCTGGACACCGTGGAGTACAACGGCAATATCTATATGGCCTTCTTCCCCACCTTGGACGAGGATGTGGATCCCGACGAGGCGGAGGAGAGCGAGGACTACGGCCTGATCATCATGCGGGTGGAGACCGTCAACGGCGAGGACGAACTGGTCACCCTGGAGGATGAGGACGAGGCGGAAGCGGTCTATAACGTGTTCATGGAGGAAGCCTTCAGCGAGGATGGGGAAGAGGAATGACCGTCCCACCCGCCGCATAGGATAGCGGTGGAAAAGCAATATCGAAACGCGCCCTGCGGGGTACGTGATGATCTCACATTAAACCCACAATTTTCTTTCGGGATGCCCACCTCGCTTGGTGGTTTGCAGGCCTCCCGGCCTTCGGGCTGGAAGTTGGAAGCAGTAAAGCTTGGCGGAGGCAACCCACCTGCCCTTCTGGTGCAGGTTTAAGAGAGATCACACGGCCTTCGCGGGGTTTTGCTATCCTGTGGCGCACCATGAAGATTGAAAAACCTGGCATTTTCGCCAGGCTTTTTTTATTATGTCTTGCAACAGTAGGACAAATCGAGTATAATGTACCGATGTAATGAAAGCAAACGGGCGAAAACGCCCCGAACTGTAAACTGAATGTTGGAGGAATCCGTTCTATGAGTGAAGAAACCAAGAACCTCAACCATACAGACGACAACAAAGAGGACGTCGCCAAAAAGGGGATGTCCATGAAGGAACGCAAGAAGGCGTTGGAAGAGAAGAAGGAAAAGCGCCGCACCAAAATTTATATTGCCATCGGTGTCGTGGTGGCCATCCTGGTGGCCGCCCTGCTCTTCTTCGACGGCGGCACCCTCCAGCGCTCCATGACCGCCCTCACCGTAGGGGACAAGACCTACAGCGCCGCTGAGGTGGATTACTACTTCTACAGCAGCTACAACAGCGCCAGCACCTATGCCCAGTACTACGGCCTGGATACCAGCAAGAGCCTGAAGGATCAGGAGATCTATGAGGGCACCACCTGGTACGACTACTTCCGGGACAGCGCCAAGAAGGAGCTGACCAACGTGTCCATCCTGGTCCAGGAGGCGGAGAAGGAAGGGTACACCCTCAGCGAAGAGGGGCAGCAGGAGGTGGAGGACGCCATCGCAGACCTGAAAGAGCACTGCAAGGAGAATGGCTACTCCCTGAAATACTACCTCCAGAACACCTACGGCCGGTACATGAACGAGAAGACCTACCACAAGGTCGCCCTGGAGTACCAGCTGGCACAGGAGTACCAGAAGAAGGTCACCGAGTCCTACGAAAAGACGGACAAGGACGCCGACAAATATTATAAGGAGCACGCAGCGGAGCTGGATACCTTCGAGTATGAGGCTTACGAAGTGCCCGTCAAGACCGAGACCAAGACAGACAAGGACGGCAAGACCGTGGAGCCAACGGAAAAAGAAACCAAGGCTGCCGAAAAGAAAGCTAAGGAGGGCGCAGAAAAGCTGGAAGCGGCTTTGAAGGCCGGTGACACGAAGCAGGTGGAAAAGCTGGTGGACGAGTACGGCTGCACCGACTACAGCAACCGCACCTATTCCTCCTTCAGCAGCTGCGGCTTCAAGGATTGGCTGACCAGCAAGGACCGCAAGGCCGGCGACATCAAGACCATCAAGAACGAGACCGAGAGCAGCGACGGCAAGACCACCACGCTGAACGGCTACTATGTGGTTCAGTTTAATAAGCGCTACCTGGACGAGTACCACGGCGCCAACTTCTGCAACATCCTGGTGAAGGCGGAGGCCGCCACCGACAAGGACGGCGAGACCAAGAAGGACGACGACGGCAACACCGTCTATGACTACGACGCCGCCAAGAAGAAGGCGGAAGAGCTGCAGAAGACCTGGAAAAAGGACGGCGGCGACGCCGATGCCTTGGGGGCGCTGGCGGAGGAAAATTCCGGCGACAGCACATCCAACTACAACAAGGGCAAGTACGAAAAGGCCTCCAAGGAGGACGTGACCGACACCCTGAAAGCCTGGCTCTTCGACGAGAAGCGCAAGGAAGGGGACACCGCCCTGCTCAAGGACGAGGACGCCCAGGGCTACCAGCTGGTGTACTTTGAAGGCTACGGCGAAAAGTACCACTGGCAGGACGTGAGTATCGCCGCCCTCCAGAAGGAAGACTACGACAAGTGGTACGAAAAGGTGGAAAAGACCTACGACGACAAGATCACCACCAGCTTCATGTATCGCTTCGTGTAAGCCATGGAGATTTTTAAAGAGTGGTTCGTCTGGGGCGAGAGCGACCTGTTCTTCCCCGGCGTCATCCTCCTGCTGATCTTCGTCCTCCTGCCCTGGCGGGAGGGGGAGAAGAAGCGGAACGCCATCCTTATCATTTGTGCCGTGGTGGTCTATTGGGTCTGTGAGACCATCGTCTCTTACTACCCACCCGGCGGCGCCCTCCAGTACCTCCTCCTCTTCATCGGCGGCATCGCCCTGGCCATCACCTACGGCCGGGTCATCCGCTGCGTCTGGGAGTGGAAACCGGGGTTCCGGAGATAATGCAAATAAAAACAGCAGGACACCTGTCCTGCTGTTTTTTCATCGAAAAGGGGTCATTCCCCCTCCAGATAAGTCTGAAAATCAAAGGAGGACATATTTTTCAGGTGGAAGATGTCGTACACCGCCTGGGCAATGCCCTCGTCCTCCACCGGCACATACCCCTCCGGCTTCTGGGCGTCCTCCCCCTCCAGACGGAGGATGATGTCCCCGTCCTCCGGAAACTCCTGGGGGCAGAACACGCCGTAGGCAACGCCCTCAAACTCCACGATGTCCAGCAGCTCGTACCGCCGCTCCCTGCCGTCGGGGCCGATCATCTCCAGTACCACATAGTTGTCGTCGGTGTCAAATAACATCCTCATTCCCTCTCTTTCTGATTCCGGCGGAAGCCCAGGTAGCCTTCCAAGATTAAGGTAGCCGCCACTGCGTCCACCTTCTGCTTGCGTTTTTTGCCCCGCCGTCCGTTCTCGGACAAAATCCGATGGGCGTCCACGGTGGTCAGACGCTCGTCCCACAGGTGGACGGGCAGCCCGGTCTCCTCGGTCAGCCGCTGAGCCAGTGCTTCGCTTTTCAGCACCCGCTCGCCCTTGGTGTCGTTCATATTCTTCGGATACCCCAGCACCAGCTCCGTCACCTGCCACTGGGCGATGATCGCCCGCAGCTGCTCCACCACCACGTCCTGTTTCCGGCTGTCAATGGTGGTCGTCCAGCCCGCCAGCATCCCGGTGGGGTCGGAGATGGCGACGCCGGTGTGGGCGTCTCCGTAGTCGATGGCCATAATGCGCATAACGTCCCTCGTTTCTCTGCAAATGAAGTGATAGTATATTGTACCATCCCCCACCGCCTCCTGTCCAGCACTTGCAGATTGTCCCTTTCTTTTTTTCAGGGAGTGTGGCATAATAAGTAGAGCACTACCCCTGGAGGGAAACACCATGAGACAACTGTGGTCACGGATGACCTGGGGCTTGACCCTGGCCTGCGCCCTGGCGCTGTGTGCCGGCTCCGCCCAGGCCATCAACACAAATCCATATGAGCAATACCCCATCCGCACCACCATCGGCATCGTCGCCCTGGTCCTGGCCATCGTCCTGGCCCTGTTCACCATCCTGCGCAGCTGGATCAAGGCGAGCATCCGCCGCCGGAGCTACGGGGAGGATATGCGCTACGGCACCCCCATGCCCTCCCACAAGATGGCCAGGAAGAGCCGCAAGCGCTACGGCAAAGACCTGCGCCTGCCCATCCACTTCACCAACTACCGAGGCCGGAAGAAGCAGCCCGCGTCCGTCGGCATCCCCGTCCCAGCGGAGCTGCACCGGCACCGGAAGATCACTGGCCGGAAATCCCGCTACGGCAGCAAGCTGGTGGCAGTCTCCACCCAGCGCTACACCGGCGGCGCCTCCCGCGCCACCTCTGCCCGCTTTGTCCACACAGACCCCCTCAGCCACAAGGGCAGCCGCCGCAG
>JABLTO010121585.1_pt1 | contig 20777 bp, 24 predicted proteins | sample 7160091 | NCBI WGS metagenome assembly JABLTO01 (sample SAMN14651225, study PRJNA627086) | human gut metagenome | isolation source: feces | host: Homo sapiens
AAATATGGAGAGTCTGTGTTGCATTTTCCTGCAAAACAGCATAAAAACCGGCTGTTTTACTGCTTTTGCATGCGCTGCACTGTTCCGGACAAAACAGAAAAAACCACGCAATTCCGAGGAAAACCGAAACTGCGTGGTTTTTTGAAAATGTTTCGTGGCGGAGAGTGAGGGATTCGAACCCATATGAATTACGGAAAAATCGCCTGAAATGCGTAAATTTTCAAAAACCGTGTTGCAATTCGTGTTGTATTTGCTCGATTATACTGTCACATTTTCCGAAAGTTATCTACCGACACATACCCGGTGACATACTTCCCCGCCGGTGTCTTCCCACAGTTTCCAGCTGTGGTAGTAATGCGGTAGCGTCCATTCTTGCAGGCGATGCCGTCATAAATATAGTAGGTTCCTGGAGTTAAATACCCGGCAGGCGTTGCAGTGGTGTCATTTGCAAACAGCTGCGTCTTGCCTTTGTAGAGCTGTACTTTCTGTCCCTGCTTCCAGGTGGTTTGCGTTGGCTTTGCGGCAGGAGCAGATGCAGGTGTACTTTTCCGGAAGCCGTTCAGTCCGGCGTTCCGGATGGAGTCCGCATAGTTCACGTAGCAGTCATTCATGTCCACATTGCCGGAAATGCCGTAGACTTTGCCTGTGCTGGATTTTTGCCAGATGCCGTATTGTCCGGAATAGGTGCACTTTGCGCCGTACTGCGCCACCCATACGGCGTATCTTTTCAAAAGATCGCTTTCAAAATATTGCAGGAAGTACGTACTGGAATACAGCCCCACCCAGTAACCGGCCTTCTCTACGATTTCCAGAAACGCCCTTGCAATTGCAGTGCAGGCGGCTTTTCCCAGGGCAAACTGCTTTTTCTCCTCAATGTCATAGTAGATGGGAAACTCAAACGTTTTCCCTTTCAGCACCTGCAAGCAAACCGCCGCTTCCTGCCGCGCTTCTGCTTCATTTGTGGCATAGCTGTACCAGTAGGCACCTACCGGCACGCCGTTGGACTTGCATCCGGCATAGTTGTTTTCAAACTGCACGTCTTTCTGGGAAATTTCTTTCCCGTAGCCGGCGCGGATGATGGCGAATTCTACCCCGTCCGCCTTGACATGCGACCAGTTGACATTCCCGTTGTGTTTGCTGACATCGATACCCTTCATACTCATTCATCCTTTCCCTTAGTCTGTAATAGTTCAATTGCCTTTGTCAAAATTCCCGGCAGCGGCACGCCCAGCAGCCCGGCGTTCTCTGTGATGGAGATCAGTTCGTTTACTACAAACGCGATGCATACCGCGTCCCGGATATACGTTGTGCCTAAAGTGATATCCAGACGTGCCGCCACCAGAACCAGCAGCAGAGAAACGCACTTTTTCGCCAGACCGCGCCAGCAGGATTTGCTGGAAAGCTTGCCGCTCTGGGACTTGGATGATCTCCCGGCGTAGGCGGTCATGATGCCTGTAAGGGCATCCACGCCCATAAATAACAGCAGCGTGACCATAGACGCATCCCAGCCGCCGAACAGCCCGGCGATGAAGCTGCCGACAACGCCGGCAATGGTACAGATGGTTTCTTTCATGGTTGTTCCTCCTAAGTATATAATACTTAACCAATGTGATAGTTGAAATTAAAGTTATAAGCTCTGCCTGCTTCAAACCATTGAGCCTTGCTAGTAGGATTCATAAGTGTAATTTTCCCATCCTTTGCCAGCACAACAGGGTAAGCCGTTGGAACGCCGCCTAGTAAATTCCAGGCAGTAAATACATGGTCTTGATAATCGTCTGGCAACAAATCTGACGGCATTGTGCCACAGCATGGGTTATTTAAACTTTGGGAAAAAGAAATTGACCCACGCACGTACACTGTATTCCCAGACTTTAAATATTTTATGTTTTTACCGTACCTAGGGGAGATGTTAGTTTCTGGTACATCTGTCCAGGCGGTTTCTGTCAGTGTATCGGCTTCATTTGCTTTGGCTACGGTGCTACCATCTTTACCAGTCGCAGTAGGCGTAAATGAAGATTCTTTTGTAGAGTTATTTGAAATCGTCATAGTCCAATTGCTTGACGTGCCGCAGCTCTCCAGTACTCGAACCTTTATACGCCCCCATTGAACACTATTCTGGTACACATATATTCCATATTCATTTTTGTTGGTCTTTATTGCGATATGATTTTCATCGAATTTGTAACGAGTTTCCCACAAAAGATCATGTATTATTATACTTGAATTATTATTACATCTTAGATGGAACAGAACAATACCATGCCCTTTACCATAACTACGAACAATGCTCAGCCGTGCTACACGATCAGCATAACCGGTTAGCGTGCCACTATAAATCTTGTACCAACCATTAGAATCAGCTTCGTCACTACCGTAATAACCAACGTTTCCGATTTGGTCTATATCTCTGTGGGTGTGGGATAAAGGCGCAGCATAGCTGCTATAATTTATGCTATCTAACAGCACCCTTTCACCCTGCCATTTGTCCACACCCGTTTGTTTATTCCAGCATAAGTCGCCGTTAGATGTCAGTAATGATCTTAAATAAAAACCATAGCTTGGGCCATCATTCCATCCGTTTCGATGTCTAACAGACAGTATACTGTGCCAAGCACTGTTTTGGTCGAGCCAAGATCCAATTAGCGATTTTCGTTTCGGCAATCCCGTTTTCAATGGCTCTTTTGCAGCTATCGTTGCACCGGCTACGGCTGATGCATAGGTTCCTTGCACTGCTCGTTGCGTTCCGACCAATAAATCCACACCATTCGACGCTAGATCAATATTACCAGTCATCACACCGCCGGACAGTGGTAGATACTTCGTCAAATCCATGCCATCCAGCTTCTTCTTATCCGCCGCGGTCATCAGACCATGTGCAGACTGTGTGGCATCGCTGTAGGTGGTATCAGTGAATTTCGCGTTCGCCGGGACATCGGCATTGATGGAATGGGATATAGGTGTAGCAGCACCATTCGCGGCAATATAAACCGGTTTCGTAGCAGAACCAACCGCTGTGTTTGCGCTATGCGTTACAGCCGTGGACTTGTCTTGTTTGCCGGATATGTCAGGAATGTCTTTAGTTAATGCAAGTGTTCCGCTTTGCTTGGGAAAATAGAAGTTATACATTTGCGCCCCCGGACTATCTGGATTTGGTCCTAGGACATACTGGCACCCGTTGTAATCAACTAAATTCAGGCGCCCAGTTGACATATCATTACTACCACCAAGACATAACCTTATTTCTCTTTTTTTATTACTATCCCTGTCAAGAAACAAAATCTCTGCTATGTTTCTTAGACCCCCGCCGTAGAATAAAGTCATAAAAGAAAGCGGGATGTATCCTTCATAATCATAAAGATTAAGAGCACTTTGGATTACTCCACCGGAATTATATAAATCTGATGCTGTCACATTTTCTGCGTCCGTGACATGCCCTTTTTCATCATTAGCAAACTTATAAAAGCCCAACTGATGCGCGCTATATGCCGGGTGCTCATAATTATGCAGATTATCAACCGCCTCTTGCAACGCCTTTATCTGCCCGTCCTGTGTCTGATTCACGTTCTGCGCGTTGTTTGCGGCACTTTTTGCCTCAGATGCAGCTGCGCGGATATCTGCATCCTTGCTGTCAATTTCCGCTTTGGTGTAAGTATCATTCCCGGATCCGGAGCCGCCGGTCTGCTCCGCCCCGTGCCGGCAATCCTGTTCCAGGCAGACGATTTTAGACAGATCTGCCATTATGCTTCACCTGCTTTCTTCTCCAGCGCAGCGATCCGGGACAGGATGGATTCCAGCGTCACCAGGCCTCCGCCGGAATGGACAAATCCCACAATTCCGTAAGAGCCTTCTCCGGCATAAGCCACACCGTTCTGATACCGATACCCGTCCTCACTGTTGGAAATGACGTTTCCATCCGGATCATACAGTACTACGGCATTTGCCCCGGCATCCTTGTAGCCGCAACACAGACGATCGCCGTGCGCGTTTTCATTGCTGTTTGTGACAATGGTGCAGGAGCCGTCTGTGTCCATCTGATACCGCCGGCCGTTGACGTAGACATAAGTGCTTCCGCTGGCCGGAGGATTTTCTTTGGAACTGGATCCGTCTGCATAGTGCATGTAATACTTGCCGCTGGGAATGCCGCCGACTTCGTCCTGATAAACGCCGGTGTAGCTGATGTGCCCGGCAGGGCCGATGTTGTTCTGATAGGCTTCCTGCAAGGTCTGCAAAGATGCAGAAACGGTCTGGAGCGCCGCCTGTACGGAATCCAGCGCTCCCTGTGTCACCTTGTCTGTTTGCAGCAGCTCCAGGGCTTCTGCAATTGCAGCGCGCACCTCGCGCCCGTAAATCGCTTCCCGGATCAGCTGTACATCTCCGCGAATGGTTCCTGCTGCTTCTGCCATTTTCTCCATCTCCTTTTTACTGTGCATACCGCTTTGCCATTACGGCGCGGCGGCCAAGATTCTGATCGACATAGGGCGTAACTGCGTCTGCCACAGTTTTTCCGTCCAGGTCAACTGTAGTGTGGATATCTACCCCGGCCATCGCAGCCGCCACAGCCGCGCCAATGGCCGCATAATCAATGGTGACAATACAGCCGCTGCTGTTCATGCGCGCGGCTTCCTTCGCGTACTGCTTGCTGATGTCGTGAGGGATTACCTGGGTGCCGCTGGGCAGGCTGACCAGTTCTCCCCGGCCGCCTTCGTTCATCCGGGCAAAGCCGCCCTGCCAGTCATCGGTACCGTGTGCCAGATGATCCAGAGGACCAATGCTGACACCTGGAATGTTGTTGATAATTTCAATGGCAAAGTTAATGCCGTCAATAAAGGTGTTGGCCATGCCCTTGACACCGGAAATCAGATTGTCCAGTGCAGAGCTGATGCCGTCAAAAATACCGCCGACAAAATCTTTCAGACCGTCCCACAGCCCCTGAATCTTGTCAAACACTGTAGAAAACGTGTTCTTCACCTTGTCCATCACGGACTTGATCGTGCTGTAGATGCTGTTGAAGATCTTGGAGACTACCGAAGACAGTCCGGAAATTATGGAAGACGCAGTGTTAATGGTTTTGCTGACTGCATCCCCGACTTTAGATGCCACACCAGAAACCGCTGACCAGATATCAGAAAGTACGCCTCCAATAAACGCATTGATTTTTGCAATCACATCAATGATAACAGAAATCACATCCACTACCCCGGCAATGATATCTGCCACAAAAGTGACAATTGGCGTGATCACAGCCATAATGGCATTCATGATACCGGCTATAAAAGATATGATCGGGCTTAAAATAGAGATCACTGTGCTGATCACGTTGGTAACTACGGTAATAATGGTTGTAATAATCGGCATGAGCGCTTCAACCGCCGCCATAATGGCATTTACAATGGACATTACCACCTGAATAGCTGCGGCAATAGCCGGCATAAGTGTTGTAATCAAGTTAGAAATGATGGAAACAATGTTGGTGATCACCGGAACCAGCTGGTCAATCAGCTGTGCAATCACCGGTGCCAGGGATGCTACAAAGTTTCCGATCAGGGTAATGATCTGCGTAAACACCGGCAACAGCTGCTGAATCAAAGACAAAATAACCGGCAGAATCTGCTGGATTACCGGAAGTACCGCCGACAGCACAGAAGAGATTGCCGGGACCAGGGACTGTATCACCTGTACCATTGCCGGCATCAGGTTCTGCACCAGCGTAGTGACCGCCGGAATCACGGCAGACACAATTGCAGACGCCACCTCCAGAATCACTGGAATCACATCACTGACCACAGAAATCAGCTTCGAGATCAACGGAGAAACCGCAGAGAGAATTTGCTGCACTGCCGGAAGAATTGTCACAAAAGTGTCTCCGATCATACCAGCAACATCTCCGATCATCGGCAGTAAAGCGCTGATCAGCTGCTGCACAACGGGTAGAATCTGCACCAAAATGTCCGAAACCGTGCCCACTGCCTGATTGATCAGCGGCACGGCTGCCTGAATAACCTGGGTAATAATCGGTAAAATCTGTTCCAGAACCGCAGCCGTCTGCGTCACAATTCCGGTGATTATCGGAATCAGAGTGTTTAAAATATTGGTGATCGCCGGAATCACAGCAGAGAGTACAGACACCGTACTGCTGACTGCGCTGGTAACCACCGGAATCAGTGCTTTTACAACGCCGAGAATCGCCGGAAGAATGGTACTGCCTGCATCCAGGAGCACAGAACCCAGTTCCTGCAATGCCGGTAAAATTGCAGAGACAGCACTGCTTACTGCGTTCTGGATATTGCCCCACGCCGCCTGCATTTGCAGGGCTGCGCCGCTGTCCGTCTTGTACAGATAGGCAAAGCCTGCGGCCAGCGCTGCCACAACCGCTACAACGGCAAGAATCGGTGCCGGGATTGCCAGAAAGGCACCTGCAATTTTTCCCACACCGCCGACTACGCCGCCCAATACCTTGGACAGGCCGCCCAGCACAGAAACCGCCTTTCCCACAGCAATCAGGGCAGGGCCTGCGGCCAATGCTGCCGCCGCGATCTTCTCCAGCGGTACGCCTGCATCTTTCAGGCTCTGCACTTTGTCCATTACCAGCTGCATTTTCGCCGCGATCTCCGAAAAATAGCCGGGCACTGCACCGACATTCGTCATACTGTTCAATGCTTTAATTGCGGCTTCTATGCCTTTTCCAATGCCCCCAGCGTCTTTCGCTGCGCCAAATGCGGTCACCATGCCGCCTACCGCTGTGGCGGCTTGCTGTGCCCAATCAACAACGGCCATCAGACCAGGTTCCATCTGTTCGAAAATGTCGATCTGAATGGTAGCGATTTGAGATTTCAAAAGGGTAAATTGCCCGGAAAGTGTTGCATTCATGGTGTCGGCCATGTCCTGACAGGCTCCGGTGCTGTGATCAATCGCATCGGACAGCTTTTCAAAATCGCTGTCGGAAGCGTTGACAATGGCCAGCAGTCCGCTCATGGCTTCCTGACCGCCAAGGGTTGCGGCCATGGCAGCCTGTTGGTCTTTGGTCATGCCGGAGAAGCCGCGCCGGAGATCTTCCATCACCTGCCGGAACGATTTCATATTGCCGCTGTCGTCTGTCAGAGACAGACCCAGCTCGTCCATGGCACCCTGCACTTCTTCGGTGGGCTTCGCCAGACGGGACAGCACGGAACGCAGCGCCGTACCAGCCTGTGAGGATTTGATGCCGGCGTTTGCCATCAGTCCGATGGCAATGGCAGTGTCCTGTGTAGAGTAGCCCAGCGCACCTGCAACCGGTGCCACATACTTGAAGGTCTCCCCCATCATGGCCACGTTTGTGTTGGCGTTGGAAGAGGCCGCCGCCAGAACATCTGCAAATTCTGCGGAATCCGCAGCACTCAGGCCGAAGGCAGTCAGGGCATCCGTGACAATATCCGATGTTGTGGCAAGATCTTCGCCGGAAGCGGCGGCAAGGTTCATGATGCCCTCAATGCCGTTCAGCATGTCCTCGGTTTTCCAGCCGGCCATTGCCATATACTTCATGGCGTCTGCGGCCTCTGATGCGGAGAACTTGGTCTTTGCGCCCATCTCCTTTGCCTTGTCCGACAGCTTTTGCAGCTCTGTTCCGGTTGAGCCGGAAACCGCAGAAACATTTGCCATCGCATCTTCAAAGGAAGCGCCGGTTTCTACAATGTTTTTTCCTGCCGCTGCGGCAACGCCGGCAACAGCAGCTTCAAGGGCAGTCAGCTTTGCACCGGCAGAGGACATCTTGCCGCCGATAGAACCGAGTACATCCCCCAGGCCGGTACACTTGGCGCTGAGTGCGTCCATGGCGTCTGCGGCCTTCTTCATGGATTTCTGAAATTTGGACGAATCTGCCGTAATGCTTGCCGACAGCGTGTAATCTGCCATGTTATCCTCCTTCCCCGACTGTGCCGGACAGTGTTGCGGTGCAGGAAGTGGGATCGTCCAGCCGGATGCTCAGTTCCGACAGCACCATGCGTGCACGGATGCCGTGAGCCGGCAGCACTACCTGCGCAATATCTCCGATGCAGAATGGCGCATCGGTTTCCACTGCTGTGACCTGCACCCGATACTGGGGTGCTTTCAGCTGGGACGCTGCCAGCAAAAAGGTGCCCACTGCTTCCGCTGTCACTGCACCGGACGTGTCATAGATGTTTTCCAGTTCGGCGGCCTGCTCCTTCACAATCAGTCCGTGCTGCCTTTGCAGCGCAGTGTTGACAAAATAGAACTGATTTTTCGGACAGTATGCCGTATCAGACAGCCAATAGGAATCGTGCTGCTCCGGGAACCGGACAGCGCTGCCCCCGGAATCCGTGAAGGCAATCGCGGTACAGAAGTCGGTATAGTCCACAGAAACCGAAGCATCTGTAATATTGCGTCCGATCTGGAACACGTGATCCGGCGGCAGCGAAGCAGGCCGCTTCCACGGATTGGTGTAATCCACCCGGTATTTTGACTCTGTGCCTTCCAGCGTCACAGACAGCATGCCGCCGAAATAGTCAATCAGCCGGGTTTGTATGGCGTTCATGGCCGGCATAGGTGCTTTGGAATAGCGCCGCACGCCATTCTTGTTCTCAGAATACACATAGCCGCCGCTGCCGTCCGGTTCTACGGTTCCGGTGTAGTCAAAATCGCTGGAACCGTCCGACCAGAAGGAACGGTGGAACGCCATATTTCCCCCGGCAAGAAACTGCTGATACCGCGCCTGCGCCAGAAACGTATACAGCCAGCCGCCCGGTGTCTTCCGGTCAGAAAAAGTGCCGATGTAGTTGTCGGCCAGATATCCCAGCACACCCTCACACTGAAAGGTGACGTTGCCGTAAATATCAATATCCTGTATCAAAGGATGCCCTGCCCAGAGAAATTTTCCGTTCCGGTACACTGCTGCATCCCACAGCGGATTTTGCAGCATCCGGGCATAGTACGGGTGCTTTTGGGTAACGGTAAAGGTAAAAGAGCCGCTTTCATTCATCCGCAGCTGCAAGTCCGGTTCCAGGATATGCCGATCTTCGGTCAGGGGATGGTGCAGCAGATAGCTGTACACCGTGTTATACGGCCCTGCTGTTCCGGAAAGCGGCGTATACGGCAAAAACTGTACAGTATACAATTACAGCATTCCTCCCCGATAAAAAATAGAAATTTTCGTGCCGGCGGTTCCGGTCAGCGTGATCTGCTTTGTTTCGTCTCCCAGCAGGAACGGAGTATTCTCCCCGGTCAGCAGCTCATAGGTATCTGTGCCGTCTGATGCCGTGCACTTCTGGCTGACTGTGATCACCGGCAGCACCGGCATTGCGCTTCCCACAATAGTTATGATCAGCGTGCCGCTTTCCGGTATTGTCATGGCACCGTATTCCCGTATAACGCCGGTTTCAAAACAAAACGGATCCCAGAGCCAGTCTGATACTGTGTCATTGACTTCCAGCTGATACGGACTTGCATCCACGGTCAGCGTAAAGGTGCTGTAAACCGCATTCTCCCGGACAGAGGTGATACGGCAGCGCCCCTCGTAGTAATAGCCGCAGGCGGTGTCCAGTATCAGCTGCACCACACGTCCGTGCAGCCGGTTCAGGAGTTCCGCATACAGCAGGTGCCAGCGCTCCATAGAGCCAAACCAGCGGAATGTGGCAGAAATTGTGCGGTTGTGATAAACCGGAAACCCGGTCAGCACCTCAGACAAATCCAGCACCCCGTGCCGCCCCGGAATTTTGACGGTGTAAGACTCTACCTCTGGTTCCCCGATCACCGGATCCACCCAGTACAGCTGCCAGTCTTCCCAGGTGTGCCAGCCGCCCTGAGAGATGATGCCGCCCTTCCAGGTACCCTTTTCCGCAATCCGGATGCCGCTCCTTTGCAGTGTGTAAAATTCAGGCTCTGCCACGCTGTACCACCTCTTCCTTCCGGATGTGCATGCCGTTTGCACGGTAAATGGCCTGCACCCATGCGTTTCCTTCGCTTCGCTGCATCTGGGTGACGCGCTGCACCAGGTCCCGGCGTTCCTGCATATCGCCTTGTCTGGGCTTCTTTTTCCATAGCGCACGGGGCTTCTTGCCCTTTTTCCGCAGGACGTTTCCTACAGCATTGGCCACCGCCGCAGACAACAGACAGGAGTCAGAGACCACTTTGTTTTCATAGGCCTTTACGAGAAACTGCTTTTCCGCCGGGGTCAGTGCCAGATAATCTGCCTTGGTATAGCCGAAATTGACCGCAAAAAAAGCAAAGTCCCGGACTTTGCTGTAGGTTTCCTCTTCTTTTGCTTCTTCAGGATTCTTTGGCTGTTCCGGCTTTCCGTCCAGATATTCCAGTCGGATCAGTCGGTCTGGAATAAAAAACCACAGTCCTCCTGCATTTGCTCTACCACCCGATTCATCAGTGTGGTATAGCCCAGCGCTTCCAGCTGCTGCGATGCAAATTCTATGGCGGTTTTCAGGGGCGCATACACGCCGCCGCTGTTGATCAGACCGTAGGCAAAATAGGTTTTCAGCAGCGAGATCGGCACCATCTGCTGCTTTGAGATGCCAACCAGCACAGACATAACGGCGCGGCCGGTGACCTGTTCAATCTGTTCCAGCCGTCCCATGCTGTAGTGCAGGGTGTAGATATCATTTCCGATGGAATAGGTTTTTGCTTCGTTTCCCATGTGTTTTTCCTCCTCAGGGCATAAAAAAAGCACCTTCGGTTTTCCCGAAAGTGCACTTTTGTTTTTAAGGCTTCTTGACATTTCCTGCCATACCTGAAACGGTAGGCGGTCGATTCCTGCTCCCGGAAGGGAGTGATTGCTATGACGCTAATTGAAGTACCAACTTTACTTAGTCTTATCTGCCAGATCATTCGCATCATGCAGGACAGCAATAAACGGAAATAACCGCCCCAAAGCTGCAAACTAAAGGCGGTTACTTCTGTAATCACTAAATGGGAGCAGACCGTCTGCTGGTATGCTCTTTCCCTTTCTATCATACCAAATTTCGTCCGTTTTGTCAAGAGACAAGCCGGACTTTTTTATGACGGCATTGCCGTTACCTTTGCGGCCTGCTCATTTTCCAGCGCGGTCAGATCCACCAGAGGGCCGCTTCCGGCCAGACTACAGGAATAGGTCATTGCATCGTCATACGGCGCTTCCAGCGTGTAATCTGTAACCACGCCCAGACCGCCGAACAGGGATTTCAGCTCCTTGCTGTCCACGATTTTCAGGCAGACCATATCGCCGCTTTCAAAATACTTTTGCAGCTCCTTGTGGGACTCTGCGCCCATGACATAGGCACCGTCTGTGTCCACAGACCATTCCTTCATCCCGGCCATCTGGGATTTCCAGCCGCCCTTGGTATCCTTGGAAGTGGTGTCCAGCGTATCGGCGCTGCGGTTGATGGTCAGGCTCCGCTGTCCGGCAATTGCCAGCAGCTTGGAGCCGTCACTGTTGAAAATGCAGAGCAGGATATCTTTTCCCGCTTTTGCAACTGCTTCCGGAAATTCGCAATATACATTGCTGTCAAAGTTTTCTGCCATTTGATCGAATCCTCCTACTTGATTTTCAGTCCGTTGCTTGTCATGATTTCATAGCCCAGCACAGCATGCCATTCGCCGGTTTCGTCCAGCTGCATGGACTGCACACCAGTTTCCGTCTGCCGCAGGCATTCCACGCCCGGCGGCATGGACAGCGGCGCAGTCATGGCTTCCTCTGCGGCCTGAATCATCTCATATACTTCGGTTCTCGCCGGAGACGGCTTTGCGATGCAGTGCAGATTGACCGTAAAGGTTTCCTTCCAGGTGGTCTTGCTGGAGCTGTCCCGTTTTCCGATCACTTCGGCAAACAAAAACGGACTTTCCGCATCGTCCGGCACGGCATCATATACAGGGAAGCCGCTGTTTTCCCGGAGCACTTCCAGCACCGCTGCCGCCAGCTCCGCGAATCCCAGTTTTCGGTACATCATTTTTTCAGTGTCTCCTTTAAATCCTGGTGAAATTCCGGCCGTGTCTCTTCCACTGCCGTTTTCAGAAAGTACTGTCCCGGCACATAGCCGGCTTTCAGGCGCTTGCCGATCTGCGGTACAAATCTGCCCGGCTGCTGCCGGTGGCCGTACTCCACGTGGGGCGCATAGTGCACCGTATAGCCCACGATTCCCGGTGCCCCGACAGAGGGCATCTGCACCCGGAGCGACTGCCGCAGACTGCCGCCGGTGTGCTGGGCGGTGCTTTTGGCGACTGGCGTATGCTTTCGCGCATTGACGCGCAGCAGCAGGACAGCACGGCGGCTGCATGCCAGAAAGTCCTCCTGTGACTTTTCCTGCACCTTAGCAGCCAGCGCTTCAAATCCGTTCAGCCGGATTTTGCACTTTTCCATTACACGCGCCACCTTTCCACGTACAGCAGCCGCCAGCGTCCGTGTAAGTCCTTTACCGAGCGGATGTGATAACTTTCCCCACTGTCGGCTTGCACGCCGTCAGCGGCAGCACAGACGCGCAGAGGGGCATCCGTCAGCAGCTTCCGGGCAGCCTTTACAACGTCACGCCCTTCCAGTGCAATTTCCTCTGCGCTCCACTCGGTAAACCGGCCGCGATACCGGGTCTCTGCGGTTTCTGTCTCTGTGACCGGATTCCCCAGCACATCTGTGCCGGTTTGCTTTTGCGTCAGAAACGCAATGGAAAAATACCGCATCCCCATCCCTCCTGCATCAGTAAAAATGAATGCGCTTTTTACCGTTATTTTTTGCCTGCTGCTCCTGATAGGCACGGAATTCATCGTCATACTCTGCCAGCACATCCTCCACAAAGCTGGTGGAGATGGTGTCTCCGTTTTCCGATGCAATGCCCTCATAATTCCACCGCCGCCACAGCTTCACCACGGCATCTGCGGCAATGGGTTCCAGCAGTTCCGGGAGTGTCGGCTCCCGTATGCGCAGGCAGATGCGGACGCTTGCCAGATCGCACAGCTCCCGAAGCTGCACTTTGTTGTCTGCGCCCGGTTCTCCGGAAAGCCGCACCTGCACCCGTTCCAGCAGCCCCATTATTCCGCAGAAATGGTGCCTACCACAACACCGTCCAGGCGTTCTGCAAACAGGGTGGGGCCTGTGATAATGTGGGTCTCGTAGCTGCTGCGGCTGTAATCCGGCGCATGGGTAATCCCCACAAGTCCGGTTTCATCTGTGGTGAAGCTGAATGCCTTGCTGATCTCGCCGCCGGAAACCTTGGGATATGCCAGATTGATGTTGTCGGCTACTGTGGCATAGATCTTCCCCTTGGGAACGCTGGCATTTGCCATCATGCCCACATCCAGGAACGCCTTGAAATAGGTCATGCCGAATGCGTTCTGTGTGGTAATGCCGGAGCCGCCCAGATAAGCAGAAACGTCCATCGGGTTTGCCAGAACCACCACAGCCCCTGCATTGTCATTTTCGAACAAGACCTGCAATTGTCCCCACGCATCTGCAACAACGGCCTGCAAGGTTTTGCCGGCGGCTGTGCCGGTTCCGGTTGCCAGGAAGGACGCAAAATCAGTGCGGATGTTGCTCTGGATTCTCCGCAGCAGGGCGCTGTCTGCCTCCTGTACTGCCTGGTCAAAGCCGCTGCGCTGAATTGCTTCCAGCGTCACTGCCCGGCGGTATTTCTGGAAGGCAAGCTCATAGGTCTTGTCCGGGATTTTTTCCACCTTGGACAGCGGCACCAGATCGCCTTCGGCCACATTGCCGTCTGCCAGAGTGACCTTGCTCTTATAAGTCTTGATGGTAGAACCCTCCGAGAGTGCCTGCCGTCTGGTGATGCCCAGCATCTCCTGCAATTTCTTGATACCGTCAGTGAACTGGTTCACGAAATCAATGGACTGAGCTTTCGCAAAATCGGTGCTGACGTTTGTATTTTCCTGTACTGCCATTGCTTTTTCTCCTTTCGTTACTGAAACAGCTCCATGTTGTTCCGGATGGCGTCAATGCGCTGCTCTGCATCCGGAATCGCAAATATCTGTTCCTTGGTCATTTTGCCTGCCGGCGCGCCTGCCTTCGGCGTACCGGATTTCAAGCGTTCCTTGACAGCCGCCTCTACAGCATCTGTGAACAGCTTTGCAAACTGCTCCACGTTCTGCTTGGTTGTCTCTGCATCTTCTGTCACAATGGCAGAGATCAGGCCGTCTGCCGCATGGATGTTCTTCTCTGCCAGCATTGCCCGTGCTGTGTCCTGCATCTGAGACAGGTTCACCTGCTTTTGCAGCTGTGCCAGCTGGTTTTTGTAATTATCCCGTTCGTATTCCAGGCGCTGGGTGCCGTTCATGCCGGCCAGCTTTGCCGCTTCGGACTGATCTGCCTGCTGCTTTGCCGTAAAGTCCCGGAGCATCTGCTGTACCAGAGCCGTTACGGTTTCCGCTGTCATGGCCGCCGGGGCTTCCGTGTCGGTGCCTTTCCCGGCTTCTCCGGCCGCTTCTGCTGCCGGCTTGGTGTCTGCTCCGGATGGCTCTGCACCGGGGGTTCCAGCTTCGAGATTTGGATTTCCTGCATCATTCACTTGGTTTCACCGCCTTTCAGAAATTTGTCGAACGCCTGATGCAGCGTTTCCGGGGTGTGCGCGAACTCTGTACGCACAAGCTCCGCGCCGGAATCGTCTTTCAGAATCAGGCACGGGAGATGCTGTACGCGGTTCTGCCGCGCCATATCGTTGCCGCCGTAGACATCATCACAGCGGAACGTATACAGCGGTACACCGTGTTCTGCGGCGTACTGCTCTGTCGCCTTCTGTGTAGCTGCACAGGGCGGACAAAACGGTCCGTGGAAAAATAACAGCTGCATGAAAACCGCTCCTTTCGTGATTTGGGTATAAAAATAGCACCGGTTTCCCGATGCTGATTTTTCGATAAAAGAACGCCGTACCCACAGGCTTTTCTTGTTCTTGTTTTCCGTCCCTCCGCCAGTTTTTGCCCGTGGTCGGGGCGGTGGTTATTTTACAACGAAATTTTCGAATTTCTTGTAAGCATCAACATACGTTTCTTGCTTATCGCCGTTGTATGTGATTTCGTAGTACATGCCGTCCGGCAAAGTTGTACTCAATAACGCCTTGTTATTTTGCAGTGTCTTGCAGCTCCAAACCACATACACATCATCTTCCGTGATTTGCACGCTGTCTGTCTTATCAATGTGTTTGTTTGCATAGTCGGTTACAATTTGCTTACACCAGCTTAAAAACTTATCATTTCCCATGTTCTTTCTCCTTTCAGAAATAGAAAAAGCATCTCAGTTGAGATGCTTCTCATAAGCTTTCAAAAACAGTTTCAAAATAAGGTCAAACGCTCCGAATCCAATGCCGATCCACGAAAGCACAAAGCACACGGTGGGAACGGCAAAACTTCCGTTTAAGGCATAAAGGAGGATTAACAAAACGATCATTGTAAGCATAGTTTCTCCTTTTGGGCATGAAAAAAGCGTACCGAAGCACGCTTAATCTATAATTTCGATTGTTTTTACATCTGTAGCGTCAAGCCATATACCACACGAAAGTGCGATTGCTTCAACACCATCGTTATCATTTGGCTGCGTATACAATTCAACAAGGCCAGAATATGTTTTCCCATCTGTCCCAATGACTTTTACCTTTTTCCCGTCAAATTTCTTTAAACTCATAGCATCATCGCTTTCTTTTTGCAGGTACAACGTGCGTTCTTTTCTTGGAATAATGCACCGTGATTCGATTTGTTTTTTCTATTGGCGTACCGTTGTCATTTACAACAACTCCAATTTCTTTATCTACCGCCAAGATCTCTTTCATTTGACCGTTTGGCTTAATCATTATTTCCCCGGTTCCGTGATAACGGCTCACGATTTCCTGCAATTCCTCAATGGAAACTGTAAAATAACTTTTGTGCTCCTTTTCGTCATATGCAGGGCTTCCGTAGATATGCGGGTTTTGCTTTTCCGGATTAAGATTAAGAGAGATTTTGCCGCTTTCCACAGCCGCAACCACTCTTTCATCTCTTATTATACCACCATCCACTCCAGAAGTCAACGCTGTATCTGCATTTTTTCCGCTGCGGAAGGCGATGCGTTCCGGCACAACCGGATCAAAAAAGCACCGGCACCACGGATGCATGGGCGGAAAGTTGGTGCCCGGCATCCGCTGAGAAATCCGGAACCGCTGGCCGTCCAGCCCCCGGCAGATGTCACAGCTGCTGCTGTCATTGGTGCAGACATATTCGTATTCTGTGACCGCCGCTTCCCGTTCAAATACCTGCATTGCCGCTTCGTTGGAAAGATAGGTGTCCTCTGTAAAGATCAGCCGCTCCGCATTCTTCTGCGACACCTGTGTGAACTTCTCCCGGAGCTGACGCGCCAGTCTGTGGTAGTCCTCGCCGCGGATCACGCCGTTGATCACCTGGGTGTGCAGAGTGTCTGCCAGCTTCGTCCGGTTGTCCCAGATGCGTTCTGAGAAGTCCTTGCCGCTGCACCACCGGTTCCCCACGGCCGCCTGAATCAGATCACTGTCGATGCGGCAGAAGCTGCTGCCCAGTCCCAGATAGGACGCGGCGCCGTTGGCGTACCGCAGCGCCTGCTTCTGAAAAAAGGCCAGCGCCTGCGCCTGTTCATACGCGCCCATATGCAGCTGCTGCATGGCAATGGATTGCCGCAGCCCTTCCAGACGGTTCAGCTTGTAGATCGACTCCCGTACTGGAACCAGGTCGGCATACTCCGGATACCGCTTTACAAACGCATCAATTTGTTCGATCAGCAGCTCCTTGTCCGCGTCCGGCAGCGTTTCCAGCAGATTCCGGTACGACAGCACACCGTTGATGCCGTATCTGGCGTAGTAGGCTGCAATTTCCTTATCCAGCTGTGCCGCTTCTCTCTCGTAGTACGCTGCCAGCTTGCTGTACAGCCGCTTTTCGTCTCTGGCAAGGCTCTGATCATACTGCACCTTGCGGTCATGCCAGTACTTACTGGTCACTGTGCATCACCTGATGTGCCGCGCTCTGCCTGGAGCGTGTCTTCCGGAACAGTGCCGTTTTCTGCGGCAATCTTTTGCAGCTCCGTCTGGGGATCGTCTACCGCAGAAATTACGGACAGCTGGGTTTCCCTGGAGGTGATGCCGGCCATCTGTGCGGCCGTCTGCACCTCTTCCAGCAGATTCTTCGGAAGATTCTCCGTAAAGCGGTACCGGATCTCCATCCACGCGTCAGGCGGCATTCTGGATGCCGGAGAGGATGCAATCAGCTTCCACCGCCGGTTCATGCCGCTGGCGAACTTTCGCGCCTTGCTCGCCGCCAGATCCCGCATGGGCTGCAATTTATACGCCAGCGCCGTGCCGGAGCTGCCGCCGAAGTCCTCATCTGAGATGTTCGCCACCATGGACTGGGTGTAGATCTGATCCTCCAGTCGGTTAAGCAGGTTTTCCTGTGTGGCATCTGCGGAAGGACGCCGTAAAAATTCCACCTTCACGGCGTTCATCTCGTCTGCGTCCATTTCTCCCACCTGAATGATGCGGTTGCTGTGCATAAAGTGCAGATCGTTTTCGTCAACCTTTACCCCCAGCATCAGCAGATATGCGTCCGCGAAATAGTCCACATCATTGGCCTTTTCGGAGATGGCCTTTTCATAGCCATTGATCGCGCTTTCCACCTGTTCGAACGCGCCCTGCCGTTCTTCGTTTTCGATGTACTCGATCAGCGGCACGCCGTCAAAACGATGCAGCTCTGGTTCACCGAAATGCAGCCCGTCCCTGTCGGAAAACGGGATGGTCTCCGAGTCAGTGAACACGCTGCCCACAATCTCCCCGTCTGTGTTCTTGTAATACCGCACACCGTACAGGGGATTTCGCGCTACAGAATCATCGTAGATCAGAAAGCATTCCAGCGGCGTCAGATAGGTGATGCAGATTTGTGCATCCTCATCCCGGTACAGCAGCTCGAAGCCGCTGCCGTAGATGCTGCAATACTTGGACAGCTCTGCGTTGTTGTCGTCCTGGTCGTTGAATTTCTGGATGGCTTCCAGCTCTGCGGCCACCTCCGGATCCGGGTGCATGGTCTTTACCGGAATGCCCAGGAAAAAGCCGTTGAACCGGTCAACGATATACTTGGCATGGTTGCAGACAATCCGGTTATCCGGCTTCCACGGCTCCTTCTTCGGTTGCAGCTGAATCGGATGCCGCCCCTCGTACATGTCTTTCAGATACTGCATACGCGCGCAGTCCTGCTTGTGTCTGCGCAGCCATTCCCCCAGCTTTTCCGGAGTCAGCTCCGTTTCCGGGGACATGATGTAATATTCCTGTCTGGGATACAGCATTGGTTTTCGCCTCCTACAGCACAATTCTTTCGTGAGACAGCCGCGCCTCCGGCCGCATGATGGTGCGGACAAAATACCGCACATCGTCCATGGCGTGGTCATTTTCCTTGATGGGTCTGTCCTCTGCCGCCTTTTCATCCCAGCGGTACAGGGCAAATTCCCGGATGCAGTCCTTGCAGTCCGGAGAAAACAGCAGCTTGCCCTGCTGCAGGGCCGCAGCAACACGCCGGATGCCGTCTACTACGTCATTCCTGCCCTTTCGCACAGGGAACCCTGCTTGCCGCAGTTCCGTGATAAAGGACGCTGCTGACGGGTCCACAATCACAGCAGTGATTTTCCGGCCGTCTGCCAGCGCCTCAATGTGTTTCAGGTACTGGGCGTTGGTCAGCTGCCGCCGCTGCTCTCTGCCGCTGTAGTACCACTCTGCGGCGCGGTACGCCGTGTTTCCGTCATAGCACCACAGCCCTGCGGAAAAGGCGTTCAGCGTGCCGTAGTCCACGGAGATGTACCATTTGCCCTGGGGCGCGTCCAGCCGCTTCACATGCTGTGTCCGGTCAAACTGAGGATAGACAACGCCCTCTGCCAGGCACCATTCCCCCAGAATAAACCGGTTGTAGAATACGCCGGTATATTCTGCCTTGACAGCGGTCACATACTGGGGATCCAGCGTGGTGTTGTCATCCAACAAAAAACGCACGACAAGCATATCCAGCTCCGTGCGTCTGTCGATGTATTCTTTTTTCAGCCAGTGCTCCGGGCTGTCCGGATTGGTGGTGGCGATCAGCTTTGCGCCAGGCACACGCAGACGGGACAGCAGCATCACGAAGAAGTCACGGGGAAACAGTGTCAGTTCGTCGCAGTACGCCCCTTGCAAGGTCAGGCCGCGGATCTTGGACTCGCTTCGCGCGTCATTTGCGCCTTCCAGCAGGATGCGTCTGCCGAACAGATACGCCTCCTTCGCCGAAGTGGAAAACTGGAAATTGCTCCGTCCGAACAGCTCTTCCAGCGGAATCAGGCAGTTGCGTTTCAGGGTGGTCAGGGATTTGCCGCACATGAGATACAGCTTGTCTGCCGGCATGGTTGCCACCCAGAACCCCCACAGCACCAGCGACACCCACGTTTTACCGGAAGACACAGAACCCTCCAGCAGGTTAATCCGGCACAGCTTCTTCTGCTTCCACAGTTCCAGCAGCTGCCGCTGCTTCTTCGTGTAGATCATCTGCCGCCTCCTGCATCCCGGCAATCAGTTCCGCAGTCTTGCCGTTGTCCGGCTTGGACTGTGCCGCCGCCTGTTTCTTCTTCATGGCAAGCTCTTCCCGCTGGACAGTCTCACCGATCAGATCCTGTAATTTTTCCAGTGCCTTCACATTGCCGTTTGCTGCCTCTTCATACAGCGCCTGTATCAGCTGCATGGCCGCGTTATCGTTTTCCCGAAAAAAAGCCTTGGCCGCCTGTTTCAGGCTCCTGTACGCCCTTCTGGACACGCCTGAGGCGATGCCGCCTTTTTTTGCAATTTCTCTTTGTTCGCTCTTTGTTCGTTTATCCAGCGGTATCAGGTTTTCTGCATTCGCCATCGTCCTCCCCTCCGCAAAATGGCATAAAAAATGCCCGATGGCGTCACACCATCAGGCACAGTTTTCTATATTATCAATTATACCACAGGCAATGTTGAAAGTCAAGTCTTTTTCAGAATTTTTTCGAAGGCTTTCCGCACCTGATAGCAGGACTGCTGCCGGGTCAGACCGCAGACTGCATTGACTTCTTCCCAGGAACAGCCGCATCCGTAGTATCCGCAAATCAGCTGCTTTTGCTGCTTTGTCAGGCCGGATACTGCGTGCAAAACTTCCTGCTGCAAGATTCGGCGAGTTTCTTCTTTCTGCTTCAGTTCTTCTTGCAGACGCTCCAGCTTCTCTACGTAGGCTTCCTGCCGGGATATCGGCTCGCCCCGTTCTCTTGGCGCATCATCATACCGTGCACCGCCGATGCTTCCAGCAGTCGCTTTATGCTCTGCAATGCGTGCTTTTGCCTTCCTGACACGGATTGCGGCCTGACGGCATTGTTTCAGGGTTTCTAGGGTCATGGTGTCATCTTCCTTTCTTACGCTCGGTTAACGCACGTTTTACGCTCGCGTGCGTTAGGTTTACGCTCGGCGAGTGTTAAAACGTCACTGTCGCATTCAGGACTGCCGCTGCCATCCAATAGACAGCTCGCCTGTAATCCTTATGCCACAGACAAACTGCCGCTGCACCGACATCCAGCAGGATCATGGCGATCGGCAGTATTTGCGCGGCGTTGATCTTGGTCATTGTCTTACTCCTCCTCATACCCGATGGACTCACGCACAATGCCATACGCTTCGTCGATTTCGATCATGTCATTGCCGAGAACATCATCGCTGGAACTCCAAAATTTCTTCCTGATCTGCTCCAGCTGTTCCTCGGTGACCAGCACGCCGGGCTTGCCACGCAGCGTGTCAAACGCCGTCATGATCCGTGATGCCGTTTTCTTGTCCTCGCCGCAGATGAGATATACC
>JABLTO010044494.1_pt1 | contig 20776 bp, 20 predicted proteins | sample 7160091 | NCBI WGS metagenome assembly JABLTO01 (sample SAMN14651225, study PRJNA627086) | human gut metagenome | isolation source: feces | host: Homo sapiens
ACGCGAGGATAGCTTGTAGATACTTGGCTCAGTAGAGCCATTGAGCAAGAAGCCCCCACTTCAAAATCAGAGATTTAAGTGGTGGGAGCATGTCACTGCTGACAAGTGAACATGTAGCCAGAATTATAGAATCAAAAGCGAGAAAAGTAATGGGAATGCTGAAACGAGGTATTAAGTTTACACCGACTCAGCCAGATATAATGGCAATGCTGAAAAAGTTAAGAGAGAGCTGATTTATAGTCAGAAAAAACAAAACAGCCATGGGAGTTTTTCTTTTGCTGTTTCTTTTTCGGGCGGTTTGTATTAGAATAAGAGAAGCTTCACTTACAACGAGATTATGAATAAAACAGATTATATAACCGAGCGGAGGAAATGGAGAAATTATATGAAGGTTGTTATTTTAGCAGGTGGTTTCGGAACAAGGATCAGTGAGGAAAGTCATCTGAAACCGAAGCCGATGATTGAGATCGGGGAAAAACCGATTTTATGGCATATCATGAAAATGTATTCCAGTTATGGATTCAATGAGTTTGTGATCTGCTGTGGATACAAGCAGCATGTGATCAAGGAGTGGTTTGCGGATTATTATCTGCACAACAGCAATATTACATTTGATTTTACACAGGAAAACAAGATGATCGTTCACAATACAGCGCTTGAACCATGGAAAGTCACTCTTGTGGATACAGGTCTGAATACCATGACCGGCGGTCGTATCAAGCGTGTCCGTGAATATCTGGATGGCGATACTTTTATGCTGACTTATGGAGACGGAGTTGCAGATATAAACATCAAAGAGCTCCTGAAATACCACAGATCCCATGGCAAAATGGCTACGATCACGGCAGCTCAGCCAGGTGGAAGATTTGGAATCCTGGATATCCAGAATGACGGAACTATCACAAACTTCAAAGAAAAGAAAAAAGAAGACGGCGGCTGGATCAACGCAGGTTTTATGGTGCTGGAGCCTTCTATTATGGATCTGATCGAAGGTGATGATACTGTTTTTGAAAAAGAACCTCTTGTTGAAGCGGCACGTATGGGACAGCTGAATGCCTATCGTCACAAAGGTTTCTGGCAGTGCATGGATACACTTCGCGAGAAAAATCTGCTGGAAGCACTGTGGCAATCCGGCAATGCGCCATGGAAAACATGGGATTAAACAATATTCGGAGGTGTTGAAATGAAAGGAAGCAGCTGCGATTATTGTGCAAATTATGTTTATGATGATGACAGCGAAAGCTATTATTGTGATGTAAATCTGGACGAAGATGAATATTATCGTTTTATCAGCAGTGAATACAAAGAATGTCCATATTATCGCTCTGGTGACGAGTACAAAGTGGTCCGCCATCAGATGTAAAGAAAACAGAATTCCGTCTGTCCACAGAATAACAGCCAGGGTCAGATAAAATGTGGAAAACGATAACATACGAAAGAAGTTCAGTGGATAAATGATTACAGTAGAACTGGAAAACTTCAGTCTGAAGGAAATCTGCCAGTCAGGGCAGTGTTTCAGGATGAAAGAAGCAGGAGAAAATGTATACGAACTGATTGCAGGAGATAAATACCTGAAAATTTCCCAGCAGGGGACAATCGTAAATTTTTATTGCAGTGATATGGAATTTATCTGTTACTGGGTGCCATATTTTGACATTGATGCAGATTACAGCAGATATATAAAAGCTATTAATCCCAGGGATAAATATCTCGTAAAAGCAGGCGAATGCGGCAGCGGCATCAGGATTTTGCAGCAGGATCTGTGGGAAATGATCATTACATTTCTGATCTCCCAGCAGAATAATATATCACGGATAAAAGGCTGCATTGAGAGGCTTTGCCGGAAATATGGAAAACATCTCAGGGCACAGGACGGAACAGAATTTTATTCTTTTCCCACAGTGGAAGAACTTTCGGTGGCAACGGAAGAAGAACTGCGGGAACTGGGAATGGGCTACAGGGCGAGATATCTGGTAGAAACAACCAGAAGTATCAGAGAAGGCGAGGTATCTCTGGAGAAAATTTTTCGCATGAAATATTACAGCAGGGCACGCAGGGAACTTTTGAAACTCAGCGGTGTCGGGGAAAAAGTTGCGGACTGTATCTGTCTTTTTGCACTGCATCATATGGACGCTTTTCCGGTAGATACCCATATCCGTCAGGTGCTTGACGAACATTACAGGAGAGGCTTTCCGAACAGAAGATATCATGGCATGAGAGGAATCATGCAGCAGTATATTTTTTATTATGAATTAACAAAAGATAAATAATTTGAGGGAAAACGGAGAAAGAATTGTGAATACTTATATTATGTATGGAATTGTTTGTGTGGCTGTATTTCTGGCCGGTTTTGTGGATTCGATCGCGGGAGGAGGAGGTCTGATCTCACTTCCGGCGTATATGATAGCAGGACTGCCCGCCCATACTGCAATTGCAACCAACAAAATAAGCAGCAGCATGGGAACTGCGATTGCATCCTGGCACTATTTCAGACAGGGATTTATGAAATGGAAGCTGTGCCTTCCGTCAATCCTGGCAGCAATTGTAGGTTCCAGTATTGGCGCAAAGCTGACATTGATGATTCCGGAAAATGTACTTAAGATTGCCATGTTGATCATACTTCCGATTATTCTGTTCTATGTTACCAGAAGCAAAACACTCAGCGGAGAGACACAGAATACAGAAGAAGTGATCAATGGAACACTGATTTTCAAATGTATACTGATCGCATTTGGAATCGGTATCTATGACGGTATTTACGGACCGGGAACAGGAACATTCCTGATGCTTCTTTTCTCAGGATTCTGCCATCTGACAATGAATGATGCAGCCGGAACAACAAAAGCAATCAACCTTACAACAAATGTTACAGCGCTTGTTGTATTTCTTGCGAACGGAAAAGGACTTCTGGGACTTGGAATCACGGCAGGAATATGTAATATGATTGGAAATTTTCTTGGAAGCCACTGCTTCACAGAAAAAGGAACAAGAATCGTAAAACCGATTATGATCGCTGTTATTGTGATCTTCTTTATTAAAGTCCTTACAGAACTGATTGGATAAAATATTTACAGCTGATTTATAAAACCTGTTATAGTTTTACATAATGTGAAATTATAACAGGTTTTTGTATGCCACCAGGTTCTTTGTATTGCGCTTTAAATGTGAAAATGATAAAATAAAAATAGATTAAATGTTATCTTTTTTGCATATGTTTGAAAGATTTTGGATAAAATATTATCTGTGTAATGGAGGCGAATATGGCAGAGTTTATATGGGAAACAGCTGAAGAATTAGATCAGAAACTTGCACAACGTGTAAGGAATATCAGAAAACGCAGATCCATTTCTCAGGAAAAATTAGCCGCAATGAGTGGAGTAAGTTACGGCTCAGTCAAAAGATTTGAGTCTTCAGGGCAGATATCACTGATATCATTGACAAAAATTGCAATGGCATTGGACATCGCAGATGAACTTAGAAATCTTTTTACGCAGGTACCATACAAGGATATTCAGGAGGTTATAAATGAAACAAGATAATACATTGCAGGTGTATTATGGTAAAAGAATTGTAGGAACGCTGGCAATGACAGCGAATCATAAAGCTGCGTTTCAGTATGATGACGAATGGCTTGAAACCGGTTTTTCAGTCAGCCCATTTTCACTTCCATTAAAAAAACAGGTATTCATTCCAACTAAAGATTATTTCGATGGATTATTTGGTGCGTTTGCGGACAGCCTCCCGGATAACTGGGGAAAATTATTACTGAATCGATTATTGCGGGCACATGGTCAGAATCCGGATGACCTGACAGTTTTGGATCGTCTGGCAATCGTTGGAAAGTCAGGAATGGGAGCATTGACATATTATCCGGAAAAGAATTTTTCAGAACAGAATAAGCATCTGAATCTTGATGAACTGGCTGAAGAGTGCCAGAAAATATTGAATACGGAATACTCAGATAAACTGGACGAACTGTACCAGCTTGGAGGTACAAGCGGTGGTGCCAGACCCAAAATTATGACTTCGATTGATAATGAAGAATGGATTATAAAATTTCCTGCACATGTAGATGGAAAAGATGCCGGGAAAATGGAATATGATTATTCCTGTTGTGCCAGACAATGTGGCATTGTCATGAGTGAAACGAAATTATTTCCATCTGAAAAATGTAAAGGATATTTTGGCACCAGGCGTTTTGACAGAAAAGCGAATAAAAAAAGAGTCCATATGTTGACAGCAGCCGCACTTCTGGAACTGGATTTTGAACAGCCAAGTCTGGATTATCACAGTCTGATGAAACTGACCAAGATTTTAACGCGCGATAATTATCAGAATCTGGAAAATATGTTCCGGCGAATGTGCTTTAATGTATTTGCTCATAATCGTGATGATCATTCAAAAAATTTTACTTATCTTTATAATGAGACAGAAGACAGTTGGAGCCTCAGTCCGGCATATGATCTTACTCACAGTAACACATATTATGGTGAACATACGACAACTGTTGATGGAAACGGACGAAATCCAGGCAGAAAAGAACTTCTGGCAGTAGGTGTTGCAGCTGGGCTAAAACGGGAAAACTGTGAGAAAATGATTGAAGAAATTCAGATATGCGTAGATAAAATGTTGGGAAAATATTTATGAGAGGGAGCAATATTATGAATTACGAAGCTATCGAAAATCTGATACGTGAAGCAGGACAGAAAATGCGCAGGGCGAGGCCGTCAGAAGAAAACATTCATCAGAAAGAAGGTCTGGCTAATTTTTGCACAGATTATGATACGGAAATTCAGAAATTTTTGATAAAAAGTCTGAGTGAGATATTACCGGGAGCAGCTTTTTTCGGAGAAGAGGATACAGAGGGCAATGCCGGTGCAGACGCTGATGGGGAGTATACTTTTTATATTGATCCGATTGATGGAACTACAAATTTCATGTTTGATTATCATCACAGCTGCGTTTCTGTAGGGCTGGCGCACAGAGATAAAATGATTGCAGGTTTTGTTTACAATCCATATACTGATGAAATGTATGTGGGAATCAGAGGAAAAGGAAGCTATCTTAATGGCAGGCGTCTGATCATGAAAAATAAGCCTGTAGAACAGGGAATCGTAGAATTTGGATGTGCCCGCTATAATGAGGCCGGTATTGACTGGCTTTTCAGAGTGATAAAAGAAATGTTTCAGAATAGTCTTTCTATCCGATGCGGCGGTTCAGCAGCACTGGGACTTTGCAGGGCTGCATCAGGAAGTAATACCGTATATCTGGAACTGAAACTGCAGCCTTATGATTATGCAGCAGCCTCAGTAATTCTGGAGGAAGCCGGAGGAAAAATCACCCAGATAGACGGCAGCCCGCTGACTTTCCATGAGGGCTGTTCTGTGATCGGCGGTACAGCTGCTGCATGGCAGGAAAGCCGGGAGGCTTTTGCAAAATTAAAAGAAGTGGAATAGGAATCTGATGATGACCTGTTATGGTTCGGTGGCAAACCGGACTGTAGCAGGTTTTTGTCTGTACAAAAGTAAGTTATATACAACAAGTGGATTTTGTTATATTCTTATTGAGAAAATATATACAATAAGCGTATTAGTGAGAAAAAAAGTCAATTATTGGTTAGAAAATGCTAACAGCCAGGTAGACATAGCAGGAGTTTTGTGATATAAAATTATTTGGTTAGATAAAGCGAACGAAAATTAGTAGGAGGAAAGAGATGGCTAAACACAATTTATTAAAAAAAGTTGCTCCTGTAGTTATGAGTGCGGCAGTGGCATTTTCCAGCATGCCTGTTACAGCTTTTGCTTCTGATTTTGCAGACAGCACTGTAGAAGCAGCAGAAGTTACCGAAGACGAAGAGACAGCAGATGTAGAGGCAGCAGACGAAGAAACAGAAGACATTGTGGCAGAAGATGTTGATGATGACGAACTTGATGTTGCTGAGGAAGAAGATGCAGAAGAAGCAGGTACAGAAGAGGCCGCTTCCGAAGAAGATACTTTCAGCGCAGAAGAAAGTGACGATGATTTCAGCGCAGGAGAAGAGCAGGGCGAGTATACATATGTATATGCAGGTCTTACATGGGCTGAGTACTGGAAATCAGAAGGTGTATATGCAGCAGGTGAGACAACTGCAAATGATACTTTAGATTCTCATGGTGAGCATGATAAAGGTGCCTTTGATACAGTAACAAGAGCAACCTTTAACCATGGACTTCACAGAGGAAGCTATCAGTGCATGGCAACAATTATTACAGCTGAACATCAGTATCAGCTTTCCTATTGGAAAAATGGAAGTACTCCGGTTCTTATGATAAATGGTGAAGAAACAGATGCTGTATGGACAGGTGCACAGAAAACAGCGGATAAAAAAGCTCATATCAAAGTTGGAAATGGAGCAGAAGAGTCTGTAGAGTCTTATGTTGTAACAGGACTTAAATATGTTCCTGTAGCTGTGAAAACAGCTGATTATCAGGCTTTCTGTGAAGCCGGATATCCGATAGTGGCAAATGATAGCACTCTTGCAGGAGGATTTTCAGAAATGAATCTTTCTGCCTACACAGAAATTGCAAATGTAACAGCAAATACCAATGGTCTTAAATATGCAACAAAAAATTTCGATGGTACATTTTCATTCAGTGCAAGACAGACTGGTACAGATTCAGGTATCAAAGATCAGGCCCTTAAAGTTGCAGAAGGAACTGAACCGGGTGTGAAAGATGCAACTGGTTCATATGGTGAATTTCTTCGCGTAGATATCAACGGAAATTATGGTGGCCTTGGTGCTGCAATGCAGGCAGTAAAATGGGAATATTACGGCAAAGAAAGCAGTACACCGATCGCAACATTTGGTACTAAATTTGCAGCAGATAACTGGATGCATAAAGCAATGGGAATCCAGCTTGGTCTGACAGATTCCTATCGTTGTCAGCTTCCGGCAGGAACAGATGGAACAGGTCACTGGAAGATTACAATTTATGCACTTGGATATCAGGATTACACATATGAATTTGATGCTACATATGACAATCTTGTAATACCGACAGATCCAAGAAAAATTGATACAACTGAACTGAAAGCTGCAATTGAAAAGGTGAATGCACTGAAGCAGGCAGATTATACACCAGACTCCTGGAGTAATCTTCAGACAGAATTTATCGAGACTCAGGATATGCTGGATGATATCAATGCAGCGCTTGAGAAAATTAACGCAGGTCAGACCGATGCAACAGTAAATTTCAGTCAGAACGCAGTTAACGAGCAGGTTAACGGACATCTTATGGGAGCGATTAATTCTCTCGTAAAAGTAACTTTCTCCCTTTCAAAAACATCAGGAACTCTTACTGTTGGCGGAACTGATAAACTTACAGTAAGTACAAACCTTGAAGGAACTGTTGCATGGAAATCCAGCAACGAAAAAGTTGCCACAGTTGCAGATGGCGTTGTAACAGCAAAAGCAGCAGGAACAGCAACAATCACAGCTGCACTTGGAAGCAGATCTGCAACATACACAGTTACAGTTAAAGCAGCTGAAACACAAACTAAAACACCAACTAAAACACAGGAAGTTGTTAAGACAACAGGAATCACAGCTACAGTCGGACAGGTTTATGTTGGTAAAAAAGCTGCGATCAAAGTAACAAAAGAAAACGTAACAGGAACTGCAAAATTCAAAACAAGCAACAAAAAAGTTGCAACAGTAAATGCAAAAGGTGTTGTAACAGGTAAAAAGGCAGGTACTGCAAAGATTACTGTTACTGTTGGAAAATACAAAAAAGTTCTTACTGTAAAAGTTAAAAAACCTTCCTTCAAACTTGCAAAATCTTCTGCAAAGATCAAGAAGGGTAAAACAACTACAATTAAAGTTAAAGCAGCACCGGTTTCAAAAGTTACATACAAGAGCAGCAACAAGAAAGTTGCAACAGTAACCAAAAAGGGTGTTGTAAAAGGTAAGAAAAAAGGAACTGCAACAATTACTGTAAAATGCAATGGAATCACAAGAAAATTCAAAGTTACAGTAAAGTAATATAACTGTTCACAGACAGTAGTTTTCAAATTTATCCTTCATAAGCTAAGCAAAAGAACGGGGACGTTGAATCAACGCCCCTTCTTTTGCTTGTCAGGAGATAATTCAGATAAGATTCAAAAGGAGACAGATTTTATGAATCAGCAGGACGAAAAAAAATCAGAAAAGAAGCCCGGTCAGACAGGAAAAAATCTCATAAAACTTCTTCCGGCAGCAGCTGTGATCGCAGCTGTGACTGTTTCAGGACTGCAGCCGGAAGTCAATGCAGATGAGACTGCCAAAACAGTCAGTGGAGCACAGACAGATGTAATAAATGCAAAAGATCTGGAGAGCCTTCTGACAACAGCTTATTCTTATGATTATACAGATGTTCAGGAGGATTTTTCTGCGGGAGATACTACAGACAGCCAGAAGAAAAAGACCACAACAAAGAAAAAAACAAAGACAGGCGGAATCAAAAAAGGCGGTGCAAAAGCCCTTCCTGTAAAATCCGCCGCAGCTTCCGGTCAGGGACAGGGAACGACGACTACGCCGACTACCAGTGTACCGGAAGACGGTTATAAAGACGGCACTTATCGGGGAAGCGGAACAGGATTTGGAGGAACGATCACTGTTCAGGTTAAGGTTTCAGGAGGTAAAATCACAGCAATTGATATACTCAGTGCATCTGGTGAAACAGGCTCATATTTTGCATCAGCGAAAGGAGTTATCAGCAAGATGCTTTCTGCCCAGTCACCGAATGTAGATGCTGTCAGTGGTGCCACATATTCTTCAAATGGTATTATCCAGGCAGTACAGAATGCTCTTTCCAAGGCCGGAAACGGAAGCAAAAAGACTACAACAAAGAAGAAAAAAAATAAGAAGAAGACATCAACAGCAGTGGTTGTTACACCGGCACCGGCCCCTGCTTCAGCAGCAACCCGTCCGGTTATTGCGAAACCAACAGCAGCACCGGGGCAGGAAGAAGAAACTGTTTACTTTAAGGACGGAACTTATACGGCAAAGGCACGTGGTTTCCAAGGTTGGGTAACAATTACAGTTACCATCAAAGACGGTGTGATAACTGATGTTAAGAATCAGAATGAGGATACACCGGCATATTTCCGAAAAGCCTGGAGAAGTATTTATCCGGCCATTATCAAAAATCAGACAACAGATGGAATTGATACGGTTACCGGCGCCACCTATTCCTCAAATGGTATTCTTAATGCGGCAGCTGAGGCCATTTATCAGTCACTGTCAGTAAAACCGACGGCTACTCCTACACCAACACCGACAGCCACACCGACTCCGACAGCAACTCCAACTCCAGGGCCGACTCTGACAGTGACCCCGGAACCGACAGTGACTCCTGAACCGACAGCTACTCCTGCGCCGACAGCAGCCCCGGAACCGACAGTAACTCCAACGGTTACACCAATACCGACAACTGAGCCGGAAGTAAGTACAGCACCGAAAGAATCTGGGGAAAAAAAAACATCGGATTCAGAGACAGAAAAGGAAGGAAAGAATTAAATGAAATACCATAGTTTTTATATGAGGCTTTTGTGCGTGATACTGATCATCGGAGCCTTCATGGGATATAATTTTGTCAACAAAAATAACTCACAGGTTCAGGAAATCACAGAGCTTCAGGACAGAGTAACAGCTCTTGAAAAACAGCAGTCAGAAATGCTGACAGCTATTGATGAGGCTGCAAAAGCAAGAGAAGAAGCAGAAGCTGCAGCAGAGGAGGCAAAGGCTCAGGCAGCAGCTGAAAAGACAGAAGATAATGTATCAAAAGATACAGCAGATAACGCAGATGAAACAGAAACTTCCGAAGAAAGTGATGAAGAAAACGCATACAAAGACGGCACTTATACAGGTTCCGGACAGGGATTTGGCGGAGCTGTTGAGGTTCAGGTAACGCTTGCAAATGACTCTATCACAGACATTCAGGTGACATCAGCTTCCGGTGAAGATTCAGCATATCTTTCCCAGGCAGAAGGTGTTATCAGTTCGATCATCTCTGCCCAGAGTACGGATGTGGATACTGTTTCCGGCGCAACGTTCAGCTCTACAGGTATTATAAATGCAGTCAATGATGCTCTTGGAAAGGCGGAAAATCAATGAAAAAAAGGCAGAGAAAAGTCCGACTGATAAGAGCTGCAGTCCAGCTTGTATTTTTTATTGCAGCACCTGCGTTGTTTTCCACTGCATTTGCAGGAATCAAATCAGTTTTTCAGGCAATAGCAGCGCATCAGCCGATTACCTGGAATTCTTTCCTTGATATTACAGGTGTGCTCCTTCTGATAACAGTCTTTTTCGGACGTCATTTCTGTGGTTATGCCTGCGCTTTTGGGTCATTGGGAGATGCCCTGTACGAGGCAACTGTGTTTATCAGAAGCAGGATTTTTCATAAGAAAAAACGCCATGGTTATCCGGAAAAAGCGGTCAGGGTTTTGCAGAAAGTAAAGTATATTCTGCTTGCTTTTATTCTGCTTTCTATCCTCGCAGGCTGGTATCCGAAACTGCAGGGAATGAGTCCGTGGGATGTTTTTTCCATGCTGACAGCCAGAAGGCTTCCGAATGCGTCTTACAAGATCGGAATTATTTTTCTGATCCTGATCATGATCGGAATGTGTACCCAGGAGCGCTTTTTCTGTCAGTTCCTGTGCCCGATGGGAGCTGTGTTTGCAATAATGCCGATTTTCCCGTCAGCATTGTTTCACAGAGACCGCTCAAAATGTCCTTCCAAATGCGGCGCCTGCAAGAAACGCTGCCCTGCACATCTTGACGTAGACGGAGATACCCCGCTTTCGGGAGAGTGTATCTGCTGCCATGCCTGCCAGGCAGTCTGCCCACGGCAGAATATACAGATCGGGGAAGTGGAAGAAACAAAAGAAGTACAATAACAAGTCATATTAAGTCAGGTTGGCCTGCCGGTACATGTCGTTCCGGTGGGCTTTTTTGCTTCTATTGCTGAAAGATTTTCTTTTTGATATAATGGATTCAGAGGAGGAACAAATACTATTTCTTACAAATGATAATTTTAGGATGCAGAGAATATTTGCTGAAAATAACTTTCTGCATAAGAATATATAAATAAACCAAAGACATTTTCAAAATACAAAAGCATACGATACTGAACAGAAAAAGAAAGGAAGCCAGATGGCAAACACAAAACATGAAGATGCGATTTTGAAAATGGGTTTTGATTACTTTCGTGGTACGATTCTGAAAACGCTTGGAATAGACTATGATTTTGTGGAAGAAGGGATAACAGAACTCATAGAACTGACAATCCATTCACTGTATATGGATTTTACATTTCTCACGACAGGGGACTTTTATATCCATATAGAATTTCAGACAACGGATTCAGGTGAGAAAGATTTACGCAGGTTCCATGCCTATGAAAGTGTATTATCACACAAGACAGGAAAAAATGTAATTACATATGTGATCTATTCCGGTGGGATAAAGGATACAGTTACGCAAATGAATTGCGGGATAAACACGTATCAGGTGATACCGGTATATCTGTCAGATAAAGATGCGGATGCGGTTCTGGAACGTTTACACGAAAAGAAACAAAATGGGGAAATATTTACAGAAGAAGATTTTGCACAGCTTGCGCTGACTCCGTTGATGGGCAGCAAAAAAGAACGCAAAGATGTTATCCTGGAGTCATTGAACTTAAGTAAAACAGAGAGAAGCATTACCGCAGAGAAGGTAATGGCGATGCTGTACACACTGGCAGATAAATTCCTTGAAGAAAAGGATCTGGAAGAAGTAAAGGAGGCGGTTGCAATGACAAGAATCGGACAGATGATATATGATGATGGAGTTATACGTGGAAGGGAAGAAGGCAGGATTGCCGGACGTGTTGAAGGACAAAAAGCCGGAGCAGAACGAATGTCAGCACTCACGGCAAAACTCCTGAAAGAAAAACGGCTGGAAGATCTTCAGCATGCAACGGAAGATGAGGAATTCAGAGAAAAGCTGATGAAGGAATTTGGAATTTTATAAATATAGTATATTTCCAGGGCTATGTTTGAAACTGAAAAGTTAATAGAATATAACTTGAAGCCCACATCATTATATGCTAAAATACCAACGTATCAAATTATAATAAAAACGCATTCACTGCATGATTCAGTGGATGCGTATTTAAATACTGCAGAGTAATACTGTGCGAGGAGTCAGTAATCAGATGAAAAAACGAAATATATACAGATGTGTAGTGGGGGCAGCTGTTGTTAGCAGCGTGATTTTGGCGTCAGTGCCGGTAATGGCAGATACAGAAGTGCAGAAATATACAAACACAGATTTTGCTATGGATACAGTAGTATCAGAGACACTTTATACAACAGGTGATGATCTTAACGCCTCCATCGGAGAGAAGCTTCGTGATGTTGAGAATGGACTTCTGTCATGGACAGAGAGCGATTCTCAGATTGCCAAAATCAATGCATCAGATGGAAAAACAGTCGAAGTATCTGATGAACTGGCAGGATATTTAAGCCAGATCTGTCAGCTCGCTGAGGATTCAGATGGTGCATTTGATCCGACACTTGGGCAGGTGATCCGCCTCTGGGACATTGAAGGGGAAAATCCACATGTGCCTGATGAAGAGGAACTGGACAGTCTTCTGAAAAATGTTGATTATAAAAACATCGTGCTGGACGGAAACAAAGTAACTCTGAAAAACGGAGCAACACTGGATCTGGGAGCGGCAGGAAAAGGTATCGGATGTGATGTTACAGCTTCTTATCTGAAAGAACAGAAAGACGTAACAGGTATGATCCTGAATCTTGGCGGCAGCAGTGTGATGGCCTATGGGGAGAAGCCGGATCAGTCTCCGTGGAAGGTGGCAGTTACAGATCCTCGAGATACAGAAGGGGATTACCTTGGAGCAATTACAATAAAGGGCGGTGAGTTCCTTTCTACGTCAGGAGATTATGAGAAATTTTTCATGGAAGATGGCAAACGTTATCACCATATACTGGATCCGAAGACGGGATATCCTGTATGGAATGGACTGACTTCTGTGACAGTAGTCTGCGATAACGGACTTCTGGCAGATGGACTGTCAACAGCATGTTTTGTGCTGGGAATTGAGAAGGCACAGGCATTACTTGAGAAGTATGGTGCGGATGCGGCTTTCGTAGATGAAGATAAAAATGTTTATCTTACGTCAGGCATGAAAGACAGATTTGAACTGATGAAAAACACATATACAATAAAGAAGATTAAATAACAAAAAGTGGATTCATGTCAGAAATGAATCCGCTTTGTTATTTCGCCTGTAAGAATACCGATAAGCAGACCGGTGATAACACCGGAAATGATAAGGACCGGTGCATAATAAAGAAGGCTTTTGTTTTCTACGATCAGGGCAGCTACGATCAGCTGTCCGATATTATGGGACACACCACCGGCAACGCTGATGCCCAGAAGACTGAAGCCGGATGTTTTTTTCATAAAGGTCATTACAGTAAGACTTAAAGCTGCGCCGGCCATACTGTAAAGAATGCTGAACATATTTCCGAACATGAATCCGATCACAAGGATTCTTACCATGGAAACCAGAACTGCCTCTTTCCAGGTATATTTTTCAAGGATAAAGAGGACCGCAAGGTTGGCAAGACCAAGTTTGATTCCCGGAATTCCGGCAAAAAAAGGAATCAGGGATTCGACATATCCGAAGATGATTGCTATGGCGGCAAAAAGCCCCATGTAGGCGATTTTTTTCTGATTCATAATTTATACAGCCGTATCGAAATCCGAAGAACTGTCTTCAGCGTTATCGGCTTTTTCTCCTTCTATTACTACTTTGTTTGGAAGACAGACAATGGTTCCGCCCGCACTTCCGACCGCTTTCTGTTTCATGCACAGATGATCCGGACAGTCTGCCTCGATCATTTTCACCTGTCCGTTTCTGATCTCGCAGACATTTGTGTCTCCAATAGAAATGACCTGATCTTTTGAAAGAGAATAAGTACCGTATTCTTCTCCGTTTACAGTGATGCGGATAGTTCCATAATTTCCTCTGCGGAATAAATACATACCGGCCCAGAGCACCAGGGCAAATATAAGAATTCCTGCAATAAAAGCAATTTCTTTTTTCTTCATAAATCCCTCTGTTTTAAGAACAAAATCAGTTACTGTTTGAAGAGTGATAATGTGAAACAGCAACACAATTTATCATAGCATATCGAAGTCGTTATGACAAGACACAGTTAGATAGAACAAACATAAGCTGTCAGAGAGTGTTGCTGCTCACTCTGTTCACAGGTAATATTCCGTGACTTGTTTACAGGGAATATGCGTGATACAATAAAAATACTATTGTTCTGCTAAAATACAGGCAGTAATATATGAAATTATAATGCATTATCAGACAAGGAGAACATCTATGACATCTTCATATTTTTATACGGGCATTATATGTGCAGTATTCTGGGGAATTTATTTTCTTCGGAAAAAAGATACGGTGTTGTCGTTTTCAAAATCAACATTGATTATTTTCTATATACTGACAAGATTTGTGCCAGTGGCAATGACTCAGGATTTACCTGCAGGCGCATGGAGAAATCTGGCGTTGGAATGGATTATTATTCTGACAGGTATTTATTATATACGAAAGAAAAAATCTTCTGTGCTTACCAGCTGCATATACAGCTTTTATCTGTTCCAGCCAGGGATTATTCTTGGAATACTGACTGGAAACCAGCTGTTTTTACCTGCAATGTTTGTTGCACTGGCAGTCTTATGTATCCTTGATACTGTTATAAAGAAACAGGGAGGAAGTCTGCTGGCATTCAGCGATGAATATCTGCTGGTCAGTATAGCAAGCCTGGGGCTTTTTGCAGCAGTTCAGATTTATGATCAGCACTGGAATAATATTTCAGACGCAGAAGAAATTCCGGTTTTATATATTGTATCAGTAACACTTCTGATTTTTGCGATCGTGAGATGTGCTTATCGGATCATCACCAAAAAGACTTTCTCAGAGCATCTGAAACCTTATATAGTGGAAAAAACCTGTGACTGTGAAAAACGACCGGTACTTTCTGCTAGAGACATGGTTATTATGATCTGTATTGCACTGGCTTTTGCGGTAACTGCTTTTGTGAACCTCGGATCTGTCAGAACTCCGGAAACATATCGGACGCTGAATTATGATGTAGTTGGAAATAATGAGATTGTTCTCGGGTTTGATTCAGATGTTTATATATCAAAAATATACATTTATCTTGGATATACCGGAAAGACCGTGATGTCTTTTTCAAGTCTTGAAGACGGAAGCAATGAGTGGGAAGTTTTTGAGAGCAAGCATGAACTTTCAAGTGCTTTCTGCTGGAATGAAGTTCCGGTAAACCGTTCTCTGAACAGACTGGGAATGGTTATTACCGAAGACAAAGAAGCTTCCATACATGAAATCGTGTGCCTGGATGCCAATGGAAATCGTATCCTTCCGACAAATGCATCATATTATAAAGAACTTTTTGACGAGCAGGGGCTGTTTCCGGAAGAACTTCGTACAAGTTATGATCAGACCATGTTTGATGAGGTGTATCATGCCCGTACTGCGTATGAATTTATTCACGGACTGTCTATTTATGAAAACACGCATCCACCGCTTGGAAAAATTATCATTGGTCTGGGAATCCGGGCATTTGGTATGAATCCGTGGGGCTGGAGATTTATGTGTGTGATCATGGGAACGGCAATGATCCCTGTGATATATCTGCTGGCTTTTGCAATGTCTGCAAGCACTGGTACAGCATGTTTTACAACAGTTCTGCTTGCAACGGAGTTTATGCATTTTACATTGTCAAGAATTGCAACCATTGATATTATCGTTGCATGTTTTGTACTGTTGATGTTTTTCTTTATGTATTGTTTCAGCAGGTGCTGTGGCTCATTCAGGAATTTTAACAGACAGGTACTGTTTCTGCTTTTGTGCGGAATTTCGACAGGACTGGCGGCAGCAACAAAATGGACCGGACTTTATGCTGCTCTGGGGATTGCGGTGCTGTTTTTTGTGGGACTTTTTTCCAAAGTAAAAAATATCAGGCAGGAAAAGAAATATCTGTCTGTGTTGTTTGCATGCTGCCTTGTATGTTTTATTCTGATTCCAGGCTGCATTTATCTGTTGTCATACATACCGTTTACAAAAGTTTACACGGACAAAGGACTGCTGGCATCGGCAGTTTCGAATGCTCAGCTTATGTTTACCTATCATTCAGATACAGTTTTTGAACATCCATATTCATCGGAATGGTATTCCTGGCTGGCTGATATCCGGCCTTTGATGGATTCATACACGACAGTTGATGCTGAACATCTCCGTACGATTGTTACTTTTGGAAATCCTTTGATATGGTGGGGAGGACTGGCGGCACTGTTCCACCAGGTTTATCTCTGGTATTACAGAAAATGCAGGAACGCCCGATATCTGGTTATTGCATACTGTTCGGTTTTATTTCCGTGGTTCTTTATTCACAGGACTGTGTTTATTTATCAGTATTTTCTCGCTTCCAATATTCTTGTTGTGATGATAGGAAATTCGCTGCATCATATAAGGCGAAAAAAGATTGCAATGCTGCTGATCGGAGGGATTTCTGTGGCACTGTTTGTTCTGTTTTATCCTGTGCTGGCTGGTGTTGCTGTCAGAACAGATTTTGTAAAAAGAATCCTGCAGTGGCTTCCGACATGGACGCTGTCATTGTAGACTGTTATGAAAAAAGCAATCATTTTAGAGGACATACATATGAAAAAACAAAATACGATCTGCTGGATGGCAGGGATTGATGTAACGCTTGCGGTATGCTTTATTTATATAGTCAGCCGGCTTACAGATTTATATGAACATCCGATAATAATTCAGATTGCAATGGCGGCAGTACTGCTTGGGTGCTGTCTGTATATCTGGAGAAAAAAGCCCGATGAAAAGAAAATCTGCACAATTTTGATCATAATGGGAATTGTCATGCGAATCGGATATATGTTGTATACAGGCTGTGAAGAGCGGCAGCATGATCTCTGGGATCTTGACAAAAGTGGTTATGGTCACGCAGCATATCTGCTGACTTTAATAGAAGACAGGCATCTTCCGGAAACAAATCAGGTTCAGATGTATCAACAGCCGATGTTTTACTTCCTGGGAGCTGGAATTTCTGGTTTCATAAACTGGATTCTGGGGGCAAAAGAGGCATATTTTCTGGTGGATGCTGCGAAAACAGTGTCCTGTGCAGCCTCGTGTATATGCCTTCTTCTATGCCGCAGGATTGGAATTCTTTGCGGTCTGAGAGAAAAAGAAATGAAATATGCCCTGATGCTTACTGCTTTTCTGCCGGCTTTTTATATTGCAGGAGGAACAATTTCACCAGACGCACTTGTGGCCATGTTTATGCTTCTGGCATTTGCACTTACGTTACAGTGGCTCAAAGATCCGGGCTGGTTAAATACAGTTCTTCTGGCAGTTGTATATGGACTTGGAGTTCTTACAAAGATTTCCTGTGGAATTGTGGCACTTATGACAGCGATTCTTTTTGTCTGGAAATTTATTACCCAGATAAAAGCAGGGATAAAAACAGCCGGGAGGCTTGTATGCAAATATGTGGTATTCGGGCTGATCGCGCTTCCTCTGGGATTGTGGTACAGCGTTCGCAATTATCTGCTTTTCGGACAGCCGCTGAATTATGTGCTGCCGATAAGTGAGGACTCCTGGCTGTACAGAGGAAACTGTTCTGTTGTGGAGAGATTGTTTCTTGTCCAGATATCAAATTTTTTCCGCACACCATATGTGGATTTGAATACTGATTATAATGCCCCCGCATATTATCTTAAATCCTCACTTTTTAACGAATTCAGATACGATGTACCAGGCTGGATACCGGTCGTACTGCTTATGTGTGCTGCAATATGTGCAGCAGCGTGTCTGGTGGCACTGATCTGGCAGATCATGCGTAACCGTAAAGATTTTTACTGCAGCATTGTGGCTGGTATGAGCGTGCTTTATTATGCAAGCATTTTGTTTTTTTATCTGCAGTATCCATTTGCCTGCAGTATGGACTTCAGATATATGCTGTTTCTTGTGATTCCATTTTCAATATTATTGGGAAAATATATACAATACCATGAAAAAACTGCAGCATGGATCAGAACAGGGCTTTGGGGTCTGGCTGTCAGCTCATGTGTAATGTATGTTATGGCTGCTTGCTCTTACATAAAATAATTGACATAAGTTAAAGAAAAGGCTTATTATAGCTATATATATGTTGACATGTTAGACAAAGGAGGGCAGGAAGAATGAGAAATAAGAAAAAAATTTCTAAGAGAGTTGCAGCGGTGTTATTTACCGGAGCATTTATTACTGCTATGGCAGGAAGTAATGTAATGGCAGCAACTTCTTACCAGTGCGTATCAGGTGACGGGGGAACATATGTAAAAGGTTCAAACAAACCATATACATTTGTGATCAGCGGCACATCTACAGATTTTGAAGGTGTTGCTGTTGACGGTAAAGATCTGGATGAAGACAAATATTCTGTTCAGGGAGCAACAGATGAAGATGAACTGGAAACCAGTGAAGCTCCGGAAACAACAGAGACACCTGCGACAAGCGGAGTGCCGGTAACAACAGAAACACCTGCGACAAGTGAAGTACCGGCGACAACAGAGACACCTGCGACAAGTGAAGCACCGGCAGCAACAACAGAAGCACCGGCAGCAACGACAGAAGCACCGGCAGCAACGACAGAAGCACCGGCAGCAACAACAGAAGCACCGGCAGCAACAACAGAAGTACCGTACCCATCAACAGAAGCACCGGCACCATCAACAGAAGCACCGGCACCATCAAGTGCAGCCCCAGTACCATCAGAGGTTGTTCCGGATGCAAGTGAAGCACCTGCACCATCAAGTGAAGTACCGTACCCATCAGCAGGAGCACCTGCGACAAGTGAAGCACCGGCACCATCAAGTGCAGCCCCAGAACCATCAACTGATACAACAGTCTCCCCGATTTCCTTTGCATGGATTGCTCCACAGGAAGTTCAGGCTGCTTCCAAGAATGTGACAGTAACTTTCCCGGCAGCTTATATGGAATCACTGGCAGCAGGCACACATACATTTACATTCAGTTTTGCTGATGGAAGCACAACGGCATCTGTCAATGTAGTGGCAGCCACAAAAACAACAACCACATCTAAAACAACCACAACTACCAGTTCACAGACGGCAGTAAAATCAGTACCAAAGACAGCAGATGCATCAACACCGCTTCTGTATCTGGCACTTGTTGCTGTAAGTGGAAGCGTGATTTTATATCTCAGTAAGAGAAAAACTGTTAAATAATCAAGAATATTAAGTTTATACACAAAATCCTGACAGGGCAGGCTGATTTTTCAGTCATAGCTTTCTGTCAGGATTTTTGCTATATATTGGAATGGATTTTGACCAAGTTGCCGTGAACGGAGTGAACAGTGACGAGTAAAGCAGGTGGACACATTTTATTTAAGAAATATTCATTGTTTTCCACGTAGGAAAGTGGTAAAATAGTATGGATTTCTTAAATAGATAAAATACGGATGATTTCGTATATAAAGTTATCAGAATAAAATAAATGGGAGTTTACTATGAACGTTTTTTCTAAAGTATTCGGAACACGTAGTCAGCGCGAAGTAAAGCGTATCATGCCTCTGGTAGAGAAGACAGAGTCTTATCGCCCGGAGATGCAGAAATTGAGTGATGAAGAGCTGAGAGAGAAGACAAGAGAGTTCAAGAAACGTCTGAGCGAAGGCGAGACACTGGATGATCTTCTTCCGGAAGCTTTTGCCACAGTACGTGAAGCAGCGAAACGTGTCCTCGGAATGGAACATTATCGTGTGCAGATCATTGGTGGTATTATTCTTCATCAGGGTCGTATTGCAGAAATGAAGACAGGTGAAGGTAAGACATTGGTATCTACACTGCCTGCATATCTGAATGCACTGGAAGGTCGTGGAGTCCATATTGTAACAGTCAATGATTACCTGGCAAAACGAGATGCTGAGTGGATGGGTAAGGTTCATGAATTTCTTGGACTGACAGTTGGCGTGGTTCTTAATGATATGAAACCAGAAGAACGACGTGAAGCATATGGCTGCGATATCACATATGTAACCAATAACGAACTGGGATTTGATTACCTGCGTGATAATATGGTCATCTATAAAGAACAGCTGGTTCAGAGAGATCTTCATTACTGTATTATCGATGAGATTGACTCTGTACTTATTGATGAGGCACGTACACCTCTGATCATTTCAGGACAGAGTGGAAAATCTACCAAGCTTTATGAAGTCTGTGATATTCTGGCACAGCAGCTGGAACGTGGAGAAGCAAGCCACGAAATGACTAAGATGGCAGCTATCATGGGTGAGGAAGTTGTTGAGACAGGTGACTTTGTTGTTAATGAAAAGGATAAACTGGTCAACCTGACTGATCAGGGCGTAAAGAAAGTCGAAAAATTCTTTAACATCGATAACCTTGCTGATCCTGAAAACCTTGAGATCCAGCACAATATTATTCTTGCTCTTCGTGCACATAACCTTATGCACAAAGATCAGGACTATGTTGTAAAAGACGATGAGATTCTTATTGTAGATGAGTTTACAGGACGTATTATGCCGGGACGTCGTTATTCTGACGGTCTTCATCAGGCAATTCTGGAAAGACCATACTACTCCGGGCTATCGGGCCAATTATCCGCAATATCCGGTG
>JABLTO010140838.1_pt1 | contig 20770 bp, 18 predicted proteins | sample 7160091 | NCBI WGS metagenome assembly JABLTO01 (sample SAMN14651225, study PRJNA627086) | human gut metagenome | isolation source: feces | host: Homo sapiens
AAATGATTACCATTGAACATACAGTGTCCGAGTCGGTATTCGTTCATGCACAGGTTGCAAAGCGCCTGAGCGAGCTGCTGGGTAAAGATGTTATTTTGGCAAAGGACATTGTAGGCGAGGATGCAAAGGCAAAGGCTGATGCTCTGAAGCCGGGTCAGATTCTGCTGCTGGAGAATCTGCGCTATGACAATGGTGAGACCAAGAACGATCCGGTGCCGCTGCCACGATGCCGTGCTCCAGCTTTTCTTCCAGCGCATCCACGCGGCCGCTCAGCGTGTCATAATCGTCCGCCGTCAGCTCGCACAGCCGAACCACACACAGCTCCGCTTCAATGCGGCGGTTCGCCGCGTGCGGAATGCGCAGCAGCGATTCCTGCAAAATTTTTGTGTACGCGAGCAGGCGCGAAGCCGGTATCTGCCCGCACAGCTGCTGCACGGTCTGATACGAATACGCCGGAGACAGCAGGGCGGAAACATCCTGCTTGCTCGTCTTGACCAGCAGCATATCCCGAATGAGTCCGAGCAGCTGATCGAGCACGGCGCCCAGCTCTCTGCCTGCGGTGTAGCTCTCTCCGAGCTGCTGCATCGCGGCGGTCAAATCGCCCGCCAGAATATGCCGCATCAAATCGACAGCGGTATCGCCCGCCAGAATGCCGACACCGGCAGCCACGCGTTCCTCGTCAATCGGCTCGCCGCTGCCCGCTGCCGCGCGGTCGAGAATGGACAGCGCATCGCGCAGAGCGCCGTCCGCCAGCCGCGCAATCATGCGCGCGCCGCTGTCGGTCAGCGGAATCGCTTCTTCCTCCGCGATTTCCTTGAGCCGCACCGCAATGTCATGCGGCGCAATGCGGCGGAAATCAAACCGCTGACAGCGCGACAAAATCGTCGCCGGTACTTTATTGATTTCCGTGGTCGCCAGAATAAACAGCACGTGCTCCGGCGGCTCTTCCAGCGTCTTGAGCAGCGCATTGAACGCGCCCTGCGACAGCATATGTACCTCGTCGATGATGTACACGCGCTTTTTGACGGACGCCGGTGCATACCGCACTTCGTCGCGAATGTCGCGGATGTTGTCTACGCCGTTGTTGGACGCTGCGTCAATCTCGACAACGTCCAGAATGCTGCCGTCCATGATGCCGCGGCACGCCGGACAGGTGCCGCACGGGTCACCCGCCTGCAAGTTGGTGCAGTTGACCGCACGCGCCAGAATTTTCGCACAGGTCGTCTTGCCGGTGCCGCGCGTGCCGGTGAACAGATAGGCATGGGACAGGCGTCCGCTTTCCAGCTGCGCGCGAAGCGTATCCGTGATGTGCCGCTGTCCGACCACATCGGCAAATTTCGTCGGCCGCCATTTGCGGTACAATGCCTGATACATGCATTTCCCTCCCAAAGTTGGAAAAACGGGCAATCGAAATTGCCCGTTTACATTCCTTGCATCTTGCATGGAACGATGCTCCGCATGACCGCGCCCTCCCGTTGAACTGCGTGCCATATCTGGTACCCGTGCTGTTGGACTCGGACTCGGCATTCCTGCGGCACACAATGGGTTCTGCTTAATGCTGCTCGGTTCCCCGCCTGACATGGTTCACAGTCCACTGTTGCGAAGGACCGAATCTTCATCATCCTTCAGCACAGGTCAAACAATACGCGCACAGCCCGCATAGGAGGCATTCACCCCTGCTATAGCGGATTGCAGGTACAGGACACCGCTACCGTCCCGGCTAGCGCAGCCATGCGGAACATCGTTTTCCCAATGCAAAATTATTATACTATATTCTCGTTGTCAATGCAATGTATTTATTGCGTGATTGCACGAATCTTTTTATCCGGCTTGATTTTCCCACCACTCTTGGATTTGTCTGCGGACATGCTCGGTCGTTTCGGTCGGATCCGTCGTCGTGCCGGTGTCGGTACCTGTTTCGGTGCCGGTGTCCGTGCGCGTTGTCGTGTCGCCGGTGGTGGTGCGCCGGCGCCGCTTGTTCGAGCTGTCCGTGCGGCTGTCGGTCGAACCGGTTCTGCGGAAGCTGTAATGTCCGTTCGGGCTGGATACGCGCTGACCCTCACCGATCGGGTCGTTGTTTCCGCTGAAGCAATAATACTCATCGGTCACCGTGACGCCAAGCGGGAATTTGCGCGTCAAATCCAGCAGGGATTGACTGTTCGTGCGCCACTTGTGCATCGTGCATTCTTCCTCCGGCACATCGTCCTTATAGAACTTGCCGGTTGCCACACGGCTGCCGCGCACATCGGAATAGCAAGCCTTGCTCGGCGCCATGCCGCTGTCCAGACAATATTCTGCCTCGACAAAGTCATCTTCATTCGGCTGGTCAAAGCGTTTGTTTTCCTTGTTCTCGTGCAGCTCGTCCATGACGTCCGACCAGAGCGCCAGCGCCGGATTCGGCTTGAGTGTCGGCAGGCCATAGCCCTCATCGTAACCAAACCAGCACACGCCGACATAGTATGGCGTGTAGCCCGCAAACCAGCGGTCCTTGTTGTCGGTTGTCGTACCGGTCTTGCCTGCGACATCCATGCCGTCAATGGCGGCGAGCTTGCCGGTGCCGTTTTCCACAACATTGGTCAGCAAATCGTTGACATAGTACGGGGTGAACTCCGGATGCTCGAAAATCTGTGTCGGCTGATTGTCCTCATTGGACAGAATCGTCTCGCCGTTTGCGTCCACGACCTTGGTGTAGCTGACGGCGCTGGAATACTCTCCATAATTTGCCAGAGCCGTATAGCCCTGTGCCATTTCGCGCACGGTTACGCCGTCGGTCAAGCCGCCCAGCGCCATCGGCGCATAGTCAATATCGCTCTTGCTCAGCGAGGTAAAGCCCAGCTTTTCCGCCAGGAAATTATACGCGGACTGCGGCGTCAGCTTATCCATGACATTGACCGCAATGGTGTTGGTGGAATCCGCAACCGCCTGCATAATTGTCGTCTGACCGGCGTAGGTGCGGTTTTCGTTGCGCGGCCACGCCTTGCCGTTGTTGTTGAACACCGGCATATCCGTCAGCACGGAATACGGGGTAATCAGTCCCTGATCCAGCGCCGGCGCATAGGTCGCCAGCGGCTTGAGCGAGGAACCCGGCGAACGCTTGGACTGCGTTGCGCGGTTGAGCACCAAACTCTCGGTCTTTTCGCCACGGCCGCCCACAACGCCGAGAATATGTCCGGTTTTCGGGTCGACAACCATCATCGCCGCCTGCGGCTTGACGCCGTCCTCAGAAATGCTCGGGAAGTTGCTGCTGTTTTCAAATACGCTTTCCATCGTGTCCTGTACGTCCTTATCCACAGTCGCATAGATGGACAGTCCGCCGCTCGTCACGAGAGACCGCGCATAGGTCTCGGAGTAGCCGAGCTGGCTCTGCAAATCGTTGACAACGTCCGTGATGACCATGTCGGTAAAGTACGAGTACGCCTTTTTCTGCTGCTGTGCCTCCGTATTTTCGTGATACTGCAGCTGCTCGTTAACGGCTTGGTCGTATTCGCTCTTGGAAATATAGCCCTGCTCGTACATCTTATACAGCACGGCCTTCTGCCGCTCCTTGGCGGCGTCCGGATACTTGAACGGATTGTATGCCGCCGGATTTTGCGTCAGACCCGCAATCAGAGCACACTCCGCGAGATCCAGCTGGTCTACCGGCTTGTTGAAATAGGTCTTGGACGCCGTCTGTACGCCGTATGCGTTCTTGCCGAAGTAAATGATGTTCATATACAGCTCAAGAATCGTCTCCTTGTCATCGACCTTTTTTTCCAGCGTCAGCGCGCGCATAATCTCCGTGACCTTGCGCTTGACGGAGTAATCATTGTCCTCGGTCATGTTTTTCACCAGCTGCTGGGTGATGGTCGAACCGCCATAGCTGTTGCCGCCCGGCAAAATCCAGTGCACGGCGGCACCGAAGGTTCGCTTCCAGTCCACACCCTTGTGCTCATAAAACCGCTGATCCTCAATGGACACGAATGCCTTGGAAAGATACTCCGGAATGTCATCCTTGCCGACCCATTCGCGATTTTCCTGACTGGCGAGCTTTTGCAGGGTCTGCTGCTGCCCATCGTCATCGTTGTAATAAATAACGCTGTTAAATTTCATCGACAGACCGTTGATGTCCAGATCCGCTTCCGGTTTGATGACAAAATTTAAATACAGGACAAATGCGCCAAGGCACATTGCCGCTGTTGTCATGCCGATTAAAAACAACGTCAGTAGTACAAAGCCGACTTTGCCAGCCTTGCGTTTTTTCCTGCGTCTGTTTGCCAAGTTTACTCCTCCTGTGCTGCTGCTCTCGACCATTCAAAACATAGTTGTTCATATTATACCACAATTTACCTAGAAATCTACCCAAAGTTCGATTTTGCCAGTATATTCCTTAAATTTTCGGAAAAACTGTGAGAAACGGAACAAGATTTTTGGTGAATTCTTCTGTTTTTCAGGAGGAGGAATAGGGGGAACGCTCTCATGAAACGAATCATCGCCGTGCTGTCTGTAAGCTGTGCCGTCCTGTTCGGGCTGCTGCTGTGGCAGATTGTCAAAGCACCCGCTCCAGACACGTCAAATGCTATTTCATCACAGCAGCAAAGCGACCAGCCGCTGTATCTGGTTCGCGCACAAAAAAACGGCGTGCTCGCCGTATATCCGTATGGCTCCGACACCGCCGCCATCGTGACCGATATCCGTCTGTCCTCCCTGCGTGAATACGACCAAGCCCTGATGCAGCACGGATTTCCGCTGTACTCCGAGCAGGATCTGACGTCCTTTCTGGAGGACTTTGACAGCTGACACAAAAAAACCGGAGAGATTGTCTCTCTCCGGTCTTTGTGTCAGTCGTTGTCTTGGATTGTCACCGCGCCGCAATAGCGCATCAAATACTGCTGCTGGCAGTTCTCCATATACGCTTCCGCCGCGTCCAGATTATCAAAGGTGACGGAAGTCGCCGGTTTGCCGACAACCTGCTGGTCATAGCGCAGATAGCGCACCAGAGCCTTGCGGTCTGCCGTCGGAATTTCCTCCACGGTCAGGCAGGCGCTCCAAAACGCATCCGCACAGGCGGCGGACAGCAGCATCTTTCGCTGTTCTCCCCCGTCCAAATGCAGGGTAATCAGTCCGACCGGACGGCAGCGCACCAGCGTCATCGGCGGCAGCGGGCGCGAGCACAAAATCACGGTTTCAACCGGCATACCATTTTCTGTATAGGTGCGCGGCAGATAGCCGGTGTTGTTCGGCGCCGCGACATACGGATCGCTCAGGTGCTCCAGCTGCAGCAGCCCCGTGCTGCCGTCAAAGGCAAGCACGGCGGTGGAACCCATGCTGTTCGCCGTGAAAACGGTATACTCTTCCTTTCGGATCAGATCCGGATGCATATCATGCCAAATATTCATACAAATCCCTCCCTTTTCACGGTAGCATTCACATCAACTTATATTATACCACACAATCAGCTGTCAGCCAAGGTATTTATACATGTTGTATGCGGTTTCGCTGCGCAGGGCTGCCTTCTGCGGGCCGTAGCTCTTTGCGCCCTCGAGGGAGATGTAGCCGAGCAGACCCTTGCCGTTTGCCCACTTCACGGCGTTCTTCGCCCAAGAGCTGACATTCTTCGCGTCGGAATAATTCGGCATGCTTCCGCCGCTCGGCTTGCCCGCATGATTGTGCAGGACAACCGCCAGCTGCTCATGGGTCAGATTGTCATTCGGTGCAAATCTGGTGCCGCTCATGCCGGACATGAGCTTGGTTTTGTATGCCCAGCGCACCGCGTTGTAATACCACGCGGAGGAGGAGACATCCTTAAACGGAACCGTGCCGGAGACCGACGGGCTTCCGGCGTTCGCGTACAGAATCTGTGCAATCATCGCGCGCGTCAATGCGCTGTTCGGCGCAAACGTGTTTTTCTTGGTGCCGGTCATCAGCTTGTGATCATAGACAAACTGCACGGAATCCTTGTACCATGCCGAGCTGCTGACATCCGAGAAAATCGAGCTGACGGAGGTGGAGCTGCTCGCACCCGTGCCAAATTCCGGCCAGTACGTGTTCTTTGCCACATTGCCGCGCGCCTTTGCCACACTCTCTTTGTTCGCCGGCACCTCATAGTAACAGCACCAGTAATAGCCCGCGTTGTATGCGTTGTCCGCGGATGCCGTATACGTCAGCATCTTGTTGTTGATGGTCTTGCCGTTGTACAGATAGGTATTCGTGTTGGCGGAAAGCTCCTTTTTCAGGTAATACAGCTGACCGTTCAGCGTGGTGTAGTCATAGCCGTTCTGGCTGCACCAATTTTTCAGCGCCGTAAAACGGGAATTGTGCCACTGGCAAATGCCGTAGCTCGTGCCGTTGTCGCCATAGCAATGCGGATTAAAGTTGGATTCTGCCTTGATGTTCGCGAGCACGCCGCAGGCAGCCGCAGAGGAATAGTTCATGGTATTGACGAAGAACTTGAAAATCGCCGTTGCGTTCGCACCGGAGGCCTCGACATTCATGGAGCGAACGCCGTCCTGCTCCATGACGGTTGCGTCCGTGCGCTGTGCCAGAATATACGGCACCTCTGCGTCCGGTGCCACGTCGTATGTATCGGCATCCCACTGCGGGACAAACGCATAATAGAAATCATCGCTGTTCGCGTAGTCCGCCTGTGTCATCCAGGTGACCGGCAGCTGCTGCTCCGAGCCGTCCTCCGCAGATACCGAAATGGTCTGCGGCATCTGCGCCGTCAGTTCGCTCTCCTCCTGACCAAGCGTGAAGGATACCTCTCCAATCTCCTGTCCCGCCTGTGCAAAGCCCGCGATTTTCTGTTTGTCCGGCGCAGTATCCACTGCAAATACCATCGTTTGCAGCATGCTCACCGCCAAAACAGACGCCAGCACCCCGGCGCCGAACCGTTTTACCTGTTCCATTTGTTTTTCTCCTTTTCCATTGCCTTTCATTTGGTCTGCATTCGGTAAAATGAATCTGCATTCATTTCTCTGAATGTCTGTATCGTATCACACTTTATCCGTTTTGTAAACGTTTTGTAACCGATTTTTTATCTCCGCTGCCGGGCGGAAACAAATCCTCTGCACGGCGTGCAGAGGATGGATGCGGTTATGCCGCCGCGATGAGCTTGAGCAGGGGCACGCCCTTCTCATACAGGTGCTGATAGCACGCGGTGCATTTTTTGTATGCGTCAAATGTCTGCTGCGCCTGTTCGGCGTCTCCATAGCTTTTCCAGTGTCCGCAGCACGAGTAGTTCTGTCCCTTGTTGCAGATAAATCCCACCACATCGCGCAGCGGATAGCCGAGAAAAATGCCGATTTCGTGCGGAAAATCCGCCCGCAGGCACAATCTCCGCGCCAGCTGGCAAATAACCGATTCCATGCCGCCGGACAGGTCATAGCCGCACTGCCGCAAAAACACGCGGACGTCTTTGCGCTGCACCTCCCGACAAATCCAATCCCAGCGGCACACATAAATCAGGCAGCTTTTTGTGCGGCGGCACCACTTCATCACGCGGATGCGCAGCCCAAACGGCTTGAGCTTCTCGTTCCACTCCCGAATGGAGTGAAACAATGCCGGTGATGCCGGACAGCGGAACAAATTGGCGGGCTTGAGGCCGGCAAGCGTTGGCGCGCACCAATCAATCAGCTCCTGCTCCAGTTGTTGTTTCATAGCCATATCCTCCCTGTCCAGTATTTCCGCGCGCAGCGGGCGATATTCATTAGTTATTGCTAACTGCTCATCCAAAGCAAGCGCCGGCATATGCCAGCGCAGGTATTAGTCTTTGCTAATCTCTATGTAGAATACCAGATATTTTGCGCGTTGTCAACCCGTTATGCGCAGGGATATAGCAAAACATGCCCTCTGCATCCGGCAAAAGGCATGTTTGTGTGTGCTTATTTTTTCTTCTTTTTGCGCGCCCATTCATCCCAATCAATGCGCTCGTCGCCGCGAACAATCCACGCTTTTTGCGCGATTTCCGCGAGCGGAGAATCCGACAGCGAGTCGGAATAAAAGGTCTCAATCTGTGCGTCTCCGAATTTCTCACGGAAGCGGCGAACTTTTTCCTCGCCCCAGCAGTTGACGCCGGTATAGGCGCCGGTGTGCGCATCCACACGCGACGCCATCAAATGCGCAATGCCCAGCCGCCTGCAGGCAGGGCGCAGCAGAAATTCCGGCGACGCGGAAATAATGACATCGTCCGCGCGCTGGGTGTCGTTGCGATACCACGACTTGATTTTTTTGATGTGGCTGTCCCAGAATTTCTCCACGAGCTGTTCGGTGTCGCCGACCGCGCGCAGGAACTGATACATCTGCCGCTTAAACTGCGTTTTATTGATAATTTTCGCCTGATACAGCACAAATGCTGCCGCCGTTCCCGGCCAGCTGTATATCATCAGCGGTCTGTGCCGGACGCAGTATAAATAAAAATCCACCGTGCTGTCACCGTGATAGATGGTCTGGTCAAAATCGTATACGTTCATCTGGTTTTATTCTCCCCGCTTATCTCCATAGCAGAACAGCGCAACGGTTCCCGGACCGGCGTGCGCGCCGATGACGGTATCCAGCATGTGAATCTCCACCTGCTCCACCGCTGTATGCGACAGAATATATTCCTTGAGATACTCTGCGTCCTCCTGACAATCGCCGTGGCTGATGGTCACCGGATACGTGCCGATTTCTCGGATGTGCTTGTTCATCTGTTTTGCCAGCATTTCCAGTGCGCGTTTTCTGCCGCGCGCCTTTTTCCACACGAGCAGCTTGCCCTCATCCGACACATACAGAATCGGCTTGACGCTGAGCAGACTTCCCATGACCGCAGCGCTTTTCGGCACGCGGCCGCCGCGGTGCAGATACAGCAGGTCATCCACGGTGAACCAATGCACGACATGCTTGCGGAATTCCTGCGCCCACTCGACCAGCTGCTCGGCGGTATAGCCCTTTGCCTTGCGTTTGGCGGCCTCCCGAATCACGAGGGTCTGACCGCCTGCCGCCGCCAGCGTATCCACGCAGTAGATTTGATTGCTGTACTTTCCGTCCAGTTCATTTTTGGCGATACAGCCGGTCTGATAATTTCCGCTCAGTGCGGACGAAAAGCCCAAGTACACGACATCGCGTTTGGACTTCAAAATCCCTTCAAACACACTGGTAAACGCGGAAATCGGCGCCTGCGCCGTCGTAACGGCAGCTCCGTCGCGCAGCTGCCGATAAAAATCGGAAAACGGAACCGTCTTGCCGAAATCGTCCTCCACGGTATCATATCCGTCTATCGTAAAGCTCAACGGAACGGTACAAATCCCGTTTTGGTGCAGAAAACGTTCTTCGATATCCAAAACGGAATCCGTAACAATGACATATCCCATGTATTTTCCTCCGATTTACTTTTCCGGAACAATCTCAATCCAATAATTGTCCGGATCGTTGATAAAATAGATGCCCATTGCCGGATTTTCAAAGCAAATGCATCCCATTTCCTTGTGCTTGGCGTGCGCCGCCTCAAAATCGTCAACCTCCAGCGCGAGATGGAATTCGTTTTCTCCGAGGTTATACGCCTGCGGGTGCTCCTTGAGCCAAGTCAGCTCCAAGCGGTGCGGCGTCACGCCGTCGCCCAGATATACAATGATAAAGTCTCCGCTTTCCGGCGCGATGCGTCCGGTCTCCTTCAAGCCCAGTGCCTTGTCGTAAAACGCGAGCGACTCCTCCAGATTTTTTACGTTAAAATTATTATGTGCAAAGCGAAACTGCATGATAAGTTCCTCCTGATTTTGATTGTTTTGCGTCTGTTTCTATTATACGTGCAATTTCGCGCGGGCGCAATGGTTTCCGGCAAAATCGGTGTACTTTCTGCCGTCCAAACGTATGGTACGACGATAAATAGCTTTGACAAACATGTCATATGTGCTATAAATATATTGAGATTTGTCGCATAGTATTATGTAAGCAAATACGTTACCGTATCATCCGGACATGTCTTAGCGCATAGATTGACAATCGCACAAAATACCGTTATAATTTAGATAGAAAAAGGGCACTGCCGGTAGACGGTTAATCCCTCAGCTTAGATTAAAGAAGTAACCGCAAGTTGGGGAACGGGCGGTTACTTCTTTTTATTTGCTATTCTTGTATATCGAAACGATAAGACTGATAATAGCGACAATGACCAATGTATACTGATACAGTTCTGCATGAGTTACCATATGTCAGCCCTCCTCTCATTAGATCAGAGGGCAAAAGAAGTTACCCTCTGTCAGAGGGTCAAACCGCCTACCGCGCACGGCAGTGCCAAAATAATAGTAGCATACTATCAATCAAATGGCAACCGCAACATGGCCAAGCCCAATGTCAGACCTTTTAGAAAAACCAAATAAGTTCAAAAAATCCCTCGGCTTCTCACGAAACCGAGGGATTTCCATGTATAAAGTTAGCTATTTTGCGGAGTGAAATCCGAATTACATAACACCCTGTGCCTTCATTGCCTCAGCAACCTTCAGGAAGCCTGCGATGTTTGCACCTGCAACCAGATTGCCCTCGCAGCCATATTCCTTAGCAGCGCTGGAAATGTTGTGGTAGATATTAACCATGATCTGATGCAGCTTGCTGTCAACCTCTTCAAAGGTCCAAGACAGACGCTGAGAGTTCTGGCTCATCTCCAGAGCGGAAGTAGCTACGCCGCCTGCATTTGCAGCCTTTGCCGGAGCGAACAGAACGTTGCTGCTCTGGAATACAGCGATAGCTTCCGGAGTAGACGGCATGTTTGCGCCTTCGCCGACAACCTGTACGCCGTTAGCAACCAGTGCCTTTGCATCCTCTTCGTTGATTTCGTTCTGGGTAGCGCACGGCAGAGCGATGTCGCACTTAACAGTCCAGATGCCCTTGCCCTCGAAGTACTTTGCAGACGGAACTGCCTCAACGTACTCCTTGATGCGGCCGCGGCGAACTTCCTTGATTTCCTTGACAACGTCCAGGTTGATGCCGTTCTCGTCAACAACGTAGCCGTTGGAGTCGGACAGCGCGATAACCTTTGCGCCCAGCTCGGTAGCCTTCTGGGTAGCGTAGATTGCTACGTTGCCGGAACCGGAGATAACAACCTTCTTGCCCTCGAAGGAAGTACCGTGATCCTTCAGCATTGCATCAACGAGGTAGCACAGGCCGTAACCGGTAGCCTCGGTACGAGCCAGAGAGCCGCCCCACTGCAGACCCTTACCGGTCAGAACGCCAACGTACTCGTTGCGGATGCGCTTGTACTGACCGAACATATAACCAATTTCACGAGCACCAGTACCGATATCACCAGCCGGAACGTCGGTGTCAGCACCGATGTGACGGCTCAGCTCCGTCATGAATGCCTGGCAGAAACGCATAACTTCGCCGTCGGACTTGCCCTTCGGGTCGAAGTCAGAACCACCCTTGCCGCCGCCGATCGGCAGGCCGGTCAGGCTGTTCTTAAAGATCTGCTCAAAGCCCAGGAACTTGATGATGGAAGCGCAAACAGACGGATGCAGACGGATGCCGCCCTTGTACGGTCCGATTGCGGAGTTAAACTGATAGCGGAAGCCGCGGTTTACCTGAACCTTGCCGTTGTCGTCAACCCAAGCAACGCGGAACTGGATGCCGCGCTCCGGCTCAACGATGCGCTCAAACACGCCAGCCTCAACGAGGTCCGGACGGCGCTCAGCTACCGGCTGCAGGGACTCGAGTACTTCATATACTGCCTGCTGGAACTCCGGCTCGTTCTGGTTACGCTTTACTACAGTGTCATAGACACCCTTCAGATAGGTGTTCGTAATAGCCATTTTTGTTTTCCTCCATACATTATGGTTTAATCACATCTTCGGTTATCATCATACCACAAGAATGGCAATTTGAAAACACAAAAATTGCAAAATTCATAATTTTTTTCTAAATTTCTATTTTTTGCATTCCCGACCTTCTTATTTTTGTGTAATCCTTCCTTATTTAGGGTAAAAACAACAGCATTTCTCGTTTTATTCCGTGTTTGCATGTATTTATGTTCGAAAAATCCAAATTGAATAATTTCCTGCATTTTTGTTTTGTACCACTTTTTAAGCAGATAACACAAGAATTTTCCTTCTCTCTCCCAGAATATGCCCATCTGTTCACTTTAACCAAACAGTTTTTTTGCAGGATATTCACCGTTATGTTGCAATTCCGTCTTTTTTCCAGATTTGATACAGTTTTGGTATGATTTGCCCGATTCATTGACTTTTTTCGAAAAAATGCGTATGATACATACAGATTAATTTTCACCGGAAAAGGAGGATTTCTTGAACAAACCAGAATTTTCCACGCACGACTTCGCACTGAAAACCGGAAGAAAGGTCAAAAAGTCCGTCTTTCGGTTTTTGTTCAGCCGACTGACCATCACCGCGGTGCTGCTGTGTCTGCAATTCTATGCGATTATCTACGCCCTGCTGTTTCTGCGCGGCCGCTGGGTCATCGCGTATCAATGCCTCAAGATTGTCAGTCCCATCGTTCTCATCTGGCTCGTGCGCAAGTCGGACAATCCCTCATATAAAATCCCGTGGATTATCATTATCCTGTTCTTCGCCCCGTTCGGCGCACTGTTCTATTTATTTATGGGAAATACGCCGCTCAATCGCGCGCGGCTGGTTCGCGTCAAGCCGATTCGCACCGATGTCATCGAGCAGTTCCGCGTCTCAGACACGCGCACGCTGTGCAAGACGATTCCGCAGCACCGGCGAACCTGCGAATATCTCTATGACATTGTGGAGATGCCCGCATGGAAAAACACCGCTGCGGAATATTTCCCGCTCGGCGACTACCTGTACGATTCGATGCTGATGGATTTGAAAAAAGCCAAGCGCTTTATTTTCATCGAGTTTTTCATCATCGAGCGCGGCATCATGTGGGATTCCATCTTGGAGGTTCTGCGGCAAAAGGCCGCAGAGGGCGTCGAAATCCGCTTGATGTATGACGATGTGGGATGTATTTCCACGCTCCCGCATCACTACGACAAAAAGCTTCGGGCGATGGGCATGCAGGTCGTTCGCTTCAACCGCCTGTTCCCGCTCATCTCCACGTATTTGAACTATCGTGACCACCGAAAAATCTGCGTCATTGACGGAAACATTGGCTATACCGGCGGCATCAACCTCGCTGACGAATACATCAACGAGGTTGACCGGTTTGGGCACTGGAAGGACACCGGCGTCAAGCTGTCCGGCAGCGGCGTCGCCAATCTGACCGCCATGTTTTTGCAGCTGTGGGATTTCTCCGTCAAACAGGAGACGAAAAATCTGTCCGACTATCAGCCGACAAAGATTTTCCCCAGCGACGGCTTTGTGCAGCCGTTTGCGGATTCCCCGCTGGACAACGAAAACGTCAGCGAAAACGTCTTTCTGGACATCATCAACAGCGCCACACGCAGCGTATACATCACAACGCCGTATCTCAGCTTGGACAACGAGATGACAACCGCGCTGTGCTACGCCGCCAAATCCGGCATTGATGTGCGCATTTTGACGCCGGGCATTCCGGACAAAAAGCTCGTCTACGCTGTGACCCGCTCATTTTATCCCCAGCTCGTCGAGGCGGGCGTCAAGATTTACGAATACACGCCGGGCTTTCTGCACGAAAAGATGATTGTCGCAGACCACGACATCGCCGTTGTCGGAACCATCAACATGGATTTCCGCAGCTTCTATTTGCAGTTTGAGTGCGGCTGTCTGTTTTACAAATCCTCTGTCGTGGACAAAATCCGCGATGATATTTTGGACACCATCAAAAAATCGCGCGAAATCGACAGCCATTGGATCAAGTCGTATCCTTGGATTAAGTCCATCTGGGGCTCGCTGGTCTCCCTGTTCGCCCCGCTTCTGTAAACCATAGCGCAGCAGAAAACCCCTCGGAGTGCCCGAGGGGTTTTGGTTATTTAAGGTTTTTAAGCAAATCATCGGCTAAAGCGGCTAAGTGTTCAATCTGCTGCTGCGGCAGTGCACTCGCTTTTTCCGCCAATTCTCTCACTTTTTGGGGTGCTTCCGCGGTTTCATTGAAAAATTCTTGCGGAGAAATATTCAAGTATTCGCAGATATAGAAAAAGCCGTTCATAGAAGGCAATGCTTTTCCAGTCTCAATATTATTGATATAGCTGGCATTCTGTCCAATAGACAAACTCATCTCCCGCGCAGACACGCCCTTCTGCATCCGAAGCTGTATCAGTCTCTTGGAAAATCGTTCTTCATACTGCATTTTCTCACCACCTCCATGCAACAACACCGTCTAAACGTATGAAAGGAACCCTCGGAGCTTTCGCCTCCGAGGGTTCTTGTTCGTCCTGCTTTTTCAAGCAAATCTATTAGATTCTTGCCACGCCGCTGTCGCGCGCTGCCTGTGCAACCGCTGCCGCAACCGCGTCGCGCACGCGCGGGTCAAATGCCTTCGGCATGATGTACTGCGCGTTGAGCTCTTCATCGCTGACAACGTTCGCAATCGCATATGCCGCCGCAATCTTCATTTCCTCGTTGATGTCGGAGGCGCGCACGTCCAGTGCACCGCGGAACACGCCCGGGAATGCCAGCACGTTGTTAATCTGGTTCGGATAGTCCGAACGGCCGCAGCCGACAACCGCCGCGCCGGCCTCCAGCGCATCCTCCGGCATGATTTCCGGCGTCGGATTCGCCATCGGGAATACCATCGGGTCCTTTGCCATCGTGCGAACCATATCCTTGGTCAGGACATTCGGCGCGGACATGCCGAAGAAAATATCAGCGCCCGGCAGAACATCCGCCAGTGTGCCGCGCTTGTTTTCCGGATTGGTAATGGTCGCCATATATGCCTGCTCCGCATTCATCTGCTCACAGCCCTCATACAGCGCGCCGAACTTGTCGCACATAATGACGTTTTTCAGTCCCATGCTGACAAGCAGCTTGGTCACGGCGATCGCAGCAGCGCCGGCGCCGTTGACAACCATCTTGATTTCGGACAGCTTGCGGCCGGTCAGACGGCAGGCGTTAATCATCGCTGCCGCACAGCAAATTGCCGTGCCGTGCTGGTCATCATGGAATACCGGAATGTCACAGCGCTCTTTCAGCTTGCGCTCGATTTCAAAGCAGCGCGGTGCCGCAATGTCCTCCAAATTGATGCCGCCAAAGGAACCGGAAATCAGTGCCACGGTGTTGACAAATTCATCGACATCCTTGGTCTTGACGCAAAGCGGGAATGCATCGACGCCGCCGAACTCCTTGAACAGCGCGCACTTGCCTTCCATAACCGGCATGCCTGCTTCCGGACCAATATCGCCCAGACCAAGCACAGCAGAACCGTCGGTGATAACTGCCACCAGATTATGACGGCGGGTATACACATAGCTCAAATCTACATCCTTCTGGATTTCCAGACACGGCTGTGCAACGCCCGGCGTGTATGCAATCGACAGATCATCCGCATTTTCTACCTTGCAGCGGGAAATAACTTCGATCTTGCCCTTCCAATCACGATGAGCCTGTAATGCTCTTTCTTTCTGATCCATAATGACCTCCACTGATCGATATTTTCTGATTCTTTTATTGTACCACTCCGCACAAGGAAACACAAACGCTATTTTTTCTCAGATATTCGTCACGCCGTCGGTTCTGTTACAATTTATTCACAGGTCTTTCATAGTTTCTTTACGCCGCGGTGTGGAATCCTTCATAAATTTCCGGTAAAATAAAACCATCAAAAGCACAGAAGACAATGTATTCACTGCCCGTTCACATTGTCCATCGCTCCACGGCGGGCAGACTAAAAGCATCTGCATGATACATGCAGTCTCTATATATTCTTTGTACCTACCTTTTTGTTTTGAATTTTCCACCCCCTTTTTTTAATTCTTTCATTCACCCTTTCTACCGCAAATACCCAGTTGAGCCGGATGCAGGAACATCCGGCTCAACGTCTTTTTTTGTCTAAATTTTCATGGTTCTGTGCGATACGCGGCGGTAAATCAGCCCTGCCGCAGCAGCGGTCAGCAGCTCGCTGATGACAAAGGCATACCACACGCCGCGCGCGCCGCACACACGACTGAGCACAAACGCCGCCGGAATAATGACAAGGATATACCGGCACAGCGAAATGACCAGCGACGGCATGCCCTGCGACAGTCCTTCCAGCGTGCCGGAGGCCGTGACGGAAACAGCAGAGACGACAAAGCCCAAGCTGATGATGCGAAGCGCCGCCGCGCCAATCGCAAGCGTTTCGCGGTTGTCCGTAAACAGTCCCATCAGGCTCTGCGGGAACAGCAGGCACAGCACCGTACCGGCCGCCATAATCGCCGCGATGAGCGTCAGAGAGGTTGTATAGATGCGGCGCACGCGGCGGTATTCCCCTGCGCCGTAATTGTAGCCGACCAGCGGGCGAATGCCCTGAATAATGCCGTTGGCGGACAGATACAAAAAGGTCTGTAATTTATAATATATGCCGAGAACCAGCACATACACCTGTCCGTATGCCGCCAGAATGCCATTGAGCGCAGAAATCAGCACAGACGGCAGTGCCATATTGAGCGCCGCCGGAATGCCAATCGAATACAGCCGCAGCAGCAGCCCTTTATTCATGGCAAACCCGCGCAGCTGAATCCGAACGCCCATCGGGCGGAACATATAAATTAGGAGATAAACCGCCAGTGAAAAAATCTGACCCAGACCGGTGGCAATGGCAGCACCTTCTATTCCCAGACGGGGCGCAGGGCCCAGTCCAAAAATCAAAACAGGGTCTAAGAGAATGTTGCTGACACATCCCACCATCATGCTGAACATGGACACCTTCATTTTTCCGACCGACTGAAAAATCTTTTCGAAGGACACCGCCATGGAAATGACAACAGAAAACAACAGGACAATCCGCGCATAGCGCAATCCCATGTCAAGTACCGTCTGATTTTCGGTAAACATGCGCAGAAACAGCGGCATCCCCGCGATACAGCCGACAGTCAGCAGGATACCGTGCAAAAGATTGCACACAATGCCCTGCGTTGCCGCTTCATTCGCCTTGTGCTCCTGCTTCGCGCCGAGAAAATACGCAATCACGGCATTGATGCCAATGGCAAAGCCAATCGTCACAGCATTGACCAAATTCTGAATCGGAAACACCAGCGACAGCGCCGTCATGGCGTCCTCGCTGATTTTCGCCACAAAGAAGCTGTCCACGATATTGTACAGCGAATTGACCGCCATCGAAATGACCATCGGCAGCGACATGGACAGCACCAGCGGCAAAATGCGCCGCTCTTTCATAAACGTTTGATTCAAACAAACCACCTCCAAAAGCAATAAAAAAAGCCGCACAGCTGCAAAGCAACTGTGTGGCGAAAATAGACGATGCTAGAAAAATCCACTTCTCGTACAAGCGCGGTACGGTTTTATGCGGATATTGTAGCATGTTTGCGGGAGGGTGTCAACGGAGAAAAGTATTTGCAAACCGTCAAGCCATGTGATATAATATCTGCACGAAAGATGTAAGTTTGCTCCGTGAGGACAAACGAAAACCCTCGGAGGCGCAATCTCCGAGGGTTTTCTATTTCATGTTTGCAAACACAGCAAAAAAGACAGCCGATTTCTCGACTGTCTCAAAACTTGGAGCGGATGACGAGGCTCGAACTCGCTACCTCCACCTTGGCAAGGTGGCGCTCTACCAGATGAGCTACATCCGCATATTTTGTTTTTCGTTTTCGTCTGTTCCCTGACGACGATGTTTATTATACGCGAGAATCCCCCTTTTGTCAACAATATTTTGAAAGTTTTTTTAAAAAACTTTTTGAGCCGGAAAATGGCGCAGCTTCCCACTCCGAAGCTGCGCCTTGTTTATTCGTCGGAATCCAAAATCTGTAGGATTTGCTCCGGCCGATGCACGAGAACATCCGCGCCATATTCCAGTAGCACCTCTTTGCTGCGGAATCCCCATGTCACGCCCACCGCATACAGACCGGCGTTTTTCGCCGTCTGCATGTCGGTTCCGGAGTCTCCGACGTAGAGCACCTGCTCCGGCTGCACGCCAAGCTGCTGCATCACCATCCGGCAGGAGGTCGGATCCGGCTTGCGCGGCACACCGACATGCTCGCCAAAGACAACATCTGTTTTTCCCGGAAAGAAATATTCAATCAGCTCTTGTGAAGCAGAATCAATCTTATTGGACAGCACAGCCACCTGGATGCCGCGCTTTTTCAGCGCCGTCAGCAGCTGCGGAATGCCGTCATACGGTACGGTGCGGTCGTGGATATGCGCCGCATAGTACGCCTTGAAATCGTCCAGCGCGGCATCAATCTCCGCCTCCGGCGTTCCCTCCGGCATTGCTCGGCAAATGAGCAGGCGAATGCCATTGCCGATAAACTGTCGAATTTCTTCCATCGAGTGCGGCGGCAGACCGCGCACCTCCAGTGCGTGATTGGTCGCCGCCCGCAAATCGCCCAACGTATTGAGCAATGTACCATCCAGATCGAAAATCACTGCATGTTTCAAAAATTACGTCCTTCTTTCGTTTATCTCTGCGCCAGCGGATTCAGACGCTTGCCGCCATACGTCGCGCGGCGCAGGAAGCCGGATACATCCTTGTTGATGGCATCGCGGCGCACACGCCAGCTCCAGTTTCCGCCCAGCGTAGACGGAGTATTCATGCGCGCATCTGCGCCCAGCGACAGCAGATCCTGCATGGTCGTCATGGCAATGTCGCACGGAGCGGCAAAGGCGGTGCGAATCGCACTCCAGCCCAGCGGCTCTCTGTCCGAAACGCGCAGATATTCGCGCATCACGTCACGGTCTGCATCGCTGCACTTGTCCGTGAACTGCTCCACAACCGTCTCGGAGTCGTGCGTCGAGGTGTAGCCGACGCAGTTTTTCGGCCAGTTGAACGGGATGTGGTCGTTGTTCTCGTCTGCGCGCATGCCGAAAATCATGACGCGCATACCCGGATAGCCGCTCTTTTTGAGGAACTTGCGCACCGCGTCATCAATATCGCCGAGATCCTCCGCGATAATCGGCACCTCACCCAGCGCCTCGCGAATCGCCTTAAACAGCTTCATGCGCGGGCCCTTCTTCCACTTGCCGTTGATGGCGGTCTCCTCGCCCTCCGGAACCTCCCAGTACGCTTGGAAGCCGCGGAAGTGGTCAATGCGCGTGACGTCAAACAGCGCCAGATTGCGGCGCACACGCCAAATCCACCACCGGAATCCGTCATCCTCGATGACCTTCCAATTGTAGGTCGGATTGCCCCACAGCTGACCGGTTGCGGAATAGTAATCCGGCGGCACACCGGCAACACCGTGCGGCTTCAAATCGCCGTCTATCTGGAACATCTCCGGATGTGCCCACACGTCGCAGCTGTCCGGCGAAACATAAATCGGAATATCACCGATAATCTGAATGCCCTGCTTGTTCGCATAGGCGCGCAGCTTCTCCCACTGCGCAAAGAACAGATACTGCATGAACACATAGAAATCAATCTCATGCTTGAGGTCAAACGCATACTTGCGCATTGCCTCCGGCTCTCTGTGCTTGATGGCTTCGTCATCCCAATCCCACAGCGCCTTCTGGTCAAAGTGCTTTTTGAGCGTCATGAACATGGCATAGTCTTCTACCCAGTCTTTGTTTTCGCGGCGGAACGCGTCCATCTTGCCCATCTGAATCATGGATTCCTGTGCGCGGACAAAGGCGCGATGCAAAATCGGCAGGCGCGTCTGTGCCAGCAGCTCATAGTCTACGCGATCCGGATTTTGTCCGACATCGGCGTCGCGCAAATCCTGTTCACTGAGCAGCCCCATCTCCTTGAGGGTATCCAAATCAATAAAATACGGATTGCCTGCGGCTGCGGAAAAGCACTGATACGGGCTGTCGCCGAAGCCGGTCTGTCCGAGCGGCAAAACCTGCCAATAGGTCTGGCCGCCGTCGCGCAGGAAATCAACAAACTGATATGCGTCCTTGCCCAGCGTTCCGATACCATACGGAGACGGCAGCGAGGAAATATGCAAAACTACACCACTAGATCTCTGAAACATGATAACACCCTATCTCTATTTATTTTGCAAATGAATTGCATTTTTACGATAATTCCGCTATAATCATTACAGAAAAACCGTATTTTTGACACGATTATAAAAAACAAAAGGAGAGTATCCCTATGCGGATGAGAAAGAAAAAGAATCTGGATACCCGTCTGGCAAACTGTGCGCCGGTGCTGGTCTCGGATCCGGAGCAGCACAAGGGACAGTGGCGCGCGCTGTTCGGCAACACCAACCCGCTCCATTTGGAGATCGGCTGCGGCAAGGGCCGTTTCATCATCGAGACCGCCCGCCGGAATCCGGACATCAATTATCTCGCCATTGAGCGCGAGGAAGGCGCCCTGATTATGGCAACCGAAAAGGCGATGGAGCTCAATCTCCCCAACCTTCAGTTTTTGGACGTCGACGCCGCCGGTCTGACCAACATTTTTGCCGACGGAGAAATCGACCGCATCTATCTCAATTTCTCCGATCCTTGGCCGCCGAACCGCCAGCGCAAGCGCCGTCTGACCCATTCCAACTTCTTGGCACTGTACGACTGCGTGCTCGCGAAAAACGGACAGGTGCATTTTAAGACCGACAACCAGCATCTGTTTGAGTTTACGCTGGAGGAAATGTGCGGCTACGGCTGGCTGATTCAGAACATTTGTCTGGATCTGCACAACAGCGGGCAGGACAACATTATGACGGAATACGAAGAAAAGTTCTCCAAGGAAGGTTTCCGCATCTATCGTCTGGAGGCCAGCCGCCGCGATGAGGACACGCTCACCCGCGCCCACACGCCGCCGCGCACCGCGC
>JABLTO010174380.1_pt1 | contig 20768 bp, 15 predicted proteins | sample 7160091 | NCBI WGS metagenome assembly JABLTO01 (sample SAMN14651225, study PRJNA627086) | human gut metagenome | isolation source: feces | host: Homo sapiens
CGGGCCATCAACGCCCTGCGGTATGACGGCGTGGGCGATATTGAGATGCTGACGGGCGACATGGAGGCGCAGGCACGCGCCGTGGCGGAGCTGGTCGGTGCGGACGGCTATCGTGCGCAGCTGCTGCCGGAGCAGAAGGCCGAGGCCGTGCTGAAGCTGCAGGTGCAGGGCAACGGTGTGGTTATGGTGGGCGACGGCATCAACGACGCTCCCGCGCTGGCCTACGCCGATGTGGGCATCTCCATGGGCAGCAAGTCCACGGACATTGCCATGGAGACCAGCGACGTCATCATCAACCGGGACGACCCCATGATGATCCCCGCCCTGCGGCGGCTGTCCCGCGCCACCATGCGCATCGTGCATCAGAACTTTGCGCTGGTCATCGCCATTAACTCTGTGGGGCTGATTCTGGGCGCGGCCAGCGGTATTTCCGTCATGATGAGCGCGCTTCTGCACAATTCCTCCACCATTCTGGTGGTGGCCAACTCCCTGCGGCTGATGTTCATGAAGCCCGGGGATGGGAGGGCATAATGCATATCGAACAGGGAACCTCTCATATGGAAGTGCTGTCCGCCATCCGGGGACGGCTCCGGCTGCAGTTTGAAACGGCAGTCGCATCGGACGAACCCTTCCGGCGCGTCCCGGGGGTCTTAAGCTGCCGGTATAACCCGCGTATCCGCACCCTGCTGTGCGAATACGACCCTGACGCGATCAGTGAAGAAAAGCTCATCGTCCGCCTCGGCGCGGCCTATGCCGCCCAGACGGACGCGGGGCTTCTGCACATCAAGCATTGCGAGGAAAAGGGCTTTTCGATGGCCCCCAGCGGCTATCTGGCGCTTTTCTTCATCGGGCTGGACGGCGCGCTGTCCCTGACGGGCTCGGCGCTGACCCAGTTCACCCGCTGGCTGTCCACGGGCGCAACGCTGGCCGCCGTGGTGGAGCATGGCTATCAGGAGCTCCATGTGCGCGGCAGCTTCGACCCGGAGGTCATGTCCGTGGTCTATCTCATCAATTCCGTCGGCAAGCCCGGCGCGGTGCGCGCCAGCCTGCTGGCGTGGATTATCACCTTTGGTCGTCATCTGATCCCCCGGGCTCCCCGGGAGCAGCCCTACCTGATCAAGCGCGGCAAAGATCAGCTCACTCTCACGCCCATGGCGGGCAGCGAAAGCGAACTGGCCTTTGCAGGCAGCATGTTCCGTCAGGGCATGGAAATGATGGCGCACAAAGGCTAACTTTCCCGAAAGAAACAAACGACAAGGAGGATAAGGTTGTATGTTGAATAACAATCCGTTGGTCAAGGGTATTCTGATCGGTGTGGGCGTGAGCGTGGTCGGTTTCTGCGCCTATAAGCACAACGAGGACAAGGTGGACGATTTCCTGCGCCGTCACGGCGTGAACGTGAAGTCTCCCGCCGCCGGTTTCGAGACCATGTCCGTGGAGGACCTGATGCGCACCAAGGAGACCATCGAAGACCTGATCGCCGAAAAGGAAATGCAGGATCAGAGCGTCACCGTGGAAGCCGCCTCCACCGAAGCCTGAAGAAGGACAAAATGAACCGTGCTCCAAAGGGCGCGGTTCTCCCTAATCAGAAACAGCCGCCGGATTTTTCTGCGCGGCTGTTTTTGTGTCTTCTGATTCCCCCAAGCGCAACTGCCCGTTGCTTGTCTGCAACGCCTTTGTGTGCTACAGTCTCATCAAGGAGGGATTCAATTGGAAACAAAGGAAATCATCCATGAATTGAGAACCAGACGTGGTCTGTCGCAGGACGAGCTGGCGGAGAAAATTTTTGTCACACGGCAAGCTGTGTCCCGCTGGGAAAACGGAGAAACCGTCCCCAATGTGGATACGCTGAAGCTGCTTTCAAAGTTTTTCGGCGTGTCCATCAATACTTTGCTGGGTTCCCCACGGCAGCTGGTGTGCCAGTGCTGCGGGATGCCGCTGGACGATTCCACCACCAGCAAGGAGCCGGACGATTCGTTCAACGAGGACTACTGCAAGTGGTGCTACTCAGGCGGCCAGTTCAAATACACCAGCACAGAGCAGCTGATCGATTTTTGCGTGGAGCACATGGCCAGCGAGCAGTGGCCCCCGGATCAGGTGCGCGCCCACATGGAGGCCGTCGTGCCGAATTTGAAGCATTGGAAAAAATGAACAGCCAACGGGCGCAGCCAAGTTGGCCGCGCCCGTTGCTTTTCTGTTCTGGCAAACCGCCCTTTTAGAGGATCAGCGACAAAATGCAGCCGATCACGAGCACGCCGCCCACCGCGCTGACCACGCCGTAGATCTTGCGGGATTCCGGGTCTTTTTTCTCCTTCACCAGATAATAGAGCCCCGCTCCAAGAACCAGCAACCCCACGATCAGACCGATGATTTTGACCGTCATTTCTTTTTCCTCCATTTCAGTAAGAATGCCGAGTTGGTAATCACCAACACCGAACCTGCATTATGCACCAGCGCGCCCACCACGGGATTCAGCGTGCCCACGATCGCCAGCACGATGGCGGCAAAATTCAGCGCCATGGAGAAGGTCATGTTCAGCTTGATGGTGGTCATCATCCGCTTCGACAGGGCGATCAGGTGCGGAAGCTCCTTCACCTCGTCATCCACCAGCGCGATATCCGCCGCGTCCACGGCAATATCGCTGCCTACGCCGCCCATGGCGATGCCCACGTCCGCTTTTTTCAGGGCAGGCGCGTCGTTGACCCCGTCGCCGATCATGCACACCGGCTGTCCCTGCTCCTGATACTCTCCGATGGCTGTCAGCTTATCCTCCGGCAGGCAGTTGGCCCGCACCTGACGAATCTTCAATTTGGCAGCAATGGCCGCGGCGGCGTTTTCATGGTCGCCGGTCAGCAGCACGGGCTGAACGCCCAGCTGGGAAAGCGCCTCAATCGTGGCGGCGCTCTCCTGACGCAGCGTGTCTGAAAGGGCCAGATAACCGGCCAGTGCGCCGTCTACCGCCACATAGATCACCGTGCAGCCCTGCCGAAACGCTTCTTCCGCCTCTGCCGGTACCGTCATCGGCACGCCCTGTTCCCGCAGCAGCTCCGGGTTGCCCGCCAGAACGGCCTTGCCCTCCACCTGCGCGCACACGCCGCGCCCGGGAATCATCCAAAACGCCTCCGCTGGGGCCACGCTGTCCTTGCCCGCCTTTCGGAAGCCCGCCGCAATGGCTTTGCCCAGCGGGTGCTCGGAAAGCTGCTCGGCAGAAGCTACCAGCCGGTACACGTCCTCCTTGGAGAACTCCTCCGACACACTGGCCGCCTTCACGACCTCCGGCGTGCCGTAAGTCAGGGTACCAGTCTTGTCAAAGGCAATTACCTTCACCCCGGCCAACCGTTCCAGCGCGTCGCCCTCCCGCATGAGGAAGCCGTGCTTCGTGGCGTTGCCGATAGCCGCCATGATAGCGGTGGGCGTAGCCAGCACCAGCGCGCAGGGGCAGAACACGACCAGGATCGTCACTGCGCGGATGATTTGCCCGGTGAGGAGCCACGTCAGCGCTGCGGCGCTCAGGGCGATGACCACGATTCACGTGGCCCAGCGGTCGGCAATGCCGACGATCTTCGCCTTGCCCGCATCCGCCGACTGCACCAGCCGGATCATCCGCTGGATGGAGCTGTCCTCCTCCACCTTGGAGGCTTCCATTTCAAACGCGCCGAACTGGTTGACCGTACCGCTGGACACGAAGTCCCCCACGGTCTTATCCACCGGCAGGGATTCGCCGGTCATCACGGCCTGATTGATGGAGGTCTGACCGGAAACGATCACGCCGTCCACGGGAATGCTTTCACCGGGCAGCACACGAATGCGGTCGCCTACCCGCACCTGCTCGGCGGGGACGATCTCCTCCCGGCCCTCCCGCAGCACCCGCGCCGTCTGCGGGGTCAGATGAACCAGCTTCTCGATCCCGGCCCGGGCCTTCGCCACGGTCAGTTCTTCCAGCAAGGCGCCCAGCTGCATAATGAACGCCACCTCGCCGGCGGCAAATTCCTCCCCGATGCAGATCGAGGCGATCAGCGCCAGCGATACCAGCACGTCCGCCTTAATGTCAAAGGCCGTCACCAGCCCGACGACCGCTTCCAGAATGATGGGCAGACCGCATAGTACAATGGCGATCCACGCCATATCAAAGGGAAAAGGCTGAAATTTCAACAGGCTGCAGATAACCGCCGCCCCGGAAATGACCAGTAGCGTCACGTCCTTACGAATGCCGCCCAGTTCCAGCAAGTGTTCCAGTTTCTCCATGAGCCGTTTCATGAATGAAGCCCCTTTCTGTACCCCGGTAGGTATATGCTTATTGTACATATAGGGGTATATGTTGTCAATAGAACAAATAAAAAAGCCGACACAGTCTGCCGGCTTTTTTCGTCTATTGCATATTGGCGAAGCGCTCCACAGCCTTAGTGAAGCCCTCGATGGTTTTTTCCGCGTCGCCATGCTCGATGCCGTCCCGGACGCAGTGCTTGATATGCCCTTCCAGCACCACCTTGCCGCAGCCGTTCAGGGCGGACTTGGCGGCGTTGATCAGGGAAAGCACGTCTTCGCAGGGAACGTCCTCGTCCACCATGCGGTCGATGGCCTGTACCTGCCCGATGATCTTTTTCAGCCTGCGGTGCAGGTTCTGGGAATCCATACATTGCTTCATATCTGCCGCCTCCATCCGTTCAGGGGTATAGGCAGATTATAGCCCCCTGTTTCGGTCCTGTCAACCGGCGGCGTTTTCAACTCTGCAATACTGCCGGGTTTCCATCCAGCGAAAGCAGGCCGCTTTCCACCCGCAGGAACGTTCCCGGCTTCAGCAGGTTTTCATACCGGCCGTCCGACAGTTCCACCGACACCAGCGACGGCGCGCCCCGCAGACAGAAAGCCCCGGTCAGCCGTCTTCCTTCCTCTTTCCAGACCGCCAGCAATACGTTGTTCGGGCAAGCCTGAAGAGAATACGCACCGCGGGCAAAAATCGGTTCCTTTTTCAGCGCAGTCAGTCTCCGAATGAGCCCTTCCAGCGGGGCTGTTCCTTCCATGGGAATCGGGTCTGCGTCGAACAGATCGGGCCGATGATCGTTTTCCCATTCCTGGCCGCTGTACAAGAGCGCCGTGCCCTTCTGGAAGAACATCCAGCAAAGCCAGTTCAGCCGGATGCGGCGGTCGGGAAACAGATGCGCCATTCTCGGGCGGTCATGGTTTTCTAGGAAACGCAGCTTGGCATAGTCCGCCGGGTAAAGGCTCTCCTGACGCTCCAAAGCCCTGACATAGTCCGTCAGTTCGGTTTTTCCCTGCACGTAGGACAGGAAATCGCCGTAAATATCATAGTCGTAGCAAAGGTCGAAGGCCTGATAGAGTTCGCCGTCGCTATGGCTGACCATACCGCGGTTTCGGTTGTCCCGGATGAACTCCGGCTCCACGGATTCCGCCAGCCAAAGGCAGTCCGGCCGCACCGTCTCCACCTCCCGGCGGGCCCGCAGCCAAAAATCAAGCGGCACCAGCGGGGCCACGTCGCAGCGGAAGCCGTCCACGATCTCCGCCCACCCTTTCAGCGTTTCAATCTGGTAATCCCAAAGGCCGGGATGGGTATAGTCCAAATCAATAATATCCGACCATTCGCCGATTCGATTGCCGAAGCTGCCGTCGGGCTTATGGTAGAACCATTCCGGATGATGCTGCACCAGCCACGAGTCCGGGGAGGTGTGGTTATACACCACGTCGATCATCAGCTTCATGCCGTTTTGGTGAACGGCGTCCGCCAGATGGCGAAAGTCCTCCATCGTGCCGTATTCCGGGTTGACGGCCCGGTAATCCGCAATGGCGTAGGGTGACCCCAGCGTCCCCTTGCGCGCCTTTTGTCCAATGGGGTGAATGGGCATCAGCCACACCACGTCCGCCCCCAGCGCCCGGATGCGGGGAATGTCCTTTTCTACGGCGGCGAAAGTACCGCCGTGATTGCGCACAAAGATGGAATAGATCGTCATGTTGCGAAGCTCCATGTTTCTTCCTCCTCCCGTTCAAAGACCAGCGCCTCGTTCAGGGGACAGGGCAGCTCCACCGTCCGCCCGCCCTCATAAACCCTGCCGGTGAAGAAATGCTTCCAGCGGCCCTTTGGCAGATAGACCTTCCGGCCCTCCGCCCCCGGCTGAACGATGGGCGCGACCAGCAGCTTCCGGCCCAGCATATATTCGTCCCCGCAGGCAAGCGCCAACGGATCCTCCGGGAAATCCAGACAGAGATGGGCCATCATGGGGCAGCCCTCCTTCACGCAGGCCTTTGCTTCTTCGTAGAGCAGGGGCCGCAGGCGCTCCCGCACACGGGCGAAGGCGCAGGCGATTTCCGCGATGGAGGGGTCGTTCCAGCGGCTGGCCAGATTCCACGGGGAGCGGTCGTTGTTCCATTCCGGATCGCCGGTAGCGAAGAACTGGCCGTTTCGCGGCTCCGCGTGCCACTGCATCACCGGGCAGAAGCAGCCCATGGCCGTGGCCCGCAGGTACAGCTCCCGATCCGGGATTTTCCCGGCGAAGCCGCCGATATCAAAGCTCCAGAACAGCACGCCGGAAAGCCCGGCGCTGAGACCCGCGCTGAGCTGACCCTGCAGTTCCTCCCAGGTGCTCAGCTGATCTCCGGCCCAATGGATGGGGACGGTCTGCGCACCCGTATACCCGGCGCGGCTGAACGTCACGCCTGAAACGCCGCTGGCCTGCATCCAGTCGTGATAGGCTTTCACGTATTGCATGGGATAGCGGTTGTGGGCCTCGCCGCCCGGCGTGCCGTCCGCCAGACGGATATTGCTGCCAAACAGGAATTCGCCGCCGTCGGTCTTGAATCCTTCCACGCCCATTTCCAGCAGAGGCTGACGCTTGTCAAACCACCAGCGGCAGGCTTCCGGGTTGGTGAAATCCGGCAGAAGACTCCCGGCGAACCACTTGTCCGGAATCACATAGGGCGCGCCGTCCTCCTGACGAATCACATACCCTTTGGCCACGGCCTCCTCCCAGTCCCGGCGGGCGGGCTCCGCGTCCGGGCAGTCCTTCAGCGCCTTCAGGGCGGGGATCTGCCACAGCACCAGATGCAGGCCCCGTTCCCGGACGCGCCGCACCGTAGCCGCCGGGTCAGGCCAGACCGCGTTCCAGCGGTAGAAGGTGCTTTCGTCGCTCCAGGCCTCCAGCACCATCACGGAGGCCGGGCAATCGTACTTTTCCAGCATGAAAAGCTGCTCGTCCACGTCCTCGTCGCAGTGCCAGCCGTTGGCGCTGATCCACAGCCCGAAGGCCCACTCCGGCGGCAGTACGCATTCGCCCGTCAAGGCCAGATAGGCCCGAAGCTGGGCGGCGGGGGTTCCCGTCAGCAGATACTCCTTCATTTCCGGCCCGGCGGCAGATTCGATTCGGATGCTCCCATCCTCTTCAAAGGCAAAGCGGACGTTCTCTCCCGCGTCCCGGAACCAGCCGAAGCCGCCGTCCGTCAGGAACATGGGCACGGGCAGATAGCTCCACGGGCCCTGCCGGGTGAAATGCTCCGCCACCTGTCCGCCGCTTCCCCGGCCCTGCTGATCGGGGCCGTCAAAGCGCTCGCCGGTGCCGTACACATGGCGCTGACCGCCCCGCAGCGTCGTTTCCATCCGGGCGGGCGTTCCGTCCGGCTGCAGAAGGAGGGTGATTTCCGTGCAGGAAAGCGTCCCCAGCGACCAGAGCGCGTCTCCGCCAAAGCGCAGGGGGCTTTCCGCCTCCCGGGGCGCGCTTCTCAGGGTCAGCGCCGCGCCGCCCTTCTCACCCTCGGCGCACAGATAAACGCCGGGGCACAGCTCCGCCCAGCCCCGGCCCGTCCGAAGGGGACGGGTCACAGGCAGGGGCCGGAGAATGTCCGTCTCGAACCACGGGGTGCTTTCCTCCCCGCTGACGAAGCGGTAGCGCAGGGTTCCCTCTTCTGCGGAAAGCCGCCACCCATAGCAATGCGCCTGCGTCCCCGGCCCGCCCGGAGCTTTCCGTCCGTCGGCCGTTTCCAACACCGGGGCCTGGCCGTCGCACAGGCAGCCCAGCCGAATTTCCTGTCCCTCCAGCGGGTGCAGTGGCTGACGGGCATAGCCGCAGTCCTCAAAGGGTACCAGTCCTTCCGGCAAATGACGTATCATGATTTTTCCTCCCCCCGCGGCTCAAGGCCTGGTTCATCCTGCGCAAAAACGCATTCCTCCAGACATTCGGCCAAGCCCGGCGTTTTCGCCGTCAGCCGCAGCGTGCCCAGCAGGGAAGCGCCGCGTTTTTTCTGATTCAACAGCCGCCAGACGGCTTCCTTCTCATCGTTGGCCGTCTGCATGGCCTGCAGCCGTTTTTCCGCCCGGCGCTTCCAGTCGTCCTCCGCCACGGCGCAGCGTTCCAGCCGAAGGGTGTGAAGCGCGTCGTCCACAGGCAGCTCCACCGTCCAGCAGAGGGCGTTTCGAGCCGGATCGCAGGCCGTTTCCAGCGCTTTTCCCTCAAGGCTGACCGCCGTTTGGGCAAAGCCGACGGCCTCCACATGCCAGATTCTGGCGGGGGGCAGCAGATGCAGCGCGCCCTCCGCCCGCAGGGTCAGCTCGCCGGTTTTCCACGAGAACCGAAGGGCCGTGCGCACCGTCTCGCCCTCCACGCTCTCGCCGTCGTCCTCGTACAGGTCGAAGGCCCCGTCCGCCCCGGCAAAAATCCGCAGGGTCATTTCCGCAGGCAGCACGTCCGCCCGGGGCTCTTCGCTCAGGGGAACGATCGCCCCGGCCGGGGCCAGCACCGGGTATTCGTCCAGCGCGCGCCACAGCTTCAAAAGCCGCCCGCCGGTATAGCTTTGCCCGGTGGCAAAGTCGAACCAGCGCCCCTCCGGCAGCCACGCGGTGACAGAGGCCCTTTTCAGCCGGGCGTCCATGGGCCGGGTGACAGCGCAGACCATCAGCGACGGGCCGAAGAGGTACTGATCGGGCGCGGAGTAGGCCTCCGGGCTTTCGGGCCAGCGGTAATAAAGGGGCCGCACCAGCGCCTCCCCCAGCCGGAAGGTGCGCTCCATGGCCGTGTACAGATAGGGCAGCAGCCGGTGGCGCAGGCGCAGCGCATCCTCCATGGCCAGCCCCGCCTCCAGCCCGTAGCTCCACGGCTCCTTGCCGGTAAAGGGGCTGCAGCTGGAATGAAGCCGCAGGATGGGCGAAAAAACCCCCAGCTGCAGCCAACGGACGGACAGCTCGTCGTCCCGAACGCCGTTCATGTGTCCGCCAATATCGTGGCTCCACCACGGGTAGCCCGCGTTGGCCGCCATGGCGGTAAACCGGGGCTGGAAGGCCAGCGATTTCCAGCTCATGATGGTATCGCCGGAAAAGCCCACCGGGCAGCGCTGGCTGCCGGGGCCGGCATACCGGGACAGGATCAGGCCCCGCTTGCCGTCCCGACCGTTATCCCGATAATGCAGCTCGTTGAGCACCCAGAGAGGATCCAGCCCGGGAATGGCGCTGGTATTCCCCTGCTGCCAGTCGATCCACCAGAAATCCACGCCTTCTTCTTCCAGCGGATGATGCAGGCAGTCCAGATAGGCCCGCAGGAATCCCTCGTCCGCCGCGTCGAAATCCACGCCCTGCTTCTTTTCCGGATCCCGGCCCAGCGCCCGGCAGACGCTTTCGTAGGCTTCCTCGTGGGGCTGCACGCCCCCGGCGGGATGAAGATTCAGTGTCACGTGCATCCCCCGGTCGTGGAGCGCCCGCAGGAAGCGGGGTGGGTCGGGGAACAGCTCCCGGTTCCATGTGTAGCCTGTCCAGCCGCTGCCATAGGGCACGTTGGTCAGATGCCAGTCCATGTCGATGACCGCCACCGACAAGGGGACTTTTTTCTCGGAGAACTTTTCCATCAACGCCAGATAGCTTTCCTCGGTATAGCGGTAAAAACGGCTCCACCAGTTGCCCAGCGCCCAGCGGGGCAGCAGCGGGGCGGCGCCGGACAGGCGGTAAAAATCCCGCAGGCAGGCGGCGTAGTCGTGGCCGTAGCCGAAGAAGTACAGGTCCTCCTCCGCATAGTCCCGGGGGCGAAGCGCGCCATCCTCCCGCAGGATCATGGAGCGGCTGTCGTCCAGCACGGAAAACCCGTTCCGGGAGATCAGCCCATCCCCCACGGGAATTTCCCCATCCGCCTGATCCAGCGTTCGGGCCGTCCCTCCCAAGGTGGACAGGGGCTGCCCGTAGCGCCAGTCGCTCATATAAGCGCTGAGCCCGCCCTTGACGGAAAGGCTCAGGCCCTCCGGGGAGAAGGGCTTTTCGTCGTAGGACAGATGCAAAAAGGGCGTATCCAGCTCCACCCGGCCCGGAAGCCGCTGCTCCCGCACCGTTACCGGCGGGAAATCCCGGCATTGGACGGCGGTGGTGGGGCGATCCTCAAAATGTCCCCCGGACTGATATTCCAGACGGATCAGTCGTTCCGTCAGAAAGGTGATGCGATAATTTTTGCCCGTCCATTGGGTGGTGGTCATGAGCGACCCTCCTTTTGCAAAACCGGGGAGCATTCCCTGCTTCGGCGGAAAATTGGGAAATGTTAGGACAATGCCGCACAAATGAGGTGGCGCGATAACGAGTGCATTTTTTGTCAGACGCAATGGCAAAACTCGAAGGTTTACTGGAGGTAAATCGAGAGTTTTGCAAGCAGCGGATGGCGGAAAATGCATCGCTAGCGCCGCTGCCGAATTGTGCGGTATTGCCTTAGGTGAAATATAGATGAAGTACAGAAAAGAACCGCCCGGTTTTCCGCCGGGCGGCGTTTCAGGGCGCGGAGGGGGCGTACCCGGCGCGCCCCTCCGGCTCATAAAGCAGTCAGAAGATCGAACGTCCGATCAGTCCTGCGCCGCCAGATAACGGGCGTAAGCGCCTTCGTAGATCTTGTTCATGTCTTCCAGACCCATGGTCTTCAGCTGTTCCACATAGGCGTCCCATTCCTCGTCGATGCCGCCGTCGGCGACCCAGCGGGCGCGGGTGGTATCCACGTAGGTATCGATGTCCGCCTGCAGGAAGGACAGCTCGTTGTATTCGTCAGCAGTGTACTTCAGCTCGGGGAAGCAGGGACGCACGTACTGTGCGGTCTCCGCGTCCATAGCCACCTTCAGGCCGTCGCCCTCGGTGGGATCCAGAATGATCTTCTTGTCAAACTCGATGGAGCAGTACTTGGGGCCGAAGTCGCGCAGGGAGCGATCCCAGTACCAAGCGTCGGCGCTGGTGCCGGCGGGAGGATTGTTCAGGGTGTAGGTGCCGTCCGCGTTGGCGGTGGTCACCTCGCCCAGACCGCCCCAGAAGTTCTGGATGCTGGCTTCGCCGGTGTAGAACTGATCGGCCCAGCGCAGCACCACTTCGGGATGCTTGCACACGGTGGTGATGGACAGCTGGTTGGACTTGAGGGAATACAGGCCGTTCAGGTCGCCCTGCTGATAGCGCTGACCGTCGGGGCCGGCGATGGGCGCGATGACCTTGTACTCGTCCTTCCAGTTACGGAAGATGGCGTCATAGCTCCAGGCGTAGCAGAAACCCACGCGGGAGACGTTGGGGTCGTCGCACTTGGCGTCGCGGATCTGGTCGTTCTGAGTGAAGAGCTCGTTGTCGATCAGGCCGTCCTGATAGAGCTTGTGGGCCCACTTGATGCCCTCTTTGTATTCTTCGCTGGTATAGGCGTAACGGACGGTGCCGTCGTCGTTGACCAGATAGCGCTGGCCGTACACGTCGGTCATGCCGAAGGGAGACAGGAAATCCATGCCCAGACCGATGCCGGTGAAGGGGATTTCATCGTTGGGGTCGCCGTTGCCGTTCGCGTCCTGCTCCTTGAAGGCGCGCAGCACGTTTTCCAGCTCGTCGATGGTGGTGGGCACTTCCAGGCCCAGGTTTTCCAGCCACTTCACGTTGATGACCGGCACGTTGCAGGCCACGGGGCGCTTGGGCATCCGGGAGGGCAGGGAGTAGATGTGTCCGTCCGCGGAGGTGGAGATGGCCTTCAGGGCGGGCATTTCTTCGAAGGCCTTGGTCAGGTTGGGCATATACTGCTCAATCAGGTCTTCCAGCGGCAGGAAGTATTCCACGTTGTTGATGATGTCGGACTCGCTGAAGGTCTGGAAGCCCAGCACCACCTCGGGCAGCGCGCTTTCGCCGCCGGCCAGCATCACGGGCTTCTGGTTGTCAGCCCAGTCGTTGGAGGAAACGATCTGCCAGTTGACCTTCACATTGGATTCCTTTTCCAGATTCACCAGGAAGGGGTTGGTCTTGAAGGAATCGCCCATGGAGCCCCAGCGCATCGTCAGCACGCTGATGGTGATGGGTTCATCCACGATGGGCATTCCCTCGGCATGGAAGCCTTCGGGGATCTCCGCCAGAGCGGAGGCGCAGGCCAGAAGCATCGCGATGGCCAGAAGCAGAGACACCAGTTTCTTCATTGAGGTTACCTCCTTATTTCCTAAACGGCGTGCGCCGTTTGGTTTTCCATCGTTGGGATACGGATCGTCATCCCTTGACCGCGCCGATCATCACGCCCTGATCGAAATACTTCTGCACGAAGGGATAGACGCACATGATGGGCACGGTGGCGACGATAATCATGGCATAGCGCATCAGGTTTGCCTTGCGCAGGGCGATCAGCGCGGCCTCGCCGGTGCCCAGCGCCGACTGAATCTGCTGGGTGACCAGAATGTTGCGCATGATGAGCGCCAGCGGATACAGGTTCTCGTCCCGGATGTAGATAAGAGCATTGAAGTAGGAGTTCCACTGCCCCACTGCCGTCCAAAGAGCAATGACGGAAATGACCGCCTTGGACAGGGGCAGCGCGATAGTGAAGAAGAACCGCAGGTTGCCGCAGCCGTCGATCTGGGCCGCGTCCCACAAATCGGGCGGCAGGCTGGTCTCAAAGAAGGTGCGAGCCACGATGACATTGTAGGCGCTGACCGCAAAGGGCACCACCATCACCCAGAAGGAGTTGTACAGCCCCAATTCCTGCACCGTCAGGAAGATGGGGATCAGACCGCCGGAGAAGAACATGGTGAACACGAACAGCCCCATCAGCGCTTTCCGGCCCCAGAGATCCCTCCGGGACAGGGCGTAGGCCGCCGGAATATTGACCGCAAGGCCGACGAGGGTGCCGACCACGGTGTACAGGATGGTGTTGCGGTAGCCCACCCAGACGTTGGGCTGGTTGAGCAGTTCCTCGTAGCCGTCCAGTGTGAAGCCTACCGGCACGAACCAGACGTGCCCGCCCGCCACGGCCGACGGGTCGGAAAAGGAAGCGATGACGATAAACCACAGGGGATACAGGATCAGGATCAGCAAAACGGCGCAGATCAGGTAGAGCACCACGTCAAAGGCCACGTCCTTGGGCTGGCGGCGCACGCGGTTCCGTCCGTGGGACGCATGGAGCGTCTGTTTCCCGGTCGTCGTAGTCATCCTCCGTCCCTCCTTACCACAGGCTGGTTTCGCCCAGCTTCCGGGTGATACAGTTCACCAGAAGCAGCAGCCCGAAATTGATCAGATTATTGAACAGGTTAACGGCGGTGGATACCGCGTACTGACTGTTGCGCAGGCCCATCTTGTACACGTAGGTGGCGATGATCTCGCTGGTAGACATGTTCAGGTCGTTCTGCATCAGGAAGACCTTTTCAAAGCCCACGTTCATCAGATTGCCCGCCCGGAGAATCAGCATGATGCAGGCGGTGGCCATGAGCAGCGGCAGGTCGATGTAGCGCATCTTCTGCCAGCGGGTCGCGCCGTCCACCGTGGCGGCCTCGTAGAGGGTTGGGTCGATGGAGGACAGGGCGGCCAGAAACACGATGGAGTCCCAGCCTGCGTGCTGCCATATGTCCGACCAGACGTAGATGCTGGGAAAGCCGGAGGCGCTGGTCATCACGTTGGGCGCGTCCTTGCCCAGCAGCCGGTAGAAAGCGCCAACCAGCCCGCTGGAAGGGGAAAGCCAGATCAGCAGAAGGCCTACCATGACCACCGTGGAGATGAAGTGGGGCAGGTACAGAATGGTCTGAAAGGCCCGGCGGAAGCGCATGGCGGTGATCTGGTTGATCATCAGCGCCAGAATGATGGGGATGGGGAACCCCACCGCCAGACTGTACAGGCTCAGCCGAAGGGTGTTGCGGATGGTGGCTCCGCACTGATAGGAGTTGAAGAAGCGCTGAAAATTCTTGAAAAGCGGCTCCGCCCACGGGCTGCCCAGAATGCCCAGCGAATTTTTGTAGTTCTTGAACGCGATCACCACGCCGTACATGGGCTTGTAGGCGAACAAAATCAGCAGCACCAGCGCGGGCAATAGCAGCAGATACAGTCCCCAGTTCCGGCTGATCCGCTTCCACGTTCCAGAGCGATCCATACGGCGTCCCTCCCATTTCGTTTTTTGATTTACCGCTTAACTTGCTTTTACTCTATCACCGAAAAATTCCCTTGTCAAGATACTTTTTTTGTTTTCATGCGAAGAATCGTTGAAGATGTTGAAAATAATAGATTTTTGTTTTTATTTTTCTTTTGAAGTTGAAACTATCGCTCGGCCCCCTCAGCGCATTGTATGGAAAAAAACTTCCCATTTTCTTCATCATTGCAAAGTTTATCGTTTAACCCATTGCAAAGCATTTACGGTTGTGTTATATTGATGGAAAGCACTTTGAAAAGGAGGCGGCACGTTGATCACCCTCAAGGAAATCGCACAGGAGGCCGGCGTCAGCACGACCACCGTCTCCAATGTGCTCAATGGAAATTCCAGCCGCGTCTCCGCCGACACGGCAGAGCGCATTCAGGCCATTATGAAACGATCCGGCTACGTGCCCAATCAGGCCGCCCGTTCATTGGCCCAGCGGGAATCCCACGTCGTTGCCATCATCGTTCAGGCTTCGCCCGGCGAAAACATCTTCCGCAACCCCTACACGGCGGAGTATGTGGGCGCGCTGACCGTGGAGCTTCAGCAGAACGGCTACTATCCCCTGATCCGCTTTTCCGACAACTACAAGGAGATCGATGCGGATCTGCGGGGATGGAACGTGGCGGGCGTGATCTTCAGCGGTGCGTACAACCGGCATCTGCACACGCTGAAATCCCTGACCGATATCCCCACCGTTTTCACGGACTGCTACGTGCGTATTCCCGGAGCCAACCATGTCGGCATGGACGACGACGCGGGCGGGCAGATCGCGGGCGAATATCTGATTCACATGGGACACCGGCACGTGGGCTTTCTGGGCAACAACGTGGACGAAAGCGACGTAGACCGTCACCGTCTGGACGGTTTCCGAACCGGGCTTGCCGAAGGCGGCATAGAGCTGCGGGAGGAATTTATCCTTCATCGCCGGGAAGAACTGTTCCCGCCGGATTCGCTCCGGCAATTGATGGCACGTCCCGATCATCCCACCGCGTTTTTCTGCACCTCCGATCAGGCGGCGGTCCAGCTGATGCAGGCGCTTTCTCGGCTGGGGCTGCGCGTCCCGGAGGACGTTTCCGTAGTCGGCTTCGACGATCTGCCACTGGCCACCATGGTGCAGCCGGCGCTGACCACCCTGTCGCAGGACATTTCCCAAAAGGCCCATCTGGTGGTGGAAATGCTGCTGCGGCACATCCGCCAACGGGGCCTTGCCCCCGAACGGACGCTGCTGGGCACCTGTCTGGTGGAGCGGCAAAGCGTCCGCCGTCTGGAACCCGCCGAGCCTGAACCCGGCGCAGGATCATAGAAAGGAGCCCCTTTATGGCTTATCAGGTCACTGGCAACGAATATCTGTCCCTGCCCACCATCCGGGAAAACGACGGTGCCGTCGAGGGCGTCACCTTCCTGTACATGCAGGTGAAGGGCCTGCTGGAGCTTCGCGGAAACGCAGGGCTGATTCGTCCCTATTGGGAGCTGGACGAACGCCGTCTCCCTCTCCGGCCCACATGGAGCCGGGCCCATTGCTGGATCCCCAGCTTTACAGCGGAAGAACAGGAGCTGTGCTTTTCCTGCACCTATCTCACCCCCGTCGGCGAGCGCGGGCTGATTCTCCGGCTGACGGTGCAGAACCTTGGCTCCGCAGCCCACGCCGTTCGTTTCGGAACAGAGGGCGAATGGGCGCACACCCTGCACGAAATCAACGAAACAACGGAGCTGACTGACGGCAGAGAAGTCTATGAATCCGGCTGGAATCACATGTTTATTTTCAGCCAGAAGCCGGGACTGCCCCTGTTCGCCTTTGCTCCCTGCATTTCCGACCCGCAGCAGTTCGCAGAGATCGATCAGCAGGGCCAGTGGAGCCAGAAGGGCTTTTCCTACGATATTTTCCGCCAAACGATTCTCCAGCCAGGCGAACAGGCCATGCTGGATATTCCCTGGGGCGTGGGGTATGACGGCGTGGCCGCTTCCACCAGCGCCAAGGAGCTGCTTCGTCAGGGCTTTGAGACCGTGTATGACCGCACCGTCCGCTGGCTGTCCGCCCGGGAAAAGCCTCTTGCCGACCCGAAACTTCACGAGCTTCTGAACACCAATCTGTTCTTCGCCTTTTTCTACGCTTCCGGCCGCACCGTCGACACGGAGGAATTGTGCCTGATGACCAGCCGAAGTCCGCGCTACTACGTCTCCGCCGCGTACTGGGATCGGGACAGTCTGCTGTGGGCCTTCCCGGCCATTCTGACGGTGGACGCAGCCTACGCCCGGGAGATCCTGACCTACGTGTTCACCCGTCAGGCCCGGAATTTCGGCGTTCACAGCCGCTTTATCGACGGAACCATGCTGGAACCCGGCTTCGAGCTGGACGAGCTTTGCGCGCCGGTCATCGCCCTGGACCGCTACGTGGAAAAGACCGGCGATACCGCTTTTGCGGCCCGGCCCTTTGTGCGGGACGGTCTCGAAGAAATTCTACGCAGAATGGAGGCCAAAAAGCATCCTTCCGTCCCAATGTATGAGACCTTCCTGCAGCCCACGGACGATATGCATAACCATATTTACCTGACCTACGACAACGCACTGGTGTGCTATGCGCTGCGGGCGCTGGCGGAGCTGCTGAACCGTCCAGAGCTGGCGGAAGAAGCGGAACGCACCCGCCGGGCAGTTTACAAGCACTGCGTCAAGGAGCAGAACGGGCGGCCCTTCTTCGCGTGGTCGGTCGACCTGAACGGCCACTTTGACATTTACGACGAGCCGCCGGGAAGCCTGCTGCTGCTCCCCTTCTACGGCTTCTGCGAAGAAAGCGACCCCATCTGGCAAAACACGGCGGCCATGATCCGGGACGAGAGCTATCCGCTGTCCTTCGCCGGACACCCCATTGCGGAGATCGGCTGCAAGCACGCGCCCCATCCGTGGATCCTTTCCATCTGCAACAGCCTGCTCAGTGGCCACGCGGACAGCGCTCTGCTGCACCTGAGCCGCACGCCGCTGGATAACGGCGTTGCCTGTGAAAGCGTCAACGAAGATACCGGCCTTTGCGAGACCGGCGAAGCCTTCGCCACCTGCGCCGGTTTCCTGAGCTACGCGCTGTACTGCGCCTGCTGCAAAGACTGATCTTTATCATTACAGCAGACCGCCCCGGCAATGCCGGGGCGATTTTTCGTACGTTTTTTGTTCACCGTGCCCGATCAGGCCATCCGCTGCTGTATTCCAGCGCTCCGTCTTTTTGTACCCAAAGGGCTTCCACGCCCGGCCAGCCTTCCACCAGCGCCTTGCCTTCATCCAGCGACATCACGAACAAAGCGGTGGACAGCGCGTCCGCCAGCCCGGAATCCGCCGTCCATACGGAAACGGCCCAGTGGTGCTCCGCCGGGTAAAGGGTCTCCGGGTCGATAATGTGGTGGTACTGCTGGCCGTCCACCGTGTAGTAGCGCTGATAGCTGCCGCTGGTCACCAGCGAAGCGTCCGTCAGGTCGATCACCGCAAGGTTCTGCTGTTTCACCGATAAATCGGGATTCTGCACTCCCGCCCGCCAAGGCGTTCCGTCGCCCTTTCGCCCGATGGAGCGCAGATTGCCGCCGATGCTCATCAGCAGACTGTCCACGCCCTGCGCTTCCATTTTCCGCGCCGTCAGCTCCACTGCGCAGCCCTTGGCGATGGCTCCCACGTCCAACGACATTTCCGGGTCGGTCAGATAGACGGTTCTTTTTTCCGGGTCCAGCAGCATCTGATCGATGTCCGTATGTTCGCCCGCCCGGTACAGCTCCTCCGCCGAGGGAACCGCCGCGTGTTCCGGATCGGCCAGCCCCAGCTCCCGGTATTCGTGCCAGATGGAAAGCACGCTGCCCAGTGCGATATTGGTTTTGCCGCCGGTTTGAGCATAGATTTCCTTACCGAAAGTAAGCAGGTCGTACAGGGGCTGTTCCACCGCCACCGGCGCGATCCCAGCGTTTTGGTTCACGGTATAAAGATTATTCACGCCCTCGTAAGCCTGATAAATATCGAACAGCCGGTGGTAAACCTTCAGTTCGTCATGGACGGTCTGCAAAATTTCCTGCGCAGCCTCCTGCGTATCCGCATAGACCACCACCTGTGAAAACGTGTCGAACACGTCCAGAAAGCTGGTTTCGTACCGTTTGCTTTCCGCGGCCGCACAGGGGACAAGGGCCGCCCAAAGCAGCAGCGCCGCCATCCATCCCGCCAGTTTCCTCATGTTTTTTCCTCCCAACCTGTTTCTGTTTCGTTATGAAAGGTTTCTTCCCCGGGCTGCCGGATTCCTGTTTTCTGCCGCAAAACGCCTTTTTCTCCATACTACCGTCAAACCTATGCATTTTCCCGATTCTGTGCTATAATGAAGAACTGTGCAGGATTCTGCACCTTAGTTCCTGAGGCAGGGGGAGGAAACGTCGTGACGCTTAAACCCAAAACGCAGAAAGCCGTCCGCACGGGGCTGTGGCTTCTGCTGGACGCGGTTTTGATCAATCTGGCCATGATCCTTTCGCAGGTTCTGCGCTATACCACCACCATTTCTTATTCTTTCTTTCAGATTTATTTCCGTATCGCCCCGGCTATGACTTTGATGGGGCTGATTTTGTTTGCCGTTTTCGGCCTTTACCGCACCATGTGGCAGTACGCTTCGGCGGAAGACCTGCTGCGGGTGGTGCTGTCCACGCTGGCGCTGGCGGTTTGTACCTATCTGTATTCCGTCATCGCCAATTATTTTGTGCGGCCCCAGAATCTTTTCCGGCTGCACCGGCTGATCTACCCGCTTTTCTGGCTCATCAGCATGGCGCTGGTGGGCGCATCCCGGCTGATCTACCGCTATGCCGTCACCCGGCGGCACTTTCCTTTCTTCCCTCGCCGCACTGTCGGTCAGCGCCGCACCATGATCGTGGGGGCCGGTTGGCTGGGGGCCAATGTGGTGCATGAAATGCAGCACGGAAACTATGGCAGCTGCGTACCCGTCATCGTGGTGGATGACGACCAGCAGCGCACCGGCTCCAGCCTGAGCGGCGTGCCCGTGGTGCGCGGCAGCGGCAATATTCTCAAGCTGGCCAGCGATTATTCCATCGACGACATCATCATCGCCATTTCCACCCCCAAGGCCGACCTGAACCCGGTGATCGAAAAATGCCTTGCTACCGGCTGCCGGGTCAAGCGGGTCACGCCCCTGCAGAATCTGGAAGGGAGCCGGCCCAGCGCCGGGGCCCTGCGGGAATTGAACATCGGCGATCTGCTGGGCCGCCCGGAGGAACAGCTGGATATGACGCAGGTGGCTGCCTTTGTGCGGGATAAGACCATCCTCATCACCGGCGGCGGCGGAAGCATCGGCAGCGAGCTGTGTCGTCAGCTCTTTCCCCTGCAGCCCAAACGGATCGTCCTATACGACATCAGCGAAAACTATATGTACGACCTGTATTCCGATCTGGAACGGGAATACCGGCAGGATCTTTCTCAAAAGCTGATTCTGTGCGTGGGTTCCATCCGGGACGAGCAGCGGCTGGATGAAGTTTTCGGCTGCTACAAGCCGGAGATCGTCCTCCACGCTGCGGCTCATAAGCACGTGCCCCTGATGGAGGACTGCCCCGATCAGGCGGTGAAAAACAACGTATTCGGCACCAACCTGACGGCGCTGGCCGCCATCCGCCACGGGGTCAGGCGCTTCGTGCTCATTTCCACCGACAAGGCCGTCAACCCCACCAACGTGATGGGGGCCACCAAGCGGCTGGCGGAAATGGTCATCGAGGCCCGCAACGCCCAGTCCACCACCGAGTTTACCGCCGTCCGCTTCGGCAACGTATTGGGTTCCCACGGCAGCGTGGTGCCCAAGTTTGAGCAGCAGATCCGCTCCGGCGGGCCCATCACCCTGACCCACCCGGAGATCATCCGCTACTTCATGACCATTCCCGAAGCCGCCAGTCTGGTGCTGCAGGCGGCCAGCATTGCCCGGGGCGGCGAGTTGTTCGTGCTGGACATGGGCCGCCCGGTGAAGATTCGGGAGCTGGCCGAACGTATGATCCAGCTCTACGCGCCGGAAAACGGGCAGAAGATCGAGATCGTCTACACCGGTCTGCGCCCCGGTGAAAAGCTCTACGAGGAGCTGCTGCTGGACGGCGAGGGCATTTCCCGAACAGAAAATCGGAAGATCTTCATTGCCAAACCGGAACAGATCAGTGTAGACAGGCTGGAAGCCATGCTGGATACCCTGCGCCAGTGCATTGAGGAAGGCGGCGATATGCGCGCCTGTCTGCATGAGCTGGTACCCACCTTCCGGGAACCCCAGCAGGTCAATCAGAACCACGCGGAAGCTGCGGAAAGCGTCGGCGCATGAGCCACGAAGAACTGATGCGGCTGGCGCTGGAGGAAGCCGGGCAGGCTGCCCGGGAGGGCGAAGTGCCCGTGGGCGCGGTGCTGGCC
>JABLTO010044365.1_pt1 | contig 20761 bp, 10 predicted proteins | sample 7160091 | NCBI WGS metagenome assembly JABLTO01 (sample SAMN14651225, study PRJNA627086) | human gut metagenome | isolation source: feces | host: Homo sapiens
AATCGGAATTTGGAGAGGTATTGTTTATGAAGATTGAATATAGAAAAGCAGATATTACGGATGCAGAATTGCTAATAGATATTTATAATTTTGCATTTTATAGTGATTATATTAAATATGGTGAATGTCCGGCGTATGGAAAGACTAAAGAGATGATGGTCGGGGCGTGGTTAATTGGTTTTTGAGCAACTCCATTATATCACAAGCCGTGAAAACAATATGACAGCCAAAGGCATGGTTATGATACAGAACAAGGTAGTAAATACATTTAAAAGACCGGAGTATGCAGCATCTTTGTTATATACCTGAGCCATCTGGGTGATTGTTGAAGCGGATGGTGTGATGGAGGCAAGGAATACTATGAGGAGTAAAGTTCTTCCTTCTGGAATAAGGGCATATACATGACTTACATACATTATAAGCAGTAAAACAGCAGGCCAGATGACGAGCCTGATGGCAGAGAAAATGTATAGTTTTGCGTTTTTCAGGCTGTCGCGGATCGGCGAATCAGCCATCAGCATGCCAGTTACTATCATGCTGAGAGGTGCAAGCATATTTCCTATGTCTTTTACCGGTGTGAGTATGACAGATGGCAGTTTTATCTGGCAGAAAAAGAGCAGGAGTCCGGCTATTATGGCTATTACATTTATATTGGTTATTATCTTTTTCCATTCCATATGTGGCTTTTCGGCGAGCATGGTGCTGCAGTGTGTCCAGAGAAATATCAGCTGTACAGACATAAATGCACATGAATACAGTACATAGTCGGTACCCAGCATAGCATTTACAAGTGGGATTATCATATTTCCCGAGTTGGAATACATGACAGTGGCACATTCAACTGTATTCCAGTGCCAGAGTTTCCTTCCGATATTTATAAAAATCAATAGAAGAATATGTATAATGGTTGCAAGAACAGCGGAAAATAATAGTCCCTGCAGTTTTTCTTTTGTAAAGCCAATTTCAAATGAATTTATTATGGCGCAGGGCATCACCAGATATACTACAATGATAGACAGGATCCTGCTGTCAGAAGCATTTAATATATGTTTGTTGACAAGAATAAAACCAAGCAGGATCATAATAAAAAAGTTAACAAGTTTTCCGAGCAAAATTATACTTATCTGCATATTGATTACCTCTTTTCGCTCCTGTATTATAATCCCATTTTACAAAAAAAGGAATATCCCACAATGGTGGCTTGTCAAAAATAAAAGAATGCGATAGAATATGTGCAATTTACAGGAATTTGTTTAGTTGGATTTAGAACAAGGAGAGATGACAAGTTATGCATTCACAGAAAATCCATAACAAAAAACTCATATTGCCGGTTCTCATTTTCCTGGCAGGTTGTCTGGCCTTGGCAGCAGTTTTATATCATTCATACAGAACGAATTTAAAACAGGTTCGGGCTGTCACAGAACTTAATGCCACAACCTATGCAGAACGGTTGCAGAATGATATGAACCGTGGAGTTGCGATTACAGATACACTTGAGGAAATAGTACTCAGTGAAAATGGAAAAATTGATAATTTTCAAAAAGTTGCAGGGAATCTGATGACAGATTTTGTTCAGAGCATACAGGTTGCACCTGACGGTGTTGTTACAGATATATATCCGGAGGGGGGGAATGAGGCAGGAAAGATAGATTTGATCCATGACGAAAGCCGTGGAGAGATATGCCGTTACGGGAGAGATAAAAATATAGTTACTATGCAGGGACCGTTTGACTTAAAACAAGGAGGCCGGGGCATTGCAATCAGAAATCCCGTATATCTGGAGTGCCCGGATGGAACCTCTGCGTTCTGGGGATTCACTATTGTAATTATCCGTGTTCCGGAGGTATTTGAGAAATCGGTTCAGGCACTTACCCAATTTGGTTATGATTACTGTCTGACAAAGACAGTTTCTCCTTTGTCGGATGATACAGAGGTGGTATCGTCATCAGGTAATATTTTGAAGGAGCCGATTACATTTGAGTTTGAATTTTGTGGCAGCACATTTGGCTTAGAGGTAATGCCAACTGATGGTTGGAACCACGGATGGGATATACTCCCGCAGCTCGTTTTGGGAATTAGTATTATTTTGCTTTTAACGGGATTAACGGTGATCGTTCTTGTGGTTGAGAGACATCGTGAAATATTAAAAAAAATGGCGATAACAGATCCGTTAACTGGTCTTTTGAACCGCAAAGGTTTTGATGAGCAGCTTAAAAAGATGATACAGGACGATCATTGTATTCATTGTGTGGGCGCACAGATGGATATTGATGATTTTAAATTTATAAATGACATGTATGGACACGTTGTTGGTGATGCCGCACTGAAAAGTCTTGCACAGGACATGAAAGATAATTTTGGTGTAAATGCCATTCTATGCAGAAATGGCGGCGATGAGTTTTCTGTTATCTTGATCGGAACAACAGAGGAAGAGGCAAAGAGTAAAATAGAGAGTTTTACCCTTAAGCCAAGGCATATAACATATAATGGTGAAGAGCATCCTTTTTATATTTCTCTTGGATACGCAGAATATCCGAAGGACTGTGACGATGTTTCGGAGCTTATCAGATGCGCAGATATGGCACTTTATGCGGTAAAACTACATGGGAAGCATAGTTGCAGTCCTTATCGCAGTGATTATAAGATACAGCACAGAAGTCAGCTTGGGTTTGCACTTCAGGATGTGTCAAAAAATCTTCCGGGAGCTTTCCTGATATATATAGCTGATCCGGAGGATGATCGTATTTTATTTGCAAATCGTGAATTGATAGAATTTGCAGGTTGCAAGGATTTTGATGATTTTCTGGATTATACCGGGCAGCGGTTCAAGAATCTTATTCACCCGGATGAACGGGATTCTGTGGAGACCAGTATCTGGAAACAGATTGATGCAAAGACCAGTGGAAATAATGATTATGTAAGATTCCATTTTGCAAAAAAAGATGGATCCTACCGCCCTGTTCTTGATCATGGAAGAATTGTAGAAAACCGTTACTATGGAAATGTGTTCTATGTTCTTATCATGGACTGTGCTTTGGTTGAATCTTTTTATGATGGCTTTTCCAGATAGAGTAAGTCATCAGCAGAAACAGTTATTGGAGAACCGATTTTCTCATGAAGATACAGGTATGTCCTATGTGATATATAAGATATAGAAAACAATACAATATAAAAATAATCATCAGGCAGGCAGTCTTATAACGGGACTGCCTGTTTTTTTCGTGAATTTTACAAAAGAAATATACAACCCTTGCAATCTTTACCAAAGTGTGATAGCAGGCACATGCAGGCATATCTATAATAAATACAGAAATGAAGTGAGACCACCTCAAGGAGCAGGCAGGTTCGCCTCATATGTATAAGGAGCAGGCAGCCGGAAATGAAAGAGACAGAGAAAAAAGACAAAACGATAAGGAAAACGGATGAAAAAGCAGGTGGGCATCTTGTTTTATTTGTGAGAAGAAACGCAGTATATATCGCGGTTTTCCTGATCGGAGCAGCCTTTCTTCTGGCGGCAGGTTCATTTGACTGGGATCGGATCAACAGCTATACCATGTACAATAACGACAGCAGGACATTCGTAAGAGGGCGGGTAGTATCTGTCGATAATGAACGGCTGGAGACAGATCCATATGATCATTCCAGGTATCTTGGAGAACAGGAGCTGACGGTTCGGATTCTGGAAGGAGATCAGAAAGGTGACAAAGTATCGATTGATAATTATTTGTCGCAGACACATAACATCTATGTAAAAGCTAATCAGAAAATAATCGTATGTGCAGATATGCCGGAGGGAGCAGCTCCCTACTACACAGTATTCAATTATGACAGGTGCCTGCCACTTGGCATCCTTGTGGTGGTATTTGCCGCGGTAATGTTGTTTGTAGGAAAAGGAAAAGGCTTACGGGCATTAGCCGGTGTCGTTTTTACACTTCTTCTGGTAGTACTGTTTATGGTTCAGGCGATCTACCACGGATTTCCTCCTGTGATTGTCTCAATCCTGACCATATTAACAGGAACAGCGGTCAGCCTGCTGTTGTTAAATGGCTGCAGCAGACGGACGGCTGTATCCGCACTTTCTACTGTACTTGGAGTTGCAGTAACAGGAATTATTTTTTACATAAGTTCAAAATTCTTACATCTTACAGGATTTAACAGTGACAATGCAGAAGAACTTCTGGTCATTCAGGGAGCGACAGGACTCTCGATTCGCTCACTTCTGATCGCAGGCGTTCTGGTATCTTCCCTTGGAGCTGTTATGGATGTGGCAGTATCACTTACGGCAGCGCTTATGGAACTGGTCGCTGTAGATCCTTCGGTAACTGCCGGACAGGTTATGAAATCGGGATTTAATATCGGAAAAGATATGATCGGAACCATGAGCAATACACTGATCCTTGCATTTGCGGGAACGGCACTCAATACGATGCTGGTATTAACTGCCTATGGGGTGAGCCGGACACAGTTCATATCATCGGACTACCTGGCGATCGAGCTTGCACAGGGACTGTGTGCAACGATCGGAGTGATCCTCACCGTACCGATAACGACAGGAATCTGCGCAGCAATGCGCATTTCACATAGATAAAATGAAAAGATGAAAAGAGGAAAATGAATGAAAAAACACAGACGTAAGACAGCAGGAAGACTTTCTGCATTTCTGTCATTATTGTTGGTAGCAACGATGGCACAGTCCCTTTTTCAGACAAGGGCAGCAGAGAATGATGTAACAATGGATGGAAATGTAACATGGAGTTATCTGGATGATGGCAGTGACCCGGCAGGCGACAGCACGGCAGCAGGCTATGACCGGACAAGCTGGACCAAGGATGACTATGACATATCTGCATGGAAAACAGCGACAGGTTCTTTTGGAGCAAAGAAAGGAAAAATCAATGATCTGGGTGGCGGATGTACACCAAAGACATTATTAACACAGTACAAGGCAGATGAAACAACCGATATTGAAGCGTTTTTCTTCCGTACGGATGTAACGATCCCGGATGCTTCTAAGGTAACGAAGATATCAGGAAGTGTGATCTATGATGATGCAGCAACCGTATATGTAAATGGTGTGAAGATCGCAGGGTTTGATGATGATAGTATAACCGGCAATCTTCAGTATGGCGGTTCCAATGCCGGCGATCCAAAGACGGGAACGATCAGTACCAGTGATCCGGCAGCGCTTGCGGCAGTGAAGGATGGAAAGAATGTTATAGCAGTAGAGATCCATCAGGGACGCTCATCCAGCTCGGATATTTATTTTGATATGCCGGCTCTTACGTTTGAGACAACAGTATCCGTACCGGTATATACACAGAAGAATATCTCCTGGACAGTAGGTAAGGATGCGTCCGAGATCAATGTAACATGGTTTGCAAATGTTAGTGGAGAAGGTACACTTCTGGTTGCTAAGAATTCAGAGGTAGGCGGGAATGAGATGCCGGCAGATGCAAAGAGCTTCACGGCAAACGGAACTGCTTCCAACAAATCCGGTTACTACAGCTATCAGACAACAGCAACAGGACTGTCGGCAGATACGACATATGCTTATCAGTTGGTAAATGGAGAAACAAAGTCAGAGATCCGTACATTTACAACCGGAGGCACAGGCTCTTTCTCATTTGCAGCAGCAGGTGATCCACAGATCGGTGCAAGCGGAAGTTCTGTAAATGATACTGACGGATGGGAGAAGACTCTGAAGCTGATTTCCGGCAACAGTGCATTTGATGGCGTTGACTTCCTGTTATCAGCAGGTGATCAGGTAAATACAGCATCAAATGAAGATCAGTACGACGGATATCTGGAGCATGATACTTTACTTGATCTTCCAACCGCAACAGTGGTAGGTAACCATGATTCCGGTTCTGCGGCGTACGATCAGCATTTTAACAATCCGAATGAAAGCAACTATGGAACGACAGCAGCAGGCGGAGATTATTATTTTGTATACAATCGTGTATTGTTCCTTGCACTGAACAGTAACAATACATCGACAGCCGAGCATAAGGCATTTATGGAACAGGCAATACAGGCAACTGCAGGTCAGGATATTACATGGAAGATGGTTGTATTCCATCACTCCATTTATTCCGTAGCAAGCCATTCTTTGGAGAGCGGCATATTGACAAGACGAGAGGAACTGGTTCCTGTATTTAAGGATCTGGATATCGATGTGGTTCTTATGGGACATGACCATGTATATTGCAGAACCTACATGATGGATGGACTTGATCCGATGACAGATGCATCGATCTATGATGATGCCGATTATTCATCGATCACAAATCCAACAGGAATCTTATATGTGACCTTAAACTCTGCATCCGGTTCCAAGTTCTACACGATCAAGAATGCAAGCTTCCCATATTCCAGAGTGATGAATCAGGAAAATGTTCCAAACATTTCAAGAGTAGATGTGTCAGACAGCCAGTTTAAGGTAACAACATACAGAACCAGTGATATGAGCGTGGTTGATACATTTGCGATCAATAAGAAGCATGTACATAATATGAAGGCAGTATCTGCCGGAGAAGCAACCTGTCTGGATGAAGGAAATATCGCATACTGGTACTGCGATGACTGTGGCAAATATTTCCGTGATGCAGACGGTGAACAGGAAATCACACTTTCCGATACCGTAGTTGCGGCAAAGGGTCATCAGTATGGAGCCTGGCAGGTTGTAACAGCAGCTACAACATCTGCTACAGGAATAAAGAAGCATGAATGTACTGTTTGTGGTAAGGTGGAGACAGCCGCCATACCGGTTATACAGGAGACGACAACCGAGAAAGTGACGACTGAGGAAAAAACGACAGAAAAAGTTACGACAGAGGATGCTACCACCGAGACGACACAGAAGGGAACAACAGAGGATGTATCGACAGAAGAGGATGGAACAACCGGAGATGTAACAGCAGATCCAACTACCGAGCTAACGGAAGAGGATACAACCATAGATAAGACAACAGAGGCAATGACCGGAGAAATGGAAGATACAGAATCAACAATATCTTCAGAGACTACTAAAGATACAGGTACAACCGAAGATAAGATCGGTAAAGATTCTAAGCTCGTAAAAACAGGTGATACAACCCCGATCGTTTATGTAGCAGTTCTTGCAAGCTGCGCATGCTTTGTCGGAGCTGGCTGTGTGTTCGCAAAGAGCAGAAAGAATAAACAGTAAAGTTCCAGTTATATAGAAAAATATAAGAATCCCGTTTGGTGTATGCCAGGCGGGATTCTTGTGGTATTGTAAGAATGAATCAAATAAAATATGAAAAAAGACTGTTGTTTGAATAATTCAAACAGCAGTTTTTTGTTGTTATAAATTAGTCGCAAAAATGACGCAAATATCGCTTTTGTTATATTGATTTAAATAAAAAAATATTATTATATTTATAAATTAAACAAGGACGTAACTATATAAATGAGATAAAACAAACGGATAAAATCAGGAAAAGGAGTATGATGGATATGAAGAATCAGGTAGTATTGGATTGGAATCAGTATGTAGCACTTGCAAGACAGACAGTAGCAGAAGGCTGTGTTCTGCTTGAGAATAAAGATCAGGCACTTCCGCTTGTAAAAGATGAGAAGGTGGCAGTATTTGGAAGAATCCAGAACCACTATTATAAGAGCGGAACCGGTTCAGGCGGAATGGTAAATGTATCAAAGGTCTATGGAATCGTAGATGGTTTGCGTGAGAGTGGTCAGGTCATTCTGGATGAGGAGCTGATCAAGATCTATCAGGACTGGGAAGAGACACATCCATTTAACGAAGGCGAAGGCTGGGGAAATGAACCATGGTGTCAGGAAGAAATGGAGCTGACCGATGAGGTTGTGGAAGCAGCCGGTAAGAGATCAGAGACAGCTATCGTGATCATCGGACGTACAGCAGGCGAGGATAAAGATGCAAGTGATACCAAGGGTTCTTATCAGCTTACAGATGTGGAAGAAGATCTGCTCACAAAAGTTAGAAAGAACTTTGATAAGATGATCGTGTTATTAAATGTCGGTGGTCTGCTCGATATGAGTTTTACAGACCGTTACCAGCCGGAAGCCGTTATGTATGTATGGCAGGGCGGCATGGTCGGCGGACTTGGAACAGCAGATGTATTAACAGGAGCTGTTTCACCATCCGGTCATCTGACAGACACGATCGCATATAAAGTTGCTGATTATCCTTCTACACTATATTTTGGTGATCCGCATAAGAATTATTACAGTGAAGATATCTATGTCGGATATCGTTATTTTGAGACTTTCGCAAAGGATAGCGTCAGATATCCGTTTGGATATGGCCTGTCCTATACAACATTTGAAAAGTCAGTCGTTGTATTTGCAAATGAGCCGGAGAAACAGCAGTTTACACTTCATGTAACTGTTTCAAATGTCGGTTTAAAGAAAGGAAAAGATGTTGTTCAGATCTATGCGGAAGCTCCACAGGGTAAGCTTGGAAAAGCAGATAAGGTTCTTGTCGGATTTGCAAAGACAAAGGAGCTTGCACCGGGTGAATCCGAAGAAGTAGAGATCACTGTTCCATACAGCCGCTTTGCTTCCTATGACGACTCCGGTATTACAGGACATGCTTATGCATTTGTATTGGAGGCAGGCACATATCATGTATTTGCAGGGGAAAATGTCAGAAGCGCAGAATGTGCAGGCGCATTTGAGCTTGCAGGTGATCTCGTGATCGAACAGCTCTGCTCTGCACTTGCTCCGGTAGAAGCATTTGACCGAATGAAGGCGGCAGAGACAGAGAACGGATATCAGGTCATGATGGAAGCAGCACCACATCATGCATCAAACGAGAAGCAGAGAAGACAGGATCATCTCCCACAGGAGATCCGTCAGACGATGGGTACTCATACATTATCCGATGTGGCAGATGGTTCGATCGGAATGGATAAATTTATTTCAGAATTGACAGACGATGACCTTACTTGTATCATTCGAGGAGAAGGTATGGGAAGTTCACTTGTAACGCCGGGAACGGCAGCAGCATTTGGCGGTGTATCCAAGTCACTGATCAACCGTCATGGAATCCCTTCGGTATGCTGTAGTGATGGACCATCCGGTATGCGGTTAGACTGTGGTGTGAAAGCATTCAGCCTGCCAAATGGAACGATCATCGGATGTACATTTAATACAGAGCTTGTAAAAGAACTTTACACCTGTACCGGTTATGAGATGATCGCACAGAAGGTTGACTGTTTATTGGGACCGGGTATGAACATTCACCGTCATCCGTTAAATGGAAGAAACTTTGAGTATTTCTCAGAAGATCCATATGTAACAGGGTGCTTTGCAGGTGCGATGTTAGAAGGTCTGCATGCAGCTGGCGTAACAGGGGCAGCAAAGCATTTCTGCGCAAATAATCAGGAAATGAGAAGACATTTTGCAGATCCTGTTGTATCAGAACGTGCACTTCGGGAGATCTATCTGAAAGGCTTTGAGATGATCGTAAGAAGTGGTGCCTGCGATGCGATCATGACGACATACGGACCGGTAAACGGAGTATGGACAGCCGGAAATTATGATCTCTGTACGACAATCCTCAGAGAAGAATGGGGATTTAAAGGTATTGTCATGACTGACTGGTGGGCATCCATCAATGAGCGTGGACAGGAGCCGGACAAGATCAATTTTGCGGCAATGGCACGTGCGCAGAATGATATCTATATGGTATGTCCGGATGGATCAACAAATGCCAGCGGAGACAATACAGCCGCAGCACTCGTAGATGGACGACTGAAGCGTGCGGAGCTTCAGAGAAATGCAGCGAATATCTGTGGCTTTGTACTTCATACAGAAGCAATGCGCAGAGCAATGGGCTGCCCGACAGAGGTATCGATCATCAATCGTCCGGCGGAACCGGATGATGTTGATCTGTCAGAGGTTGAATTTGTCAGATTAGATGGCGACTATGAATTACGACTTGATACCAAGGAGTCGAAAGCCGGTGTAAATTATGTACTTCCGTTTGATGTACAGAAAAAAGGAATTTATGAGATCGAACTGATCGGAAGTTCCGATCTCTCAGAACTTGCCCAAATGCCATGTACGTTGTATTATACCAATATACCGATCCTCAGTTTCACATTCCATGGAACAAATGGGGAAGACATGGTTATCAAAAAAGAATTTGATCTGCATACCAGATTTTCAGTTATGCGTCTGAATGTCGGTAAAAATGGTATTCATTTAAAACAGATCCGATTCAGATATTTAAGGGAGGGCAAAATTTGGGATTAAATATTTTACTGAAGATAGCAGTTATCTTTCTGTTTTTTACAGTCGTTGATATATGCGGACATTTCATCTTTAAGACAAAGAGAAATGTCCCGGAATGGCTGCTCACGATAGGGGTAGTTCTGGCTTTTGCCGGGACTACCTTTCTTGGCGTACGCAGTTATTTCGATGATACAGATACAAATGAGCAGGGTATCTATATGGCATATTGCTATATAATGGATGGCAATTCAGACCAGGCAGTCCGGATCCTGAATGATATATCAGGCAGTTCGGAGGAAAAAGAGGTGCTTGGTGCAGCCTGTGATACGATGAATGGTGATTATATCAATGGGTACTTCAAAACCCAGGAGCTGCTGGAACGAAAAGGAATCAGCAAGGCTGGCAAAACCTGCCTGACGAAGCTTGATACTTATTGCTCCGAAAAGCTTGGTATGACAGATGGTGGAACAGAGGCATATACGGATTATGAAGCATATCTTTCGGATCTGGAAAAGCAAGGTGCGGTGGAGGAAGCTACATATAAAAGCGGATCCGATGATGTACAGGAAAAGAAGACGGCAGGACAGGAGTTTTTTTCTTCTTTAGAAGAGTATGTGGATGAACGGCATTTCACCAGAAAAGAAAAGCGCAAATATGAAAAGGCGTATGAGCTTGACAACAAGATCCATGGAGTGGCTGTTTCGGAGCTTACAGAGGATGATATCAAGGACCTGAAACATACCTATGGAGAAACAGAGGAGATCCTTCGCAGGGAGGTCAGCTTTTATGTTTATCAACAGGATTATGATAAGGCGAAGGAAAAAGCATCGGAATTGAACCGACAATTTAAAAGTCCGGAGAATACGGTTATTTATACGGATGTGATCGCCGAAGAGGTTTATCGTAACAACATGGATAAAAACTATACAGAGGCTTCCTTTGATATGAAGGATGAGGAGATCAGAAAGCTGGTGAAACAGGCAGAACGTACGAAGGAAAAAGCACAGAAGCTGATTGATGAAGAGGGCTATGAAGGAAAGCATGCGGATGAGATCAATGAATTATTAGAAGAGGCAGATGAAAGTTACAAGGAAGCATGTAATGTTCCGATCAAGCGTGCGGCAAATTATATTCTGGTACAGATACCACGACATGGCGATGATACCGGATTTTATGAACTGCAGCTGTCGAAGCTGTACCTTGCAATGGATGACCGGGATACTGCCAATGAACATCTGCATCAGATAATTGATAATAGTGCAGCAATCAGTGATAAATCCTCTTTGAAGGATTCAATCGATGAGGTTGTTACCCAGTATAATCAGATATCCAATGATGCATACAATCCGGAACTGAATGCAGCCGTGACTGATCTGGTGGACAAACAGAGTGCACAGGTTGTGCCGGTGTCAGAGGATACCATTAATGGGTCATTTAACTCTTATGTATCAACGACTTTGAAATATGACAGGATCAGTATTCATATCAGCCGGATCGATACAACGGATTATCCTGCTATCCGTGCTTATATCAATATTAACGGAACAAAGGATTCCAAGGAAGAGCTGGCAGACCAGTTTACAAAGGAAGACTTTTCAGTGATCGATACACAGTATGAGATAACAGATTTTACCTTACATAGTGGTGCGGAGAGTGAAGGAGCAAGCATCGGTATTGTCATGGATAAGAGTGGAAGCATGGAGGGAGCAGCGCTTGAAAATGCAAAACAGGCAGCGGCAGAAGCAGTCGATCATATAACAGCAGAAAAGATGATGATCATTTCCTATGATAATGAAGCATATCTGGAACAGACCCTGACATCAAAAAGCGGAACCCTGAAGAATTCTATTAATAATATATCAAGTGGTGGTGGAACCAATATTTCGGCTGGTTTAAATCTTGCACTGGATAATCTGGAAAGCGCGAATGGAAGCCGGGCTGTGATCCTGATGTCCGATGGACAGGACGGCGGTTCGGAGGAGGATATGCAGGCGGCAGTTGATCGCGCGGTAGAGCTTGGCATTAGTGTATATACGGTTGGATTTGGTGAGTGTGATGATGCCTATATGCAGGCAATCGCAGAATACACAGGTGGAAAATTTGTAAAGGCAGAGGCATCCACGGAGCTGTCGGATATTTATCTGTATCTGCAGAAATATATTGTCAATAATTACAGCATTGAATATACTGTGACCAGAAATCCGGAAGCAGATCCAAGATTTCTGACGGTTGATATTGCAGAATATAATGCATCAGAGACCAAGGATTATTATATAAATGAAGAAAACAGACCGGAAGATCTGGGGCAGGATGATCTGATCCGGAAGGTAGACGAGAATACACTTGGCATATCATCCGTCACACCGGGGAATGCATCGGAAAAGGATGTAAAGGCAGGTATAACCGTTACCGTAAATGGAGGTGGATTTGCTGATATTGAAAGTGTATTTATCGGAAATACAGCTTTGACGGATATACAGGTAACAGATAGAACAAGTCTGACTGGCGTACTGACCGGAGAACTCACCGCAGGCATTTACGATGTAAAGGTAAGAACAACCGATGGAAGAGTTGTAACAGGAAGTGCTGCTTTCAAGGTATTTAAGGCAGGAACCTCAGAGTCTGTAAGAATAGGAGATATGACGATCACAGCAGATTCGATCGGACAGGTGGCAGATGACAGGCTGGCAGCCAGTGGTAATGTTATGATCAATGGTTTTATGCATTGCTCAGGTGATATGGAGATGATCGTGGCAGATATGGATCCGGAGCTGGAGCTTGTGTCCGGCAAGACGATAAAGGCAGGAGATTCCGGTACAATTCAGGGTGATGGCAAGCTTTATGTCAGTTATACAGAAATGCAGGAAAAAAGCAGCAGATTTGCGGATCTTGTCATGAATGGCAGGGATTATATTGTTGCAGAGTCAGGCTTTTATGCAACGATAGATGAGGAGAAGACATCCTTTGATCAGAACCTTTCAAACATGAATATATCGATCCCATTTATCATGGATATCAAGGCGGCGGAAGTAAAATTATACAGTAACCGCTTGCAGATCGACATTGATTCGATCCGGGTGGATAAAATGATAAAATCAGGAATTAAGTCACTAAAGCATGAAACCGGTGCCAACAAATACAAAAAGACAGAAAAACCACAGGAAAGAGCCAGCTTAAAGGAATTTGGCGTTTCCGATTTCTTTAAGGGCTTTGATATTTCGGCTTCAGTAGCAGTTACAGCAGATGGACTGGAGTTTGGTGGAGAACTGACTTTGTCTCCGGATGATAAGATCAGCTTTGGAATATTTGGAATAAATGAAATGTCGGTCAAGCTGAATTCGCTGGATCCGGAGCATGAATACTGGAAAATTGGCGGTAAGATTGATTTTTCAACATCAATAGGTGCATTTGGTAATACCGGAATTTCCGGCTTTGATGGATATCTGTCATCCTATTACTGGATTCCGGATACAGTTAAGCTTAATGCAAATCTGCGGCCGGGACCAAGAGTCTGCGAGATAATGGAGATCAATAAGGTAGGCGGAGAATTACAGGGTATGAGCACATTGCTGATCGGACTATATGATTCTCTCGTATCTGAAGAGACAAAGAAGATCCTAAATGCCGGAATCGATCAGACGTTATATGATAAGGATATTAAGCTGATCGGAACTGTTGAGGCAGAGGCGGATCTGTTCGGATGCTTTGGCGACGAGAATACCGGAAATCAGTGGATGAAAAAGTTCAGGCAATGGGGCGAGATCGGAAATGCAAAGGGACAGGTTGAGATCAATTTCAGCGAGCCGGAGTTTGCTGTTTCAGCAGAAATGTCATTGCTTGGTGCTGAAAAAGCAAAGGCAGGAGCCAAGATCAACAAGGATGGACTTGATATATCGGCGGCACTCGAGCTTGGAATTTCCGGTTTTGGCTGCGAGGTAAAAGGAAGTGCAGCAGCAAATCTTGGAGGAAACTTCACGGAGCGATATATTAAGATTGGAGTAAATGGAAATGTAGATATGGCGCCGGTGGATGTCCATGCAAAGGGTGACTGCAAGCTCACGATCGATTGGGACAGAGAGTTCAGTAAAGCCAAGGTAACATTAAATTATAAGGCGAATAACGGAAAACAACAGGAAAAATCTATATGGTATGATGAAGATGGAGGTCTGTTCCTGTGGGATAAGATCAGCACATCATCTAATTAAGGGGGCGGTTTAACATGAAGAGAGTAAGGAAAGCAATGTGGAAGCTGTGGACAGGTGTATTATTATTTATAGGGATGATCGTCTGGCTTCCGATACAGGTGTGGGCAACACAGACAGAAGTCGAGATTGATATGCCGGAGGGTTACAGTAAGGCGGTCTTTTATGTAACCTGGGAAAATTATGAACAGCCTGGAACGATTGTGCTGACTTCACCATCCGGTAAAGTATATAGCAAGAAAAAAACGCCGGATCAGGTTTATGAGGCAAATGGCGAAGCAATCATACATGTCGGAAAAGGAGAAGAAGGTACATGGAAGGCTGCGGTAACCGGAGAAAATCTTGGTGTGGTGGACGTAACGATAGGTGAGGTTCCGGATTCGCTGGTCATCAGTAAATTTGAAATATCAGAAAAAGGAACCGGAAGTGTCAAGGTAAACTATAAGATCACAGACTGCCCGGATGAGCTTTATGTGGAGGTGTTTGCAGATACTGATTCAGAGGGCTTTGACGGAACCTGCGTATATAGTGACAATATGGAAAAATCCGGATCGTTTACATTTGATCTGGATCAGCTTCCAAGCGGAGAATATCATTTTTATATCCGTGTATCCGTAGACGGTGTGTATCAGCGTGCCTATAGTGATGCATTTATCAGCTATCAGAATCCGGAGGATGCAGAGAAGGTTTCCGGGGTAAAGGGTGGAACATATAATGATGGATATTATATTTCATGGAAAGCTTCTAATGAGGAAGCTTATACGGTACGGGTTTATGATGAGGCGCATAATCTGATCAGAGAAGAGGAGCAGGGAACCACGGATTTCTATTATGATGATTTTACAGGTGATGCTTCTAAGGTTTATCTGGCAGTGATAAGAACAGATGAGAACTGCAGGTATGAGCTTGTGTCGGCAGATACTGCAGTAAAGGCTGATGCTGATGTAGTCTTTGATACAGATGCAGACAGAACAAAGAGCAGCTTCATTCAGGCAACGGTCACGATGCAGGATAAGAATACATTTGATGCATATCTGGGAGATGAGCGGATACTTACGGATGAAAAAGAAAATGGTATGTATCGGGTGAACTTAAAGGATGGAGATAATACGGTGACCTTTGTTATTACGGATCCGGCAGGCAATGCTGTAGAATATTCCAAAGAGATCTATGTGGATACCGTACCACCGCAGTTGTCCATATCCGAGGATGTTGATGGAAAGGTAGTAACCGAAAATACCATTTATCTGAATGGTTATACGGAAGCAGGAGCTTCCCTGACCTTGAATGGCGAACCGGTCGAACTGACACAAAGCTATTTCCATAAAAAAGTGTCACTTGCAAATGGAGAAAATACACTGGAGCTGATCGCAGAGGATGCAGTAGGAAATCAGTCAGTATACAGAGCTGTGGTGACCTATGAAACTGCAAAAACTGTAAAACGTGTATTTGAATATGTGATACTTGGTGGTCTGGTACTGGTATTATTGATCCTTTATATTATTGTATTTGCCAAGGGGCGAAAAAGGAGGAAGCAGTCATGATCGTATATACAATCATTCAGGTGGTCATTACGCTTGCTGCGGCTGGTGTGATCGGTTACAGTATATTTCTGACTGTACAGGTTTCCGGTGACCGGCTGCTGACTATGGACAGTACATTAGGTTATCGGTACGCGGTTGCTTATCGCCAGTGGCAGTTATATGCAGGCATTGCTATTGCGGTATTACTGCTTTTGTGGGTGCTGTATATACTGGCTTGGCATAGATACAGGATGAAACACAGAGAAGAGCGTCTGGCTAAAAAAACAGCGAAAAAAGCGGTAAAAAGGCAGGAAAAACAGAAGAAAAAGACAGATACAAAGAAGCCTCAGACAGCTGCCGGTGACACAGTATCAGATAATTATGATGTAAGCATGCAAAGCTATTATCCAAATGGATATGATACAGATAACTGGGGCTATTATCCAAATGGATATGTTGCAGAGAATCAGGGCTATTATCCGAATGGATATGCTGCAGAGAATCAGGGCTATTATCCGAACGGATATGCTGCAGAGAATCAGGGCTATTATCCAAATGGATATGTTGCAGAGGATCAGACGTATTATCCGAATAGCTATAATGCAGATATACAGGGAGGTTATCCGGATGAATATGCTGCAAATGCACAGACATATATGCCGGATACATATGGACAATATATATCATCGGATGAAAAGAATGCTCCAGACACAAAAACAGGAATGAAATGAAAAAGAGTCATTTCAGCCGTTAACGAATCTTGTTATTAACAAAAGGGGATGTAAAAAAACTCCCCTAAAAAGAAAAATAGCTATGGGCTCGTGCCTATAGCTATTTTTGGTATAATAAATTATGCAACTAACTCAAAATACCAAGGGTAATGATACACCTCGTTTTCAGGTATTTATCCGATCTCGCCATGCTTTTCATAGCTGGTGATACGGGAGATGGAATTGTCTTCGTTTACAAAGACTACCGTTGGTCGGTATTCTTTGGCTTCTTCAGGTGTCATAGAAGCATAACACATCAGAATGATATGGTCGCCTACCTGAACCTGTCTGGCAGCGGCACCATTTAAACACATAACACCGGATCCCGGTTCTCCGGCGATCGTGTATGTCTCAAAACGATTTCCATTTTCAATATCAACAATCTGCACCATTTCATATTCAAGAATTCCTGCTTCCTTCAAAAGCTCAGAGTCTACAGTGATACTGCCGACATAATTCAGTTCAGCCTGTGTAACAACGGCTCTGTGGATCTTACTTTTTAACATGGTAATATTCATTAGAATGACACCTCTTTATTCTTTCTCACCGCACATACTATAACATAAAAAGAAAAAATGCAATATAGAAATATAAGAAATTGTAGAAAAAGGATGCAAAAAGGATGCAACTATATTGCATAAAATATGTAGTGGTCATGTACATTTAATATGTCGGGAAAAATGAAAAGAAAGCTTAAGAAAGTTTAATAAAAAAATAGACCCGTATTAATGAACAAAATCGATGGTTTGTGTTAATATTTTTACAGCGCTGAAAAAATATACATATTAATTTTGTTTGTTAAAATGTAGGATCACAGCAGGAGGTAATTATTTTGAAGAAAATAAGAAAAGAAACAGCAGGTAATAAGACAACACAGGTAAGCAGAAAAATGCACTATAAAAAGATGGCAGCACTTGCCATTGTAGGAGTTCTGGCAACAGGAACTGCACTTACAGGCTGTGGAAAGAAGAATATAGATTACAGTGTAGACGGTGAATCAGGAAACGGAGGCAGCTCGGACAGTGGAAGCCTTCAGGGTAAGTACGGAATACCGGAATCCTGTGATACTACACTGGACGCTGGAAGCAGCGGGATCAGCAAACTTGCAATAGAAGCAGATGAGGTAACAGTGCCGGATACGGTAGATCTTCCAACTGTATATGTAAAAAGAAAAGAATCATCAAATGATACCAGAAAACAGATCGTAGAAGCTGTCCTTGAAAAAGAAAAAGGTATTTATACATATGATTATAACAATATGACAAAAGCAGATATTCAGGACCAGATCGATGAGTATGAAAAGGAAAAGAAGGATTCTGCAGCAAATGGAGATAATTCCAGTGCATCCTGGTTTGATTCCAAGATCTCGGACCTGAAAGATCAGCTTCAGAGTGCACCGGATGAATATCCGGCGGCTGATGATTATTCCGGTAGTGCCTTTATCGGAGAGATCAACGGAAGAAAATATATTATGTATATGGACGACCAGGACGGCGGAAGTGGTTCCGTAGGTCTGAAGGATTCGCTGATCACCTACCGTCCAAAAGATGGAATGAACGGAGTATATTATTCAACTCCGGACAGTGGGGATGATCTGTCAGATGTAGATGTGTCAGCCTCAAATGTATGTACATTTACAAAGGAAGAGGCACAGTCCATTGCAGACGATTTTATCGGCAAGGTCGGTATTTCAGATGCATCCCTGACTAACACACAGGATCTTTACTGGTATTACTATGGAACAGACGGGAATACCGAGGCTGTCGATGTTGATGGGTATGTATTTACATACAGCAGAGCAATCAATAATCAGACTACCGATGTTCCGGAAGCCTGGAATGTTGATAATATTACGCAGGATGATGGATCGGTAAGCATTCCTGCTGAAACCTGTACGGTATATGTTGATTCTAATGGTATTATATCTGCAAGCTGGGTATCCTATCTGGAAACAACCGGAAAAACAGAGTCAAATGAACTCTTATCATTTAAGGAGCTGTTAGAAAAAGCAAATAAGAATATTGCAGAATACTATACCACATATCCAACCAGATATAAAAAAGTAGAGTTTAATTCTATGAAGCTTGGCTATTATCTGGAGAAGACAGATGAAGAAGGAACATTCAAATATGTACCTGCATGGATATTGACACAGTATGAGGATATGACCGATTCAACAAATGAGACATATCCAACCCAGATGGTTGTTCTTGATGCAACAGATGGTACGGTGATCGATCTGATGGAACTGTCCAAGTCACTTGGCACATATCAGAGTTATGAAACAGATACGATCGCAAGAGATGTCTCCGGTGAAGGAGATTCATCGATAACCTCTGTCGGAGATACAGATTCATCAGAGGATACAACAGATGCTTCTTCCGATACAACAGATGACACAACCGGTGACACAGCTGAAAAGTAATGAAATGATTAGGTAAATACATTTATAAATTAATCATTTACTGGATATGATCCAGAAGCTATAATAAATGAGAGAAGAAAAGAGGAGGTTCTTATATGCAGAACAAAACAAAGAGTAAAGAGGGATTTCGTACATATCGTAAGAAGATGGCAGCTATACTGTTGGTTGGTATGCTGGCAGTCAGCACAGCAGTTACCGGCTGTGGCAAGAAGGATATTGATTATGATGTAGAAGGAAATGGTGGTTCCGGAAGCAATGCGGACAGTGGCAGCCTGCAGGGTAAATATGGAATACCTGAAAGCTGTGATACCGAGATCGCAACAGGAGATTCCGGTATTCAGAAGATTGCAATCGATGCAGAAGAAGTGATCGTACCGGATACAGGAGATCTGTATGTTGCATCGTTTAAGAAGAAGGAAACAACAAATGATAGTAAAAAAGAAACAGTAGAGGCAGTTCTGGACAAAGATAAGGGTATCTATGAATATGATTATGATAAGCGTACCAAAGAAGATATTCAGACTGAGATCGATATGTATGAAGCCGAAAAGAAAAAAGGTGACAGTGACATGGCATCTTATTATGATTCCTGGATCAATGATCTGAAGGATGAGCTTGCGACTGCACCGGATGAATATCCTGCAGCAGGTGATTATACAGGAGATACGTTTATTGGCTCGATCGGAGATACAAGGTTTACGGTATCCACTCCGAGCGAGGAAAATGGTACAACCGGATATTCCCTGTACCTTGCGGATGATTCATTAAAATATCGTCCAAAGGATGGGGCAAGCGGATGTTATTCAACTTCCATGGACGATTACATGCAGTATAGTGCAGACGAGTCAGACTCTGTAGATGCAAATACAAATCAGTGCACATTTTCAGAAGATGAAGCAAGACAGATGGCAGATGATTTCCTTGCAAAAGTCGGATGTACGGATGTTACCTTAAAGAATACATCAGCACTTTGCTGGGTTTATTATGATGATAATGGTGACAACCAGTCAACAGATGTGGATGGATATACATTCACATATTCAAGAGCGATCAATAACCAGCCAACTGCAACAGTAAATGCATGGAATGTCGATAACATCCAGCAGGACAATGCATCCATTGATATTCCAAAGGAGGAATGTTCCATCAGCATTGATTCCAAGGGTATCAATAGTGCAAGCTGGAGCGAATATCTGGAAGCAGATGGAGAACCACAGGCAACACAGATTCTTTCCTATAAGGATCTGTTAGATAAAATGAATGAAACCGTTCCTGAATATTACAGCAAGTACACATCTCATTACAAGAAGATTGAATTTAACGGTATGGAGCTGACCTATTTCCTGAAAGCAGGAGACAAAGAAGGAACCTTTGAATATATTCCGGCATGGATATTATCCCAGTATGAGGAATATCAGGATTATACAGATAAGGACAGCCCGACACAGATGGTTGTAGTCGATGCAAGAGACGGATCAGTGATCGATCTTCTGGAACTGGCCAAGTCACTTGGCACATATTATACATATGATGACAAAGACGATTCCGATACAGAAGACGTAGACGATACGGATACAGACACAGATACATCTTCTGAAGATACAT
>JABLTO010227164.1_pt1 | contig 20758 bp, 19 predicted proteins | sample 7160091 | NCBI WGS metagenome assembly JABLTO01 (sample SAMN14651225, study PRJNA627086) | human gut metagenome | isolation source: feces | host: Homo sapiens
GCAGCCTTTTGCAGGTTCCTGGCCCGGCACCTATGCGCCCCCCGCGAACTTCGGCGCCCCCGACAGCGGCGGCTTCGCGGAACTGAGCGATAATGACGGCGAACTGCCGTTCTAAACGGATCACTGTTGGGTGATCCCATCTCAATAAGGAGGTTTCTGTTATGGCTTATGATAGAGGTCCTCGCGGCCGTAAGCGCAGAAAGGTTTGTTCCTTCTGCGTGGACAAGGTCCAGCAGATCGATTATAAGGATACCGCAAAACTGCGCCGTTACATTTCCGAGCGCGGCAAGATCCTGCCCCGTCGTACCACCGGCACCTGTGCCATGCATCAGCGTCAGCTGACCGTCGCCATCAAGCGCGCCCGTCAGATCGCCCTGCTGCCCTACGTGGCTGACTAAGCAGATCGTTTTTCCGATCATCCAAAACCCGTCAATCCCAGGATTGACGGGTTTTTTCTGCGCTTCTGCCTTGCGTATTCCACATAAAGTGCGTAAAATCAGATTATATCAATAAAAAGTTGAGTGAACCTATGTATTCTAATCTGAAAACCTACCTGATCCTGTTCAGCGGCGTTTTTGCTCTATCCACCTCGGCCATCTTCGTTAAGCTGGCCGCCGCCCCCTCTGGCGTCACCGCCTTTTACCGCCTCTTCTTGGCAGCCCTTGCGCTGCTCCCATTCCTGCTGTTCCGGAAGGAAGCGCGAGCAGAGGTGCGAGGGCTGAGCGGAGGACAGTGGAGAAAAATTATCGCGGCTGGCCTGTTTTTGGCGCTGCACTATGTGATGTGGTTCGAGTCCCTGCGCTTTACCTCCATTGCCAGCTCCACCGTCCTGGTCTGCCTGCAGCCCCTGTTCTCCCTGGCGCTGGAACGAGTCATCTTGAAAAGCAAGCTCAAACCCACCGCCATCTGCGGCTGTGCCATCGCTTTGGTGGGCAGTGTCATCATCGGATTCGGCGACTTTCAGGTGAGCGGCATGAGCCTGTTGGGGGACGTGCTGGCCTTTCTGGCGGCGGGGGTCATCTCCTGCTACTTCTTCATCGGCCAAACCGTCCGGCAGGAGGTCTCCGCCGTCACCTACTCCGTCCTGAGCTATCTCGCCAGCGCCGTCGCCTTGGCCGCGTATACCATACTCCAGGGAAATCCCTTTGTGGGCTACACAGAAGAAACCTGGCGGGCTTTTCTCGGCCTGGCGCTGCTGTCCACCATCGGAGGACAGTTCGTATTCAACCTCCTGCTCAAAAAACTCCCCGCCTCAGCAGTGACCATGAGCATCCTAGGCGAACCCATCGGCACCTGCATCCTAGCCTACCTGTTCCTCCACGAGTCCATCTCCCTACAGCAATTGGTGGGCATCGTGGTCATCATCGGCGGCCTGAGCATCTATTTCATTCTGCCGGAGCGGAAAGCGGCCTGCTGAAAAAGAAAAACGACTACAACTATGCAATCGTATGATGTAGTCGTTTTTTGGGGAGATTAATTCGTAACCCATAATTTGAAGGAGCAGAAGAGAAAACTGTCATGCCCCCAAGAAAAAATGGAGAAATTCGGCATAATCGTAGAAAGTGGATACACATTTTTGGTTACTTTTACATCCCCCTAGGGGGCTTTGAAAAATGAAGAAAAGTAATATAATGAGTACATAGAGAGACGTGTTCCATTACAACAATCAAAAGAAAAGAGATTGAGGAGGAAATCAAAAATGGCTTGTTTTTTGGTTCCGGTAGCAGAGGCCGCAGTGGTAACAGCTGCTACTCAAGTGGTCAAAATGAAAGAGAAAAAACAGAAAACTGCACATTCAGCGGAAGAAAACGCAGTCCCGCTCTCCCGTAAGCTCCAGTGGCTCTGCAATCTGCTGTGGGGCGGCGCCCTGCTGCTGGCCTTTGAACACCTGTGGCATGGCGAGGTTGTGCCTTGGTTCCCCTTCCTGACGGCGGCAAGTGACCCGGCAGAAACAGCAATCATGCTCTCGGAGATGAGCACGGTTGGCGTCACCATGGCGGTGTTGGTCACAGCCGTGTGGGTCGGTATCCTGGTGGTTTGCAATGTGCTGTTAAAGCGGGCGCGAAAGCACACGAGCATTGCGCAATAAGGAGGGCTTTTTATGACACTGTTGACAACGGTATTCGCCGCAGTGATTGCAACTGTGGTCTGGTATAAAAAAGCGCCGAATGACGATTATAAGGTGAGTGTCCTGTGCTTCTTGTATTGGGGCGCGTCCATCATGTGGCTGGTAGATGCCATCTTTGAATACGCGGAGCTTCATGCGGAATACTTCACCCCGGCTCCCATGGATATGCTCAATGACTTCTTCCTCGGTCTGTCTGTTGTAGCATTGGGACTGATCGTCTGGCTGGTGGTTCTGCTGGTCAAAGATCCTAAGGGCGTTGTAAAGGCAGCACTGTTAAAGAAAAAGTAAACACGATCCAACGTACGAAACGATTGCATTGCTTCCCTCTATCACGTTGGCAAAGGACTGCTGCAGGATGATGCTCTTGCAGCAGTCTGTTTTTGGCGCTTATAGCCCTGTAAAGTCAAAATCGGGGATAAATTGATCGCTGGCGGCGCTAGGGAGAATTTTCTTTGGTTGACAAAAGAACGGAAAAATGAGATAATATAGAAAGAATGTTCCTGAAGTTTGAAAATATGGTTAAGAGAACAAAATAGATTAGTAAAGCAAGGGAGGACTTTTCATGAGGAAATTTGTAAAAATATTATTACCATTCGTAATAATATTTAGTTTTCTTACTGCAATTCCAGCGGTCAATGCTTCTATGGCATCTGAAGCTCAGAATTATGCTGTAGGATATCAGTATAATGGTGTGACCAAACAAAACCGTTCTGTCTATTTTAAGTTTACGCTTAAGACAAATAGTTTGATGGATTTTTGGAGTAAGTGCGAGTATAATTGTGGAAAAACTTCGAACGTAAACCAAGAGAATCCTTTAGTATCATATACCCTGTATAGCAGTAGTGGGAATACTGTTTTCGATAGTGATAATATGAAGTTCAACAATAATGTTGTAACAGGATATTGCGAAGGAAAGTATTCTTTATACTTGCCTGCAGACACATATTATTTAGATGTTTATGGAATTTGGGGGGAATGGGATTACTCTTTTAATTTCATTACGCACACACATACTTATGTAACAAATATAAAAAAGGCATCTACAAAGGCGAATGGTAAGATTGTTGAAAAGTGCAGTAAATGTGGGAATGTTAAAAATGCAACAACAATTTACTATCCGAAGACAGTAAAACTGTCCCCAAAATCCTATAGCTATGATGGTAAGCAAAAGAATCCTGTTGTGACGATAATAGATGCCAACGGAAAGAAAATTTCTTCTAAAAATTACAGCCTGAAGTGGGCTTCTGGAAGAAAGAATGTTGGAACTTATAAACTGCAAATTACCTATAAAGGGAATTATAGTGGAAGCGTAACAAAAACATTTAATATTGTTCCAAGGGGGACAGGCATTTCGTCTTTGAAAGGAATTTCAAAGGGGTTTATTGTCAAATGGAACAAACAAGTTAACCAAACGACCGGATATCAGGTAAAATATTCAATCAATGCTTCCATGAAAAGTGCAAAGACAATAACGGTAACAAAGAATAATATCGTCTCGAAAAACATTTCGAAATTGAAAGCAAAGAAAAAATATTATGTACAAGTGAGAACATATAAGAAAAAATCTAATATGACGTATTACTCCAATTGGTCTGAGAAAAGGGCAGTCATGACGAAAGGATAAAAAATGTGATATCTACTTTGTCCTGCCGGAGTGGCAGAAAGTATAAAAAAACGACGACATTTTTTGTCGTCGTTTTTTCGTTCATAACCCCGTAAAGTCAAAATCCGGGATAAACTGGTCACTGGCCGCGCTCTGCTCCTGCACGAACCCGTCCAGCCCCAGCAGCTCCATATACTCCGCTGCCTTCCGAGCCTCGCCCTTCCGCAGCCGTCGGTTGATCTCCGGATATTCCGCCGCCTTGCCCCAGGGAAGATACTGGCTCATCAGGGAGAACAGCACCTGCCCCGGTGCAAAGTGTTCCGCAACCCAGTCCATCACGTCCTTGGCACCAGACAGCTGACCGGGCAGCACCAAATGTCGGATGATGACCCCTTTCTTCAGGGTGCCGTCCGCCGCATATTCCACCGGCCCCACCTGCCGGAACATCTCCAAAATGGCGGCAGTAGCCACCTCCGGATAGTCAGGCGCGGCAGAGTACCGCTGCGCCACGTCGGCGTTCAGATATTTCAGGTCCGGCAGATAGATGTCCACCTTTCCCTCCAGCGCCCGCAGGGTTTCCAGCTTCTCATACCCGCCTGTGTTCCACACCACCGGCACCGGCAGCGGCTCCCGCAGCACGTCCAGGAGCACGTGGGTGTAGTGGGTGGGGGTGACGAAATTGATGTTGTGGGCGCCCTGGTCGATGAGCTGGAAACAGAGGGCGCGCAGACGCTCCGGCGTGATGGCCTTGCCCCGGCCCTCGTGACTGATGGGTTCGTTCTGGCAGAACACGCATTGGAGGGGACAGCCAGAGAAAAAGATGGTGCCGCTGCCCCGAGTGCCAGAGATGGGCGGTTCCTCCCACTGGTGCAGCGCCGCCCGCGCGGCCACCGGCAGGGCAGGCATCCCACACAGGCCACTGCCTTCCGTATCCGTGCGCAGGGCGTTGCAGTTGCGGGGACAGAGGTTGCAGATCATGATAGCCCTCCTCTCCATTGGGCAAAATAAGCCTCCACCGTGGGCAAAAAGGCGGAGAACGCATTGGGGACGGCGTAGGTCTCCCGCAGTGCCTGTTCGTCCGCCCACACCCAGCCATCCGGCAAGGCGTCATCGGTCAGGACGAGCTGTCTTCCCGTCATATGCCACTCCCGGTGGGTGAAGATGTGCCGACCCGCGCCGCAGACCTCCGTCTGGGTTAAATTCAGCCCCCAGCCGTCCGATTCAGCAGACCCGACCACCTCATTGGGGAACTCCCACAGCCCTGCCAGCAGCCCCTTAGCAGGCCGCCGCCGGAGGGCGACCTGTCCACCGTGGAACAACAGATACACCGTCCGTTCCTCCATCTTTCGGGGCTTTTTCGCGCCCTTCACGGGAATCACATCGGTCTTCCCCTCCAAATGCGCCGCACAGAACCCACGGGCGGGACAGTGTGCACAGTCCGGCGCACCGTTGGGCAGGCACACCAGCGCGCCCAGCTCCATCAACGCCTGGTTGAAATCCCCAGGGGCGTCCAGGGGCATGACCTCTGCCAGAGCGGCACGGACGGCCTTTTTGGTGGCCGCCTGGGAGATGTCCGAAGGGTCGCCGGTGACGCGGGTGACCACCCGGAGGACGTTGCCATCCACCGCCGGTTCCGGCAGCCCGAAGGCGATGGAGGCGATGGCGCCGGCGGTGTAGTCCCCCACCCCAGCCAGGGAGAGCAGGTCGGCATAGGAACTGGGAAATTGTCCGCCAAATTGCTCCATGACCTGCCGCGCAGCCTTTTGCAGGTTCCTGGCCCGGTTGTAATAGCCCAATCCCTGCCACAGCTTCAACAGCTGATCCTCATCCACCTGCGCCAAGTCCGACACCGTAGGCAGCGCCTCCATGAACCGCCGATAATAGCCCAGCACAGCGGCCACACGGGTCTGCTGGAGCATGATCTCGGACACCCACACGTGATACGGGGTGGGGTCACTGCGCCAGGGCAGGATGCGGTGGTGGTCGCGGAACCATTCCAGCAGGGGGAGGATGAGGTTGGACAGAGGGGAAACGTGTTCATGCATAGGGAAAACCTCCGATTTCTACGGAGTTTATTATAGCGGGGAACGGGTTGGTTTGCAATGTGTTTGACAGGCACGGCAAGATGTGGTAATATGAACCATGTTCGCGGGTTAAGCGTCCTGCTCCGCCTCGGTCCCCCCTCGCCGTGTAAAATGTAGAGGGGCAAAATCTGCTATGCGCCTGTGATGGAATTGGTAGACATGCGAGATTTAGGTTCTCGTGCAGCAATGCGTGTGGGTTCGAGTCCCTTCAGGCGTACCAGACAAAAAGAATCCGAACCAGCGCTCATCGGAGCGTGGTTCGGATTTTTTAGCATCCTGGGGAAACGGGATTATGCAGACGGGATCAAGGCGAACCGATGGACGGAAAGAGTCTCCGGGCTGGCGCACCAGCTGAAGGAATGGCTGCTCAGCTGATTGGGCTGCCACCTGGGGAAGGTGGTCAGTTTCAGGGTGGGGAGGAGCGTCACGGTGAAATCGGCATCCTGTTGGGTCACCACGGTGCACAGGCCCGGAAAATCCGGAAACGCTTCCTCCGCCCGCTCTGGGAGGACCAATCGAAAGGTCTCATCCAGACAGCTGGTGACAGTAGAGAAGTCGGCGATCAGGCTCATGGAAAACAGGCTCCTTTTCCTTTACAACTTTCTATAGGTTTTGGCAAAGGAGTCTAAATTCCGAAAAAGCGGTCGAAACCGCCGTCAGGTTGACAGTACTTGTAAAATATGATAAATTATAATCATAAATAAAACGTTTACCAAAACCTATACATTTCGGTAAACGTTTTTTTCTGTGTCATTTTGGTACAGCTTCACGGCCTGATACCGAAACGTGGTCAGTGCCATCCCACAGCTTTTAGCCGCTGCGGTACAGGTCATCTCCCCAGCCTGCCACCGGCGGCACATCTCGCGGAAATTGTCTGGCAGCGGTTTCGGCGGCCTGCCAAATCGCACCCCTCTGGCACGAGCGGAAGCGATGCCCTCCGCCTGTCGTTGATGGATGGTCGTGCGCTCGTTCTCCGCCACAAAGGACAAGATCTGCAGCACAATGTCACTCAAAAACGTCCCCATCAGATCCTTCCCCCGCCGGGTGTCCAGCAAAGGCATGTCCAGCACCACGATGTCCACCTGCTTCTCCTTGGTCAGGATGCGCCACTGCTCCAAGATCTCACCATAGTTGCGCCCCAGACGGTCGATGCTCTTGACATAGAGCAGGTCGTCCTTTTTCAGCCGCCGCAGCAGCTTCCGGTACATCGGCCGTTCAAAATCCTTCCCAGATTGCTTGTCCACATAGATGTGCCTGGGGTTGATGTGCAGCGCCGCCAATGCGTCCAGCTGACGATCCTCTCTCTGTTCCTTTGTGCTCACGCGTGCATAGCCGAAAATATGATCTGTCAAGGTTTTGCCCTCCAATTGTTTTTCAACAGTTTACAAAAAAACGTGCGGGAAGACTACAGGACAACTGACACACAGCAAACAAAAGAAACCCTGCGGCAAGACGACCGTCTCGCCGCAGGGTATTTCAATGCCTGCGTTCATACAGATGCAGACTGCTCTCACTGCGCAGCAGCCGATCCACTCGCTCCCGCCCGGCGTCCGACAGACCCGCATCCAGCAGGTCGATCTGAGCGTCCAGCAGACCGGTGGCGTGGAGCCAGCGCAGCCCTTTCAGGTTATGTTCCAGATCCCCGCCGTCTCCCTTCACCGGGAGCAGCAGGTGTACGCTGTGGGTGGGAATCAGCAGTCGTCCCAGCCCCAGCCAGAGCAGGGTGAATAGGCCGACCGCCGCCAGTGACGCAAGTAAAATGGCTGTCATATCCTTCACCTCATCCCAGCTTACGCAAAACCGGGGCAAAAGGTGCCTCAGACCACCAGCGCCGCCACGCCGTAGGACAGAATCGCCATGATGGTGCCAGCGCCCACCACCCCTAAGGCGATGGGCCAAAAGGCCCGGGACAGGCGCATATCCATCAGCGTCGCCAGCAGGGAGGCTGTCCAAGCGCCGGTGCCCGGCAGGGGGATGGCGGTGAGGATGAACAGGCCCATGGCGGCGTACTTGTCGATCATGTCCCGGTGCTTGTAGGCTTTGGCCTCCACCTTGGAGATGAGTTTCTCAAAGGTGGCGCTCCACTTGCGCACCACGGCGAAAATTTTTCGGATGAACAGGATGATAAAGGGGATGGGGATGATGTTGGCAACGATACAGGTCAGGATAGCGATGCGCGGTTCCAGACCCAGTCCCACCGCAATGGGGATGCCAGCACGCAGCTCCACCAGAGGGAGCATGGAGATAAAGCCGGAAGCCACGATCTTGCCGACCAGGGTGCTGGTGACCCAGACCCAGAAGGTGTGCAGGGTTGTGAGCATAAATTTGATTCCTTTCCTCCGGCCTGCTTACAGGACAGATTTCAGATACTTGCCAGTGTAGGACTGGGCGCACTGTGCCACTTCCTCCGGCGTACCGGTACAGACGATGGTACCGCCGGCGGCGCCGCCCTCCGGACCCAGGTCGATGAGATAGTCCGCCGTCTTGATGACGTCCAGATTGTGCTCGATGACCAGCACTGTGTTCCCGGCCTCCACCAGCAGTTGGAGCACGTCAATGAGCCGCCGCACGTCGTCGGTGTGCAGACCGGTGGTAGGCTCGTCCAGAATATAGATGGTCTTGCCGGTGGAGCGCTTGGAGAGTTCCGTGGCCAGCTTCACCCGCTGTGCCTCACCGCCGGAGAGGGTGGTGGAGGACTGACCCAGCTTCACATAGCCCAGCCCCACATCCGCCAGCGTGGTCAGTCGCTTGGCAATCTTGGGGATGGCCTGGAAAAACTCCGCCGCTTCTTCCACCGTCATGTCCAGCACTTCCCAGATGTTTTTGCCCTTGTACTTGACATCCAAGGTCTCCCGGTTGTACCGCTTGCCCTTGCAGACCTCGCAGGGGACGTACACATCAGGCAGGAAGTTCATTTCGATTTTGATGAGCCCGTCGCCGGAGCAAGCCTCGCAGCGTCCGCCTCGGACGTTGAAGGAGAACCGGCCGGAGTTGTACCCCCGTGCCTTGGCGTCCGGCGTCTGGGCGAACAGCTCCCGGATGTCGTTGAACAGGCCGGTGTAGGTGGCCGGGTTGGAACGGGGGGTGCGGCCGATGGGGGACTGGTCGATGTTGATGACCTTGTCCAAAAACTCCTCGCCCTCCATGGCGTCATGCTTGCCCGGACGGCACTTGGCCCGGTTCAAATCCACCGCCAGCTTTTTGTATAAAATTTCATTCACCAAACTGGACTTGCCACTGCCGGAGACCCCGGTCACCGCCGTGAACGTCCCCAAAGGAACGGACACATCCAGATGCTTCAGGTTGTTCTCCGACGCCCCCCGGACGGTGAGCCACTTCCCGTTGCCCTTCCGGCGGACGGCAGGCACCAAAATCTTCTTGCGCCCAGCCAGATAGTCCCCCGTCAGGCTCCCCGGCGTGTTCATCACCTCTTCCGCCGTGCCAGCCGCCACGATCTCTCCCCCATGGACGCCGGCACCCGGCCCCACGTCAATGAGGTAGTCCGCCGCCCGCATGGTGTCCTCGTCGTGTTCCACCACGATGAGGGTGTTGCCCAGGTCGCGGAGGTTTTTCAACGTGGCCAGCAGCAGGTCGTTATCCCGCTGGTGCAGGCCGATGGACGGTTCGTCCAGGATATACAGCACCCCCATCAGAGAGGAGCCGATCTGCGTGGCCAGCCGGATACGCTGGCTCTCACCGCCGGACAGGGTGCCCGCTTTCCGGCTCAGGGTCAGATAGGCCAGCCCCACGTTCTGCAAAAAGCCAAGCCGGGTGCGGATCTCCCGCAAGATTTGGTCGCCGATGAGCTGCTGCTGATGGGTCAGCTCCAGATGGTTCATGAAGTCCAAAGACTGGTCAATGGGCAGGTCACAGAACTGGTCAATGGCCAGCCCACCCACCGTCACTGCCAGCAGCTCCTTCCGCAGCCGCCTGCCGTGGCAGGTGGGGCAGGGACACTCGGTCATCAGCTCCTCCAGATCCCGCTTGCTGCTGTCGCTGTGGGTTTCCCGGTAGCGGCGCTCCAGGTTGTTCAGAATGCCCTCAAAGGGCTGGTACAGCGTACCCTTGCCACGGGGCTGGTCGTAGTGGAGGGTCAATTTCTCCCCCTTGGTGCCGTGGAGGATGATGTCCATGACCTCCGGAGAGAGCTGTTTCACCGGCGTGTCCAACCGGAAGTGGAATTTCTTGGACAGAGCGTCAAAGTACATCCGGCTGATGCCGTCCCCGCGGATGTTGTTCCACCCGCTGGCGCAGATAGCGCCGTCCAGGATGGACAGCTCCTTGTTGGGAATGACAATATCCGGATCCACCTTCATCTGATGCCCCAGCCCGGCACAGGTGGGACAGGCCCCGTAGGGGTTGTTGAAGGAGAAGGAGCGGGGGGACAGCTCTTCAATGGAGATGCCGCAGTCCTCACAGGCGTAATTCTGGCTGAACAGCAGGTCTTTATCTTCCCGAACCAGGTTGATGATGACGATGCCGCCGGAGAGCTTGGAGGCAATCTCGCAGCTGTCCGTCAGCCGCTGGGTGATGTCCGGGCGGATGACCAGCCGGTCTACGATGATATCAATGTTGTGCTTGATGTTCTTTTCCAAAGGAATCTCCTCGGACAGGTCGAAGAGATTCCCGTCTACCCGCACTCGGACATAACCGGAACGGCGGGCGTCCTCAAACACCTTCTCATGGGTGCCCTTCTTCCCCCGAATGACCGGAGCCAGCACCTGGATACGAGTGGCCTCCGGCAGCGCCAGCACCTGATCGACGATCTGGTCGATGGTCTGCTGTTTGATCTCTTTGCCACAGTTGGGGCAGTGGGGGGTGCCCACCCGTGCCCAGAGCAGACGGAGGTAGTCGTAAATCTCCGTCACCGTACCCACGGTGGAGCGGGGGTTTTTGCTGGTGGTCTTCTGGTCGATGGAGATGGCGGGGGAGAGGCCGTCGATGGAGTCCACGTCAGGCTTGTCCATCTGCCCCAGGAACATTCGGGCGTAGCTGGACAGGGACTCCACGTACCGGCGCTGCCCCTCGGCGTAGATGGTGTCAAACGCCAGGGAGCTTTTCCCGCTGCCGGACAGGCCGGTGACCACCACCAGCTTGTCCCGCGGGATTTCCACGTCGATGTTTTTCAGGTTGTTGGCGCGTGCGCCTTTGACAATAATGCGATCTTGCATAATAAATCTAAATCCTTCTTGGGAACAGCCCTGCTTACGACTGTCCCTTCAGCTCGATGATCTGATCTCGCAGAGCGGCGGCCAGCTCGAACTCCAACCGGCTGGCGGCCTCCTTCATGGCCTTCTCCAGCTGGGCAATGTGAGCGGCACGCTCTTGTGCGGTGAGCTTGCCCTTCTTGCGGCTTTCTTCCACTGGCTTGCTCAGCTCCAGCAGATCTCGGATGTCCTTTTGGATGGTCTTGGGCACGATGCCGTGGGCCTTGTTGAAGGCGTCCTGCTTGGCACGCCGTTCCTCGGTGACCGTAATGGCTCGATCCATAGACGGCGTGATCTTGTCGGCGTACAGGATGACCATGCCGTCAGCGTTTCGAGCAGCACGGCCGATGGTCTGGATGAGGGCGGTCTCGCTGCGCAAAAAGCCTTCCTTGTCCGCGTCCAAAATGGCCACCAGAGACACTTCCGGCAAGTCCAGCCCCTCTCGGAGCAGGTTGATGCCCACCAGCACATCAAAGACGCCCAAACGCAGGTCCCGGATGATCTCCGTCCGCTCAATGGTCTTGATGGAGTGGTGCATATACTTGGCCTTCACGCCGGCCTTGATGAGGTACTCGGTCAAATCCTCCGCCATCTTGATGGTCAGCGTGGTCACCAAGACCCGTTCCTTCCGCGCGGAGCGGGCTTGAATCTCCGCCAACAGGTCATCGATCTGCCCTTGCACCGGGCGCACTTCAATGAGTGGATCCAGCAGGCCGGTGGGACGGATGATCTGCTCCACCAGCTGGCCGGAGCGTTCCCGCTCATAAGCGCCGGGGGTGGCGGAGACGTAGACCACCTGGTTCAGTCGCTGCTCAAACTCCTCGAATTTCAGCGGCCGGTTGTCATAGGCGCAGGGCAGCCGGAAGCCGTAGTCCACCAACGTGGTCTTTCTGGCTCGGTCACCGTTGTACATGGCCCGCACCTGAGGCAAGGTCACGTGGGACTCGTCGATGAACAGCAAAAAGTCGTCGGGGAAGTAATCCAGCAGCGTCATCGGCGGAGAACCGGCCGGCCGCTCCGCGATGACCCTGGAGTAGTTCTCAATGCCCTGGCAATACCCCAGCTCCCGTATCATCTCCATGTCGTACTGGGTGCGCTGGCGGATGCGCTGGGCCTCAATGGCCTTGCCCTGGCTCTGGAAGAACTCCACCTGCTTCCACATCTCGTCCTCAATCTCCGCCAATGCCCGTGCCAGTTTGTCCTTGGTGGTGACGTAGTGGCTGGCGGGGTAGATGGCCACGTGGTTCAGGATGCGCACCGGCGTACCAGTGACCACATTGATCTCGCTGATGCGATCTACCTCGTCCCCCCAGAACTCCACCCGGATGGCGTGCTCCTTGGCGTAGACCGGGTAGATCTCCACCGTGTCCCCCCGCACCCGGAACATATTCCGGTCGAAGGCGATGTCGTTGCGCTCGTAGCGGATTTCAATGAGCTTCTTCAGCAGCGCGTCTCGGTCGTACTCCATCCCGGTGCGCAGGCTGATGACCATGTTCTTGTAGTCGATGGGGTTGCCCAGACCGTAGATGCAGCTGACAGAGGAGACCACAATGACGTCCCGCCGCTCAAAGAGGGCGGAGGTGGCACTGTGGCGCAGCCGGTCGATTTCCTCGTTGATGCTGGCGTCCTTCTCAATGAAGGTGTCCGTGTGGGGGATGTACGCCTCCGGCTGATAGTAGTCGTAGTAGGAGACGAAATATTCGACGGCATTGTCCGGGAAAAACTCCTTGAACTCCGCGCAGAGCTGGGCGGCCAACGTCTTGTTGTGGGCCAGAACCAGCGTAGGACGCTGCACCCGCTCAATGACCTTGGCCATGGTGAAGGTCTTGCCGCTGCCGGTGACCCCCTGTAGGGTCTGCTCATCCAGCCCCAGCTCGATGCCGTTGGCGATGGCGTCGATGGCCTCCGGCTGATCGCCGGAAGGCTCGAATGGACTCACGACTTTAAATTCAGGCACGATAGAAACACCAGCCTTTCAAACTAGAGTAAATACGCACATCAGAACCGATGCAGCTCACCCGTCTGCGCAAAGGAAACATAGTCGCCATCGCAGAAGATCAGGTGATCCAGCAGAGTGATGTCCAGCCGATCCAACATCTTGCGGCAGGCCAGAGTGGCCTCGTGGTCTGCATAGGAGGGCTGGGGAGAGCCGACCACATGACAGTGGGCCAGCACCACCGCAGACGCCCGATAGCGCAGGGCGATAGATGTCACCTGCCGAGGGAGCAGGGCGCAGGAGGTCAAGTCCCCTTCGTCCAGCAGGTCACAGCCCAATATCTTCCCGTTGGCGTTCATGCACAGTAGATAAGCCATCTCGTTCCGCGCGCCGAAGAAGTAGGGGCGGAGCCAGTCGGCGTAATCCAAGGTGTCCCGCAGCACGTTGCCGGTGGAGGAGCGGTCGATGTGGTACCGGCGGGCGATCTGAGGCAGCATATGGATGAGCAGCGCCGTGTGTTCTCCCACGCCGGGGACTTGCATCAGGTCGGAGACCGAGGCGTCGAACACGCCGGACAGGGAGCCGAAGTGCTCCATCAAACGGTGTGCCAACGGGTTCATGTCCCCTTGCGGGATGGCGTAGAAAAGCAGAAGCTCCAACAGCTCGTGATCTTCAAATGCCGCCTCACCGTTGCGGAGGAATCGGTTCTTCAGCCGCTGCCGATGTCCCACATGACAGTTCTTCTTTTCGTTCAAGTCAGCTACTCCCTTTCTCTTTCTATAGACGGACCGTGGTTATTGCGTCGCGCCGTACTGCCGCAGATAGGCTTCCATCCGCTCCTTCATGGCCTGGTCGATGTAGACCTTGCCGTCGATGGGGCGTTCGTGGAGGAAGTCGATGATGTCCCGCACTGTGACGATGGGGTGGACGTCAATGCCGTACTCCTGCCGCAGCTCGTCCAAGGTAGAACAGCTGCCGCTGCCCCGTTCCATCCGGTCTACGGAGACGAACAGGCTGGAGATCTTCACCGGCGCTACCTTCTCAAACAGGGCGATGGATTCCCGTACTGCCGTGCCGGCTGTCACCACGTCCTCCACGATGGCGATCACGTCGCCGGCCTGAGGCTGGTAGCCTACCATGAAACCGCCCTCGCCGTGGTCCTTGACCTCTTTGCGGTTGAAGCAGTAGGGCAGGTCGCGGCCGTAGTTGCGATAGAGGGAGGCGGCGGCGGAGACGGCCAGAGGGATGCCCTTGTAGGCGGGGCCGAAGAGGGCGGTGGTGTCCGCAGGCAGATGCTCCTGGAGACAGGCGGCATAATAGTCGCCCAAACGGGCGGCCTGAGCACCGGTCTTATAGTTGCCGGTGTTGATAAAATAGGGGGTTTTCCGGCCGGATTTGGTGGTGAAATCCCCGAAGGTCAATACACCAGAGCGCACCATAAAGGTGATAAATTCCTCTTGATAAGTCATAAAAAATACCTCTTTTCCCGCTTGGAAGCAAAGGGGCAAACGGGTCTGTCCATGGGTGTGTCAAAGCCTATTATAGCATCATATTTTTTAAGAAACAAGGCGGAGTGCTAGAAAGTCCCTGCCAGAAAAGGGAAAACTCCCCTGCCGAAACAGGGGAGTTTGAATGCGATAAGTAGAGTCGGATTACTTATCGACCACGGGGATTTCAGTGGTATCCACTTCATGCAGATTAGCCAGATAATACTTGGTATCCTTTGCGATGGTGCCGGACAGAGCCAGGACAGCCACCAGGTTGGGGATTGCCATAAAGGCGTTGAGGATGTCAGCGATGTTCCAGACCAGATCCAGAGACAGGACGGGACCCACAACAACGACAGCAACGAAGAGAAGCTTGTAAGGAATCAGAGCCTTCTTACCCAGCAGGTATTCAGCGCAACGTTCGCCATAGTAGGACCAGCCCAGGATTGTGGAATAAGCGAAGCAGATGATGCCCACAATCAGGATAACGGGACCGAGCACGGGAATCTGATCGAATGCCATGCTGGTCAGCGCACCGCCGTCCATAGTCTTCGCGTCAAAGGTGATGCCGTTGTCAGCAATGAAGGTGGAGACCAGAACCAGACCGGTCATCAGACAGACAACGACGGTATCCCAGAAGGTGCCGGTTGCGGAGACCAGAGCCTGACGGACAGGGTTACGGGTCTGTGCAGCGGAAGCGACCAGGGGAGCGGAACCCAAACCGGATTCGTTGGAGAACAGGCCGCGGGCAATACCGTAACGAGCAGCCAGCATAATGCCCTGGCCTGCCAAGCCACCAAAGACAGCGGTGGGAGTGAAGGCGGCGGAGCAAATGAGCTTAATTGCGGGCAGGAGAGAAGCGTGGTTGATGCCCAGAATGATGATGCAGCCCAAGACATAGAAGACAGCCATGAAGGGAACCAGCTTTTCACAAACGACAGCGATGGACTTGATGCCGCCCAGGATAACGATGGCGGTGATGGTACCGAAGAAGATACCGATTGCCAGCGGAGGAATACTGATGGAGAAGTACTTGGGCAGGTTGGTGGTGATGATGTTAGAGATTGCATTGATCTGCGTACCGCAGCCGATGCCGAAGGAGGCCAGTGCTGCGAACAGGGCGAAGATGACGCCCAGCCACTTCATGTTCAGACCGCGTTCCAGAGCGTACATTGCGCCGCCCTGCATACGGCCGTCTGCGCTCTGCACACGATACTTAACAGCGATGAGGGATTCGGAATACTTGGTGGCGATGCCAAACACGCCGGTCAGCCAGCACCACAGGACAGCGCCAGGGCCGCCCAGTGCGATAGCAGTGCCGACACCGATGATGTTGCCGGTGCCGATGGTGGAGGCCAGTGCGGTGGTCAGAGCCTGGAACTGGCTCACATCACCGGGAGCATCAGGATCCTTGGTGAAGGAGAGCTTGATGGCGGTGCCGAGCTTTCTCTGAATGAAACCGGTTCGTGCTGTCAGGAACAGGTGAGTGCCGAACAGCAGGACGATCATGGGGATGCCCCATACCTGGCCGTCAAGCCAACTTATAAAGTCGCTAAAAGCTTTCATAGATTACATCCTTTCCTTACTTTGAAAAACTACTCTTTCTTTATGCTCTATCAATTAGACCGATTTCCCGCCGCCTCAGGACGTCCCGAGAGGGGAGCGGGGGAAGGGGGACTAACGAATAGCTTGGTTGGGTGCGCTGCGTTTGGATGAAGCGTAAAAGAAAAACGCGGCGCCGGCCTGAGGGAGCGAACGCTGCGTCGAAGGAAAAGGAAGCATGAAAAAATCCGTTGCCGTATCCATCCTGACAACAGAAAAGGGGGGTTCACGCTCTGTCCTTTTGCCTGAGAGTTTGACGCGATCTCGCCTTGCACCTTCGGCCTCCGCAAGGGGTCTTGCGGACTTCTCCAGAGAGTCATCTGTTTACAGTCCACCGGTTCTTCCTTGAACCGACCTGAGAGATTTTCTCCTTCGGTAGAACGGCGATATGAAATCGCGCTGTCATTCTCCTGCAAACATCAACTGACGTGTGAGTGCTTATAGTATAAACGATTGGTACGGAAAATGCAAGACGTTTTTCGATTTTTTTGCAGAACGCTAGAAAAAAGTAGGCGAATACCCGGGGGAAACTGGGGAAACGGCATGAAAATGACGGGGAAAATGAATCGCTTTTTCTGAATAAATGCAGAAAGGACATTTGTCCGCCCGGAAATTCGGCACTTTTTTTCCCACCTTCATCTTGCATAATCCGGCAAAATCCGCTATCATAGTTTCAAACATTAAAGTGAGCGGAAAGTGAGGAATTCACCCATGAAAACACCCTTTGTAACCAAGGACCAGCTGGAGGCGATCTGCCAGCAGTATCCCACGCCCTTCCATCTCTATGACGAAGCCGGCATCCGCCAGACCGCCCGGGAAGTGAACCAGGCCTTTGCCTGGAACCCTGGTTTCCGGGAATACTTTGCCGTCAAGGCCACCCCCACCCCCGGCATCCTCAAGGTGCTGAAGGAGGAGGGCTGCGGCGTGGACTGCTCCTCGCTGACCGAGCTGATCATGAGCGATAAGTGCGGCTTCACCGGCCACGAGATCATGTTCTCTTCTAATGAAACCCCGGCGGAAGAGTACGTTCAGGCGGACAAGCAGAACGCCATCATCAACCTGGATGACTTCACCCACATCGACTTCCTGAAGGAGACCATCGGCTACATCCCCGAGACCATCTCCTGCCGCTACAATCCCGGCGGCGTCTTTACCCTGGGTGAGAGCGAAGAGGGCTTCCAGGTCATGGACAACCCCGGCGAGGCCAAGTACGGCTTCACCAAGGAACAGATCATCGAGGGCTATAAGAAGCTCAAGTCCATGGGTGCGAAATACTTCGGCATCCACGCCTTCCTGGCCTCCAACACCATTTCCGATGACTACTATCCCGCTCTGGCAGGTGAGCTGTTCCAGCTGGCAGTAGAGCTGAAGGAAAAGACCGGCTGCCACATCAAGTTCATCAACCTGTCCGGCGGCGTGGGTGTCCCCTACCGTCCCGAGCAGCGGAAGAACGACATCGCTGCCATCGGCGCTGGCGTCAAGGAGCAGTATGAGAAGATTTTGGTTCCCGCTGGCATGGACGATGTGAGCATCTACACCGAAATGGGCCGCTTCATGCTGGCACCTCACGGCCTGCTGGTCACCCGTGCCATTCATGAAAAGCACATTTATAAGGAATACATCGGCGTAGACGCCTGTGCCGCCAACCTGATGCGTCCGGCGATCTATGGCGCATACCACCATATTACGGTCATGGGTAAGGAAACAGAACCCTGTGACCACAAGTACGATGTGGTCGGCTCCCTGTGCGAGAACAGTGACAAGTTCGCCATCGACCGGATGCTGCCCAAGATCGACAGGGGCGACCTGCTGGTCATCCACGACACCGGCGCACACGGCTTTGCCATGGGCTATAACTACAACGGCCGCCTGCGCAGTGCAGAGATCCTGCTGAAGGAGGACGGCTCCACCGAGATGATCCGCCGTGCGGAGACCATCGACGATTATTTCGCCACTCTGATTTGGGACTGAGCGAAAACACAGAACCATAAAAAGCGTGTATCCCATCTCTGGGATGCACGCTTCTTTTTCGCCCATCTTTCTCCACAAAAGAACCTGGTCTATTCCGATGGAAAATGAGTGAGAACGCCCACAGACAAGGGGAGAGAACGGGGGTATAATGACCCTATCATCCTGAAGAGAAAGAGAAGAACGACCATGAAACAACATCATCGCATGGCCTTGGGCTACTGCATCACCATCCTAGGCGGTGTCTGCTGGGCCATCGGCGGCGCTTGCGGCCAGACCTTGTTTGAACAAAACAGCATCACCTCCGATTGGGTCGTCCCCATCCGCCTGCTGCTGGCGGGGACACTGTTAGTGGTGTTTTCCGCTCTGTCCGGAAAACACCCCATGGCGGTGTGGCAGGACAAAAAGAACTACCCGCCTCTCATCGCCTTCGGCCTCATCGGCTCCGCCCTCTGCCAGTACGGCTACTACACTTCCATCCAGTACTCCAACGCCGCCTTCGCCACGGTGCTCTCCTATACTGCACCGGTGATGATCCTGGTCTACACCGTCGTGAAGGAGCATCGGGCACCCCGGCTGTACGAGCTGGCGGCGGTGCTGCTGGTGGCCTTGGGCGCGTTCAGCTGCGCCACTCAGTTCAAATTGGGCGCCCTGCACATTGCCCCTCCGGCACTCATCTGGGGACTGCTCTCTGCCGTAGCCTTCGCCTTTTACACCATCACGCCGCAAAAGCTCATTCGGGAGTATTCCCTCCTGCCCATCGTGGGCTGGGGCATGATCCTAGGCGGCATCGTCCTGGCGTTCCTCTGCCGACCGTGGACGGTTGCCGTCACTGTCAACGCACACCTCTTTATCATGCTGGCTGGCGTCATCTTCCTGGGCACCATCTGTTCCTTCTGCTTCTACCAGGCCGGCGTCAGCATTGTCGGCGGTCTGGCCGGCAGCATCCTGTCCGCAGCGGAGCCGGTGACCTCGGTCATCATCTCCACCCTGCTCCTCCACATCCTGTTCACCCCCTTCGACCTGGCAGGCTTCGTCATGATCTTGACCGCCATCCCCTTAATCGCCGTTGGGGAGCATTGGAGCGAAAAACACGCGGCGTCCCTGAGCATATAAGCAAAAAACATCCGAATTGGTTCAACCCAATCCGGATGTTTTCTTTTAGAAGCGCTGTATAACCATGCAGCACTTGTAGGTATTCCTGTATCTTCTTACAACAGCTCTGCCTGTACCAAATCCGTCCAATCGGTGGCCTGCTTGCCGTCACAGAACGCTGCGCAGGTCATCAGGGTCGCGCCGATGTTGGCCATGTCCACCATGTTGGCCTGCTGGATCTCTTCGCTGTTGGAAGAACAGCAGTCGGTGAGGATGCCCACATTATAATCCAGGGACAGCCCGTCATAACAGGTGGTGCGGATGCAGTTGGGGGTGGTGGTGCCGGTGAGGTAGAGGGTGCGCACCCCCAGGCGGCGGAGGATCAGGTCCAGCTCCGTGTGGAAGAAGGCGGAGAACCGGGGCTTCAGCACCACGTAATCCCCTTCCTGCGGTGTGACCTCCGGCGGCGTCTCCACCGAACCGGGGCCGGTGCTGCCAGGCGCCAGGGGCTTCCCACCGGCCTGCCAGCCAGGATAGCGGCAGGCTTCCACGTCGCTGCCGTTGGCACGATAGGCCCGGTGGATGAAAAACACCGGCACGCCCGCCTCCCGTGCATAGGCGATTGCCTGCCCGCAGGCGGGCAGGGTGGCCGCGGCACCACGGATGCACAGGGGGGAGCTTTCATCAATAAAGCCACGCTCTAGGTCGATGACCAGCAGAGCGGCACGTTCTTCTTGTCGATTCATCGCTGATATTCAAACTCCAAGTCATACATGATAACGGTGTCGCCATCCTGAACGCCCATGGCCTCCATCTTGTCAAAGAGACCGGACTCCCGCAGCTGCTTATCCAGCCAGTTCCGGGACTCGAAATCGTTCAGGTTGGTGCAGGCCAGCAGATGCTCCAGCCAGGGGGCTTCCACGAACCAGTAGTGGTCCTCCACCTCGATGGAGACCTCGGCGGAGGTATCCACTGTGGGCAAGGGCGGCACGTAGTCTGCCTCGTACACCTTCACCGGCGGCAACTCCGCCAGCTTGGCGGCGATGGCCTGGATGAGGGGCTTCACCCCCTGATGGGTGGCGGCGGACAGGGAGAAGTAGGGGAGACCCAACCCCTCCACGTGCTCCTTCAGGGCGTCTGCGCCCTCCTGGTCAAAGAGCAGGTCGGTCTTGTTGCCGCAGACGATCATAGGACGGGAGGCCAGCTCGGGAGAATACTCCTTCAGCTCGGCGCAGATGGCTTCAAAATCCTCCACCGGGTCCCGCCCCTCGCTGCCAGAGGCGTCCACCAGGTGCACCAGCAGACGGCACCGGTCGATATGCCGCAAAAAGTCGTGACCCAGGCCAGCCCCTTCGCTGGCGCCCTCGATGATGCCGGGGATGTCTGCCATGACGAAGCTCACCCCTTCGTCCACGTAGACCACGCCCAGGTTGGGCATGAGGGTGGTGAAGTGGTAGTTGGCGATCTTGGGATGAGCCTTGCTGACCACGCTCAGCAGGGTACTCTTACCCACGTTGGGGAAGCCCACCAGACCCACGTCCGCCAGCAGCTTCAGCTCCAGCACCACGTCCCGGCTCTGACCAGGCAGGCCAGCCTTGGCGAAGCGGGGCGCCTGACGGGTGGGGGTGGCGAAATGCTGGTTGCCCCA
>JABLTO010182168.1_pt1 | contig 20756 bp, 14 predicted proteins | sample 7160091 | NCBI WGS metagenome assembly JABLTO01 (sample SAMN14651225, study PRJNA627086) | human gut metagenome | isolation source: feces | host: Homo sapiens
GAAACAGAAAACTTAAGTGGAACAACAGGAGAAAGTGTAAACGCCACAGCAAAAGAATATGTAGGATACACAGAAGATACAGAAAACAGCAATAGAGTAGAAAGTGGAACAATAGCCGGAGACGGAAGCTTAGTATTGAAACTTTATTATAAATTAGAACAAAAAGAAGTAAAAAAAGCAAACATAACAATAAAAAATATAGATAAACAAAGCAAAAAGGCAATAAAAAATTCAAGAATTGAAGTTTATAAAGGACAGGAATTATATGGTAGTGCAGTAACAGACGAAAATGGAGCAGTAGAATTTAAAAATCTAGAACCAGGAGAATATACATATAAACAAATAAATGTTGAAGAAGAATATATTTTAAATACAGAAGAAAGTAAATTTATAGTAAATGAAGATGGAACAGTAGAATTTCTTGTAGGAAGCAATATAATTGAAAACGATAAAAATAAAAAAGAAGATAATAAAGATAATAATACTAATGAAAATACAAACAGCAATAGTTCAAGTAATACCAATAAGGTAACCAACAATACTACGGTAAACAATAATAAAAATACAGTAGCAAAAAATGGAGATACAACAACAGCCAAAAGTGCATTATTATATGCAGGTGAAAAATATGGAAAATATATTTTAGTTGTTATATTTGGAATTATATGCTATATAATAAATAAAAGAAAAAATAAAAACTAGCTACGAATGTAGTTAGTTTTTATTTTTGATAGAGTATATGGAATATATAGAAAAAATTTTTTCTATACTCTCATACTTTTAATTTTTTGATTATTTTTATTTCATTATATAAATCCTCTATTATTTTGTTTCTATTTTTTAGTGCATCTTGATATTCACATAATACATTATAATAATTATCAAAATTTTCTCCTTCACTAAATAATTGTTTCATTCCTTCTTTATAATAATTTATTCTTTTTTCGCTTTTGGATGAATTCATTTTAGTTTCATAATCTTTAATAGTTTCTAGTCTTTTTATTTCATCTTTTAAAAAATCAATATACCCCATTAAACAACTAATTTCATATTCTGTATCTTCTATTACAACTTTAAAAAGTGTTTTTACCACTTTTTTATTTAATCGACCAACTTTTACGCCATTTGCAGCATTATCTAAAGCAATTTCTTTTGAAGATGGTTGAGTTTCTTTTATGAGAATTTTTAAAGTTTCAGAAATATTAACATGAGTTTTATATTGCCTTTTACTAACAATTGCATCAAATTCATCAGCTACTTTTATTATTTGATCTTCTAAAGGAATTTCTCTGCCCTTTAACCCTTCTGGGTAGCCTGTTCCATCTAAGCATTCATGATGATATTTTGGACCAAGAGCATAAGGTCTAAGTTCTAAGTCGTCCATACACATTTTATATCCAAGTATTGTATGGGTTTTCATAACCTCATATTCTTCATCTGTTAATCTGGAAGGCTTTTGTAAAATCTTGGGCGGAATAAAAATTTTTCCAATGTCATGTAAATATGCGCATATAGTACAATAAGATGTAAAATTTTTATTTAAATGTAAATATTCGCAAAGTCGGCAAACAATGCTTGCGACATTTTCTGAATGTTTTCTAGTAAAAACATCTAGTTTATCTAACATAGAAAGCTGATATCTCATACTACCAGTTAAGTTATAAGATTTTAAAGTTGATTTATCATAAAAATCAAATGTTTCATTTGACATATTTAATACCTCCAAAAAAACTAAGAGAATTATATATTTAAAAAAAATACTTGTCAATAAAATTATTTATTATAAATAGAATAATGAATCTAATATTAAAATGTAGAGATTTTTTAAAACGTAAAATCATTGACAAATATAAAATTGGACTTTATTATATAAAAAAAGGAGATGAGCGGGTTTGTATAATAAGATTTCGATTGTTGGTGGTTCTGGAAGTGGAAAAAGCACATTGTGTGAAATTTTATCAAAAGAATTAAATCTTCCTGCCATTCATTTAGATGCAATTAATTTTAAAGAAAATTGGGAAGAAATTGATAAACGGTGAAAGGGACAATATAATAAAGAATAAAGCAAATGGAGATAAGTGGATTATTGATGGAAACTATAATAATACAATAAAAGAACGATTCAATAAGGCAGATTTAATAATATGGTTGGATTATTCAACCTATATGCAATTAAAAGGAATTTTCAAAAGATTTTTTAAAGAACATAATAAGGAACGAAAAGAAATTCCTGGTTGCAAAGAACGTTTAAAATTAAATTTCGTAAAATATGTTGCAACATACAATAAAAAGAAAAGACATATAATTGAAGAGAATTTAAAGGAAATACCAAAAGAGAAAGTACTAATATTTAAAAAGCAAAAAGATTTAAATAATTGGCTTAAAGAATTTACTAAAAATGAAAAGGTGTTAAATGAAATTTAGATTTTTTATTGTTTGTTAAACGTTGTAGGGGCGGACGCCTCTGTCCGCCCGCAAAAAAGATTTATAATGTAATTATATTTTATACAAATATTAACGTCAAATGTTGTAGGGGGCGGCGTACCTAAAGGTATAACGGATTTGTAATCTCACATACGTTCGAACAACTCCGAAATGTTCGGCGACCCGAAATATTTTAATTATCAAATGACAAATAAATTGTTTTTTAATCAACAAATTTATTTGTCATTTGATTATATTATAAAATCTAATTTCAAACGTTGTAGGGGCGGACGCCTTAAGTCCACCTGTTTGTTTTTTTATCTATTTGTTATTTCTTCTAATTTTAAAAGTTCTTCCCATCTTGCATCAACTTCTTTTTGAAATTCTTCTATCATCCATTCGTTTCCAGGTTTAAACATATGTTTAAATCTTTTTTGTGGTCTTAAAAATTCTTCAATTGGAAGTTTTTTTGCTGGTTTATAAGTTATTTTATATACACCATTTACAACTTCATATAATGGCCAGTAGCAAGTATCTGCAGCTAACTTGTTGATAGTCATTAATTCATCTGTAGGATATCCCCAACCACGAGGGCAAGGACTTAAAACATTTAAAAATGTAGGTCCATCTGTATAAATTGCCTTTTCAGATTTTTCATACAAATCTTTAAAATTTGTCATAGCTAATGTTTGAGCAACATAAGGTATATGATGACCAACCATAATTTTAGTTAAATCTTTTCTAACTTGCATTTTACCAGGTATAACTTTTCCAGCAGGAGATGTTGTAGTATCTGCAAATTTTGGAGTTGCAGAAGAACGTTGAATACCTGTATTCATATATGCGCCATTATCATAGCAAACATAAGTTAAATTATGACCTCTTTCCATTGCACCAGATAAACTTTGAAGACCTATATCGTAAGTACCACCATCTCCACCAAAAGCAATAAATTTTGTATCTTTATCTTGAGGTAATTTACCTTGTTTTTTCATAGATTTATAAGCCGCCTCTGCACCTGAAAGTGTAGCAGAAGTACATTCAAAAGCAGTATGTATAAAAGAGTCTGTCCATGCAGAGTATGGATAGATAAAAGTAGAAACTTCCATACAACCAGTTGCACAAGAGATAACTGCATGATCATCTTCTTTTAAAGCTCTAAGAACCATTCTAGCAACAGGAGGAGCACCACAACCAGCACACATTCTATGACCTTCTGTAAATCTAGAAGGTTTATTACCAACAATTTGTTTAACATTATAAGACATTAAAAATCAATCCTTTCTAAAATATTTTAATTTCTTTATGGCGACCATTGGTCACCTTTTATATTATTATAGAAAATTTCTATTTTGCATGTAGGGGCGGACGCCTCTGTCCGTCCGAAAATAAATATTAGGTAATAAATGCCAAATAAATTGTTTTTTATACCTTGGTGTCGCAATCTTCGGAATTTAAAATGGTCTTATGACCATTTAGCAAATAAGTACTTTTCTATAAAATTAATTTATATATTTACAATAATAAGATATAAATTAAAAAAAGGAAGATTGCTCCAAATCGCACTCGCAGGTGCAACTGCTCGTTTGATCGCTTACGCGGTATTTCAAAACAAATATATTTGTCATTTTATCATATTACTAATGTAAAATGATGTTGTAGGGGTCGGCGTCCTTAGGGCGACCCGCATGGCGAAGCCGAAAAAGAAATATTATTACGTAAAAATTATTTTCTCAATCCCAAATATCTGTAAGGAGTAACAATTTGTTCACCATTACAAATATCAATTAAATCATCAAAAACACTTTCAATATCTGTAGAAGTAGTATCTCTACCACCAATTCCATAAATATAATTAACCATAGGAACTTTTTTATTATTAACATACATAGCAGAAGTTACATCTTCAAATAAAGCACCACCAGCAGCATTTAAAGAATCTGCTTTATCAAGAATAGCTACAGCTTTTTGATTTTCTAAAGCTTTGGCAATTTCTTCAGCAGGGAAAGGTCTAAATACTCTTAATTTTAACATACCTGCTTTAATTCCTTTATTTCTTAAAGAATCTACAACAAATTTTGTAGTTCCAGCAGTAGAGTTCATACAAACAATAGCAATTTCGCTATCTTCCATTCTATATTCTTCAAAGAAAGAATATTTTCTACCAGTTATTTTTTCAAAATCTTTAGCTACGTCTAAAATAACTTTTTTCGCGTTTTTCATAGCCTCAGCTTGTTGAGCTTTATGTTCAAAAAGAAAAGCTTGTAAGTCTAAAGGCCCCATAGCAATAGGTTCATTGCTATTTAATAAATAATGTTCTGGTTTATAAGTTCCTACAAAATCTTTAACAGTATCATCATCTAAAAGTTCAATATTTTCTATGGAATGAGATGTAATAAAACCATCTTGGCAAACCATTAAAGGTAATTGAACATCTTTATGTTCTGCAATTCTATGAGCCATTAAAGTATTATCATAAGCTTCTTGATTATTTTCAGAGAAAAGCATAATCCAACCACTATCACGAACACCCATTGCATCTGAATGGTCATTGTGAATATTTAAAGGTCCTGAAACAGCTCTATTTACTAAGTTCATAACAATAGGCAATCTCATAGAAGAAGCAATATAAATCATTTCCCACATAAAAGATAATCCATTTGCAGAAGTAGCAGTCATAGCTCTTGCACCTGCAGCCTCGGCACCAATACAAGCACTCATAGCACTATGTTCACTCTCAACAGCAACAAATTCAGTATCAACTGTGCCATTAGCAACAAAAGTAGAAAAATACTGAGGAATTTCTGTTGAAGGAGTAATAGGAAAAGCAGCCACAACATCAGGATTAATTTGTTTCATAGCTGTAGAAACAGCTTCATTTCCGCTTAAACGTTCTCTAATTTTCATATTTCTAAAATCCTTTCTTTAATTTTATATAATATTTTATTCCATTGTGATGGCATTAAACGGACAAACCTTTGCACATACACCGCAGCCCTTGCAAAAATCATAATCAAAATCTGAACGTAAACCATCTTTATTTACTGGAATGGAATTTTCTGGACAAACAGGAAAGCACAATCCACATTGTTTGCACTTCTCAGAATGAAATATAGGAGTAATACTTCTCCAATCACCAGTTTTAAAATCCTTAGCATTACCAGCATTATATATATTTCCTCCAATTGTAAGGTCGCACATTGGAGTATTTTTATTAATATTAGTCATTTCAACACTTCCTTTAAAGTAATTTTAAATTTTATTTACTTCTTTTAAAGCCATTTCAATAGCTTTCATATTACCTTCGATAACTTCAGGCTTTTTAGCAAATTTATGTTTAAAAGAACCTTTCATATCGTTTAAAAACTCTTCATCATTCATAATAGCACTAACCTTAACAATAGCTGCAAGCATAGGAGTATTTGGAAAATATTTTCCAAGAGTTTCTAATGAAATTTTTCTTGCATCAATTGTATAAATACTACCAGAATAATTACTTAATAATTGTTTTAGTTCATCAGCAGATTTCGTAGTATTAATAATAATTGCACCATCTGGTTTTAAACCAGCAGTAACATCAACACTTTCAAGCAAAGTATCATCTACAACTACAACATAATCTGGCTCATAAATATTGCTATGAACAGTAATAGGTTTATTACTAATTCTATTATAAGCAGTAATAGGAGCACCCATTCTTTCAGGCCCATATTCTGGGAAACCTTGAATAAATTTACCAGTGTTAAAAGCAGCATCAGCTAAAAGCAAAGAAGCAGTTTTAGCACCTTGACCACCTCTACCGTGCCATCTTATTTCAATTAAATCTTTCATAAAGTAAGACCTCCTTAAAAACTCATTTAAGTATATGCCCAAAATAGTGCAAAGTCAAGAAATATTTTAGTTATATAAATACAAAATTAAACATAATTTGCAATATAAAGAAGATAATTTATTTGTTTAAAATTATTATTAATTTATTTTCCTTGTAAAATTTATTTGTATAGTGTAAAATAAAAATGAAAAAAATCAATGTCAAACATGGAGGAAATATGGAAAAATTCAAGAGTGAAAGAGGTTCTGCAACTGTTGTTACTCTTACGGTTGTGCTGTTTTTTACTATAATTTTAATGGGTGTTTATGTTTCTGCCAATAATGCAAATAGAGCACAAAAAAATGCAGACACAACAATTATAGATAAATATGGTGAAGATGTTAATTTTATAAATGAAATTTATAATGAGAAAAAATTAAATAATGTAAATTTAAATAGCAATTCTGCTAAAATAAAGTGGAATGGAGAAAATATTGAATATACAAGTGTTTCAGAGGCAAAAGCAACTGCTCAAATAGATATTTTGGATGAAAATGTAGACTTACAAAATTGTGAATTTGTAGTTAATAATAACAAAAACTATATGGGTGTTGATGATAATATTTGGCTAACTTCGGATGCTATAGCAGTTACAGAAAAATCTGGAACAGTTCAAACAACAATTAAAGCAGAAAAAACATACTATATTCATTTGTTACTTACCAAAAAAGACAATACAAAAGAAGAAATAATATCAGATGCAATAAAAATAAATAATAATGAAGAATTATTGTCAACATATAAATATGAAGCAATACAAACACTTAGTAATAATGAAACATCTTATAATGTAACAATTACAATAAATAACAAAAATAGCAATTATGATAACTGGAAAATTAGTTTTGAAGTTCCAGAAGGATTTGATTCAGATAATCTTACATGTAGTGGAACTTCTAAAATAGAATTTAACAATAATAGCATAATATTATATTCTTCAGAGGAAAATGGAAAAATAAATAAAGGAGATACAATACAAATTCAATGTACATTAAATTATAATTCAAATGTTGAATTTTGGGTAAAAAATGCCAAATTAAATGATGAACAACTTAAGATAATATAAATAGCGAATAAAAAATACCAAACATGGAAAAACTAACCTAAAATACATAAATTTTAGGGAGTGAAAGTTTTTAAATGTTTGGTATTTTAAATATTAATGGAATTGCTCTTGATAAACAAAAATTAGAAGAATACATTGAAAAGTTTGCATCTGATAATTCTGTTACAAAAAATTCAGATATACAAACATATCCAATTAACGATATGCTTAAAAATTTTGAATTTATTACAAGAGTATATAATTTGCTAAATGAACATGTTAAGTTGAAAATAAACATACATCCTGCTGGAGAATGGCTTTTAGATAATTACTATATTATAGAAGAAAATGTAAAAAGTGTTCAAAAAGAGCTTAGTTTAAATAAATATAAAAATTTAGTTGGAATTTCAAATGGAATTTACAATGGTTATGCACGTATATATGTGTTGGCTTACGAAATTTTAGCTTTTACAGAAAACAATGTTGATAATTATAATTTGAATTATATATTACAAGCTTATCAAAAAAAGAAAAGTTTAAGTATGGAAGAAATATGGAATATAAACATATTTCTTAAAATTGGCTTAATAGAAAATATTGCACGAGTATGTGAAAAAATATATTCAAGTCAAATTCAAAAATATAGAGCAGAAAATATATATGAAAGACTAGTAGAAAATAAAAACAAAAACGAGCTAATATGTAGCCAAAACAATAAAATACAAACGGCAAAAATAGGGTATGGAGAGTTAAAATACCCTTTTATAGAATATTTATCTTACAAGTTAAAAAAAGCAGGAAGAAAGGCTAGAAACTTTTTTGATGTTTTAGAAGAACAAGTAAATAGAAGCGGAACAACAATATCAGAAGTAATAAAGAAAGAACATTATGATATTGCACTAAAAAAACTCTCAATGGCAAATAGTATAACAACCCTGAAAAGACTTGCACGAATGAATTTCTTGGAAATTTTTGAAGATGTAAATGGAGTAGAAGAAATATTAAAAAAAGACCCTGCTGGTATATACGAAAAAATGGATTTTGAAACAAAAGAAAATTATAGAAATGTAATTTCAGAAATTTCTAAAAAAACAAAAATTTCGGAGTTATATATTGCTCAAAAGGCTTTAGAATTATCGCAAAAAGGAAATAATCCCAAAACTTCACATATAGGATATTATCTAATTTCAGAAGGAAAAAATAATTTATATAAAATAATAGGATATAAAAACAATGAAGTTAGTAAAAGCTTAAAAGCTAAAATATATGTATATGGAATAAGTGCTGTAAGCCTTATTATAACACTAGCACTAATGAAAAATTACTATAAAATGCATTTATTTATATCAATAATACTATCAATATTTTTATTTATACCTGTATCAGAAATTGTTGTGCAATGCACACAATATATACTTGGTAAAATTGTAAAACCAAAAATATTGCCAAAAATGGATTATAGTGAAGGAATACCAGAAGAAGAGTCAACCTTTGTTGTAGTACCAACAATAATAGATAGTGAAAAAAAGGTAGAAGAAATAATTCATAAATTAGAAGTATATTACTTAGCAAATAGGAGTGACAATTTATATTTTGCTCTTTTAGGAGATTGCGCAACAACTAAAAACGAAGTAGAAGAAATAGATGCAAAGCTCATAGAAAAAGGAAAAGAATTAGTAGATAAATTAAATGAAAAATATAATAAAAAAATATTTTATTTTTTATATAGAAAAAGAAGATGGAATGAAAAGGAAAATGCATATTTAGGGTGGGAACGTAAAAGAGGTTTATTAACACAATTTAATGAATATTTATTAAAAAATAAAAAAGCAGATTTTATAATAAATACTATTGAAGAAGAAAAGATACCAGAAATAAAAAATATAATAACTTTAGATGCAGATACAGATTTAAGCTTAGAAACTGCACAAAAACTAATAGGAACGATGGGACATATACTAAATAAGCCAGAAGTAAAAAACGGAGCAGTAGTAAAAGGTCATGCACTTATTCAGCCAAAAGTAGGAATAAATATAGAAGCAAGTAGAAAATCTTTATTTACACAAATATTTGCAGGAAGCGGAGGAACAGATTTATATACAAATGCAATTTCAGATGTATACCAAGATAATTTTGATGAAGGAATTTTTACAGGAAAAGGGATTTATAATTTAAAGGTATTTTCAGAAGTATTAGAAAATCAAATTCCAGAAAACACAGTGTTAAGCCACGATTTGCTAGAAGGAAGTTATTTAAGATGTGGACTTGCAACAGACATAATGCTTATGGATGGCTACCCATATAAATATAACAGTTTTATAAGTAGACTACACAGGTGGATTAGAGGAGACTGGCAAATAACAGGTTGGTTATTAAATAACATAAAAGACAAAAACGGAAAATTGCACAAAAATCCATTAAACTTTTTGTCGAAATTTAAGATATTAGATAACCTAAGAAGAAGCTTATTAGAAATTTTTTGTGTAATATCATTATTATTGGCAATAGTTATAAAATTAAAATTCAATGTAAGAATATGTACACCTGTAATGGCGGTTCTTATAGCAATTTTGGCACCAATGATTTTAGAATTAGTAAACAAAATAGTATTTAAAAAAGATGGTCAAGAAACAAGCAAAAGTTTTACACCCAAAATTTCTGGAATAAAAGGAATAATAACAAGAGCATATTTAACATTTTCTTTCTTTCCAAACAAAGCATATATTTCTTTAAATGCAATAATAAAAACAATATATAGAAAGCATTTTTCAAAAATGCATATGCTAGAGTGGACTACATCTGAGGAAGCAGAAAGATTTTCAAAAGTAAGTTTAGGTTCATATTATACTAATATGTGGGTGAATATTTTATTTGCAGTTATTGGTTTCATATTAGCATATACAAGCAAAACAACACTTGAATTATGGAGCTTTTATTCAGTAGGAATTATATGGACAATATCTCCATGGTTTGCATATGAAGTAAGTAAAGAAATAAAAAACAATGCACAAATAGAAAAGTTAAATAAAGAGGAAAAAGAATATATACAAAATATAGCAAGAGAAACTTGGCAATATTTTAAAGATTCATTAACAGAGGAAAATAACTATTTACCACCAGATAATTATCAAATTGGAAGAAAAGAAAAATTTGTAAATAGAACATCATCAACAAATATTGGACTTGCAATGCTTGCAGTAATTTCTAGTTATGACCTAAAATATGAAACAAAAGAATATACAATTAATTTATTAGAAAAAATGCTCAACACAATAAATTCTTTGCAAAAATGGAATGGACATTTATATAACTGGTATAACATACAAACCTTGCAACCACTGATACCAAGATATGTTTCAACCGTAGACAGTGGAAATTTTGTTGGTTATTTATATGTAGTAAAGCAATTTTTAATTAATTTAGAAGCAAAAGAAAAATATAAAAACAAAATAAATATAATGATAAATATAATAGATGAAACAATAGAAAGAACAAACTTTGCAGTGCTTTATGACTATAAAGTTGGACTATTTTCAATTGGGTTTAATATTGAAGAAAATAAATTAACAAATTCGTATTACGATTTGTTAGCTTCAGAAGCAAGACAAGCAAGTTTAGTAGCAATAAGTAAAGGAGATGTGCCAGTAAAACATTGGAGAAATTTAAGCAGAACACTTACAAATTTAAATAAACACAAAGGTCTTATTTCGTGGTCTGGAACGGCTTTTGAATATTTAATGCCAACAATAAATATTCATCAATATGAAGGAAGTTTGTTAGATGAATCTTGCAAGTTTATGATTATGTGTCAAATGATATATAGCAAAAATGTAGGAATACCATGGGGAATTTCGGAATCTGCCTTCAATGTAAAAGACTTGCATGCAAACTACCAATATAAAGCCTTTGGAATACCATGGCTAGGGTTAAAAAGAGGTTTAGAAGATGAAGCAGTAGTAGCAAGCTATGGAAGTGTTTTAGCTATAAATTACAAACCAAAAGAAACCATTAAAAATTTAAAATTAATGGAAGAATATGGAGCAAGAGGAAAATATGGACTATATGAAGCGGTAGATTTTACAAGAAATAGAATGCAAAAAGGAAAAATAAGTGAACCAGTAAAAACATTTATGGCACATCATCAAAGTTTAATATTGCTTTCAATAAATAATTTAATAAATAACAATATTTTTCAGCAAAGATTTTACGATAATTCAGAAATAGAAGCAATAGATATTTTACTACAAGAAAGAATGCCAGAAGATATGATTATTACAAAAGAGAAAAAAGTAAAACCTGTAAAAGTAAAATATAAAGATTACGAAAGTTATAATGAAGAGATAATTACTAATATAGAAACCATAGATGAATATAATGTTATTTCAAATGAAAATTATTCTATTATTACAAACCAAAAGGGTGAGGGATATAGTAAATACAAAAATATTATAATAAATAGATACAAACAAACTGCAGATGAAGCTCAAGGTATGTTTTTTTACTTAAAAAATATATCTGATAATAGAATATGGATGGCAAATTATGCAAGTTTTTTAGATAAACCAGATAAATATAATACAGTATTTTCACCAGATAGCACAAAAATAGTAAGACAAGATGGAGACATAGAAATAACAGCAAATACTACAGTAGATGTAGAAGAACCAATAGAAATACGAAATTTAAAAATTAAAAATATAGGAAACAGAGAACAAATTTTAGAAGTTACAGGAAGCTTTGAACCGGTTATATCTACACAAATACAAGATATTTCACACTCAGTATTTAATGATTTATTTTTAAGAAATGAATTTGAAAATGAAAATATAATAATAGAAAGAAGACAAAGAGATAAAAATGCTGAAAAAATATTTTTAGCAACAACATTATTTACTGAAAATGAAACAATAGGAGACATAGAATATGAATTAGATAAGGAAAAGTTCTTTGGTAGAGGAAATATTCAACTTCCAGAAATGATAAAAAATTCAAAGCCATTTAGTAAAATAGTGGGACTAATTACAGAACCAATTATTGCATTAAAAAGAACATTAAAAGTAATGCCAGGAGAAGAAGTAGACTTAAATTTAATTATCGCAGTTTCAGATACAAAGGAAAAGGCTCAAAAGTATGTTAACGAATATAAAAATCAAGCTAAAATAAAGAAAAACTTCCAATTAGAAAAATTAAAGTCTATGGAAGAAATACGATATTTAGGAATAAAGGGAACAGACACAAGAGATTATAAAAAATTAATGTCACTTTTAATTGTACAAAATGAATTAAAGAAAAACTATATAAAAAATAATAATACGTATTCTCAAAGTGATTTATGGAAGTTTGGTATTTCTGGCGATTTGCCAATTGTTTTAGTGAAAATTAAAGACTTAAATGATAGCTTTGTACTAGAAGAAGTTTTAAAGGCATATGAGTATTTAAGAATAAAAAATATAGAATTTGAGTTAGTAATATTAAATAATGAAGAGTACAGTTATAATTCAGAAGTTCAAGATGAAATAGAAAACATAATATTAAGTAGCCCTTATGGATATATGAAAAATCAAAAAGCAGGAATATTTAGAATTAATTCAAATGAAATATCAGAAGAAGATTTACATTTATTAGAATTTAGAGCAAATGTCGTATTAGATAGCCATTTGGGAAGTTTAGAAAATCAACTAAAAGATTTAGAAGACGAATATAAAAAATTATTAAAAAATATTCCAGAGGAAAAACCAGAAAAAATTGTATTAGAAAATGAAACTATAAGAGAAAATAAACTAGAACAAATAGATAATTTAGAAAATTTAAAATACTATAATGAATATGGCGCATTTACTAAAGATGGCAAAGAGTATGTATTGAAAGTAAATAAAGAAAACAATTTGCCAACAACTTGGAGCCATATAATTGCAAACGAAAAATTTGGAACAGTTGTAACAGAAGGTTTAGGAGGTTATACTTGGAATAAAAATTCAAGATTGAATAGAATAACAGCATGGAATAATAATCCTTCACAAGATATTCCTTCAGAAATAATTTATTTAAAAGACACACAAACAGGAAAATATTGGTCATTAGGAGCAAGACCATGTCCAGATAATAACGAATATTATATTAAATATGGATTTGGTTATGCTGAATATGAACATTTTAGTTTAGGAATAGAACAAAAATTAACTGTTTTTGTTCCAAATAAAGAAAGTGTAAAAATTAATGTGCTAAATATAAAAAATACTTTGCCAGAAACTAAAAAACTAAAATTAATTTATTATATTAAACCTGTTCTAGGGGAAGATGAACTTAAATCTAATGGTTATATTAATGTAGAAAAAGATGGTAATATTATATTCTTAAAGAATTTATATGCAGAAGAATTTAAAAATGAAATAGCTTTTATTGGAGTTAGTGAAAAAATTAAATCGTTTACAGGAAATAAGAAAAGCTTTATTGGAAGCGGGAATATTGCAAATCCAGAGGCAATAAATAAAATAGAATTAGACAAAGAAAGTGGACTAGGAAGTAATTCGTGTGCAGCTATAGAATTGGAAATAGAACTTAAAGCATATGAAGAAAAGGAACTTACAATCTTACTAGGAGAAGAAGAAAATAAAATTAATATAAAAGATATAGTTTACAAATATACAAATATAAGTAATTGTAAAACAGAATTGCAAAATGTAAAAAATAAATGGAATAATATTTTAGGAAAAATTCAAGTTGAAACACCAATGGAATCTATAAATATATTATTGAATGGTTGGGCGTTATATCAAAGTTTAGTATGTAGATTATATGCAAAAACAGGTTATTATCAATCAGGTGGGGCCTTTGGCTTTAGAGACCAGTTGCAAGACACCTTGTGCTTTAAAAATATTAAGCCAGAAATAATTAAAAATCAGATAATAAAACATGCAGCTCATCAATTTATTCAGGGAGATGTAGAACATTGGTGGCACGATGAAACAGAAAGAGGAATTAGAACTAAATTTTCGGATGATTTATTATGGCTTGCATATATGTGTACAGAATATATAGGTGTAACAGGAGATACAGAGATTTTAGATATAGAAGTTCCATACTTGCAGGGAGAATTATTAGATGAAAACACAAGTGAAAGATATGATAAATATGAAAAAACTGAAGATAAAGAAAGCATATATAACCACTGTATAAAAGCAATAGATAGAAGTTTGAATTTTGGAGAAAATGGTTTACCAAAAATTGGCTCTGGAGATTGGAACGATGGATTTTCAGAAGTTGGACCAAAAGGAAAAGGCGAAAGTGTATGGCTTGGATTTTTCTTATATTTAATATTAAATAGATTTGCAAAAATACTAGAGTTAAAGAAAGATAAAGAAAAGGCAGAGGAATACAGAAAGCAAGCAGAAACTTTAAAAAGAAAATTAAATAAAAATGCTTGGGATGGAAGATGGTATAAAAGAGCTTTTATGGACGATGGAAATGTTCTTGGAAGTATAGAAAACGAAGAATGCAGAATAGATAATATTGCACAAGCTTGGTCTGTAATTTCAGAAGCGGGAGATAATGACAAAAAATATATATCTATGGAAAGTTTAGAAAATCATTTAATAGATAAAGAAAATTCTATAATAAAATTGTTAGATCCACCATTTGATAAAAGTAAATTAGAACCAGGATATATAAAAGCATATATGCCGGGAGTAAGAGAAAATGGAGGACAATACACACACCGGAGCAATATGGACAATAATTGCAGAAGCAATGTTAGGTTTTGGAGATAAAGCAACGGAATATTTTAGAATGATAAATCCAATAGAACATTCACGAACAAAAGAAACAGCCCAAAAATATAAAGTAGAACCATATGTAATTGCAGCAGACATATATGGAGCAGGTAACTTAGCAGGTAGAGGTGGCTGGACTTGGTACACAGGTTCAAGTAGTTGGATGTATAAAGCTGGAATAGAATATATTTTAGGAATGAAAATAAAAGGAAATATAGAAAATAAAAAGCAAACATTAACTTTTAACCCGTGTATTCCAAAGGGATGGAAAGAATACTCAATAAAATATAAATACGGAAATAGTGTATATAATATAAAAATAAAAAATCTGAATGGTAAAAATACAGGTGTTGAAAAATTTATTTTAAATGGAAAAGAAGTTGAAACAAAGGGAATTGTTTTGGAAGAAAATTCTGGAATAAATAATATAGAAATAATAATGTAGCGGCGGTCATTGACCGCCATGTTATTTGGAATTTGAAATATAAGAAAGATATATTAATATTCAAATAAATTAATGTTAAACGTTGTAGGGGCGGACGCCTCTGTCCGCCCGCAAATAAAATTACAGAAAAATGTTTATTATATATATAAAATGTAAATAATGCTACAAGGAGTTTATAATATAAGATACTTACTAAACAAAATCCACAAAAAAATAATTTTTGCTTAGTACAATAAACAAAAATTGACAAAAGAAAATAATTACGATACAATAGAATAAAATAAATCTTATAAAGGGGAGAAATTTATGATTATTCGTGAAAAATATTTATCTGAAATTAGACCATTCTACGACCAAGATTTGATAAAAGTTATAATGGGAGTTAGAAGATGTGGTAAATCAGTTATATTATTACAAATAATAGATGAATTAAAAGCAAGTGGAATACCTGAATCTCAAATAATATATATAAACTTTGAATATGAAGATTATGCTTTTATACAAAATGATATGGATTTACACAATTATGTTAAAGAAAAAATAGTAAGTAAAGATAAATATTATTTATTCTTTGATGAAATCCAGAATGTAGAACATTGGGAAAAAGCAATAAATTCTTTTAAAGCATCTAAAAATGTATCAATATTTATTACAGGCTCTAATAGTGATTTATTATCTGGAGAACTTGCTACACATATAGCAGGAAGATATGTAAGTTTTAAAACTTATCCATTCACATTTAAAGAAGTATGTGAGTTGAAAAAAATAACAGATAAAAAAGATATAGAAGAAGCATTTGATGACTATATCACTTGGGGAGGAATGCCTCAAAGATTTATGCTGACAGACGAAATTCAGACAAGAACATACTTATCAGACGTTTATAATTCTATATTAGTAAAAGATATTATATCGAGGTTTAATATAAAGGATTTAGATTTATTTAATAGAATAGTAGAATATATAGTTACAACACCATCTCAAAATTTCTCAGCAGAGAGCTTATCAAATTATTTCGCAAATAAGGCTGATAGAGAAGTTTCGAAAATAACTTTATACAACTATTTAGAATATATGACAAAAGCTATGATAATAAATAAAGCTGATAGATATGATGTTAGAGGGAAAAGAATATTAAATGGAAAATACAAATATTATTTAACTGATTTAGGTCTTGGACAAATAATGAACATTGGAAAAAGACCACAACTAGGAGCATATTTAGAAAATATTGTATATAATGAATTGCTATCTAGAGGATATGATGTTAAAGTCGGAAATTTAGAAAATGGAGAAATAGACTTTATAGCTACAAGATTTAAAGAAAAAATATATATTCAAGTAGCTTATATTTTAGCAGAGGATTCTGTTATCGAAAGAGAATTTGGAGCTTTTAAAACGATAAAAGATAATTATCCTAAATATGTTTTAACAATGGATAAATTTGATTTTTCACAAAATGGTATAATTCATAAAAATGTAATAGATTGGTTATTAGAAGAATAGTACAAATAAAAAACAAGGCAAAAATTTTTACCTTGTTTTTTAACTTTTTTTCTTTTGTTTTTTATTTCTTTACCTATTGTTGATTGGCATTTGTTTAATCCTTTGGCTGTTTCAAATTTTCTTAAATCATTGCATATAAATTGCATTCGTCATTTCATAAATTTTATGTATATAGAAATATTATAATTGTTGCAAAATTAGTGTCAAACAATGTAGGGGTCGACGCCTCTGTCCGCCAGCAAATAAATTTTTATTACCAAATGACAAATAAATTGTTTTTTATACCTTGGTGTCGCAATCTTCGGATTTGAAAATGGTCTTATGACCATTTAGCACATAATTACTTTTATATAAAATTAAATTTATATATTTACATTAATAATATATAAATTAAAAAAATGAAGATTGCTACAAATCGCACTCGCAGGTGAAACTGCTCGTTTGGTCGCTTACGCGGTATTTCAAAACAAATATATTTGTCATTTTATTATGTTGTTAATGTGAAATGTTGTAGGAGGGAGATGTTTTTGTCTGTCTAAATATAAATAAAATATGAATTTTGAATCATTTGAGTTTGATGATATTATTAATTACAAAGATATGTATACTAAAATAAGTAAGCAAATAAATAAAAAAAATAAAAATTATATACTACTTGATGAGGTGCAAAGGGTTGAAAAATGGGAAAAGGCTGTAAATGCCATAGCAGTAGATTTTGATGCAGATATTTATATAACAGGTTCAAATGCATATTTATTATCGTCAGAACTATCAACGTATTTATCTGGTCGATATATTGAAATAAAAGTTCTTCCTTTATCATTTAAAGAGTTTTTGAATTTTACTGCTTTAGAAGATAAACGAACATTAGAAGATAAATCTATTGAATATATAAAATTTGGTGGTATGCCAGGAATAATAACTATAAAGGATGAAGAAAATTTATATGAAAATGCAATAAAAGGAATATATAATACAGTTTTTATGAAAGATGTAGTAGAAAGGAACAGATTAGTAGATGCAAGCTTACTTGAAAGAATATTAAAATTTCTAATGAGTAATATTGGAGGTTTAATTTCATCAAAAAAAATAGCAGATTTTTTAACAAGTCAAGGTACAAAAATAACACATAATACAGTGCTTAACTACTTAAAAATGTTGGAAAACGCTTATATTATATATAAAGTTCCAAGATATGATATTAAAGGTAAAGAAATTTTGAAAACATTAGAAAAATATTATATTGTAGATACAGGAATAAGAAATATTATATTAGGATTTAGAGATTCGGATTTTGGTCACATAATAGAAAATGTTGTTTATTTTGAATTATTAAGAAGAGGATATGAGGTTACTGTTGGTAAAAATGATTCTTTTGAGGTTGATTTTATAGCAACAAATTCAAGTGAAAAAAAGTACTATCAAGTAACATATACTATGATGGACGAAAATGTAAAACAACGAGAAATAGGAGTGTTAAAAAATATAAAAGATAATTATGAGAAAACAGTTTTAACAATGGATAAATTATACAATAATACATCTGATGAAGGAATAAAGATTAAATATTTAATTGATTTTTTACTAGAGTAGAGGAGGTCATTGAACGCTATAAAAAGATAAATATAAATAGCTGAAATAAATTATAAGAAGCACTTGCCAAATGTTGTGAAATATGTTAACATAAATTGCAAACGAAATGTTTTATAGAAACCGTTGGAATTTTTGCATAAGGAGGTATAAACTATGAGACGGTACGAAAAATTTGTAATTGAGGCAGAAAAAGGTATAAACGTTGAAATCTCAGAGGGAACAAGTGGAGAGTTAATTATCAGAGCTCAGAAGATTGCAATAAATGATAACTATATAACTCCTCCAATTCCAGAAGGATATAAGTATGTCTGTGGACAATGGAACAATGGATTTGTAATTGAAAGAGGCTCTGATAAAAGCCAGTTTGTATGGATTCCTGTTGAAAGTCTTGAAGCTAATGGGACAATTGATGGAGAACATTTTTCGGAGAAATTCGGCAGACGAAATTACATGGATGATGTATTTTCGGACGATGAATTTAATGAAGTTTTAAGTGATGAACTACTTGAACAATTAGAAAGTGTTAAAAAATATGGGGGATTTTATATTTCCCGTTATAACATTTCCAAAAGTTTTTCAAGAGAACCACGCTCTGTAGAAGGATATATACCGTGGGTAAACGTAAATTTTGATGATGCCAAGAAGATTGCATCTGATATTGAAGACAATGATGAAGTAAAAAGTCATCTGATTTTTGGTGCAGAGTATGATTCGGTATTAGAATGGTTTATAGAAACGAAAGCTAGAACTCTTGATGAAATTGCAAAGGACTCTACTGGATGGGGCAACTATTATACAGTGGATTCTCCAAGAAAAGTGTTTAAAACAGGAAGCAAAAAAAAATGGTGTACTAATAACATCTGCGACTTTGCAGGTAATTTAGATGAATGGACACAAGAACAGTATAAAAGTTCATATCATGTTGTACGCGGGGGTAATTATAGCGATATGGAGTGTGCTCTACCTGTAGCCTTTCGTGATTACGGCAATAATCCTGATGACAACTATGATGAGACTGGTTTTCGTGTTGCACTTTGTATTAAGTAGCACAAACCACTACAAAATTATACTAATTTGTTTCTAACTACAAATAGAAAGAGAGAACTTTGAAATTTCAGAGTTCCTCTTTTTATATTATAGAAAATTTTACTTTTTATCGGAGAGATAGGATGTCTTAAGTCCAACCGAAAATATATTTAAAAAACTTGAAATTTTCAATCAAATATTATATAAAATAACCATATTGTAAATAAGAAATTTACGATATGGTTATTTTTTTCAAAAACATTTATTTCAGAAGGTTTTTTATTCTCAAAAAATCCAAATGAAAGCAAATCTAAAAGGAAGGAGGTAAAACAGAAATATATCGGTAAAAAATATAACAAAATCTTGAATAAGAAAATATAAATTGTTACAATAAAGAAAGGACGAATATATGAGCGAATTTAATTTGAAAAATGACATAATATTTACAGCCTTCTTTGCAAGAAAAGGAAATGAAGAATTTTTAATAGACTTTTTACAAAGCATATTAAAAATAGAAATAAAGAAAATAAAAATAAGAGAAGAAGTAAATTTAGAAAAGTTATCAGTTGGAGAAAAAGGTGGAAGATTAGATATACAAGCAGAATTGAACGAAGGAACAATCGTAAATATTGAAATGCAAATGAAAAATTTGCATAACATAGAAAATAGAATAACATTGTATGGAGCAAAAGTATTAGCAAGGGAAGAAGCAAGAGGAAAAAATTATAATGACATAAAAAATATAATAATGATAAACATATTAAATTATGAATTAACAGGATTTGAAGAATACATATCAGAAACAGTAGTAGTATTAGATAAACATAGAGAATATGAAATAATAAAAGGAATGAAATGGTATTTTATAGAGCTACCAAAGTTTAGAAAAGCACATCCAAATATGGATGAAAAACTAAATCAGTGGTTAGCATTTATAGATGATAATGATAGGGGGAAAATAAAAATGGCTGAAAAGAAAAATAAAACCTTAGAAAAAGCGAGAAAGGAAATGACATATCTAACAGGAGATGAAGAAATAAGAAGACTAGCAGAACTAAGAGAAAAATGGGAGATGGA
>JABLTO010245504.1_pt1 | contig 20754 bp, 16 predicted proteins | sample 7160091 | NCBI WGS metagenome assembly JABLTO01 (sample SAMN14651225, study PRJNA627086) | human gut metagenome | isolation source: feces | host: Homo sapiens
CATGGTCTGAAAAACTTCCAGCAATATGCCGGAGCAAAACAAAAGCAACTAATATTTAAAACCTTGCCGCCGGAAACGGCGGCTTAAAGTTAGAGTAGTACGGATAGTTTACCGTATACGTTTTTACGTTGGTAAATTAAATAAACAAAAGAAAAGAGCAAAATCATGTGGTATGTGATACAGGTAATTTCAGGTAAGGAGGAAAATATTTGTGCACAGTTGAGACAATACGGAATTGAATGTTTTGTATTTTATTATGAGAAGAAAAAGAGGTACCATAAAGAATGGCATGTACTTAAAGAGAGGATGTTTCCTGGTTATATTTTTGTTGATACTCTTGATATAGGAATGGTAGTAGATAAATGTAGACAGGCAGAAGAATTTTTTAAGCTGGTAAGAGGCGGAGAGGAAATCGTTTCACTGTCTGAGGAAGAAGAGGCTTTTTTTCAGAAAATCGGTGGGACAGAGCATATTATTAAGATGTCGTACGGAACTTCTTGCGATGGAAGTATAAGAGTTTCATCAGGACCTTTACAGGATTTGGAATCATTTATTGTATATGTAAATCGGCATAAACGAATTGCCAAATTGAATATAAAATGGCTTGGAAAGAAAAAAGAGATTAAAGTGGGTTTAGAAATTACAGCTAAATACGAGAAAAAACTTTTCAGTGAATAGAGAATGTAGTATAATATAGAAGAATAAGTTATGACAGGTATTTATAAAAGTGTACAAGTTTGGATCGTCGCTTTGCCGCGTTCAAATTTTAAGCTGATATAGCGTGTGTATGAGGTTCGCTGTTAAATCAGTGAAATGTCTTTTTGCGCCCTTAAGTGGAGTGGCATATCATAAAAATCTCCAATCTGTATTAAATTCCTAAAAAAGGCATAAACTATCTTGACAGAAGAAAAGAAAATCTATATAATTTTGCCAATTCAGAAGTTTATAAAAAATATGCAAAAAAGAATAAAATATGCAAAAATACATACATACTTTTGCGGCGAAACAATTGAATTTTGAGTAACATAATTATAAAGGGTTTTAGAGCAAGTTTTAGAGGGATTCGGAATGGTGAGAGGAGAAATTTTTGATTCTTTTACAAAGGACAGAGCAGGAAAGCGTGTAATGAAAGCTCTGGAAAATACATTGGATAAGGCGGTTGCTGAGAATGCGCCAGTTATTTTTATGTGCAGAAAAGCGTATTGGCTATACAGAGTATTTCGTATGTATTCTGATTTATGGAAAAGGGAATACGATCAGCTGACGATTTTGAGCAATCGGTTTATATATAAGGAAGATGTTTCTGAGGTTCTTAATGGGAATGTAGTGTATGTTTTTGACGATACCATGAATACAGGCAGGTCGTTATTTAAGTCTTACATTCAGCTGAAAGAAACCTATCCGGATATATGTGAGTTGAAAATGCTTGTTGCATGTACTGCGGTTTTCCCATCAGAGATCAGAAATTACATTGGGGACGAAGATGCTCAGGCAGAAGCTTTTCAGAGGAGTTTGTCTATTTACGATTATGTAAAGGCAGAGGATGTGGGATGGCTCTCTTCGCAGGAGATTCTTATGTTCCAGAAGATGTTGATTCCTTATGTAATAGAACTTCCTTTTTTGAGTAGTAATAGTCAGGCGATGGATGAGAAGAATCCATATGTGGTAACTTTACCAAGGCATAAATTTAAGGAACTTATATTGGTGAAAGAGAATTGGAGATATGTGGATAATTCCTATCAATGGCCTAATTGTCTGGATGAAAAGGATGATCCAGAGGTGACAGTTAATTGTGGCTTTTTTGTTTTTTCGGATTCCTTTTTGCCAGGTATATTAGGAAAATATACGCCGCATTTGATTATGAAATGTGCATACAGGGATGATGGAAATGATAATACAGAATGTGTGTTCACACCATTTGCTATTATGGATTCCATAAAATTCGCTGATGCATGGAAGATGTTTCAGTGTCTATATGAAGATACAGCATATCTGAAAAAATTGGAAAATCAATATGCAGAAGCGAAGAAAGCGGATGATTCCAATGGTATGGAAAGACTTGGAACTGCAATTTTTAGGGCGAATGTTTATTTTTATTCAATGTACATTTATAGTCAGTTTAACAGAATGCTTTTGCTGAATATAGGAGAAGAATTGAAGCTTTGTATTGATTATATGTCGGAGAGTTTTTCTTCTGAATTTATAAGTTATGCAGAAGAAATGAGTAAGTGGAAGCCAGAGTATTTTTTGAATAAGATTATATTTGTGAATAAGGTTCCGGTGCTTCCAGGTGTAAATACTTTTGAAAAAATAGTTTTTCATTACTTGAAGAATGATATAAAAGGATTGTCCAGTAAAATACGACTGGAGATATTAAGGAGGAAGAGAGAAAACAAAGATAAAAATAAAGCGTTTATATCTATAGAAGAGTTTAAAAGCTTTGTTAATGATGAAACAAAAGAGTTTACAGAAGAGAAGAGAACAGAATATCTTATTCGTATGATTTTACAGATGACAGACCAGAGTGTTATTGGTAATAGCCTTCAGTTGCAGGGGGATATTATTTATCGAGGATATCAATATGGGGAGAACAGTGATGTTGTGCTACCTTTTGGAAACTCATATATTCAGCTTCTAGCTGAGAATTTGTACGATAATTGTTGCTTTAATTTGAAAAATATAGGTCAAGATATTTATGAGACGTTTATGAAAATTTTTCCGGTATTGATTTGGGAATTTAAAGCATTTGTATCTGAGAAAGGTTTTCAGGAAACTGTTTTGAGAAAAGATGATGAAGAGGGATGTGCTCAGTATTATAAAAAGGAATATTTTGATGCTAAATTTACCATTGATAATAAACGCTCTATTATGAAACGATTGAGAAATCCTATAGCAGAGGAAATAATCAAAGAATGGATGCGAGATTTTATCAATTCCTGGGGGATATTTAATTAAGTAATTTTGAAAAAGACTTTAGCAGTGATGCTGAGTCTTTTTTAATTGGGAAAGGAGGGCTGGCATGTGAAGATTAAAACGAGAAATTTTATTGCAAGTATTAATTACAAATATATCGAGATGTGTTCCATACTACAGAAGCATAACTTTGAGGGGAGAGACTTGAAATATGTGCCGCCGGAAATGTATGAAAGACTGATTGTAAAATGTGGTGAATACCAAAATATGGATGTTTCAGATTTTGAAATAGAAGAAAGGAAAGTAAAGAGAATCTTAGATACAAGTGAGATATGGAAAGAAATCAGACGGAATTTAAATACAATACCTCAAAAGGGTTTTAAGGGATACAGAGGTTATAGAATTACTGCAGCTTATAGAGAGTGTGAAATTAACTTGAAATCCGTTAGCCTTGTAACTGCTGCTGCTTTCTTTCGAGACGGAGGATATTTAGAATATAAGTGGAAAAGAGAGATAGATGTCTATAACAATGAAAAACGGATGGACATACAAAAAAGTGAATTTAGCAAGAACAAAGGATTAATTATTGTTTATTTTTTGCTGTTTGAATTGAATAAGAATGGAAAAATTCTGGAGACGGTCAAAAATAGCTATTTAAAAATTTGGACAGATACTTTTTCTGACAAGGAGGAGAGAAAAAAACTTGAAATCTTTTTTATGGGAGTATTTTTTGATATCCTTCAACCTGAAATAGAAAAAACACAAGAGTATACAGTGGAGCTATTTCGAGAGTATGTGAGTGATGTATGGACAATGATTAATAAAGACGTAATGAGGGAGGGCGAATAGTATGTTGAATAGTAGAGTTGATAATACAGTTTCAAATAATGTGTATGTAAGTGGAAATAACTGTGATAAAAGAAATGGTGGAGCATGTATTAATGCAGATACATATATGGAGCATGTTTTTTATAAAATGTGCATGGTCAATGAGCGGAAAATGAAGATTTTTTATGAGTGGCAGACAAATAAAGAAAAATATATTCATCAGACAGCTATTATTGCCCATGATTTTCCACATTACAGTGTCCATGATAAAGAGCATTCCCGTACGATTGTTGAAGCAATCGAGATGTTTCTTGGTAAATGGAGAATTGATCGTCTGAGTATTGGTGATGTGTGGCTGTTTTTAAATGCTGCATATGGGCATGATATTGGAATGCTGATTAGATATAGAGAAGTGGTTGATTTGTGGAGAAATGATTCCGATTTTGCTACTTATCTTGAAAATGCAATGAAAAATTCAGACTCGGATATGCAGGAAGCGGCACTCTTTTATAAGCAGTTACAAAATGTGCTTCATGATCGTAAACAAATGGATGGTATTGAAGAAGAACTCTACAAAATTTATGAGTTGACAAATGATTGGCCGGTAATTATGCGTAAGAATGTTATGTTACTTACTTCAGATTATATGCGGAAACATCACCAGGAGAGAAGTCAGAAATTTTTTGATAATCTGGCAGAGACACTTGGAATAAACATAGCAGAAAACAGACTGTATCAGATTTTAGGAAATATTGTATATGCGCATGGAAGTAATTTTGATTACATATTAGAAAAATTGCCGAAAGAAACAAATGGTTTTGGAAATGAGAGAATGCATCCACAGTTTATTGCAATTTTACTCAGATTGGGAGATTTGTTGGATCTGGATAATAACCGTTTTGATTTTGTAGCACTGGAACATTTTGGGAACCTGCCACATTTAAGCGAAGTACAGCTAAAGAAACATTTGTCTGTAACTCATTTTTTAATAACAGATACAAAAATTGAGGTTACAGAGGAAGTAACAGACAGTGAGACTTGTGAGGCTGTTGAGCAATGGTTCACTTATATTAGGGAAGAGGTAAAGAATATTACTTCTAAGTGGAATTGTGTGGCACCCCGTGAGCTTGGAGGTTGTACTTTCAGGGACTGTACGCTTAAGGTGCTGTTGAATGGAAATGAGTATGAAAGTATTGGAAAAAATCATTTTGAAGTAGACAATAAGAAATTTATTGATGTGTTGATTGGTGATAAATTATATGGCGATAATCTGGTATTTTTAAGGGAATATATTCAAAATGCAATGGATGCAACGAAACTTTTGCTCTGGATTAATGATCAGAAGAAAAATGGGGTTTCCGTTTTTGGAACGGATGCAAGGGATAGTTTAGAACTAACTCCTATGAATTTACAAAGCTATTGCCTTAATGAATATGGGGTTGATGTTTTGCTGGAGTTGATAGAAGAAAGCGAAAAAGCGGAGGATTACAAAAGCAAAAAGCCAGTATTAAGAATACAGATTATTGATTCTGGCGTAGGTATGGATGAAGAATGCATTAAGGCATTATCTGTCATTGGCACTGGCTGGAGTGGAAGAAAGGCATATTATGAGGAAATTGGGAAAATGCCTCAGTGGATGCAGCCAACAGGAAGTTTTGGAATTGGTGTGCAATCTGGTTTTATGGTTACCAATAAAATTGTTATCGAGACCTGTGGACTGGCAGAGAAGAAAGGATATAGAATTGAATTAGTTTCGCCAAGAAAGAATGGAAGGATAAGTTATCTCATAGAACAAAGAGATCGAATTGGAACTAAAATTATTGTAGATATTGATTGGGCTAAATTTCTTAGAGAAAATAAGATTGAGTATAACTCAGAAACTGATGTGTTTGATTATGAGAGAATTCTGAAAGCAGTGTGGGAGACTGTTTGTAAGTATTTACAGGAAAGAATACCAGACAGCTATATTCCAATTCGTGTTTTATATAAACCAACTGCACAGGAAAGAGTTATAAAGCAAACCATAGACAGTCATATTAAGAAGTTTGTTGAAAAGAAGAAAGAGATTGTAAGTGATAAGGAAAATAATATACAGTATTATTTATCTGAAAATATGGATATGGCATATTTCTGGCTTGCAGATTTACAGACTTTTATACAGTTGACTAATAATTTTACACAAGTTGATAAAAACCAGAGTGATATATATTGTTATAAAGGAGTGAAAGTTGGAAAAATTGAGGAAAATGAAAGTGTAAGAAAAGAAAATTATATTTCAAAATATCTGTCAATGTTTGTTGATGTAATGGGAATGAAAGCTTCAGAAAGTCTGTTGATTAGCAGAAGTGAATTTGTGCCTAATATGCAGGAAAATTTTAGAGTGTGGGGATGGAAATGTTTTAAAATTTATATTGATGTTTTGGCTGAGAAAATCAGAAAATATTATGATGACGATAAGAGCAGTATAAATATTTTCAGTTTAAATGAAAAGCTGAAAGTAATGCTTTTAGGAGCTCTTTATTTTGGAGAAAACGAGAATATTGCGTACTTATGTGATCGAGATGCAATAAATGCAATTTATACTGTAAGATATTTTGCCAAGAAAGCAAACAAAGTTGTACCGGCAAATGCTAGTGTGAAATTTTCAGAAATTTATTCTATTTTTGCGAATAAAAAACATATGATTTTATGGCAAATAGGAACGGAGGGAAAAAGTGAACAACTAAATAAAGGGACTTTGGATATTGAAGATATCTTGTTGGATAGTGATGGAGCAGATGAAAAAGAGGGTTCTCAAATGAATTTTCGTGAGCGTGTAGCAGCTGCATTAAAAAGAAGCAGTGATGGAACTTGTGAGAATGGAAAATATATTATTTCAGATAATGTACTGTGCAGTATGCTGAACGAATTTCAAAAGAGAAAAAAAAATTGTGAACAGTATAATATTGCAGGAACGTTTTTTGGAGAGGGTGAAATGTCAGTTGCAGCATATTATTCAGAGACTGAAACTGAAGATTTACCAATGAAATTTAATGATATTATAAGTGATGCTTTTGAAAATCAAAAAGATTATATTAGTATTACCGGAGAAATTGTACTGGAAAAGTATTCACATCTCTTTGTAGCGGAATTGCCGGTAAAGGGAAAGGTAGAAGTAAAAGCATTAAAAGAAGAAAATATTATTTTAATGCCGTTTGAAAAGGAGTTTTATGTTAAATTAGAGGGAAAAACAACGGAGGGAATCGTATCATGGGAAGATTTCAAACAAATTATAGTTGAAAGCAAAATATGGAAAAGAGCAGTTGACTGGACTACTAGTTATGGAAAAAAGAGTGATGGATTTCCTCAAAGGGAAGTGGTTATTAAAGAGTATACGGAATTGTGTAAAGATTTTTATGACGTATACGCTGGAAAGACATTGCATTGATCACTTGTGAAAAGAGGAAGAGTTATGGAGTCCAATGGAAAAAAAATAGTGAAGCAGGAATGCCTGGATGAGGTATGGGAAAGGGTGGAATTACGCATGAGAATGCAAGGAATTTCCCAGACCAGGTTAGTTGAATTGTGTAAGGAAGCTGGCTATATGATTACTCAGCCTGAAATTTCGAAGCTTAAAAGGAAAAAGTGCAAGATTACACTGTATCAGACTATGGCTTTTTCAGAAGCATTGGATACGCCTCTTGAATATCTGATAAAGGGGAAAATTGTGGAAGAAGACAAAAGCTTCATTCCTTTTTCTTCAAACAGTAAATTTGTAATAAGGACAGATGATCAAGCTTTTAAAGGGATTCTGGGGACGTATAATACAATCTTTCATAGTACTTCAGAGACGGAAGACAAATGGCTGAAGGGAATTTTACATTTTAAACAAGACAGGAAACATATATGCCGTGCAGAATTTATCTTATATACAGGCGAAAAGGATGAGGAACAAAAAGAAGAGCTTAAAAAGATATATCGTGGACAAGTCATTATTTCAAAAGAAAGTGCAGTAATTTATTGTATATTGGTGAATGATACGATTTGTGAGATGTGCTTTCTGGAATTGCATTACCGTACATTCCGTACGAGAAAAATGGCGTGCAGAATGGGAATGGCCTTGACTGTATCTTCTGGTGAGCATCAGTTTCCTACGGTGCACAAAATATTTTTGTCACGAAAAGAAATTACAGATGAATTGCTTGAGGAGATTTCACCTGTTTTGCGTATGAATAGAAATAAGATTGAGATTTCCCGGAGGCAGTTGATGAAAATAAAGGAAGAGAATCCAGAGCTCCAGGTTTATGTTTCGAAAATATTGGAACAGGAAGGGGAGGAATATTATTGTATAGAGAATCGATTGCACAGTATTTTAGCTAGAATAGGCATTAATGAGGAACGAAGAATTATGGAGCTTATGAAAGAATATTCACGAGAGCCATATGCGTTATCTTTGACAGAAGCGGAAGAATCTTATACTTTTTGGCTTCAGGAAGGAAAAGGTGCGAAGGATGAGTGAAGCGGAGAAACGGAATAGCCTGAGGTTTTATCAGGGAGATACTGAGCATTATGAGGTGGAAGAAGGGGCTGGTTTTAACTGGCCCTTTTATGAGATAAAGAGAGCCTATAATATTCTTAATGTTTTGATGTATCCGGGAATGGGGAGTGAATATGCCAGATTTTCTAAAGAGGCAAAGAAAATCCCATACCATTTGCTTGACTATCTGGATGAGATTATCAAGGTTTATAATGATATTTTTTTCTTGATGTGCAAAAATATGAAAAGTTCTGGAGAAAAAATACATTTATATCGTGCGGAGCGTATGCAGGCAATGGAAATGATTGAGGCAGGGCATACATATAGTTTTACTTCCTGTTCCCTGGTGGCTGCTCCAGAAGAATATTTGACTAAGAAAGACGGAATTTTGCTACTGGAGTTGGATATGCCGTTATCCATTCCGCATGTTAGTGTGAATAGTGTTTTAGGGGAAAATAAGTTTGCATATCAGGAAGAAATTTTGCTTCCTCCGTTCGTTTCATTTATAGAAGCAACAAAAAAGAAACTCACAGAGGATGAATTACGATATAGAGATATTAAAGGGGAATCTCCGAAGACAAAATATAGCCTGACGGTTTCTGATAACTGGAAGTATTCTGAAAAGACCAGTGTTGATCTGGTGGAACTAAAGGATGGCTGTGAGCAGGTTAAGAAAGTCTTGAAAAGGGTTAAGGAAGAAGAAACCGTTTCTTCTGAAGAGGAAGAATTTTATTGCCGTTGGAAGACCAAGTTCCAGACATTGATTAAAATCATGTTTGATGAAATATATCGGAAAAATAGTCAATTGTAAGGAAAAGATATAGGGGAAGATTATGGATGACAAAATGAAAAAGCTCTATGATGAGATAAAAGTTTGCATGGATGAAGCTGGTAAAAAGCGAGAACATTATGATAAGTGTGTGACATGGTGCAATAGAGTATATCCGCTTTTTTCAGGATTGTCTGTAATTGCTATTACGATAATTCCTTCAGGAACGGCTGCTTGGTTTTGGAAAGCTGTTGCAGTAGCATCAGTCGTAGCAGCCTCTTTTTTTACAAAAATGGTAAAAGCGGATGGTTATGGAGAAAAGTTATTGCAGAGAAGTATAACATATTTTTCTCTCTGTGATTTGTCAAGAGAAATTCGTTTGGATGAAAAACCTGAGCAAAATTATGTGAAATATAGAAATGAATTTGAAGAAATAATGAAAATGGATAATAAAAGAGGGTTGTATACTTCATTTCGTATTGTAAATATTTTGGATAGTAATATGGAAAAGACATTGAAGGAAGAAGAGCTACTGAAGAAGGGGGGAAAGGATGAATAAAGTATGTATGATAAGATAATCAGTATAGAAGCACAATTAAGAAAAATTGCATTAGAAGAACCGGAATATGCGGAACTATGGTCTACATGGGAATTGAATAAGAAAACATTAGAACCTGTATTAGGTGCTATTATTAAGGATTATCCTCATTATAGTTTTCATGACCATACACATTCTGAAAGTATTTTATCTAATATTGAACGTGCGCTCGGAAATGATAATATTGAGAAATTATCTCCGACAGATTTGTGGATGTTACTGCATGTTGCATATTTGCATGATTTTGGAATGGTAATAGCAGATTCTAAGATTCGTGAATTTTGGGCTACTTCAGAATTTAAATCTTTTTTAAAAGAACAGATGGAATCAGCAGATGAAGAAATTCGAAAGGCAGCTGCCACAGTCCAGTCTATTGAAAAAATCGAAGAGGATTATAAAGAATGTTGGCCATTGGATGTGAAAGCAGCAGTTATATTACTCACATCAAAATATTGCAGATGGCAGCATGGGGATTTTTCACGAAGCTATATACTGGATATTAAAAAAATCTGGGATATAGATATTGGACATAACAAACTGGTAAAAAAACGATTGGTATCTTTAATGGCAGATATCAGTGTCATGCATACAAGACCATTCGAAGAAATATTTACTTTGCATAAAGAGGCAAATGGATTTTTTAATGATTATGTTCATCCAAGATTGGTTGCGTCTTTGTTACGTTTGGGTGATGTTTTAGATCTGGATAATGGTAGGTTTAATCCATATGGAGAAGTGATTTATGGAAAAATGCCGGATGAATCTAAAATTCATTATGGTAAGCATGAAGCAACGAAACATGTTCTGGTTACAACAAAATATATTGAAGTGGAAGCGGATTGTCCAACGGATGAAATATACCGTGAGACAAGAAGGTGGTATGATTCACTGGAAAATGAAATCAATAGTATGCATCTCAGATGGAGTGAGATTGCACCGGAGGTTTTAAGCTATCCGCCTAAATTAAGAGAATGCAGAATATTGAGAAATGGACATGAAGATTCGCATAAGTTGACAAATTTGAAATTTTCAATTTCACAGAAGAAGGCTTTTGAAATTCTCGAAGGGAGTTCGATATATAAAGATAAATTTTCCTGTATAAGAGAAATTGTGCAAAATGCAGAGGATGCTTCAAAGATTCAGCTTTGGCGTGATATTAAAAGCGGAATGTATGATTCTGCAAATGGAATAAACAGAGAGAGGGTAATATCGGGAAGCCTTTTGCCTGGAGATATTCCTGAATGGATATATCAGATTTATTCTATTAAAGTGATTGTTGAAAAAAATGAAAAAAATAATGCAGTAGTATCGATAGAAGATCATGGAACAGGTATTTCAAGTGAAACGCTTAGAGAAATCTGTAATGTAGGACAAAGTTATTTTCAGAAAAAAACACGGCAAAAAGAAATTGAAGAGATGCCGGTATGGATGAGACCAACGGCGACATTTGGAATTGGACTACAGTCCTGTTTTTTGGCATCGGATAAGATAGAGATTTTTACAAATACAGATAAAGATGGTGCATTTAAGCTTACTTTTCAGTCAGGACGTCAGGAAGGCTATGTGAATGTAGAGGAAATCCAGAATTATATCAGACGTGGAAGTAAGGTTGTATTGGAAATTGATAATACTATTAATTTTACCTATGATATGTTTGGTTTTACACATGAAAATCTTATGGAGATAGAACCATTTGAATCAAATTGTATTGTAATATATAAGGTTATTGAATCAATATTTAAAGAATGTGAGTCCAGTTTCTTTGAGATTAATGTAAGCTCAGAGACTGTTCGGTTTGAACAGATAATATCTCCAGCAACAGTAAGCAGGGAAAATTTTCCGAAGACGAACCATAAAAATAAGTTTTTATATTCATTAAGTGCTAATCAGAAAACATTAATAGCTTGGTATAAAAACAGTTTATATAAAATCACTATGGACGAAAAGTGTGATGGCGCATTGAGTGTAAAATTTAAAGGTAAAAATATAAGAAATCATAGAATTCATTCAGGAGCTTTTTCTGGATTACGCATTGAGATTGATATGTATGGCAGGAGTACAAAAGATACGCTTACATTAAGTAGAGAAGAATTGAAAAGAGAGGTTGTAATTGAGCTCGGACAAGAAATTGAAGATATGATTTCTGGATATATTGATATTTTGCTGGAGGATATTGATGAGATAAGAGACAATGTGGGTATAATAGATGTTGTGTTGCTATTAAGCTGGAAATATACCAAACGTTTTCCTGAGACTTTAAGAGGATGTTTGTCGGGAGAAAAAAGTATTAAGATTTTGAAGTTTGCCCCTGATGAAAATAAATATACTCCGAAAGATATTTCGTTGAGGGAACTGGCGGAATATTATCCACAAGTGCCTTATGTAAAACGTGATGTAGCGTTACAAAAAGCTGATTGGGAAGATGCGCTTGATCAAAATGAATTATGCAATTTGTTGACAGGAAGTAACCTTGATAAAGAGAAATTTTCATGCATACTTATAGACAGGAAAATAAAGAATTTTCTGCAGGGCGGATATTATGATAGTACTTATGTTGAGGCTGATAAAGAAATTGAATTGTGTACGGTAAATTTAAATCGGGAGATATATGAGCCAGATAAATATACAAGAAAACAGTTGATAAGAAAGTTGGTATACCAAAAAGTAGGCGGTTTATATAATTCAGGATTCAAAACAAGGAGAGCGATTCCTGCAATCGATAGTTATGAAAAAATTGCGGTGGAGTTAAGAAATATAATTGGAATTGGATTTGATTGTAGAAGCAGGTGGAAAATTATATCTCCGATTTCTTTGGAAGATGCTAAAAAAATAACAGATTTTTCTGAAGGAGGTTTTGTAGAATATATAACAGGAAGAAATACGTTTAAAAATCTGGTCGATTATACTATGGAAAATAGAAAAGAAAAGGATACTGGAAACAGAGAAGCAGTTATAGAAGATTATAAGCGGCTTATACAAGAATATTATAATTTAATATTAACCACAGAACATGAAGATTGAACAGGAGACTATTGACATTTTTAGCCCATTTTGTCATATTAAAATTACATATCTGGGAAAGTTCTTTAACCGTTTGGTTATCTAATCCCCATATGAGAAAACAAGAAAAACATGGTGGAGAAGATGGAACGGAACATGTAAGATATCGGCATTCTTCTTTGCCATCATAAGAAGGGAAAATGTGGATGCAGAGAATAAAGACTTAAGGATATTTAGGAAATGGTAGACATAGTCAAGCTAGACGGGAAGGTGTCATTACAATATATGGAGTGAAGGGAAAATGAACTTATCAAAAATACATCATATTGCAATTATCGTATCTGACTACGAAGTTGCTAAGGATTTCTATGTGAACAAGCTGGGCTTCTCTGTCATCAGAGAAAACTACCGCCCAGAGCGTAAGGATTGGAAGCTGGATCTTCGTGTCAATGAATATACAGAGCTGGAGATTTTCGCTGAGGAAAATCCTCCGAAGCGTGTGAACTATCCAGAAGCCTGTGGTCTACGCCATCTTGCGTTCTACGTAGACAGTGTGGAACAGACAGTGAAAGAGCTGAGAGAATTAGGCATAGAATGTGAGCCGATTCGGGTTGATGATTATACCGGCAAGAAGATGACTTTCTTTCATGACCCGGACGGATTGCCGTTGGAGTTGCATGAGTAAAAAGGTGTACAAAATGATATTTCGCAAGGCCGAAAAAGAAAATACAGAACGGGAAAACTCGCTTTACGTTAAAATGGTTTCATGATATCATTATTTTTATAAATGATGGTTACGTGGAACTTTTTTTCTTGGCTTGTGGAGGTGCTGGAATGACAGGAAAGAAAAAGCTGCCAATAGGAATAGACATTTTTGAAAAATTAGACAGGGAAGAATTCTATTACGTAGATAAAACTGGGATGATCGAAGATCTGTTACAGAACAGGAGTGAAGTAAATCTTTTTACCCGTCCGAGACGTTTTGGTAAATCACTGAATATGAGTATGCTGAAGGCATTTTTTGAAATTGGCGGAGATCCTGGATTATTCAAAGGATTGAAGATTTCGACAAATAAAGAACCCTGTGAGAAATATATGGGACAGTTCCCGGTAATTTCTATCAGTTTAAAGAGTGTGGAAGGTCTGGATTTTGAAGCAGCGAAAAAAGCCTTGAAGGATATTTTGGGCGAAGAGGCTGGCAGATTTTATTTCCTTACACAAAGCAGTAAGCTTACAAATGAAGAAATAGAATCTTATAAAGCACTGCTCAGGGTTGGTGAAACAGGAGATTTTCTGATGTCTGATACGGCAATGGAGAAAGCTCTTCTGAGATTATCATTGTTGCTTCATAAACATTATGACAAGCAGGTTATTCTTCTGATTGATGAATACGATGTGCCTCTGGATAAGGCATTTCAGTATGGATATTATGATGAGATGGTGTCTTTGATCAGAAATATGTTTGGCAATGCATTAAAGACGAATCCGAATCTGTTTTTTGCTGTGCTGACAGGATGTCTGAGAATTTCGAAGGAAAGCATCTTTACCGGTCTTAATAATCTGAAAGTGCTGACGCTTACGGATGTGAGATTTGATGAATATTTTGGATTTACAGATACAGAAGTAAAGGATATGCTGGAATATTATGGATTATCTGAGCATTATGGAGAAGTTAAAGAATGGTATGACGGATATCGCTTTGGAAATGTGGAAGTGTATTGTCCGTGGGATGTGATCAATTACTGTGATCTTCTAAAAGCAGATCCGAATGCGCTGCCACAGGATTACTGGTCTAACACAAGTGGAAATGCAATGGTGCGCAGATTTATTGATAAGGCGGATACGCGAACACGTGATGAGATTGAACGGCTGATCGCTGGTGATGAGATTGTAAAAGAAATTCATCAGGAATTGACATATAATGAACTGGACAGCAGCATCGAAGTGATGTTGGGTTGATGGAGAAACAAATGATTACAAAGGTAAATTTTGGTAAGAGAATAAGTGATTTACGAATCGGGGGGGGCAAAACTCAGCTCGTGAAATGAGCCTTGCGCTGGGACAGAACCCGAGTTATATTAATCGGATCGAAAATGGCAAAGCACTGCCATCGATGCAGGGATTTTTCAGCATCTGTGAGTATCTGCAGATCACACCGGGTGATTTTTTTAATGAGGATTCAGAAGCTCCGTGGGAAGTGCGGGAGCTACTGGAGAAGATTGAGATGCTTACACCTGAACAGAGGACTCTGATCAGACAGGTAGTTGAGCAGTTTTTGGGAGAATAATTCCATAAAAGATAAGCAGGAGACCTTTACGGCCGCCTGCTTATCTTTTATATTGTGAGTAAATTTCTGAAATCAAACACATCTTCTTCATCCATCAGGCGTTCTATTTCATTGAGATTCGGATCGGAGTGTTCGAGCTCCCTTGAAAATCGATAGCAGATGGAAATCATATCTTCAAAGGTAAAATGACGGTTATTTTTTAACCAGGTTCCTATGGCAAGTTCGTGGATCATGAAGGTGCAGACGACAGCCATTTTGACTTTGGCAAAGATCTGATCGTCATAAACAGCCCCACAGAAGTAGGTATAGATCCAGTAGAGGAGAAGCTGTTCTTCGTGAACCGTCCAGTCTGGATAATCGTGTGCGAAGGCGGCATAAATTTCTGTGAGTTCCGTATCATTTTGGCAGGAGCCATAGAGTGGAACGAGCGTTTTCCGAAGATATGTATGCCAGCCTGGGCGAAGAACCTCCATCTGTGGGATAACCGTGCGCCAGATCTGTTTGCATAGAGCAAGCAGGGAGACTGTATCAGAGGTAGAATCTTTACTGGGCTGTTCAGAAGATACCGGATGATCGTTATTCCATTTCTGGATCTTATTCAGAAATTTCTCGCCATATCCGGATTTTTGATGCCGATCGCAGATATCTTCCCACTGGAACAGCTCATTTTTGTCCAGACTGAGCTGGAAATCATGCGCACATGCCAGAAGTTTCTGACGGCGTAATCTGACCGGTATGGAACGATCCTGAATTACAGAGAAAAGATAGTCTCTGGTGTCCATCAAAGCGGTAAAAAGAAAATAATCGAAGTCATCGAAAGTTTCTTCCGGTGCTGCGACTTCTCTGGTGAAGAATGTGATTTTTTCTTTGTGGGATAAAAAAATTCTCGCGGCTTCCGGGCAGGAGAGGGACAGGGAGTATTCACGCAGCCCTTCAAATTCTTCAATGTGACGTGGATATTTTCGACAGGTGTCGCATAACATATCTTTACCGGCTTCGCTGTAGATATCGCAGAGATTGTCTTCATTCAGAAATGCACAGCGTTTGTCATACTGACAGAAAGAATGTTCTTTCCAGTCGATGTCATTGTGAAGTCTGTTTCGAAAAGAACCTTTGAATCTACGGTATTTCTGGAGGCTTTTTTCATCGATCATGATCTGCCATCCGGCACAGCAGGTATCGGGACAGGCACCTGCGATACAGGAAAATTCTTTATAAAAAGTAGGTTTTGTTATCTGCATGTCTTGTTCTCCTTAACTTTATGTGCGATAATGTTCAGCAAAAGTATAACATTTTGTAGTGTAAACTACAATGAAAGGAGCCATTCATGGAGCAATATATAAATAATGCGCCGTTTGCATTGGTAATCGTGTTTTTGATCATAGGTTTTGTGTTCCTGATCAAAGGAGCAGATTTTTTTGTTGAGGGAAGTTCCAGCATTGCAAAGAAACTGAAAGTTCCTTCAATCATCATCGGTCTGACAATTGTTGCAATGGGAACATCCCTTCCGGAAACTGCAGTCAGTGTGACTGCATCATTGGTGCACAATAATGAACTTGCAGTCAGTAATGTAGTCGGATCTAATATTTTTAATCTGATGTTTGTGATCGGTGTTTGTGCGATAATGACACCGATCATGGTGCAGAAGGATACGATCGCGAGGGATATCCCGCTTTCTGTTATCTGTGCGCTGCTCCTTCTGGGACTTGGATATCTTGCATGGGGGGATGCGCATGGTATGACACTGGGCCATTTGGACGGAGCTGTTTTTCTGGGCGCATTTGCGGGATATATTTTCTATATGATTCGGACTGCAATGAAAGCAAGGGCCGAAGGGAAAAAAGTTGAGATCGAAGCAGTTGAGGAGCTGGAAGATGGAGAACTGAAACTGTTGTCTTATCCAAAGAGTATTCTCTGCATTGTTGGTGGTGCAGTGGCAATTGCATTTGGTGGGGATATGACAGTTGATGCGGCAAGCAGGATCGCAATAGATCTGGGAATGAGCCAGACTCTTGTGGGACTGACGATCGTTTCGATTGGAACATCACTTCCTGAACTGGTTACTTCTGTAGTGGCAGCACGCAAAAACGAAGTTGATATGGCGGTGGGAAATGCAGTCGGATCGAATATATTTAATATTCTGATGGTCCTTGGTATTGCATCTGCTATCAGTCCGGTGTCGCTGATCAGTGAAAATGTGATCGATATTCTGGTCCTTGTCGGCTTTTCTGTCGTAGTCTGGTTTTTTGCCAGAAGTGACAGGAAGATCACAAGAAACGAAGGTATTGCCATGGTGGCAATGTATCTGATCTACACGGCATATATTATTATGAGATGACTGCCATTCGATATGGTAATTGCAGGCATTTACAGATAAACTTGAACTCCTGCAGTTTTTGTGTTATGATAGACCAAAATTTGGCTTTTATAAAATTGTGCTTATTTTTTACATTATAGTTTGCTTTATATAAAGTTAAGAAGAGAAGAGGAGAAATATTTATGTGTGGAATAGTTGGTTTTACAGGATGTCATCAGGCAGCACCGATTCTTCTGGATGGTCTTTCCAAATTGGAATATCGTGGATATGATTCTGCAGGTATTGCGGTTCGTGATGGCGAAGGTGAGATAGAAGTCATTAAAGCAAAGGGACGTCTGAAGGTTTTATCCGAGAAGACAAATGACGGAGAATCTGTTCCGGGTACATGTGGTATCGGACATACCAGATGGGCAACTCACGGCGAACCGTCTGAGAACAATGCACACCCACATGTAAGTGATGATGGAAATGTTGTTGCAGTTCATAACGGAATCATTGAGAACTATCAGGAGCTGAAGGATAAACTTCTTCGCAAAGGCTATGCATTTTACTCAGAAACAGATACAGAAGTTGCCGTTAAACTGGTAGATTACTATTATAAAAAATATGAGGGAACTCCGGTTGATGCAATCAATCATGCAATGGTCCGTATCCGTGGTTCTTACGCACTTGCAATTATGTTTAAAGACTATCCGGAAGAAATCTATGTAGCTCGTAAAGACAGCCCGATGATTCTGGGTGTTTCTGATGGAGAGTCTTACGTTGCATCTGATGTTCCGGCTATTCTGAAATATACAAGAAATGTATATTATATCGGCAACCTGGAGATGGCCCGCGTTCGTAAGGGCGAGATTACTTTCTATAACCTCGACGGCGAAGAAATCCAGAAACAGATGAAAACGATCGAGTGGGATGCAGAAGCAGCAGAAAAAGCCGGTTTTGAGCATTTCATGATGAAAGAGATCCACGAGCAGCCGAAAGCAGTTCAGGACACTTTGAGTTCTGTTGTGAAGGACGGACAGATCGATCTTTCTGAAATCGGACTTACAGATGAAAATATTCAGGATATTGACCAGATTTATATTATTGCATGTGGTTCTGCATATCATGTGGGAATGGCTGCACAGTATGTATTTGAAGATATGGTGCGTGTTCCGGTTCGTGTTGAGCTGGCATCCGAATTCCGTTACAGAAATCCGATTCTGAATCCGAAAGCGCTGGCAATCATTATCAGCCAGTCCGGTGAGACTGCAGACAGTCTTGCAGCACTGCGTCTCTGCAAAGAAAACAACATCCGTACACTTGGCATTGTGAATGTGGTTGGTTCCTCTATTGCACGTGAAGCAGACAATGTCTTCTATACACTTGCAGGTCCGGAGATTTCCGTAGCAACCACAAAGGCATACAGTACACAGCTGATTGCGTCCTATGCGCTGGCTATCCAGTTTGCAAAAGTAAAAGGTACGATTTCCGAGGAACAGTACGCGGCATATATTAAAGAACTTGAAACTCTGCCGGATAAGATCCAGAGAATCATCGATGACAAAGAACGCATCCAGTGGTTCGCATCTAAACAGGCGAATGCAAAAGATGTATTCTTCATCGGTCGTGGCATTGATTATGCAATCTGTTTGGAAGGCAGCCTGAAGATGAAAGAGATCAGCTACATTCATTCTGAGGCATACGCAGCAGGTGAACTGAAACATGGTACGATTTCCCTGATTGAAGACGGTACACTGGTGATCGGTGTCCTTACACAGCCGGCTCTTTATGAAAAAACAGTCAGCAATATGGTTGAGTGCAGGAGCCGTGGCGCATACCTGATGGGTCTGACTACATTTGGAAATTATAACATCGAGGATACTGCGGACTTCACCGTATATATGCCGAAGACAGATCCGCATTTTGCAACATCCCTTGCAGTCATTCCACTGCAGTTGCTGGGATACTATGTAAGTGTTGCCAAGGGTCTTGATGTAGATAAGCCGAGAAACCTTGCAAAGAGCGTAACGGTTGAATAAAGAAAATACACTATAATGGTGTGAGAAGTTGAATATGTAAATTAGGAAGCATCACCTGGATGGTCGCGGAGACTGGCAGGTGGTGTTTTTGCATTTATGGAATAATATTTAACATAATATATAACAAGAATTCTCCTACCTCTTCAGGTAGTGAGATGAATTGTAGATTTGAGCATAAATGCTCATAAATGATCAAAAGAATCTTATAAATAAAAAGAAGAAACACTTGTTCTGGTGACTGGATTGTATTATAATAAAAAGAGAACATATTGTTCGTAAAAGATAATTGAAATCATTCATATATAGGAATAAGGTGAGGAAAATAAACCGGGCAGTAAAAATACGAATCTATCCAAATGCAGAACAACGTGTGCAAATAGAAAAAATAATCGGCTGCAGCCGGTTTATCTATAACTGTATGCTTGCGGATAAAATAGAACATTATAAAAAAGAAAAGAAGATGTTAAGGAACACACCAGCCAGTTACAAGAAAGAATATCCCTGGCTGAAAGAGGTGGATTCATTGGCATTAGCAAATGTACAGATGCATCTGGAAAGTGCATTCCGTAAGTTTTTCCGCGAACCATCGGTAGGATTTCCACGTTTCAAATCAAAGAAGTCAGCAAGAAAATCTTATACAACAAACGTAGTGAACGGAAATACCTTTCTGGAAGGAAAATATTTGAAACTGCCTAAGATGGCAGCTGTCAGAATAAAGCTTCACCGTCCAATATCAGAAAAATGGAAACTGAAATCTGTGACAGTCAGCAGGGAGCCCTCCGGAAAATATTTTGCCAGTCTTTTATTTTACTGTGAAAACCAAACAGCAGAAAAAGGACTAGCAGAAAAATTTATCGGGATTGATTTTGCCATGCAGGGGATGTGTGTGTTTTCTACTAATGAAAGAGCCAAATACCCGATGTTCTATCGGCACGCAGAGAAAAAGCTTGCACGGGAACAGAGAAAGCTGTCCAGATGTCAGAAAGGCAGTCAGAATTATAAAAAACAGAAGAAACGAGTTGCATTGTGCCATGAAAAGATCCGAAATCAGAGAAAAGATTTTCAGCATAAACTCAGTACCAGTCTTGCCGAGAGCTACGATGCAGTATGCGTGGAAGACCTGAATCTGAAAGGGATGGCAGGAGGATTTCATTTTGGAAAAGGCGTGCATGATAATGGATATGGCCTGTTTCTGTCTATGCTGGAATATAAACTGGAGGAACGAGGAAAATATCTGATAAAAGTAGATCGTTATTTTGCATCCAGTAAGATTTGCAGTGTATGCGGAAAGAAAAAAGAAGAATTGTCTTTATCTGATAGGATTTATTGTTGTGAATGTGGAAACAGAATGGATCGAGATGTAAATGCAGCAGTTAACATCATGAATGAAGGAAAAAGAATTTTTGCAGAATGTGCATGACAGCACAATAAAAAGTCCGTAACCGGACTAATAAAAATCGCGGGGCACGCGAGGATAGCTTGTAGATACTTGGCTCAGTAGAGCC
>JABLTO010092313.1_pt1 | contig 20747 bp, 13 predicted proteins | sample 7160091 | NCBI WGS metagenome assembly JABLTO01 (sample SAMN14651225, study PRJNA627086) | human gut metagenome | isolation source: feces | host: Homo sapiens
AGGATGTGCTGATGATCTGCATCGGACAATTTTGGCTTCTTTCCACGGAGATTCGTTTGAGTTTCGTAGCTGCCCGTTTCGTTCCGACGCTTCAGTAAACGATATATCGAACAGGTGTTTACAGAAAAGCACTTTGCCAGTTCCTTTGCGCTGATGCCTTTATCGTATCCTTCCAAAATCAACTTTCGAACTTCGTTGTGCAGCATAGCACTCACCTTCTTTGACTCTGTTGTATCACTTTTTCTCAAAAGTTAAAGTACTCTCTGCTGTATTATTGAAAATTGCTATAGATACTTATAGTTGCGAAGTTCCCGATGCCAATAACTAGGAAGCAACAAACTCTATCGAATTCTGAATAAGGAGGTGCGGAGCTGCAGCGATTTTTCGTGCTGAAAGTTCGTAGGAATATTTATTTATGTATTGAAATTTCCCTTGATGTAGAAATTACATCAAGGGGAACTGTGCCTGATTTTACTGGTTCGGTTTATTTAACAATTTTATTCGTTTTGGAAACAAATTATATGTATTTGAAAATGTAATAAAGAGAAAGTATAAAAGTTAATAGATCCTCATATCAGGCTGTTAATAAAAAGTATCCGGGCCGATAACAGAATCTTCGCCAAGATAAGCAATCGCATTGCGATTGGCATCTGCACGGGAACCATGGTTGTAGGCGTTTGTCAAGTACTGTTGGCACTTGTCCAAATCATTTTGGTTATAGTAGTAGGATGCCAAGAAAAGCTCTGCCGGAGCATAACCGTTATTGGCGGCAGCAATGATGTATTGCAAGCCGGAAAGATCAACATCCCGGCCCATTCCGTCGTACATCATATTACCCATGACGCCTCCTGCATCCACATAGCCCATACGGTACAGCTGGGTTGCCTGCGTAAAAATCTCATCGTAGTTGGTGTCCCCGCGAACCATGCCGGCCATCAGTTTGCCTAGCATGCCGCGTACACAACCTTCCTGAGCAGCAAGGTCATAGTAATTGAAAGCGGTATTGAAATCACGTTTTAGTCCGGTGACCATGCCGTCATAATAGATGTCACCCAGATAGGCATTCGCTAAAGCACAGCCCGAATCAGCTAAGGCTTGCATCGTTTGCCAGCTGGTGCTGTCCCCATTATGCATGGCAACCCAAGCAAGGGCGGCTTGAACAGTGGGATCCTGACTGTTTCCATATTTGTTAAGAAGTTTTTTAGCTTCTTCGTTCTCTCCTTGATCCAGATACTGCTGGGCGACGTCGCACATGGCTTCCAGGCAATGGGCGTCGGAGGCCTTTTTCAGCAGGGTATCGGCCTGCTCAATATCACCGGAGACTCGCAATAAAAGGGAGCGGCGATAGTAGGCTTCGGGCTCCTTGCTGACCTCCAGTTTTTCCATGCAGCTGGACAAAGCCGCATTGTCGCCACTGGTTACATACGCATCTAAGTCTTCCAGTGCAAAGCAGTAGTTAGCTAAGCTGGAACCAGCCGCCAGGGCTTCCTGGCGCATCTCGTTGCCTTTATTGGGGTCGGCGGTCACTCCGTTGCCTTGCACATAGAGTTCGCCCAGCTGGTAGAGGGCGTCTTCATTGCCGTAGGAGACCGACTTTTCCAGCAGAGAGACCGCCCCGGCGTAGTCGCCCTTCTCCATGGCCTGGAGGGCGTCGTCGTAGGTGGTGCCACGGCTGATGAAGCGGAAGGTCATCGTGCCGATCGCAGCCACTACGAGAATAGCGATCACCGCTCCGAAGAGGATGCCCAGACGTTTCCAGTCAAATCGCTGTAGGAAGGGAACGTGATCCGTGGTACCGGACGGGAAAGGGGCGGGAGATTCGGTGGACCCCGGAGCGGACTTGGCCAGGGGAGCATGACACTGCTCGCACTTGACGGCGTTGTCCTCATTCCAGAATCCACATTGTGGGCATCTTTTCATAACAATTCCTCCTTATGATTTCCTGGATCCGTTGAAAGGTGTAGGGTATGGGTCCAGTCAAAGAATTCCGGGAAGGCCTCCTGCAGGATGGTGCACCAGGCAGGGGGCTGCATGGTGTTCCAGGCCTGTAGAAAGGCCACCAGGACTTCCTGCTGTTCCCCGGTGATCTCAGGGCAAAATGAAAATTCTTTTACCTGCGGGTACAGGTTCTGATAGGCGGCCACCGCCTCCCGGCAGTCCGGTAGGGAGCCGGGGTCGGGACAGCTGTGGTGCAGCGCCACCGTCTGCAGCAGATGGGAACTTCCCTGGGCGGCGGTAGCGCGCACCTGGAAGAGAAACCGGAGCCCGTCGCTGTTCCGGCAATAGGAAAGATAACCGTCGCAGAGTTCCGGTGTGGGGCCGGAGGTCCTGGCAGGGCATAAAGGGGACATGCTGCAGCCTTCCGGGATCAGGGGCTCCTGCAGAGGGTCGCACAGATAGAGGCGGCGAAGTTCCAAAAATGTCATCTTCTCTTTCTCCTTTACCGGATGGACTGGTCCGTCACCACCATGTCCCTTCCGGAAAGGCAGGGCCACAGGCGGTCCACTTCATAAAACACAGAGCCGGTTCTTCCAAGGGCGTGGGCGTTGGAATCGCAGATGTAAAATCCTTCGATTCGGCCTTTGCTGTCCACCCGCACACTGGTGACTGTGATGGCGTGGAGGCCGGCGGAGGAGCTGATCTCCTGGTAAAATACATCGGACAGTACCGAGAGGATGACCCCCTGCCCGTTTATGACCGGCACCGCCAGCTGGGCGGGGGTAAGCAGCGGTTCACAGTGGGCGGGAATTCCCATCTCGGTGAGCAGGGAGGCTCTGCCGGAGGGGGTAGAGCCTCCCTCCGGGGTGCAGAACCCCTTTTTGCGCGCCTGCTGATACACGCTGTCCTCCGAGGCGGACAGCCCGGCCATACGGGCGACGTTTTCACAGCTGCAGATACCGCAGCTGCCGCCCAGGTTAGTTTTGCCCTGCTGGGTGTCCAGCTGCTTGCCTAGGGCATCAGGAGAGTCGAAGACACAGGAACCGTTTTCCAAATGCCAGGCCTGCTTGGTGGCAGAGGGTTGGTATACCGGTACCGCGGGATTGCCCGGCTGGGTCCCGATCTGGGAGACCGCCCCCGTATAGATGTACAGATCGTTGAGAAAATCGCGATACTGCGTTAGAATCCAGCAAAGGCTTCCCAGGTTATTGTGGAAAAGGGCACTGCTGGTGATTGCTGTGTTCAGCAGCGCCTGCATCTGCTGCAGGCTGTCGTCCCGGCAGCTCTGTTTCAGGTGTTCCATTTCGGCCCACAGCTGCTGGGATTTTTCATGCAGTTCGCTCTGGCATTGACGCAGTTGCCGGATCAGAAAATCCGCCGCTTCCCCGGAACCGCAGACGGCGCTCATGACATAGTCCTCCTTCCCGGGTCAGGATCAGGTCTCTTCCAGGAATTTGGCGTACTCTTCCAGAATGGCACAGGTGTTGTTTACACCGCTGGCGTGGCTGTTCAATGCCTTGACCAGATCGTTTACGATGCCCTCCAGTTCGGTGACGCCCCGGTCTTTCCAGGCAGACTTGATCATTTCACAGGCACTGTGCAATTTCTTGGTGTTGGCCACAATGGTGTTGGCGTCGTTCAGAATGCCCTTTCTCAGATTGCGGGCATCGGAGGCATTGCCTCGTACGGTGAGTCCCATACTTTCATCTCCTTATGGTTTGTGCCGGGGTTGCCCCGGAAATCAGCGTTCCATGCCCTGGCTTTCCTGGGCCATCCTGCGGAGCCGTTCAAACCGCTCCTTATCTATCTGAACCTTTTTGATCAGTTCCCGGACCCGCTCCTCGCCGCCATCCACAATCTGGGCAATCGTTTTGCCCATCGAGATGACCGAACTGCCGATGCCGGTGCCCACACTGTCCGCCAGCATGGTTTCCGCCTGGCTGCCTTTACCCTGCAGGGATTTGGCGGTGTCATAGGTGTCTTTCAGGATACTGTCTACCACTTCCAGTTGTAACAAAATTTCGTCGTAATCACGTTCCTTATCCAAAGGGTCTTCCTCCTTTATAGGTCGGTGTCCAGCTGCTGCCGGAGCTTGTCGAATCGTTCTATTTCCTGCAGGGTGGAGGCAATGGCCTGCCGGGTCTTTGCCTCCACCGCCATACCGTCCACCACCAGCTGGTCGCCAGTGGTGCGGATTCGGTCGCGGACACGCTGGGAAACATCATCCCGCAGCAGGTCCTGGGAATGGGCGGACGCCTGCAGGGCCGAGGCGGCGATTTGCTGCATCTCCCGGCTGTAGGCCAGCAGGCGCTGTTCAAAAGTCAGCAATTCCTGCAGGTTCCGGTCTTTGGTTCCTTCCACGGCGGCATCCTCCTTTCTCTCAGGAAAGAACTACCCGGCCCTGGGCATCCAGAGGCATGGGCTGCCAGCTGTTGGAGGGCGTGTCGAAGAGGAACATCTGGGGGGTCAATCGCACCCAGATCCCGGCGGTATTGTCCCAACCGAAGTGTAGGCTGCAGCCGTTGCAGACCATCAGCTGCCGGTTAGCGGCGCCGTCCCAGACGTACCACAGCTTCAGCGGCTGGGTGGGAGGTGCTTCCCCCAACGACGGAGCTGGGTCCGCCGCCGTTTCTTCCGGGGAAAGCAGTTGGGGATCGGGAGCAAAAGCCAGTTCGAATTTGTGGAAGAGCTGGCTTTCTTCGTCGGAGGAGAGACCGCTACCGCCAAACAGGCTGTCCAGACCATCCATCGATGGGGAGACAGCGGAATCAGACGGGGCGTCCTCCTTTTCCTCCGGGCCGGCTGCCTGCCGGTCCTCTGCCAGCCAGGCGTCCTTGCGTTCCCGAAAGTCCTGGAGCTGTTGCTTTTCCAGAGCCGCGGCCTGTTCCAGCAAGGCCAGGTCGACGGGCTTTTTCCCCTCGATGGAACCGATGAATGGTTTGAACTGGAGAATGGTGGTGCCATCGTAGTAGACGGCACAATCGCTGCCCAGAGTTTTTTCATCGGTGGTAAGCACGGGGCGGGCGGTACCCAGGAAATCCATGGCGTCTTCACGGCTCATGGGCAGAGCCAGCTTGTGGCGGAAGGATTCCGGAGGGGCAGAACGGGCAATTCTCAGGGCGGCGGGGGATTGATAGAATACAATGTTGAAAATCTTTTGCTGGGGACCGAAGGTTACCAGCTGCTTGATATCCTCCGAAGCGTCGTAGCACATGTCGCCATTCCGGGGATCCGGCTGGGTGGTCTTGTAAAAGGGAAAGTTCTGGCTGAGATCTTCCAGCCCCAGCCAGAGCAGGAAGACATCCTGGAAGGGTTCCTCCACGTGGGTGCGGCGATACTCCTTTTCCTTCCATAGGTCGTGGATGGTGGCATACAGCATCTCATCTTTTTTGATTAGATGCAGGTGAGGATTGGTCACCTGCCTTCCCCGCAACCAGTCGTTGCACAGCCGTTCCAGGCGGGAATGGGGGTCTGCCAGTAGATAGATTTCACAGGGCTGGTCGTAATGTTCCAGGCTCTCCACCGTCAGTTCCAGCAGACTTGCCTGCACGGGAAGCGACGCTCCGATGCACATCACATTTTCCCGCAGGGCGGGTTCTATGGGAATGCAGGCCACAAGCTGCATATTGGTGGGAACGCCGTAAAGAAGCGGAACGGCGGATTCTTCCACATCCTGCCGGGCCAGCGGCAGCATGGTATCCCAGTCCACCGTGGTTCGCTGGGGGCGGATAACATACTGGGGATTTTCGCAGGGGCCGTAGCAGTCGATGCTGCGCTCGGAAATGGCCTGGATTTCCTCCTTGGTGAGATAGAGGGTCTTGCACTTTTCGAAAATCATTTTGGTCTCGAAGGTGCCGTCATCTTTTTTGTGGGGAATTTTGTAGCAGATGACGACCTCGTGGGGTAGCAGGGAGGTGATGGCCGGAATCTCCGAGGCATTGGAGATGGCGAAAGCGGCATTGTAATCCGCGATCTCCCGTTGAATCATGGACAACCGGATGACCTGCTTCATGGCCTCGTCGGTGAAACCGCGGAGGCTTTCGCCGCCGGTCTGGTCGCTGAGGAAGAAAGTCATGCCGTAGGCACGCATCTCCCGCAGAAGGCGCTCGAATTTTTCCCGGTAATCCGGGAAATCCCGAATATGATCCGAAAGGATATGGCATTCGTCCACCAGAATGAGCAGCCGGGGCATGCTGTCCGGACCATGCTCCCTGCGGTAATCCTGGACAGAGGCGTTGGAACCGAAGAGTTCCTGCCGGCGATTCATCTCATTAAAGATCTTGTCCAGAAACTGGAAGGAATACTCCGGGGAAGTATCGGTGGCCACATACCGGATGTTGGCCGGGGTATGTTTGATGTACCGCATGAATTCGTTGGACTTGTAGTCGGAAAGCCACAGCTGTACATCCTGGGGGTGATACCGAGTGATGATGCCGTTGATGATATCGTGCAGCAGGGTGGTCTTGCCGCAGCCGGTGGTACCGGACAGCATGGCATGAGGAACGTCGCTGTTGCCCAAGGTCAATTCCGATACCTCACCCCGGGTGTTGATGCCCAGGGGAATGGTAATGCCTTCCGTGCCGTCGGACTGGCCCCAGACAGCGTCCAGATCCACCCGGGACAGGTAGGCGGTATCGTAGTTTAGCTGGGGTTGGAAGGCCTGACGCAGGGAGCCGGTGTAGGCGGAGTAGAGCGCACCCACGCCGGTCTGGGCGTGGAGGTCACCGGGGGCATACAGGTAGTGATACCGCTTGGGTGTATCCTGGGCGGGATCGGCCGCCTGCCCCATGGTGGCGGCGGAAATCTGAATCTGCCCGTGGGTGTCGTAGCGGACGATGATGTCGGAACAGCGGTTGCGTAGTTCCTGCTCGTTGGCCCAGGAGTTCCCCTTGGTGGGGTCCTCGTCGGCCTGGCGGCAAGAGGTGATGATGGTGCTTACGCCGCATTTCCGGGCGCCGTCGATCAATTCCTGCAGCAAGTTTTTGGTGGAATCGTCGGCGACGTTATGGATGTTTTCAAAGATGACGAAGCGGTGGGGGATCAGCTGAGGAAACTTTTGGCGGCCCTCCTGGACCAGCTGTTCCTGGTGGGCGTTGTAGGCATCGATGCTGTCAAATCCTGAGCAGACGTTGGGCACTGCAGCCATATAGCTTTCCAGGGTGTTGCGCATCTCTGTGACCGCGTCCCGGGTGGCGGCGGTCTGCAGCATAGCAAACCGGTTTTCCGGGAAAAGACGGTCCTGCATCTGGAAGGCGTTGCCGTTGACAATGTTGCTCATGGCGCTGAACGCCTCCAGGGAAAGGCCACCATTCTTGGGGTCAAAATACAGGAACTGGTAGGTATAGGGCTTCATGGCGCGGGTTACCTGATACAGCAGGCTGCGGATCAGTTCGCCCGCCCAGCTCCGGGCGGTGCTTTCCTCCTGGGAGACACACTCCACAAAGAGGGAAAAGGGCTGGTCGGCCCTATAGGTAAAGGGAAGATGAAGCTGGGTGCCGTCGAACCAGTGGCCGTGGGGCAGTAGGTCGGCGGAGGAAGGCTCCAGCGGCAACAGCAGGTCCCCCAGGTAGAGACTGTCTGAAGCCGGATCCTCCGTGGTATACACACTACAGGGGGCAAGGTTGCCGATGCATGCCTCCGCCAGGGTCTGGTATTCCGCCGTGATCTGGGGCAGGACGGAGAGAGAGGCACTCACCTTCCACAGATTGGAATAGTATTCCTGCAAAAGGCGGATGCACCCCGCAAAATAGTGGATGTCGTTTTCTTTGGGCTTGTGGGCAAGAAAGCCGATGGAGGGTTTCAGCACGAATTGAATGTTGCGCTGGTCGGAGAGGTACTGCTCCGCTGCGCGGACCGTCTCCGGCTTCAGCGGGAAGACGGGATTGCCCTGGAAGCAGGCTTCTCCGTACAGGCGGATCAGTTCCTGGCGGAAAAGTTCCATCTGCCGCAGGTTCCGCTCTGCCGAGGCGGCGCGTTTTTCCATGCGGGCGGTATCTTTCAGGCTGGAGGAACCGGAGTCCGGCAGGCACTGGAAGAGATCACTGATCCGGTGTCCCATTGCAAGCAAGCGTTTGTCCATAGATCGTTACTCCCCTTTGGGGGCCGCAGAATCTCAGCGGCCACCGCGAAGCAGGTATTTCACAAGGTAGACAAGAATCAGAATGAAAACAACGGTGGGCAGCAGGGCCATAGCCACACTGTAGGCAGTTTCCACAAGGAGCACCAGCAGACAGATGGCACCGCAGGTCAGGGCACTGCCCAGCGCAAAGGCCAGAATCCCCGCCACACAGGCGGTCACAACGTGTTCGGCGCCTTCCTTTTTCATGTAGAGGAGGATGGCGATCATAGCCGCCCAGCCCACCAGGATCATGGGAATGCCCCGGAAGTTGAAGAGCTGCATTTCGGGCGAGAAACCTGCCGAAATGGCTTGGAAACCAAAGTAGAAGAGCCACAGGCTGGCGGCGGCACCTGCACAGGCGCAGACCAGAAAGTTAATGCCCCAGTTGCCACTGGATTGAGGTTTCGGCGGCTCGGGTGGCATGACGGGATCTTCGTCATAGAGATCTTCCTGGAAGGCATAGCCCACAAAGCGGCCGTGCTCGTAGACGGGCTCCAGGGGTTCGGGACCTAGAATGCTGCCCACTCCGTTGACGGCGTCGATGACAGAACGTTCCCGGGTCGTCCGCTGATCCTTGTTGATGATCTTGATCATGGTGTGGGGCATCTGGGGAACGTTGTAGATGACGCCGTCGCTTTCTTTTCTCACGTATTTTTTACCAAGGACATAGCTCATCCCGGTTTTCATGCCAGAAACAACCATTTTGATTTGGATTCCTTTCGCAAATTATTTTTTTCTGCCGCCCAGAAGTCCATCCAGAAAGTTCCCGAAGCTGGATTTGGATTTCTTTTTTTCGGTTTCAGGAGCAATGTACACCGTTTTGCCGTCGGGACGTTCTTTTTTCTCGGGTTTGGCGTGGTGGATGCGCTGCGGGGTGCTGGGCATCGGGGTGTGAAGATCGGAGGCCTTTTTCCGGGGAGCAGGGGAATCCAGGGAAATATTGTCCCAGCCATCCCCTAGGGAGGACAGATAGGTCCCGCCCTTGTGGCGGACCTGGACGGGCTCCTGCTGCACAGGTTCCGGATTCATTGGGCGGGGCGCCGACACCGGCTGTACCGGTTCGCTGTCGGCCCAGGGGGCCGGGGGGGCGCGGTGGCCGGGCACAGGAGGTTCCCGCCGTTGGGGTGGGGGCTCCAATAGGCCGGTTTCGGGGGACGTGTAAGGAGAGGTATGGGGCTCAGTATAAGAGGCAGGCATGGAAAGCGTCCGGCCTGTGGACGGAGGCACTGGTTCGCCGGAAGGCAGAGGAGCGTTGCCAGGCGTCTGGGAGCTGATGGGATGCTGGGCCTCCGGTCCGACCTCGTAACCGGGAGCGCTGCCGTAGGATTGCTGGTAGGAAGTGCCGTTCACCAGCTGGGTGATAAGCAAAGAAGATTTGTGCCGCTTGGCCCGGGCGCGCATTTTATCCAGCAGCCCTGGGCTGTACTGTAGTAGTAGCGAATCCTGGAGGGAAATCTGTAACCGTCCCATGAAGTCAAAGGGCTGTTTTTTCTCGAAATCTTCCAGGTCCACAAATATCTGGGCCAGGTCGAATTTCTGGTTCAGCTTTTTGTCCTTGGCGTCATAGCCTTCGCAGGCCAGCAGCATTAGATCCACAAGCAGCACCTGGTCTTTGCGGGCCAACCGCAGCATCAGGTTTTCGATACCCTCCTGCACCGACGCCATCTCCTCGGAGGGAATCAGGCCGGGGGTGTGCATTAACTGGCAGATTGTCTGGGTGTCGAACCGGGGAGGAAAACAATTTTGGAGGGCCTGCAGCAGAGCCATCCTGTCATTTGGCTCCACCGGCATTCCTTCGAAGGTGGACTGGGGAATGAAGACGGCGTTCCAGGCAATGTCGGCAAAGCCAATCTCGCCCCAGAACAGCCGGAGATCCTCGGACAGAAGTTTCTGCTTGGTGGGCTCTGAAACATTCAGCTGCAGGATATCGTATTTTTCGTTGAGCAGCCATTCCACGGCCCGCTCGATGGCCCAGCCGGGTTTCACCTGGGGCACTTTCCGCTTGACCGGGTCGACCATGGCCTCAGCCATATTCCGGAAGAGGGTGTGGCTCTCCTTGGTCCACTTCTGCTGAAGGGTGCGCTCAAAGACGCCGTTGGCATTGTGAAAATAGTTGTAACGGTAGCACACTGCGCTGAGTTCGGGATGGGACCAAGGCCGCTTGAGATAGAGATGTTCGAAGTAGTTCTCCAGAAGGCCCGGCTCGCAGGCGGGATTTTTTTTCAGGTATTCCACCAGGGTGCCGTGCCAGGCAGCATCCCGTTGCTGTACTTCCTGCAGAAGGCTGATCTTGGAGGAAACTGCTCCCTTCTGGGAGATGCGCACCAGGAAGAAATACTGGATTAGGATGGATTGCAGAGCCTCATCCTTCCAGTACTGGTCCAGCAGCAGACAGTGGGGCTGGTCCAGACAAGCCTCGGCGGCGTTGCCGCTGCGAATGAGCTGGGTCAGGGCGGTGCCCATGACGGCTTCGGCCAGGGGCGTCATCCCGGCGGCGCGGCCGTCATCCAGCAAGCTCGCCACCAGCTGTTTCAGTTCGGCAGTGGAGAGGAGGGCCAGAAGTCCTTTTGCCAGGGTGGAAGCACCCTCGGGGGGGGTCGGACGGGTAATCAGCCAGTGGAGAAGGGTTACGCTCAGGTCGGGTACACGGCGGATCTCCTCCGGGGAAATAATCTGGATCAGGTAGAACAGAACCCCGTCGGTGCGGTCGCTCTGGGATTTGGTGGCCAGATCGGCGGCCAGCTGGAGCTGTTCCTTCACCGGCGCCTGGGCTAGCAGTTGCCACAGAAGTTCCCGGTACCGGCTGGTCTGGGCATAGTCCACATATTCCACCAGGGAGCCCAGAACTGCGACGGGGATCACTCCAGCGCGCAGACAGTGGCCCATCAGCGCACAAAGCGTCTCGTCCAGACCGGGAGTGGCGCTGGCCTGGTTGTGGAGCAGATTGTCCAGATTGCGGAAGAGCACCAGCAGTTCCTTGTTTTCGATGGTCTGATGGCAGGTTAGATAGTAACCGGTTACGATGAGCGAGGCGGAAATGTACCGTTCCGTGGTGACGTGGGAGAGCCAGCGGTCGATGCGGTCTAGGATGATCGCTCGGTCTTCCTCGGTGGCGGCGGCCAGCTGCTGAAAGAATTTCTGGGACAGCGGGTCCATCGAGACCCGGGCCGTCTGGGTGGAGGGCCGCACGGGGAAGGGGGAGGAACCGGAGCCCACCACGGCGCTGCCGGGGAACTGTACGCAGATTCTCTGCCGCAGATCGGCCGCGGTGGAGTAGGTGATGTTGCCCCGGAGCATGGGGACCAGACCTTCTGCCAGGCAGTAGGCGAACTCCCGCACCAGGGTCAGGGGATCCTGCCCGGGTTCCGCCCGTAGACAGAGGGAGGTACCCCGGGTCATGGCGCGGTAACCCAGGAAGAGGAGCAGGGCATAGCGGTCATTGTCCAGCCGATACTTTTCCCGCAGTTCCTGCAGATGGAAGGGCCTTTTCAGGGTCGGATCCATCTCAAAGGGGGGCAGGGGGGCGGATTCGTTCTGGGTACGCATCTGGTCGATGGGTAGGGAGAGCAGAAAGGCAGGATCGCTGCGCATCTGGCTGGCGTACTCTTTCTGGGGGCAGAGGTAGGAGTGATGGAAAATACTACGCCGGCCGGAGGAATCTGTCCGCATGGTGCTCAGGGTGAAGAAAACGTCATCCCCCTTGGCCGTGCAGGTATACACCCAATTTCCCGTTTTGGGCATCAAGGGGTTCATCACATCATTGAACACCTCCCCCAGTTTTTTTTCGTCACCGGGCCTGATACCCTCGGTTTTGGCACAGATCGCGTATCCGGTCTGGATACGAAAACGACATGCCTGTTCAAATTTCATGTCAAACCACCTGCTTCCTGTAGGTATCCGAAACGTATGTCAAATCTCGCAGTTGTAGAATCGGCGCTCCTCGATGGCATTTTCCCGAGCTGTAGCGGCGCACCGCTCGTTGTAGTACTTGGCAGATTCAAAGAAATGCTTGGTAGGCATCGCTTTGCCCTGGAAACGGGGCATGATGCACCGTTTCTGCCACAGAATCCAGAGAATCGGTTCTTCCACCCGCCGGGCCTTGGGAATGCCGATGGGAAAGGACAGAGGGTTCAGGGTCATGGCCACATCGGACAAGGTAAAGTATTCCTGTGCCACGGTGCCCAGCTCGTTGGTTACGCCGAAAATTTCCGTCTCGATCTTGTTGCCCAGCTCCTTGGTGATGGACTGCTCGGGGGCAAATTCGATCTTCTCCCCCTGGGAGGTGCGGATGGGGCAGTTGGGATAATGCCTGCGCTCCTCGGGGCTGCGCTGGTTCCAGCCGTCTGCCCAATCCCGCAGCTGCATAAATTTGTTTTCGTTGTCGGCGTCCAGCATGTAGAGGTTCTTGTATTTCTCCACGCTGACGCTGACACCGCCCACCAGTGCCGATACGGCAAAGAAGCCGCGCAGGCCAAAGGCTGCCACATCGGCCATGAGGGCCGATGCGTTCTTCTCGAACTTTTCCTGCAGGGCGGAGTTGATCTGTTTGAACTCGTTGAGCACAAAGCCCTGAACCATATGGTTGGGGTCGCCGGGAACCTTGCGGTTGATGTCGTGGAAGACGGGGCTGCTGTCCTCCAGTTTGCCAGCAAGGCTATCGCTCTTGGTCAGGACCACCGCCACCGGAATGCCATCCCAGGAGGGATGCTTCGGATTCAGAGAAGCCCGGATCTTAGTGACCACCTTGATGACGTCCTGGACTTCCGCCACCGAGTTCTTACCCACTGGGGCGAAGAGGGGAACCTGTTTGGGATCGATGAGGAAGAGAAGGGCATCGCTGCGGGCGATAAAGTGGCCGATTAGAGCGTGGTTGTCGATGGTGCCGTCGGAATTCAGCGAAGCTACACAGTTCTCACCGGCAATGTCGTAGAAAACCAGGGTCAGCCCATGGGAGGGATTGCTTTCCTGCAGCAGGGAGACCGCCATGGGGCGGCGCATGGTCTGGTTGTCGGTACTGCCGGGCAGGGGCTGGCCGGAGGCCACAACGCCGTTGTCCTGGTCCAGGTTCACAGCGCCGATGCGATATCCCGTATTTTTGATGGCAGAGGACAGATTCCCCAGCAACTGTTTCAGGTAGACGGTCTTGCCGGAACTGGTAATGCCCACCACGCTGATAAACAGGGTGGGGTATTTGCCGTAATTGGGCAGCGGCAGCGGGTTATGGCAATAGGGGCAGAGCCGTTCCATCGGCTTGTCCAGACTGGGGTTGAAACGGTCGAACATCCGCATGATGAAACCGTCCTTATCCCGTACGAATCCGTACTCATCGGTGGCGGGAGTACGGACAACCATCTGCTCGTACTCTGGCGAACCGGGCACGATATGGGGCATATTCCACTGGGGATCTGCCGAAGCGAAAGCGCTCTCACCGCCGCGACCGTCCCAGAAGCGGAGCAGCAGATCATCCAACTTTTTGTCGTTGCCGCTGGAATCTTGGGAGTCGTAGCGGCGGAACAGTTCCCGAAGACGGATCTCGTCATCGGAAATGCTGCGCCCGTATTCGTCCAGGCCGCTGGTCCTCATCTCATCCAATTCGTCCAGAGTCCAACCGGCGTTGGCGCGGAACACTACCTGGTCGTCTCCGAACGTCCCAAAACAGTAAGGACATGTGATCTTGCTCATCTTTCCTCTTCTCCTCTGTAGTAATTTGTTCTGTATTTATTATTTGATGGGCTGGTACCGCCCCTTGAATTCCTCGGCCACCTGCACCGTCAGGGGCAGTCCTCCCGTGCGAATGGACAGCGGTTGGTTGATACAGGCGTTGGCGATGGGAATTTCCGGGAAATCCCCCACCTGGTACAGCAGAGCACCGTCCTGGTACTGGCAGAGTTCGTTTCCGTTGATCCGGACGGTCAGTTCGGTCAGGCCGTTGGGCCTGGGCAGGATGGCATACTGGTAGCGCAGGGGGACAAAGCAGGTCTCCTTGCCGGGGGTATCGGGCACATACAGGGTGGCCGGGCCGTTGGGGACCCGGGTCATGCTCCACAGCTGGATCTGTTCCGGTGGGCGGGCTACAAAATCACTGAAAACATTGGAGGTGGAAAACAGCCGCTGGGGAATCCCCTGCAGCCGTACCTCCCCTTTGTCTAGGGTTTTGCCGTTGGTGCCCTGGTACAGCTGGAGCAATTCCTCTTCGGTCAGGTCCAGGTCTTTCCGCCCTAGAGCGTGCTGGCTGAAACATAGCACAAAGGTTTCGGCAAAACCACAGCTGCCACTGATGTAGTAGCCGTCCGCGTTGGCGCCCAGACTCAGGTTCTGGACCCGAAGCGCCTCTACCTTGATCGATTCAATCGGCATTGTGATCACTCTCCTCAATACAGGATGTTTTGCGGGTCAACCGGGTACAAGAATAGTCGCTCGATGCAATCGGTGCGCTGTACCGGGAATACGCGGCCCTGCTTCTGGGGATCAATCAGCCCCTGGAGGCCGTCGTTGGTGTTCAGAATACAATACAACTGATCGGCGGTAGGCGTGGGGGGATCATACAGCTTCAGATGGCAGGTCTGGGTCATGTTCTGGTTGAAGTAGGCATTGATGACATCGTCAGCGCTGCCTGCCGCGGCACCGGCCATAAAGGCCAGATGCCGCACCAGGGTATAGTGGTAGATGCTGTGCCCGGAAATCCGGCGGAAGAAGTCTTCCAGCTGGTCCAGCAGTTCCTTCTCCTGGCTGGGGTGAATGCTTTGCCGCAGTTCCTCCCGGTGTTCATGGCAGATGCTCCGGATCTGACTACTGTAGGCATCCTGCAGTTCTTCGCTGACCAGGACTGGTTCCAGATTCTGCTTGACCTTGCGGATGACCTCATCAAACTGAGCGGCTACCGGTCCCAGGTATTCCATCACCTGGATCAGGCACCGGGCCAGCTTGGTGTAGTATTCCTGGCGCAGCTGCTGTTCCATATAGGCAGCCAGCAGGGTGGCCAGCGAACTGTCCTGGGGCAGTGGCGGCATCTTCCAGGCGGCGTTTTCGGCCAATTCGGCCAGCTGCTGGCATTCCGCCTGCAGGCCGGACATCTCCCGGTAGTTCAGGGTCTGGGAGAGGAGGGAAAAGAAATACTGCTGTACCTCTTTCTGGCCCTCCGGGGAATCGAACCACCGGCGCACAGGCTCATAGTAACACTTCCGGGCCGTCAGTTCGTGGATGGGGCTGGAGCGGTACACCTGGGCGATGGCTTCCCCGTTGGGATTGGTCTCCACGGGAGGCTTGCTGTGACCGCCGAACAGAGCGGACAGGACACCGCCCCGGGGCTTTTGCTCCCGCCGGGTGTTGCGCTCAAATTCCAGCGTGGCCGGCGTGCAGGGCAGGTATTGTAGGAAGGAAGGGTCCTTGGGCAGCTTGGGCAGGAACAGCTCATCAAAGCACCGGGCAAACAGGTCCGGGTATTTGCCCCGGTTGCAGAGCTTCTCACGGATGCTCAGGGAAGCCTGGGAGGAATCCTCTGCCCTGGAAAGGTACTCATATTCATCTAGAATGTTATACAGGGAAACCTGGGCAATGCTTTGGGTGTCCTTGCGCAGGGGGATGTATCCCACGCTGAAGACGGTGCCCGTCTGGAGTGTGAAGCGGAGCTGTTTGGAAAGTTCGGTGTCGGTAAGCTGCATGCCCGGCTGGGACAGAACAGAGTTGGCCAGCAGCATCAGGTCAGCGGCGATCTGGTAGTTTTCCCCGATCATGTGGTCGCCCAGCAGGCCCTGATCGGTGACGTCGCTGAGGACGATGAGATGGGCGTTGCTGGCCTGGGCCCAGTCGATGACCTGGGCAAGCCGGGTCTGGGACAACGCCGCCTGACGCCGTTGTCCCTGGCGGATGAAGAGAAAATGGAAACGGTAGAAGTCGCTGATGCCCCCGGCGGGGAAAAAGTTCTGCTTGACCTGGTGGAAGCAATTCTCGAAGTTGTCGTCCATGAGATCCCAATAGACCACTTCCAGGGCGATGGTGTTGGACCGGAAGGTCTGCCGCAGCATCAGCATGCGGTTGATGGAATCCTCGGCGTTATCCGGGGTGAAATCATCCTGGGTGAGATACTCCAGGGCTTCCGCGGCCCGACGCCAGTTGTTGTTGTATTGCTGCTTGATCTGCTCGCTGTGCGCAACAGCTTCTTTGCCCAGAAAAACCGAGATCAGCGGCGCATCCATCGCCAGTCTTGCGTCGTCCGAATCGGGACGGCCCTCGATCAGTTGGGCGCATTCGCTGATATATTTTTGATAATCTGCCATGCTGTGCACATCCTTAATGTCACTGTTCTCTGGGATACAGTGTGTTGTTGTAGGGGAAAACAAGAGAATCCGCCCCGGCACAAACCGGCTGTGCCGGGTTCGGATACGATACGCTTTACAGAACGATGAATCCCTGGGCATTCAGCTGCAGCGGAGCCCAGGCGCCGGTGGCGGTATTATAGACCTGCATGGCCTTGGGGTCCATGAGAACCCAGCTGTTTTCGGTGGGGTCCCAGGCATAGAAGGCAACCGTGCTCTGGGCGGTCAGCTGATGGTTGTTGGTGCTGTTCCAGAGGGCGAAGTAGCTGGCGGTCTGGTTCGGCTGAGCCGGAGGAACGGCGACACCGGCCGTTTGGGCGGGCGCGGTAGCCGGCGTGGTGCCGGGTTCGCAGCGCCATTCGGCGTCGGTGAAGTTGGCTTCCTTGAAAGACTCGATCTGCTTATACAGATCGTAGTAGAAATTGACCAGCGGGATACGGTCGCTGTCCTTCATTGCGGCGGTATTGCGTTCCAGGTCGTGCAGGGTATCGCTGTTCCACTGGCATTCCAGCTGGTAAGCCACCCAGTTGTCGTCGCTGTGCAAGGTGCCCTTGGCGCGCTCTGCCGCTTGCTTGTCCAGATCCCGGCGAGGCGTCCCGTTGGGGTCCAGGCTGCAATAGGTCAAAAACGCTTGGTACAGCGAGTAGGACGCACCATAGATCATATCCCGCTCCGAGAAGACCAGGCTCAGCTTGGCGTTGCGGGAATCCAGATAGTCGTACTTGATCTTGCTGATCTTGGCGCTGTCATAGCACTCCCGTTCCCGGCTGTCCTCGCAGCGGATCAGCTTAAAGAAGATCAGATCGCAGAAGGTCTTCAGCTGGTTGCTGCTGCTCTGGTGATCGGCCCGGATTTTCTCCAGGTTTTCGATGGCGCTGTCCAGTGCCTTGTATTTGTCCAGTTCCTTCTTGACGATCTCCTGCAGGCGGGGATAGTGGATGAAATAGTCTTTCCGCACATTTTCCACAATGGTGGTTCCCAGCCGTAAATCGCCGTCGCTGCGCAGCAAAATGTTCTTCACATCTTGGTCGTACAGGGTGTCTTTGATCTGCTGCAGGGATTGCAGCGCCTTGTCCAGTGCGTTCTCCTGGAAGGTCTGGTCCACCATGAAATCGCCGGCGGTGTAGTGGGGAATGTCAAGGTCGCGGGATACCCGGATGAAATATTCAGGATGTTCTTTGTTGCTTTCGTCCGTGTAGATCACGCCGCGGGACACACCGTCTTTGTACAGCCGGAGTTTGTCAGCGCCGGCGGGGTCCATGGCGGAGTTTTCCGAGTAGGGCATGGGGACCGGCAGGAAGGTACGCCAGTTCACCGAACCGGTGCCGTCCTCGCCGCGGCCGGTCTTGGAATACAGGTGCGCACCTACGCCGGATACGGCGTTGGAAGACTGATCATAAGCGCTCTTCAGCAGCGTGATGCCTTGGTAGGCATACAGGGGAACGCCGCTGCAGAAACGCAGGGAGAAGATACGGTCCTGCAGGCCGGTGGGACGGACGGTAAACTCGCCGTGATTTTGCTGGAAGTTGTTGGCGGCGGCGCAGATGGCGGCGGCGCTGCTGGGCACAGAGATCGAGCTGCTGGGGAAGGTGGAAGCACCCAGATCAAACTGGGGGCTGCACCAGAACATGGGCTGAGAGGCGTCGTAGGCCCGCTGGATAATGTCATGCTGGACATATTCGGTCAGCTTGTTCACATCGCCGCCGGCTTCGGGGAACCGTTCAAAGAGGTAGTCCTCCAGCGAACGGTTCATCTGCACCTGGAATACCTTGAACATGTATTTGCTGATGAACTGGCTGACCTTGCCGTCGTCGCCGGTAAGCCATTCGTCGGGTTCGGACATCACGGCGTCCAGGAAGTTGGCCACCAGGGTGTTGGGGGTCAGGGCTTCGATGGCCTTGTCCAGATTTTCCTTGATTTCCGAGAAATTCAGAATGCGCCGGGTGTATCCGGTATCCTTGTCCACGGCGTCGCTGTCCAGATAGGACTTGTCGGCCTTGAAAGTGTCATGCAGGGTATCCAGCATCCGGATCATCGGCTCGAAATATGCCCGGCGCAGATCCTTCAGGTCATCCCGGAACCGGCGCAGGGTATTGGCCACCTCATCATAGGCGGCGGCCATATTGTCGTAGCGGTACCATTCTTCCACCGCATTTTTGTAGTCTTCGTACGGTTTGCCGGGGGTTAATCGATCAAGAAGTTTGGGGTTGCAGAAGTCGGTGCTGGCCTGTACAATGCGCTGTTCCACGCCGCCGCCGTAGTCATTGCCCTGCAGCTGCAGGCGGGCATTCGAGGCATGGCCTTCCGCTTCCTTGATGGTGCCGTCGATGACGGAAAACAGATCATATCCCTGATGATCCAGTAGGGCAGCGGCATAGTAGGGGCCGTAGGAGGGGTCCTTGGCCAGAGAGCAGAGCTGACGGAAGACCTTGCCCAGCAGAGAGTCTGCGGCAGCCTTGGAAGCGTCGAAGTTTTCCAGCTTACCGTTCAGGGCGGTGCGGTTCTTTTCCCGTGTACCGGCACAGGTGTTGCCCCAGGCATTGCCGGGTGTACCCCAGGGCTGGGGCCGCTGTCCTTTGGGTATGGTGCCCAATTTTCTCAGAATGCCCTTGTCGATGTCGGGCAGCATGAGCATCTGGCAGCCCCGCTGCAGATCGGAGGACAGACGGTTGAAAGTCAAGCCCAGGGTGGAGGCCCATTTGTCCACATCGGCCTTGGTCAGCGAGAACTTTTCCCGGCCGGCCAAGCCCTGGAATTTTTCATCAAAGCCGACAGCCAGATAGGTGGCGATCTGGGTCATGGGGATCTCTTCGTTGGAGGCGCCCAGCACATGGTAGGAGCGGCAAGCGCCGCGGTCGCGGGACAGCTGGCTGACGCCGTTGTTCAGGTTGGCCAGGTGGCCGCGCATGGTCAGGCCCTTGTCCTGGTCGCTGCCGGCCACAACGCCGTTCAGGTCAACGTCGGCCAGATAGGCCATGACATAATCGCCAGCCACGTTGATGCAGTAGGAGAAACCGTCATCCAGCACCGATCCATCGGCCTTGATGGCGGAGACCAGGTGGCACATATCCACAGGCGGCTCCTGGGTGTCGATGCGGAAGGCACCGTAGTTCTGGCGCAGATGGTCATTGCCGCACTTCAGATCCATCAGGTAATCCAGTTCCTTCATGGCCGCATAGCCGTTGCTGTTGTTCCACTGGCAGACGGCCGTGTTGGAACGGACTTCCTTCTTGCTGGTGACAACGTCGGGCAGGAAGAAAAAGCCCATGATCTTGCTGGCGTCATTCCAACCCTTGTCCTCCAGTACCTGGCGCACAATGTAGCAGGTATCTAGGAAGCAACCGCTGCCGGTACCGCCGGAGATACCGGCAAAAATGTACACATCCAAGTTGGGGGTGTTCATACCAGAGAGGGCCACCGTGCACTTTTCCGCGATTTTGCTGTAGAGGGCCTGGGCCTTGCTAATCAGCAGGAAACGGCCTACCTGGCGGACACCGCCGGCGCCTTCGGGGCTCAGAAGGCTGTCGATTCTGTCGATGTCCATCCAGTTGAAGCGGGGATCGCTTTCGATCTTGGATTTGCCGGCCAGGGCTGCCTTCAGGTGGGAATTGTAGATACTGAAAAATTCAGAAGAGATATCCAGACGACTCTTGCCCCGCATCTTTTTGATGCCGTCCTCATCGGAATCGATGGCCAGCAGCTGGATGTGGTCATAGCGGGGAGTAGGCGAGCCCGGATTATCGGGAGTTAGCTGCTGGTAGATCTTGCGCTTCAGCTCCGCCAGAGCAGCCGTGCCGGTGCCGCCGATACCAATGGCCAGGGCGGCCGAGCCGCTGTATTGTTTGGATTGCTGGCTTTGGTTAATGATGCCGCCGCCGTAGTTCAGCAACAGCGAGTCGTACATATTGGGCATAGAATCTCAACCTTTCTTTTATGTAATATGGCAGGCTCCAGACGGTGAAGTCGGTAGGGAAAAACATCAGACGGAAATAGTGGGCACCTCGGGACGTTTCCAGAGGGGAAGGTAGCAAAGCGACGCGGTTATGCTCTCAGAGGCGGGCCGGAAAAGTTACAGCAGGGAAATCCAACCCTGGCCATCCCATCCCCGGGTGTAATCATTGCCGATGATCCATACCATCCGTCCGTTCTCCTGCAGTACCGAGACCGGCGGGAAAGGCGGTAGCGTCTCGGTAGCGGCCTTTCCGGAGGGAGGTGGAGTCTGAGGCAAGGAGGGCGCACCGACCGGCGGCGGAGGAGGAGTCTGAGGCATGGCGGGTGCACCAACCGGCGGAGGAGGAGGAGTCTGAGGCATGGAGGGTGCACCAACCGGAGGAGGAGGAGGAGGAGTCTGAGGCATGGCGGGTGCACCAACCGGC
>JABLTO010047808.1_pt1 | contig 20743 bp, 16 predicted proteins | sample 7160091 | NCBI WGS metagenome assembly JABLTO01 (sample SAMN14651225, study PRJNA627086) | human gut metagenome | isolation source: feces | host: Homo sapiens
AAGGTTATCAATGGTATGAAGGAAGTTGCAGATTCTTCTCAAAAACTCAGCGAGATTGCAGAGGAGCAGGCAAAGGCTATGGAGCAGGCAGAGGCCGGTATTAATCAGATATCAGATGTTGTACAGTCAAACTCAGCAAATGCAGAGGAAACATCAGCAACAAGTGAGGAGCTTTCAGCACAGGCGGAGACAATGAACGAGCTGATTAGCAAATTTATATTGGAAAAGAAATAGAAAAATTGTACATACGAGTTTAGAAAAACTTTTTAACAAAAAGCCCCACAAGCATTATGGATATGCTGTGAGGCTTTTTGTTGTTGTGCGTTAGAGGGTTACTTTTTAAATCTAGTAAACATGTACTATGTGAACATAGTTTTTTGTGCGATACGTGGAAAATCTGAAAAGTAATGAAAATGAACAATTAAATGAGAATATTTAAATTTGCTCTTTTTGGCAGGGTGTGTTATAATCCTTGTATACAAAAAACAGAGGTAATACAATATGGGTAGTAATAACGATATTTCATTAAAAGCATTAGCCAAGATTAATCTGGGGCTCGATGTTGTGAGGCGCAGAGAGGACGGATATCATGAGGTCCGTATGATTATGCAGACCATTCATCTGTATGACAGGCTTGATATCAAAAGGACAAAGGAGCCCGGCATACAGATACAGACCAATCTGTCTTTTCTCCCTGTAAACGAGAACAATCTCATATACAAGGCTGCAAAGCTTCTGATGGATGAGTTTTCTATAACTGACGGTGTATCAGTGAAGCTGGACAAGCGTATTCCTGTTGCAGCAGGGATGGCGGGGGGCAGTACTGATGCGGCAGCTATGCTTATAGGTGTAAACAGGCTTTTTTCACTGGGACTGACAAAGAGACAGCTTATGGAAAGAGGTGTGCAGATAGGTGCGGATGTACCATACTGTATTATGAGAGGCACGGCGCTGGCCGAGGGCATAGGAGAGGCGCTTAGTCCTCTTCCTCCAATGGTAAAGTGTCCGGTGCTTATTGCAAAGCCGTCCATCTCGGTATCCACAAAATTTGTGTATCAGAATCTGAAGCTTGATGATACGACTATTCATCCGGATATAGACCGCCTGATAGATGATATAAAGGCTAAGAATCTGCATGATATCGCAGCGCATATGGGAAATGTCTTAGAGACCGTGACCATACCAAATTATCCGGTGATAGATGAGATAAAGAAGCATATGCTTTCAAATGGCGCGGTAGGAGCCATGATGAGCGGTAGTGGTCCGACGGTTTTTGGTCTGTTTGACGATGAAGATACTGCAAAGAAAGCGTACAAAGCCATGAGAAGCTCACATCTTGCCAGACAGGTGTATCTGACATTTGTATACAATAATCGCAAATAACGTGATATCCGGATAGCACAGCGGGTGCTTTATAGTTACTTTTTTCTTATATGTGAGAATTATAATACAAGAGATAGGAGAAGTTTGATGACTGATAATTTAACTTTAAATATGGATGCATATCTGCCACTGCGTGATGTGGTGTTTAATACACTTCGTGAGGCAATTTTAAAGGGCGAGCTCAAGCCGGGAGAGAGACTTATGGAGCTGCAGCTTGCGTCAAAGCTTGGAGTCAGCCGTACACCTATACGTGAAGCAATCAGAATGCTTGAGCAGGAGGGGCTTGCAGTCACAATGCCGAGAAAGGGCGCAGAGGTTGCCAAGATGACTCTCAAGGATATGGAGGATGTGCTTGAGGTGAGAGAGGCTCTTGATGAGCTTGCAGCCAAAATAGCCTGTAAGAAAATCAGTGATGAGCAGCTTGCGAATCTAAAAACCATAAAGGACGAGTTTAAGAGGAGCATGGACTCAGGAGATGTGAAAAAGATAGCTGAGGAGGATGTGAAGTTTCACGATGCTATCTATGAGGCAACAAACAATGCGAAGCTTGTATCTATGATGAACAATATCCGTGAGCAGATGTACCGCTACAGAGTGGAGTATTTGAAGGACCCAAAGAATTATCCGATGCTTGTGAAGGAGCATGACGCCATCTACAGGGCGCTTGAGTCAAGAAATATGGAGCTTGTGACTACAGAAATGCATACGCATGTGGCAAATCAGGCGGTTGCTGTGAAGGCTGTGATACAAAAGCAGGATGAAGAGAAGAAATAAAACAGAAATATAACAAGATTATAGCAGACAAAGATAATAAAATACAAAATAATATAACAAAACCAGGGGCTGCCGGTCGCACTGATGTGTGAACGGCGGTCCTTTTTAGTGGCTTAGTTAGTGGCTTAGATAGTTACAAAATAAGCAATCAGGGATATTTGCGAACTTGTATGGTCATACTATATCAGGGATTTTAAATCTGACGGGATTTATTGGGTATATAGGAGAGTTAAAGATGACCACAAACATAGATGAGAACATAAAAAGCTTCAGGCAGATATATTCTGACTGCTCAGATATCAAGATGCAGGAGATGTATCTGGGGCGTGATGCCTCAATAAAGTGTTTTGTTGCTTATATTGAGGTGACATGTGCAGGCTCCGGTATCAATAACAGTGCATTTGGACGATTTACCTCATACCTTGAAGGGATAGACCGGGATCAGGTTAAGGAAGTACTCGACAAAAATCAGGCAGCTCTATCTGAATTTGCACATCTGCACACGGTTAATGAGGCGGCCCAGATGATGCTGACAGGAGACGTGATATTTTTTGTGGATGGTTATCCGGATGCCTTCAAGCTTCCTGATAAGGGATATCCTGCCCTGTCAATTCAGGAGATTGATTCGGAAAAGGTCATAAGAGGCTCAAATGAGGGCTTTGCTGATTCCATAAAGATAAATACTGCACTTATCAGGCGCAGGTTAAGGAGCACTCGCTTAAAGTGTAAAGAGGTGAAAAAGGGGCTTCGCGGACACAGCAATGTGGACATATTGTATGTGAGAGACCTCGTAAAACCGGGGCTTGTAGAGGATGTGGAAAGGAATCTGGACAGCTATGTGATAGACCATGTGGGGGATTCGGGAGTTCTTGAACAATTTGCTGAGGCAAAATGGTATTCGCCGTTTCCACAGCTTCAGACCACAAAGCGGCCGGATGTGGCGGTAAATGCGCTCCTAGAAGGGCGGGTGGTGGTGCTGTGCGATAATTCACCGATAGCGATAATACTGCCAACCACCATGAACAATTTTTTAAAAACCGCAGATGATTACTATAACAGAACGATAGCGGCAAGCTTTGCCAGGCTGATAAGGTACGTGGCTGCCTTTATGTCATTTACATTGCCGGGGCTTTATCTGGCGGTCACAAATTTTCATACACAGATACTGCCGACACCACTCATACTGGCGTTTTATGAAGCCAGACTCGGCTGCCCGTTTCCGCAGCTCATAGAGGTGCTCATGATGGAGTTGTCCTTTGAGCTGCTTCGCGAAGCCGGCATAAGACTTCCCGGAGCAATGGGAAACACGATAGGCATAGTCGGAGGCCTCATAATCGGACAGGCAGCAGTGGATGCAAATTTAGTAAGCCCTATAGTGGTCATTCTTGTTGCATTCACCGCACTCTGTTCGTTTGCCATACCGAGTGAGGAGTTTGCATTTTCATTTAGGATACTCAAATTCGCTGTAATAATGATGTCGGCATGGCTTGGATATTTTGGATTTTTAATAAGTCTGATGGTGATACTTTTGCATCTCGCAAAGCTCAAAAGCTGTGGTTACCCATACATGATGCCATTTGTGGGCAGCGAGCTGACAGGCGGCGAGGATGAAAAGGACAGTATCATACGATTTCCGCTTCGTAGACTATGGAGGCGGCCTGTATTTGCAAGGGAAAAGGAGTGCAGAAAGCTGAAAGGAAATAAGGATGACTAAAAATATGAGCACAAGCTACACATTTGCACAAAACGAAAGCATATCGCCCCGCCAGCTATACAGGCTATACGTCTTTAATCTGCTTGGAGTCGGCACACTGGTGCTTCCAAACAATATGGCGAAGCTTGGAAAGTATGCTTTTATCTCAATCGCACTCGGAGTTTTCATGGCATGGCTATTCATGTGGATAGTAAGCGAGGTACGTGAACGCAGGAAAACGATATATGACAGAAGCAATGATAAAACAAAATATGCGAAAATGTTAATTTATGATTTAATTATTGTGATATACGAGCTGTCACAGGCCGCATTTCTTGCATGGATATTTGTAAAGCTGATACGTGACAGCCTTATACCGGATGAGTCATTTACAGTTGTACTCCTTGTGATAATGGCGGTATGCGCTTATGCGCTAAGTGGCGGAGTGGAGTGCCGGGCAAGGGTATACGAGGTAGTATTTTTCTTTGTGCTGATACCGCTTGCTGCTATGCTTTTGTTTGCGATATCGGATGTGAGATTTGACTATCTGATGATTAAGGACAGAGTCGGTGTGGACTTTGGCATAGCGGATATATTTGCGGGTGCATACTATGTGTTTGCAGCATCCATTTCCGTGTTCAATATACTGTTTGTAAGGGAACGCACTGCCTCACAGATACGAGGGAGTGTGAGTAAAGCAATATTCACATATGCAGGCATTCTTTTTTTATTGTATGCAGTATTGCTTGGGAACTTTGGAAAATATTCACTGTCGGAAATAGAGTTTCCGGCTGTCGTACTGATGAGTGATGTGCAGATAAAAGGCAGCTTCTTCAAGAGGGCAGATGCACTGATGCTGTCGGTGTGGTTTTTCACGCTGTTTTCAGTACTCAATATGAGCCTTTATTATGCTGTTTTAAGATGTGAGAATTTTGCTGAAAATACGAGAAAAATTATATTTACATTTAATAAAAAACGGCATTCCTGTAGCAATAAGCAATTTGGCTCTGACAGACAGAAAAGCCATGACAAGGAAAAGAGCACTATGAGAAGCTGGTGCATCATTTTTGTCATAGCAGTCACAGTGACCTTAGCATATATTCTTGAAAGTGGAGATGAAATCGTGAAAAAATATCTTGGATTTTTATTGTGCATAGCGATACCGGTCATAGTAGTGCTGACGATAGGTCTCATGCTCACCGGCTGCAGTGCAGTGGAACTTGAGGAGCGCTGTTTTCCGACACTTGCGGCGGTCGATATTATAGATGTAGATACTAACGAAATAACCGATAAAGAAGTAACTGATAACAAAGCATATGTTAGCCACAGAGATGTTTCGACAAATGAAAATAGCGGATATATAGAGTTCTACTATAACATGGACAAATCCTACGAACCGGAATATGCATATGATATCAAAACAGCCGTGGACAGCTTCGAGGATCGGCTGTCACAGAAAGCCGATACCAATCATTTGAAGGTGATTTTAATAGGAAAAACACTTAGAAAAGATAAAGCAGCTTATTCAGACTTCATGGAATATTGCAAGACTTCAAAAAAATTTCCGAGAAACACATATGTGTGCATAGCAGATGATATAAATGATATCTTTGATAACATGGGTGATTATTATGAGCAGAAAATGAATAAGGAGAATCATGAGGATGGGGAACCGATAATTACACTTGGCACCTTATTGGATGACTATACGAATGAAATTCATGGAGCATGGTAAAAATTTCAAAAAGGATGAATAATCTTTTCAAATAAGGCAATACTTGTTTACATGAGAAAGAAAATAATAATAACAACCATAGCAATAATATCTCTTACGGCAGCGATAGCTGCAAAAAATCATACACCTGCCGCAAACACCAATAGTATAGCGTGTACAGCCGACATGCAAAAATCCATCGCCGGCAAAATCCTGCGTTTCCACGTGCTGGCAAACAGCGACAGCGAAGCAGACCAGAATGTGAAAAAGCAGGTGCGCGATGCAGTAGGGGCTTACATAGAGCCATATCTGCTGGAGTGCGAAAATATCGAAGAAACCAGAGCCACCGTAAATGACCATATGGACGAAATAATAGCGGTATCAAAGGAGACGCTTGCAGCAAACGGTTTTACATATGGCGCATCGGCAGAGCTTACACACACCGATTTCCCGGAAAAGACGTATGGGGACTATACATTTCCTGAGGGAAATTACGAGGCGCTTGAAATAACACTGGGCGATGGAGCCGGTCATAACTGGTGGTGCGTGCTGTATCCAAACATGTGCTTTAGAGGCAGTGTGTACGAGGTGGTAGAGGACGAAGCAAAGGAAAATCTTAAGGAGGTACTCACTCCGGACGAGTATGAGAGCATATTTGACAGTGGAAAATATGAAATAAAACTAAAAATCCTTGATATTTTCAGATAAAACAGTTAGTATATTCATGCTGAAAAAATATATTAAAAGAAAATATGTGATGAGAAATTATTAAAGCGTGAATTAATTTAGATATGCAAGAGGATAAGGAGAAAAAAATGACAAAGGATGTAGTAGTATCATTAAAGGGCCTGCAGCTCGCACCGGACCAACAGTCGGATGCGGTAGAGGTGATTGCCCCGGGAGAGTATTATATAAGAAATAACAAGCACTATGTGCTTTTTGAGGAGATAATGGAGGGTGAGACCCAGACACTCAAAAATATGCTTAAATTCAATGACAATTATCTTGAGTTCACCCGCAAGGGACCTATGAGTGTACATATGATATTTGAGAAGGGAAAGAAAAACCTGACATATTATTATACACCGTTTGGAAGTATCCAGATAGGTATTGATGCCACAAGCATAGAGGTAAAGGAGACTGAGGACGAGATAAGGGCAGAGGTAAAGTATGCACTTGATGTCAACTATGAATTTGTAGGCGACTGTCACATCAATATAGCTGTGAAGAAAAAAGGCGCAGCAGTCAAAATTGCATAAAAGTCTGCAAAGCCTATGGGGTAAAAAATATATAAAGCATATATGGATAAAGCATATAAAAAACAGAGCATGTGAGGATGAAGGCCATCCCACATGCTCTGTTTATGTACATGAAAATTAAATCATGATATTATTTCTGCTTAGCCTTTTTGGCAGCCTCTTTAGCAGCTTTTCTTTCAGCCTTTGCAGCCTCCTCAGCCTTGAGCTGTTCGTTGGCCTTGCTGTAGTTTTCTGCCATTCTTGCACGGAAGCCTTTTTTCTTCTTAGGCTTCTCAAGAGGTCCTCTGATACCGCGGACAGCTGTGATGTATATACCACTGACAGAAGCCTTGACCTCTTTCTTTAAAGGAATCTCATCAAAGATCTGCTCGTCTGCGATAAGAGACATGACTCTTGGTCCGACCTTGGCCTTGACTACAGGCAGCTTTGAGCGGCGCATAAGCTTTGGTGTCTGCTCAATAATCTGCTGTGGGAGACCGGCATCCTTTAGCTTCATACGCTTTTTGTCAATGATTAGCATATTGACTGTCTGTGATGCAGCAGCAATCTGTTCGTCCTGCTCTTCCTTTCTTTTTTGTGCTTTTTTACCGAGGATTGTTAATACTATAAATGCTACCACAAGCACTACTGCGATAACAATAAGTACGATTAATGCTGGATTCAAAACGTATCCCTCCTAAAAATTTGCTTATTTAAATTAATTCTATCAAATATGCTAAAAAAAATCAATCTTTATTGCAAGAATAGGTAAAACCGTAGTATACTAGAACTATATTTTGGAAAAGGTCTTTAGAAGACGCAAAGGGGTATTTATTAATGAAGAAAATTGCTCTTTTGGCTGATGGCTGGAGAAGATATGTAATATATTCGTGGGTTGAGGGTATCATGGGAGGCTCTAAAGAGCTGGGACTGGATGTGTGCCTGTATTTTTACAACACCAACGGAACCTGGAGTCAGGATTCAAAGTTTAACAAAGGCGAATATGCGCTGAACGATTTGCCTGATTTAAACAGCTTCGACGGAGTGGTATTTGACTGCACCAATACGACCAACCTGGATGAGATACAGTATATGGTCAGAAAGCTTCAGTCGGTAAATGTGCCGGTAGTGAGTATCGGGTATAAGGTTGATGGGTTTTACTATGTAGGCAACGATAATAAGAGGCTGTTTCGCAAGGTAATGGATCATATGTACTATGCACATGGCTGCAAAAGCTTTGTGTTTGCAGGTGGTCCGCCGTATCATTATGAGAACAGAATGCGTTTTGAGGCCTTCAAGGAGGCTTTAAGTGATTATGGCATACCACTTACAGCTGATATGTACATGTTTGGTGATTTTGATTATCAGACAGGTGTCAGGTATATGAGTGATTGGCACGAGAGCAAAAAGCCGTTACCGGATGTCTTTTTATGTGCAAATGACAATATAGCAGCAGGACTGTGTGCGACAGCAGAGGTTCTTGGATACAAGGTACCACAGGATTTTAAGGTCACAGGCTTTGACAATCTGGATAAGGCTGCGTATTTTAACCCACAGATTACAACAGTGGATAACAACAGGGGCAATATAGGCAGAAATGCTCTTGAGATATTTAAGGCGCTTTGGAATGGCACGGGCGATGCTTCTGATAAATACCTTGATTCTGAGTTTATACCGGCTGAGAGCTGCGGATGCCCTAATACCGGCAGAGTGGATTATCGTAATTACATAAAGAATATTATCAAAGGCTCCGTTGCAAGAGAGCAGGAGGAGGATGCAGTAATGATCCTCCAGAAAGAGCTCGAGGAGTGCAATGAATACTATGATTTGTTTGAGAGATACTCTGACTATATACAGAGCATGAAGTGTGACGGAGTGTATGTGGTCGGTGTTTCTGATCTGGCAGCTGCAAGGAACAATGCACACTTTAGGAAGCATGGCTATGATATTGACGACGAGGTTGTACTCTATGCGGATGACAAGGACAATGGAAAGCTTGAGTTTAAGAGTGTAAATGACCTTATGCAGTACATGCAGAGTGTAGATAAAAACACCTGCTATATGTATTGTTCGCTGCATTTCAGGGACGAGATAGTGGGCTATGTAATACTCAGGAATCCTGAGTTTTTGTACGACCATCCTGAGCAGTTTGATATACAGTCTGCCCTGCTCAAGAGGCTTGAGAATCTTTTTAAGCAAAAGGTACTTGAGAATACAAATAATGAGCTTAAGAATCTCTACAACCATGATGCGCTCACAGGCCTATACAATCGTGTGGCATGCAATGAGATGGTCATTCCTATGTTTGCTGAGCTTGAAGCTCAAAATGTCGGCTGCACCATAGTATTTCTCGATGTGGATGATTTCAAGGACATAAATGATACCTACGGACACCAGTACGGTGACGAGCTTTTAAAGACTGTGGCGAGGGTGCTTGATGAGCAAAAGCCTGAGGGAAGTATGGTATATAGATTCGGTGGAGATGAATTTATCGTGTTTATCCCTGGGGACAGACATGACACTGCTGAGAAGTATATAAAGCGCGTGTATGATATCATGGAGCAGCACAGCCTGTTTATCAGTCACGGCATCATATATACGAGGCCGGGCAGTGGTAAGAGTTTTGACGATTATCTCGTAAGTGCTGACACAAAGATGTATCAGCTTAAGCAGCAGCACAAGCAGAAAAAGGATAGCAATTTCTTAAAGGGAGTGGATATTTCATCCGTTCCTATGATGGTTGACAATAATATACAAATAATGGACAGGGAAGGTCATGTGTGCAGGGTATTTGATTTTTTAAAGCTGAATAATGTAAATTCAGTCCGTCTGCGCATATGGAATGAGTCTGATAAGGTGCCGGAGTCTAAGGGGTATTGCAGTCTTACATATGTTCTCGAGATGGCTCATGTCATTAAAAAATACAAAATGCATTTTCTGCTTGATTTTCATTATTCAGATTACTGGGCAGATCCGGGACAGCAGAATAAGCCTGATGCGTGGAAGAATTTAAGCTTTGATGAGCTGAAGGAGACAGTGCACAAGTACACATATGATGTGCTATACAGATTAAAAATCATGGATTGTGCGCCGGATATGGTTCAGATTGGCAATGAAATAAGGAGTGGTATGCTGTTTCCGGATGGTGCAGTGCCACAGTACAGGCAGCTGGCTGCGCTTGTAAATGAGGGAATCAGAGCTGTCAGGGAGCTGCTACCGGAGACAAAGGTCATGATTCATCTGGATCAGGGAGGCAGATATAACTGTATTATGCCTTGGTTTGATTCTATGTTTAATGCGGGCATGCTGCCGATTGACGCGATTGGCCTTTCCTTTTATTCGTTCTGGCATGGTACATTCATGGATTTGAAGGATACTATGAGCAGGCTCATAAAATTATATAATCTGCCGGTTTATATTGTGGAGACAGTTCATCCGTGGAGGCATTGCAAGGGAGATCATATCCCGAAGGAACTCATGGAGACTGCAGGTCTTGATGCAGGCAGCGCAGAGCAGAAGAAGTCTCTTGAAATAATCATGCAGATAGCAGCAGAGGTGTCAAAGGATACCGGAAAGACAGGTGTATACTACTGGGAGCCTGTCGGTGTGCCTGGTAAAGGCATGGGAACCTGGTTTGAGAATATGGGTATGTTTGACGAGCATGGCAGGGCTTTGCCGGGCTGGGATGCAATCAGGGACTTTGATCCGAAAAATCCGCCGATTAAAGAGCTTGATAAGTATATTGAATCACTTTATGAGTATGAAGAAACACCGGAGGTGGAGGATTTCATGAAGCTTCTTATGATTCATGGAAATCTAATCTCAAATCCTGAATTTAAGGATGGATTTAATAATTGGCAGATTGAGACAAGCCTCGAAGAAGGACAGTATACACTGGGTAAGGATGGAGTGTTTATCTCTTCAGATGCCAATTTTGACTATTCGATAAGCCAGACGGTGGATATTGAATATACCGGTGAGTATATAGCAGCGGTTGACTATAGAGGAACCAATACAACAGGTGTCGAGGTCGAGCTGTTTATGGATGTGGAGGATGAAAGCGGCGTTCATACATATACAAGCGATGTTTTCCCGGATGATATCAGGTTTGTGACACATCTGCTTAAGCCGGTAAGGCTGCAAAAGAATGCCAGGGTGACAGTAGGGCTTAGGATGCATACTCCTCCGGTGTTTGCAAAGATAAAGAAATTTTCACTCGTTGTAATTTAACCTGATATGTGATATTGTAGACAGGTATAGTGTTTTGCGGATGCGTTTTTGCCGTGGCAGGGCATTGTACATATAAATAACATGACTTACAGATTTCAGGAGGATTCCAATGAGTGAGAAGAAGAATACAGGTAAGAAGGCAGTCATAGCAGTGATTGTGATTGCACTTATCGTGGTAATTATTGCGCTTGTTGCTGTAATAAGCGGCAAGAGCAAAAAGGGTGGCTCAAAGAGCGCAACAGAGGCAGGCACCCAGGCCGGCAGCGAGACGATGCGAAGCGGACAGTTTGACATAGACTACGCAAAGCAGGTTACAAAGCTTGCAGACTATTCAGGTATTGCAATTACAGTCTCAAACGATTATGAGATAAACGATACAGCAAAGCAGAAATATCTGACCAATGTGCTTCAGTCATATGGTGCAGATGCGTACAAGCAGGTTACAGATCGTGATACAGTTGCAGATGGCGATTATGTCAAGGTTGATTACACAGGATATAAGGATGGCAAAGCATTTGATGGTGGCTCAGCTACAGATGTGATGCTTGATGTGACAAACAACAGCCAGGTCGGCGGTTCATCCTTTATTGATGGATTTACAAAGCCTATAATCGGAGCCAAGGTGGGTGACAAGGTTAAGGGTGACGTGACTTTCCCTGAGGATTATGGCAACGATGACCTAAACGGACAGACAGTTACATTTGAGTATACAGTAAAGGGTATTTACTCAGCAGATCCTGTTGCACTTGCTGATATGACAGACGAGCAGGTCAACACAGTGTTTGGAAAGGCCGGAGTGACAACAAATGCCCAGCTTACCACACAGATTGAGAAAGATTTGAAGCAGCAGCTCTACAGCGCTGAGGTGGACAAGATAAAGAGCTACATGATTGACAACAGCACAGTTGAGATTCCTGATGAGTATCTACAGGCCAGACTCAATGAGTATATTGCTTCATTTACCAAGGAAAATGTCAAGGATGGACAGACACTTAAGAAATATTTAAAGTCCAACTACAACATGACAGTGGATCAGGCCACAGAGAAGTGGAAGGAGAATCTGACAGACCAGATAAAGACAGAGTTCATCTTTGGGCTTATCGCTGAGAAGGAAAATATCAAGATGGATGATGATGCCTTCAACAGCTATGTGGATTACATCGTATCAGCCAGCAATGGCCAGTTCAGCAAGGCTTCTGAGGTATACAAGTATTTTGGAAGCGGACACAAGGATGAGGGAAAGACATACCTTAAGAACCAGTACCTTGTAAACAAGGCTATTGATACAGTCACAGAGAAAGCAAATGTGACATTTGAGGATGGCAGTGCAGCGCCGGATACTTCAAGTGGCAGCGCGGATGCCGAATAATAACGATAAATATGCTGTCTGTGGTGATGCGCAGGTAGCTTAAATGGAGGATTAGATAATGGAACTTACAAACATACGCGAGATTTTCCGCAACAAGGACAAATTCGCTGACAAAGAGGTGACTATCGGAGGATGGGTCAGAAGCAATCGTAATTCAAAGAATTTTGGATTTATCGTGGTAAACGATGGTACATTTTTTGAGCCAATCCAGGTTGTATACGGAAATGGCTTAGACAACTATGATGAGGTTGGCAAGATCAATGTCGGAGCTGCAATTATCGTAAGAGGTACACTTGTGCTTACTCCGGATGCAAAGCAGCCATTTGAGATTCAGGCCGCAGAGGTGACTGTTGAGGGTGCATCCACACCGGATTATCCTCTGCAGAAGAAGAGACATACATTTGAGTATCTTCGTACAATCTCACACTTAAGACCTCGTACCAATACTTTTGAGGCAGTTTTCAGAGTGCGCTCACTCTGCGCATATGCTATTCACAAATTCTTCCAGGAGAGGGATTTTGTGTACGTGCACACACCGCTTATCACAGGAAGTGACTGTGAGGGTGCAGGAGAGATGTTTCAGGTGACCACACTTGATTTGAACAATCTCCCTATGACAGAGGATGGAAAGGTGGATTTCTCAAAGGATTTCTTTAATAAGCCTACCAACCTTACTGTTTCAGGACAGTTAAACGGCGAGACATATGCTATGGCATTCAAGAATATCTACACCTTCGGACCTACCTTCCGTGCGGAGAATTCAAACACCACACGTCATGCGGCAGAGTTCTGGATGATTGAGCCTGAGATTGCTTTTGCAGACCTTGAGGATGATATGATGCTTGCAGAGAGCATGCTCAAGTATGTTATCAACTATGTGCTTGAAAATGCACCTGAGGAGATGGCATTTTTCAACAATTTCGTGGACAAGGGGCTGCTTGACAGATTAAGAAATGTTGTTGAAAATGATTTTGCACGTGTGACATACACAGAGGCTATCGACATCCTTTCAAAGCACAATGACAAGTTTGATTACAAGGTATCATGGGGCTGTGATTTACAGACTGAGCATGAGAGATACCTTACAGAGCAGATTTATAAGCGCCCTGTATTTGTCACAGATTATCCGAAGGAGATAAAGGCCTTCTACATGAAGCTGAATGACGACGGAAAGACCGTTGCAGCAGTTGACTGTCTCGTGCCGGGAATCGGAGAAATCATCGGTGGAAGCCAGAGAGAGGATGACTACGACAAGCTTCTTGCCAGAATAAATGAGCTTGGACTTTCAGAGGATGACTACAAGTTCTACCTTGACTTAAGAAAATACGGCTCTGCAAGACACGCAGGCTTTGGACTGGGCTTTGAGAGATGCGTAATGTATCTTACCGGCATGGGCAATATCCGTGACGTTATCCCATTCCCTAGAACAGTTAATAACTGTGAGCTGTAATCACGAATGAATTTCATACATGAATAATTACCGCCCTCTGCACATATATATGATGTGTGGAGGGCGTTTTTATGTGGAGAAAAATCAAAGGTCCTGTGATAACAATATGTATCATGCATCTTACGGCGCTTTTGTGCCTTATCATACTTTCTATAGTACAGTGCTTTGTCGACATGGCGGAGTGGATAAAGTTTGCACTTGCCATGGCGGTCAATATAGTGGTGGGGCTTGTGTGCGGATTTTTGCTCAAATGCTGCTTTCACCGCAGACGTTTTATCAGGGTGACGGTCGTAGCATACTGGATAACGTATGTGATAGCAACAGTGGTCATAGATATAGGTGAATCAAAAAATATATTCGAGCTTTTGATAATACTCCTTCTGGTAATGTTTTCAGCGCTTGTTTTTCGCTAAAAAAGGACTTTTCATATTGATAATGCTGTGATATAATGTTGAAAGCAAATATGATGTGTCAATGAGACATCGTTAAATGAAAAGGAGATAAAAATGAAACACGTAAAGACATTAAATACAAGAAAATTACAGAACACAGTTAAAAAGGGCGGATGTGGCGAGTGCCAGACATCATGCCAGTCAGCTTGCAAGACATCTTGTACAGTTGGAAACCAGACTTGTGAGCAGTACAAATAGTCATAGGTGAAGCGGATTTAAAGAGTGTGCGCTGATAGGTGCACACTCTTTTCGCAGTGTAATTTTAAAATGTGTATAGAAAGAGAGGAATATTGTAGTGGTTCATCAGTACAAGAACAACGGCTATAATATTGTCTTAGATGTCAACAGTGGCGCAATCCATGTGGTGGATGATGTCACATATGACGTTATTGAGCTGTTTGAGGACAACTCAGCTAAGGAGATTATTGAAAAGCTTGTGGACAGGTATCCACAGACGGAGATAGAAGAAGCAATACAGGAAGTAAATGAGCTTAAGGATAATGAAGAGCTCTTCACAGAGGATACATACAAAGAGCGTATCATAGATTTCAAGAAGCGCCAGACAGTTGTAAAGGCACTTTGCCTTCACATAGCGCACGACTGCAACCTTGCCTGCAGATATTGTTTTGCAGAGGAGGGCGAGTATCACGGCAGACGAGCTCTCATGAGCTACGAGACAGGAAAACAGGCACTTGATTTCCTGATTGCCAATTCAGGCAGCAGGAGAAACTTAGAGGTAGACTTCTTTGGAGGAGAGCCTCTTATGAACTGGGATGTGGTGAAGCAGCTTGTGGCATATGGAAGAGAGCAGGAGAAGCTTCATGACAAGCATTTCAGGTTCACACTCACCACAAACGGTGTGCTCTTAAATGACGAGATTATGGAGTTCGCCAACAAAGAGATGGATAATGTAGTTCTTAGTATAGACGGACGCAAGGAGGTTCATGACCGCATGAGACCTTTCAGAAAGGGTGCCGGCAGTTATGACCTTATTGTTCCGAAATTCCAGAAGTTTGCGGAGAGCAGACATCAGGACAAGTACTATGTGAGAGGTACATACACACATTTCAATACTGATTTTTCAAAGGATGTGCTTCATCTGGCTGATTTAGGCTTCAAGCAGATTTCGGTTGAGCCTGTAGTGGCACAGCCTACAGATGAGTATGCACTTAAGGATTCTGATTTACCTGTGCTCTTTGATGAGTACGACAGACTTGCAGCAGAGATGGTAAAGAGAAACAAGGCAGGAAACGGCTTCAATTTCTTCCATTTTATGATAGATTTAGAGGGAGGACCTTGTGTATATAAGCGTCTTTCCGGCTGTGGCTCAGGAACAGAGTACCTGGCAGTGACTCCATGGGGAGATTTATATCCATGCCACCAGTTTGTGGGCAATGAGGACTTCCTTATGGGTAATGTCTGGGATGGCATCAAGGCCACTGACATCCAGGATGAGTTTAAGTGCTGTAATGTTTATGCCAAGGAAAAATGTCGCAACTGTTTTGCCAGATTCTATTGCAGCGGTGGCTGTGCCGCCAACTCATACAACTTCCACGGCACAATCACTGATGCCTATGATTTAGGCTGCGAGCTGCAGAAGAAGCGTATAGAGTGCGCTATCATGATTAAGGCAGCAGAGGCTGATATGGCAGATGATGCACAATAATTTGAATTTGTCACGGGAAACGGATAGCGGTATTTGTGACCCGTGTGCGAATATATTTGCCATCTGTATACCTATATGGATGGTAGCAAAATGACAGGAAGGTATAAGAAAATGAAAAAAGGAAAGAGTTGGGTGATTATCCTTGTGGCAGTCATTTGTATCGGCTTGCTGGGCTGGTATTCCACTGCAGTAATCACCGACACAAAGCAAAAGCAGGAGGCAACTGCTAATGGTGAGAGCACCAAGGATAAGGATTATCAGAATATCAAGCTTGGTCTCGACCTCTCAGGTGGTGTTTCAATCACCTACCATATCAAGGACAAGAATCCTTCAGACAAGGATGTAAATGATACTATCGCAAAGCTCGAGGAGCGTGCAGAGAGCTACACAACAGAGTACTCTGTATACAAGAGCGGGGATGACCGTATCACTGTAGAGATTCCGGGTGTTGACGACCCTAACAAGGTACTCGAGGATCTTGGAAGTCCGGGATCACTGTACTTCATCGCCCAGTATGACAGTGACGGAAATGCCAACTATACACAGGACACATCGGTTGAGGGCGGCTACAAGCTCAACTATGATATTGACACCTTAAAGGCCAATGGCTCAGTCATCCTCGATGGTAACGATGTAAAGGATGCAAGCGCCCAGTATGACCAGTCATCATCTACATCAACCAAGGAGCCTGTTGTTTCATTAAAGCTCAAGGATAAGGCTATTGACACATGGGCAGATGCCACAAAGAAGGCAAAGGATGCAGGACAGTCAATCGGTATATACTATGATGATCATTTCATCAGCGTTCCTACAGTAAGCGCCGTTATCTCAGATGGTAACTGTGTAATCAACGGAATGAAGGATTACGACGAGGCAACAAGCCTTGCAACATTTATCCGTGTCGGAGCCATCAACCTCCAGCTCGAGGAGTTAGAGTCAAATGTTGTTGGCGCACAGCTCGGTGGAACAGCGCTCACAAATGCAGTAAAGGCTGCAATTATCGGAATTATCTTAATCATGATATTCATGATTGTGCTCTATGGTATACTCGGTGTGGTTGCATCTATCGGACTTGCACTCTACTCAATGCTTACAGTACTGTTTATTTACTGGTTTGAGATTACACTTACACTGCCGGGTATCGCGGGTATCATCCTTGGTATCGGTATGGCAGTAGATGCAAACGTTATCGTATTTGCCCGTATCCGTGAGGAAATCGCAGGTGGCAAATCAGTGCTTGCTGCAGTAAATGAGGGCTACAAGAAGGCTCTTTCAGCCATCCTCGATGGACAGGTTACAACCTTTATCGCAGCACTTGTGCTTATGGTGCTCGGTTCAGGTACAGTAAAGGGCTTTGCATACACACTTATGATTTCAATTATTCTGTCACTGTTTACAGCTCTTTTTATTGCAAAATACCTTACAAGAGCATTTTACGGTGTCGGTGTCAGAGCTGAGAAGTTCTACGGCAAGGCAAAGAAGAGAAAGGTTATCAGATTTGTACAGAACAGAGTTAAATACTTTGTTATCTCAGGTGTAGTTATACTTGCAGGTATCGGCGGTATGATTTATTTCGGTGCTACAAGCGGCAATGCATTAAACTACAGCCTTGAGTTCGTAGGTGGTACATCAACCACAGCAGACTTTGGCAAGGATTATACAGCCGCAGAGGTTGAGAAGGACATCGTGCCTTCAGTATCAAAGCTCCTTGGCAATAGTGCAGTGCAGGTTACTACAGTCCAGGGCAGCCATGATGTCACATTAAAGACACGTACACTTTCACTCGATGAGAGACAGGATCTCGCAGCTCTTCTTGAGAAGGATTTCAATGTTGATGCATCAACTATAGAGACTCAGAGTATCAGCTCAACAATCAGTGGAGAGATGAGAACAAACGCTGTAAAGGCAGTTATTATTTCATGTATTTTCATGCTGTTATATATCTGGTTCAGATTCAAGGACATCAGATTTGCTTCAAGTGCTATCCTTGCGCTGGTACATGATGTGCTTGTTGTAGTCACAGCATATGCACTTATCAGAATCTCAGTCGGCAGTACGTTTATCGCATGTATACTTACAATCGTAGGTTACTCAGTCAACGATACAATCGTTATCTTTGACCGTATCCGTGAGAACCTTCACGGTATCAAGAAGTACTCAGCAGATGAGCTTGCTGATATAGCAAACGAGTCCCTTACACAGACACTTTCACGAAGCATCAATACTTCGCTTACTACATTTGTTATGGTATTGTTACTCTTTATCTTTGGTCATACATCAATCAGAGAGTTCTCATTACCACTCATGGTAGGTGTGCTTTGCGGAACATATTCTTCAATCTGCATCGCTACAGAGCTGTGGTATGTTATGAAGCTTTATCTGGGCAAGAGCGCCATCAAAAAGCAGGCGGCTGCACCGGCTAAGGTTTCTAAAAAAGCTAAGAATTAATAATTAATTTATGGCCCGGCCTTTAAAGGCTGGGCTATTGTTTTTTGTGGACTTATTAATATATGCAGATATGTTTATATATTTATAAATTTATGTGCGGAGTAATAGAATGGAGCATTATTTATATGAAAATTTTTCTGATTTATCTGCTTCTTATGAATATAGCAGGCTTTGCTGCGATGGGAATTGACAAGTGTAAGGCCAAGGCACACGCATGGCGCATCCCGGAGAAGACATTATTTGGGCTCAGCCTGCTGGGCGGAAGCGCCGGTACCTGGGCGGGGATGTATGCCTTCAGGCACAAGACAAAGCATTGGTATTTTGTAAAGGGGATGCCGCTTATTTTCTTTATCCATGTGGTTATTGCATGTGTTATCTACAGGAATTTCTATTAGAAATTTCTATTAGAAATTTAATTATACTAGGTAACAAAATACTTAATGTAGGTAAAAAGTAACAAAAAAATGTAGCATATAAGTACATAATTGTGTATAATAGATAACAGATAACAGGTACAAAACCACTACACAACTATCAAGGAGGGCAAAATAATGTGGGCATATGAAAGTGTATTTTATCAGATTTATCCGTTAGGCTTCTGTGGAGCACCATTTGAGAATGATGGTGTTTTGGAGCACAGAATTTTGAAAGTGAATGACTGGATACCTCATATCAAAAAGCTTGGGGCAGATGCAATCTATTTTTCACCGGTGTTTGAATCTGATACACACGGATATAATACAAGGGATTATACAAAAATAGACACAAGGCTTGGCACAAACGAGGACTTCGCACAGGTTTGTGACAATCTGCACAAGGACGGCATAAAGGTAGTGCTGGATGGTGTGTTCAATCATGTGGGAAGAGGCTTCTGGGCATTTCAGGATGTGCTTAAAAACAGAGAAAGCTCACCATATGTAAACTGGTTTGACCGTATAGCGTTCGATGGCAATTCAAACTATAATGATGGATTGTGGTACGAGGGCTGGGAAGGAAACTATGATCTGGTCAAGCTTAATCTGAGAAATGAGGATGTAATCCAGCATATCTTTTCAGCGATAAAGGGCTGGGTAGACGAGTTTGATATAGACGGGCTGAGACTTGATGTGGCATACTGCCTCGACCATGATTTCATCAGAAGACTAAGGGAGTTCTGCGACTCACTAAAGCCGGATTTCTTCCTGGTGGGAGAGACACTGCATGGTGACTACAACCAGATTATGAATGATGCAATGCTTCACTCGGTAACGAACTATGAGTGCTATAAGGGTCTGTACTCGAGCTTTAATTCCATGAATATGTTTGAGATAAATCATTCGCTTCTCAGACAGTTTGGACCGGAGCAGTGGACTCTCTACAAGGGTAAGCACCTGCTGTCATTTGTGGACAATCATGATGTGACAAGAGTGGCAAGCATACTGACCAATGAAAAGCATCTGCCACTAATCTATGCAATTGCATTTGGTATGCCGGGCATCCCTTGTGTGTACTATGGCAGTGAGTGGGGAGAGAAGGCAAAAAAAGAAGACGGTGACCCGGCTCTGAGGGCATGCTTTGAAGCGCCACAGTACAATGAGCTGACTGAATGGATTTCAAAGCTCGCAGAGGCAAAGAAGCAGTCAAAGGCACTCTGCTACGGTAATTTCTATTCGGTTGTGCTCACAAACGGCCAGTGCGTTTTCGGTCGTGAATGTGATGGCGAAAAGGTATTCGTGTGCATCAATGCCGCAGACCAGTCGTTTTTCGCGGGCTTTGATATGGGAAAGGGTGATGCCACAGACCTGATTACAGGTGAGCAGGTTACATTAAACGGTGGCCTTGAGCTGCCACCTTACAGTGCATACTTTTTGAGATAACATTTGTATGGACAATAAAAGAAATAATAGAAGAAAAAATGAAAGAAAAGAGCTCATATGTGCTGCCACAGCCGTAGTGGTACTTTACACAGCTATGGAGTCGATAGGCATCACATGCCCCATTAAGTTTATCACCGGAATATCATGTGCAGGCTGTGGCATGTCGAGGGCATGGATGGCATTTTTACACCTTGATATAGCAAAGGCGTTTGCATACCATCCGCTTTTTTGGCTTGTGCCTATTGCGGTAATAGTTCTTTTGTGTAAATCTAAAATAAATATTAAAATTTTGTGCCGCAGTACAATGCCGAGGTTATTGACCGCTTGGAACAGGCAGGTCTTGTGATCATCGGAAAGACAAACATGGATGAGTTTGCCATGGGAAGTACCACAGAGACATCCGCTTACGGCGTCACCAGAAACCCGTGGGATCTGGAGCATGTTCCGGGCGGCTCCTCCGGCGGCTCCTG
>JABLTO010115347.1_pt1 | contig 20741 bp, 18 predicted proteins | sample 7160091 | NCBI WGS metagenome assembly JABLTO01 (sample SAMN14651225, study PRJNA627086) | human gut metagenome | isolation source: feces | host: Homo sapiens
CGGCGCAAGGTGAATTGCCCAAAGGGCAAGAGAGGGTGGCCTGGGCCATGTACGTCAGTTTTTTCTCTTCTCAGACTGGTAAGTGCCGCAGCGTTAAGCCAATGTGCCGGGGGCACATTGGTAGCGTAGGCCCACCTGTTTCACAGGTGGGGAACCTGCCGACGAAGTGAGTGCATGCACCAGGCTGCAATCTTCTCAAAAATGCTCGCATTTTTGAGAATGGCAGGTCGTGTTTGATTTAGTGCAACTCGTCGTGGGACTCCTTGGGCAGGTGTTTTTCCTCGTCCTCGTACACCTCGCCGGTGTTCTGGTGGATGTAGAGGGATTTTGATTTGGAATAGAGGATGTGCTGCTCGTGGTACAGCCCGCCGTAGCCGGAGAGCATATAGGACACGGCGATGGTCAGCGCCATGGGCACGATGCCCACTCCGGCGAACAGCTCGAAGCCCAGGACGATGGAGGTCAGGGGACAGTTGGTGACGCCGCAGAAGACGGCCATCATGCCTGCTGCTGCGGAAAATTCTGGCGGCAATCCCACCAGCGGCCCCACCGTGCAGCCAAACGTAGCGCCGATGAAGAAGGCGGGGACGATCTCGCCGCCGCGGAAGCCGGAGCGGAGGGTGAGGACGGTGAAGAGGATTTTTAAGAGGAAGGCATAGGGCACCGCCTCCCCGGCGATGGCGCGGACGATGACCTCCATGCCGGCGCCGTTGTAGTCGGTGTTGCCCACGGCCAGAGTGAGCAGGATGACCAGGACGCCGCCCACCACCACGCGAACCCAGCGGTTGTGGAGGAAACGGCTATACAGCTTGCCCCCCTGCTCCATGGCTTCGCAGAACAGCGCGGCGGCGAAGGCACACAGGACGCCCAGCGCCAGCAGCTGCAACAGCACCACCGGGGTTAGGTGGGGGGCGGAGGCCAGGGTGAAGCCGGTGGCGGCGATGCCCAAGGCGCTGGCTACCCATTTGGCCACCAGGGCGGAGAGGAAACAGGGAACGATGGCGGAGTAGTACATGACGCCCACGCTCTCCACCTCCATGGCGAAGACGGCGGCGCCGATGGGGGTGCCAAAGAGGGCGGAGAAGCCGGCGGCCATGCCGGCCATGGTGATCATCCGCTCGTCTCGGTCATCCAGATGCAGCAGCTGACCCAGCTTGTTGCCCATGCTGCCGCCGATCTGCAACGCTGCCCCCTCTCGGCCAGCGCTGCCGCCGGTCAGGTGGGTGAGGACGGTGGCGATGAAGATGAGGGGCACTTGGCGGACGTGGAGCTGTCGGGCATCTCGGACGGAGGCCAGGATGAACTCGGTGCCGCCGTCGTTGTCCATGCTCAGGATATGGTACAGCATTAAGATGACAAGACCGGCCAGGGGCAGGCAGAAGAGCACCCAGAAGTGCGCCTGCCGGAAGGCGGTCACTTGGGACAGGCAGAAGGCGAAGGCAGAGCCTACCAGCCCCACCGTGCCGCCCACCAGCACGGACAGGGCGACCCACTTGCAGAACGCCCACAGGTCACGGTGCTGCCAATGATGAAACCGAGCCAACTGGCCGGAGAAAAACATAGAAAACCCCTCCAAAACAGTGCAAAATCCTACGGAATAGGGTCATTGTAGCATAGCAGAGGAGGGTTGGCAAGGGAGAGGAGCGGTTTGCTCCAGATAGAAAGAGGGGGCTGCCATAGTGGCAGCCCCCCCAAAGTAGGAGTGCAACGAATTACATCGTGCAAGATCAACGGATAAAGAGGGTGTTCCCATCCAGATCGACGGTGAGCACGGTGCCGGGCGCCAGGTCTTCGGCGATGATCTTCCGACCGATGAGGGTCTCGATGGTGTGCTGGATATACCGACGGAGGGGACGGGCACCGAAGGCAGGGTCGTAGCTCTCGGCTACGATGAAGTCCTTGGCCGCCTCGGTCACTTCCACCCGGATCTGCTTGTCTTCCAGGCGCTTGTTCAGGCCGTTGAGCAGCAGGTCGATGATGCCGTGGATGTTCTCACGGGTCAGCGGCTTGTAGAACACGATCTCGTCCAGACGGTTCAGAAATTCCGGACGGAAGGAGCGCTTCAGCAGCTCTTCCACCTGGCGCTTGGCCGCTTCGCTGATCTCACCGTTGGCGTCGATGCCGTCCAGCAGATACTGGCTGCCCAGGTTGGAGGTCAGGATGATGATGGTGTTCTTGAAGTCCACGGTACGACCCTGGCTGTCGGTGATACGACCGTCATCCAACACCTGGAGCAGGACGTTGAACACATCGGGGTGTGCCTTCTCCACCTCGTCGAACAGGACGACGGAGTAGGGACGGCGACGGACGGCTTCGGTCAGCTGACCGCCTTCCTCGTAGCCCACATATCCCGGAGGCGCACCGATGAGCCGAGAGACGGAGTACTTTTCCATGTACTCGCTCATGTCGATACGCACCATGTTCTTCTCGCTGTCGAACAGGGCTTCCGCCAGCGCCTTGGCCAGTTCCGTCTTGCCCACGCCGGTGGGGCCCAGGAACAGGAAGGAGCCAATGGGACGGTTGGGGTCTTGGATACCGGCACGGCTGCGAAGGATGGCCTCGCAGACCCGGTTAACGGCTTCGTCCTGGCCGATGACTCTCTTGTGGAGGATGTCGTCCAGGTGCAGCAGCTTCTCCCGTTCGCCCTCCATGAGCTTTGCCACGGGAATGCCGGTCCAACGTTCGATGATGAGGGCAATCTCGCCGTCGGTGACACGGTCACGGAGCAGGCTGCGCTTTTTGCCCTCGTTGGCGATGTTTTCTTCCTCTGCCAACTGCTTTTTCAGCTCAGGCAGCTTGCCGTATTTCAGCTCGGCGGCCTTTTCCAGGTTGTATTCCCGTTCCGCCTGTTCCATCTGGGCGTTGGCCGCTTCGATGTCCTCACGGATCTTCTGCACCTTTTCGATAGCGTTCTTTTCGTTCTCCCACTGAGCCTTCTTGGCGTTGAACTCTTCCCGCATATCGGACAGTTCCTTCTCGATGGTCGCCAGACGTTCCTTGCTCAGCTGGTCGTCTTCCTTCTGGAGGGCAGCTTCTTCAATCTCGTGCTGGATGATCTTACGGGAAATGACATCCAATTCGGTGGGCATAGAGTCCATCTCAGTCCGCACCATGGCGCAGGCTTCGTCCACCAGGTCAATGGCCTTGTCCGGCAGGAACCGGTCGGTGATGTATCGGTTGGACAGGGTGGCAGCGGCAATGATGGCGCTGTCGTGGATTTTCACGCCGTGGTACACTTCGTACCGCTCTTTCAGGCCACGGAGGATGGCGATGGTGTCCTCGACGGTGGGTTCTGCCACCATGACGGGCTGGAAACGACGTTCCAGAGCGGCGTCCTTTTCGATATACTGACGGTATTCGTTCAGAGTGGTGGCGCCGATGCAGTGCAGCTCACCACGAGCCAGCATGGGTTTCAGCAGGTTGCCGGCGTCCATGGAGCCTTCGGTCTTGCCGGCGCCCACGATGGTGTGCAGTTCGTCGATGAAGAGCAAAATCTTGCCTTCGCTCTTGCGGACTTCGTTCAGAACGGCCTTCAGACGTTCCTCAAATTCGCCCCGGTACTTAGCGCCTGCCACCAGAGCACCCATATCCAGGGAGAAGATGGTCTTATCCTGGAGGCTCTTGGGCACGTCGCCCCGGACGATACGCTGTGCCAGACCTTCTACCACGGCGGTCTTGCCCACGCCGGGTTCGCCGATGAGCACAGGGTTATTTTTCGTCTTACGGGACAGGATACGGATGACGTTACGGATTTCATCGTCTCGGCCGATGACCGGATCCAGCTTGTTCTGCTTTGCCCGTTCCACCAGGTCGAAGCCGTATTTTTTCAGGGCATCATAGGTCTCCTCCGGGTTGTCGGAGGTCACACGCTGGTTGCCGCGCACCTGAGACAGGGAGTTCAGGGCGGCTTCCTTGGTGATGTGATAGGTCTGGAACAGCTTTTTCAGGGTGGAGTCGGCGGCGTCAATCAAACCCAGGAACAGATGTTCCACAGACAGGAACTCATCCTTCATCTCACCGGCGATCTCATCGGCACGGGTCAAGGCACGATCCATGTCACGGGAGATGTAGACCTTGTCCGCCTCCCGTCCAGCGCCGCCCACCTTGGGCATCCGCTGCAGCTCCGCCTTGACGGCAGCTTTCAGACTGGCGGGGTCAGGCCCCATGCTGGTGACCAGCTGGGGGATGAGGCCGTTCTCCTGATCCAGCAGGGCGTAGAGCAGGTGAGCCTGCTCAATCTGGGGGTTGCCATATTCACGGGAGAGCATCTGAGCGGCTTGGATGGCTTCCTGGGATTTCTGGGTGAAGTTTTTCTGGTTCATATCAAAACCTCCTCTTCGGAGCGTAGTCAATCAAGTTTAAAATGTGGAACAGGGGACGGAATCCGTCCCCTGCTTCAGACAATGTCAGGCGCACGTTTCCGGAACGGTCAGCGTGCTAGGCAGTCAGGTCATGCACCCGGCTGCAACCGCACCAAAATGCTTGCATTTTGGTGATTTACTGGATCTCGATCCTGCGGCTGGCGGGAACCTCTTCGGTCTGCTTGGGCAGGCTCAGGGTCAACACGCCCTTGTCGTAGGCGGCGGTGATCTTCTCGGTGTCGATGCCGGAGACATCGAAACTTCTGGTGAAGGAGCTGGTGGAACGTTCGCGGCACAGATACTTGCCTTCCTCGTCCTTGTCCTCCTTCTCGTCGTTGTGCTGTGCGGTGATGGTCAGAACATCGCCCTGAAGCTCCAGATGAATGTCCTCCCGGTCAAAGCCAGGCAGGTCAGCGTCCAGCACGTAGTGGTCGCCGTCCTCCCGGATGTCGGTGCGGAAGGAGGTGAAATCGGGGGTGTTCATGCCACCGAAGAAGTGGCGGTCAAAGTTGTCAAAAAAGTTGGACAGGCTGTTGTTACGTCCAAAGGGGGTCATGCTGTACATCATCATAATTGCTTCCTTTCTGGACCCGGTCTCTTGAACCTTAGGTCCTCCTTTAATCTGCCCATAATATAGAATAGAATTATGAACAAGTCATGAACAAACCATGAATATTTAGCACTCTTTTTGTGTGAGTGCTAATGATTTTTTGAAAAGATACCGAAAAGAGCGGTGGAAGAGGTATTTGTTTAGCAAAAAGACTTGAAAAGTGCGCAAAACGCGGCGAAAAAATTTTCTCCCCCTTGCGTCCGCACGTCCCGTCCAGTACAATACGGAGAGAAAGAGAAAATGGCATCGCGAGAAGCGATGAAAGGAGTGTTTTCTATGCGAGCATTGCTCAAAGCCAACGCCAAAGAAAACCTGCGGGGCAACTGGGGCACCGCCATCCTGGTGCTGCTGATAGCACACGTGCTGCTGTCGGCGTCCTCCATGGTGGTCGCCGTGGGCGAACTGATCCTCCTGGGGCCACTGGAGACCGGTGTGGCGCTGGTGTTCCTCAAGCTGTCCTATCGGGAACCGGCGGAGGTGGGGGACCTGTTCCAGCCCTTCCAGAACTTCGTCAACACCTTCTTCGCCGGGTTCCTGTCCGCGATCTTCACCTTCCTGTGGTCCCTGCTCTTTGTCATCCCCGGCATCGTCAAGGCTCTGTCCTATTCCCAGGTCTACTACATCATGTGTGACCACCCAGAATACACCGGCCGGGAGGCCATTGACGCCAGCCGGGAGATGATGCGGGGGCATAAGGGGGAGCTGTTCGTCCTACAGCTGAGCTTTATCGGATGGTTCTTGCTGTCCGCCCTGACATTCGGTCTGTTGATGTTCTATGTCATGCCCTATTACCAGTCTACCCTGACCGAATATTACCGTTACCTAAAGGAGAGTCGGAGCGAGTCCCAGGACTGGCAGCCGCAGCAGCCGGAAGAGGATTTTACCCAAAACCGCAAGGTGAACTACGACCCGGAACAGTTTGAATGAACCGGTCGCTGATTTGGAAAGGCGTCGGCATCCTGTTTGCGGTGGTGGGACTGTATTTTATGATGCAGAGCATCCAGTTTTATGTGGAATGCTGCCGCCAGGTGGATTGGCCGATGGAGACTGCCACAGTGGTGGCGGTGGAGCAGCGGTGGGAGCGCAGCGGCATCCGGTCTGGCAGAAAGATGGTGTATGATGTGGATTATCGGTACACCGTCGATGGAACCGTCTATGCTGGGGAGATCTATGGCACGGTAGACAGCACCAAGCAGGTGGGCACCACCTTTCTGGTCAAGTACGACCCCGCCGCGCCGGAGCATTCCAACCATGTCCTGTCGCCCAGCGTGCCGAACCTCATCGTTGGGGTGGCGGGCGCCTTGTTCTTTATCCTGTCTGCCCTGGTCATGACCGGTGTGGTCAAGCTGAATCGAAGAACATCCTCCGTATGACGATACGGAGGATGTTTTTTGGTCTATCTTTCGGTTGTCCGGCGAGCGTCGTTTTTTACAGCAGATCCTTGATGCCCTCGTAGACCCGAGAGACCACGTCCAGGTTGTTCATGGCGTAGATGTGGATGCCGTCGGCACCGCACTCCATCATGTCCCGGCACTGTTCGATGGCGTAGTCGGTGCCGGCTTTGAACAGGCCGTCCGGATCGTCCTGCCACTTGTTCAGCAGCGCGCCGAAGCGGGTGGGGATGGTGGCGCCGGAGAGCTGGACCACGTTCTTGATGTGAACCTTCTTGGCGATGGGCATGACGCCCACCGAGATGGGGGAGGTGACACCAATCTTCCGAGCCAGGTTGGTGAAGCGATAGTAGTAGGTGTTGTCGAAGAAGAGCTGGGAGACCAGGTGGGTGACGCCAGCTTCCTCCTTAATTTTCAGGTTTTGCACGTCCTCCAGCAGGCTGGCGGATTCGGGGTGGTGCTGGGGGTAGCAAGCGCCGGAGAGGCCGAAGCAACCGTAGTGCTTCTGGATATAGGCGGCCAGGTCGCTGGCGTGGAGGAAGTCCTTGTGCAGGGGCAGTTCCGGGTTGATGTCCCCCCGGAGGCACATGATGTTCCGGATGCCGGAAGCCATCAGGTGCTGGAGGTTGTCATTCAGGTCGGCCTCGCTGCTGCCCACGCAGGTGATGTGGGTCAGCGGCTCGATCTGCACCTCGTTCTTCACAAAGGCGGCCACCTGGGAGGTGGGGATGCCAGCGGTGCCGCTGCCGCCGGCGCTGCAGGTGATGCTGATAAAGGACGGGTCCATTTTCTTGGCCTCCCGCAGCAGGTGCTGGAGCTTTTCCCAGCCCGGTTCCGTTTTCGGCGGGAACACTTCCAGGGAGAGGACACACTTTTTTTCTGCGAAAAATTGACGAATCAACATGGCAAACTACCGACGGAGCACGCCCCGTTCCTTTCTTTCTCAAGATAATTAGAAATCACACAGTGTGGTGTTAGCGTCCATTATACGTGCTTTTCCGCCGGAACGCAAGGAAAACCGCCGCAAAAAATCAGGTTTCTTGCGGCGGTTCTTTTTGTGCAGATTACAGACCGGTGAAGTCGTCCGGCGGGGTGTCCGTTCCGTCCTCCCCGTCCTCCGGCAGACCCGGATGCTGGGGCGGCTCATCTATCATTCGGATGTGCCGAGCGGGCGGCTCTACGCCGCTGGCGTCCGCCTTAGGCTGAGCACGATTTTCCAGCCCGGCGTTGGGGTTGGTGCCGTAGTTGTCCACCAGAGCCGGGTCCCGGCCTTCGATGATGGCCATCATCTCCTGACCGGTGATGGTCTCCTTCTTGAGCAGATAGGAGGCGATCTTGTCCAGCATCTCCCGGTCGGTGCGCAGCATATTCTTGGCGTCCAGGAAGCACTGGTTCAGGATCTTCTGAATCTCCCGGTCAGCCAGGGCAGCGGTGTCCTGGGCGCAGTCCATGCCGTACGCGCCGTCCAGGTACTGGCTCTTCACCGTGGCCAGACCCATGATGCCGAAGGTGTCGCTCATGCCGAACATGGTGACCATCTTCCGAGCCAGGTCAGTGGCACGCTCGATGTCGTTGCTGGCGCCGGTGGTGGAGGTGTGGAAGACCACTTCCTCTGCCGCGCGGCCGCCCAGCAGGATGCGGATGCGGCTAAAAAGCTCTTCCTTGCTGTTGAGGAACTTCTCCTCCTCTGGCGTCTGCATGGTGTAGCCCAGGGCGCCCTGGGTGTGGGGGACGATGGTGATCTTGCTCACCGGTTCCGTGCCCTTCTGCCGGGCGGCGATGAGGGCATGACCCACCTCGTGGTAGGCGATGAGCTTCTTCTCCTGTTCGGTCAGCACGGTGCCCTTCTTTTCGGTACCGGCGATGACCACTTCAAAGGAGGTGAGCAGGTCGTTCTGATTGACCGCCTTGCGCCCCATGCGGACGGCACGGAGAGCGGCCTCGTTGACCAGGTTGGCCAGGTCTGCGCCCACACAGCCGGCAGTGGCCTGGGCGATCTTGTTCAGGTCTACGTCCTCTGCCAGGCGGATGTTTCGGGTGTGGACTTGCAGGGTGGCCAGACGGCCGGCCAGGTTGGGTCGGTCTACGATGATGCGCCGGTCAAAGCGGCCGGGGCGGAGCAGCGCCTTATCCAGCACTTCCGGACGGTTGGTGGCGCCCAGGACGATGACGCCCTTGGAGGGGTCGAAGCCGTCCAGCTCGGCCAAGAGCTGGTTCAGGGTCTGTTCCCGTTCGTCGTTGCCGCCCATGCGGTTGTCACGGCTCTTGCCAATGGTGTCGATCTCGTCGATGAAGATGATGCAGGGAGCCATCTTGGACGCTTCCTTGAACAGGTCGCGGACACGGCTGGCGCCCACGCCCACGAACATCTCCACAAAATCCGAGCCGGAGATGGAGAAGAAGGGGACCTTCGCCTCGCCTGCCACCGCCTTGGCCAGCAGCGTCTTACCGGTGCCGGGGCTGCCCACCAGCAGGGCGCCCTTGGGGAGCTTTGCGCCGATGGCGGTGTATTTGTCCGGGTTGTGGAGGAAGTCAATGATCTCTTCCAGGGATTCCTTGGCCTCGTCCTGACCGGCCACATCACGGAAGGTGACGCCGGTGGACTTTTCCACATACATCTTGGCGTTGGACTTGCCCACGCTGCCCAAGCCGCCGCCCATCTTGGAACCCAGCATCCGGAAGATGAAGATCATGGCGACCACCATGACCGCCATGGGCAGCAGATAGGTCAGGAGGAAGTTGGTGATGGCGCTGTCCGATTGGTAGGGGGTGTAGTAGACCACCTTGTGTTGGTCGAACAGCAGCGCCAGGTCGGTGTAGTTCAGGGGGGCGGTGTAGAGGGTGGGCATCTCCGCCTTGGCTGGGTCTACGTCCTTGTCCTCGGCGTAGTATTCCGTCAGCCAGCCCCGCTGCGCCTCCTTTTTCAAGGTGAATGTATACTTGTTGCTCTCCAGCTTCACCTCTTCCACCTTGTCTTCCTTGACCAAGGTGATGAAGTCGCTGAATTTCACCTCGACTGCATTGGCGGTGGAGGCGAAGGAGAAAAAGTAGTTGAGCAGGGCGGTGATGATGAGCGCCCAGACCACCAGGGAGATCAGTCCCATGATGTTGGGGGAGTTCTTCTTGCCGCCGGAATTTTTTTTGTTGTTGTTTAACTTCAAGGCAAAACCTTCTTCCAGAGGATGAATCCATAATGTGTTTCTAATCTTAACATACGGGTTAGACAAATACAAGGAAGGGATAGTGAATAAACTGTAAAAAACAGCGGGAAAAACAGGAAGCATAGTGCTTTTTCTGCGCCGTTTTTTATGTTATAATAAACCCTATGTGTATCCGCCCATCCGTGGGGGGATGCCAGCTGAGACTGATAAAGTGAGTTGAAGAAACGATGAAAGAATACCGCAAACGCCCGCCCCAGCGGGATGCCGAAGCGGATGGCGTCATTGAAGGACGCAACGCGGTCATCGAGGCACTGCGTGCCGGGACTGCCATTGATAAGATCTACCTGGCCAAGGGGGACACCGACAGCGCCCTGGGTCACATCGCCAACACCGCCCGCGCCAACGGCGTGGTGGTGGTCAACGCCGACCGGCGGAAGCTGGACGAGATGTCCCGCACCCACGCCCATCAGGGCGTCATCGCCGTGGCCGCCGTCCGGGCGTACGCCTCCATCGAGGACATCTTCCAGCGGGCAGAGGAACGGGGGGAAGCACCCCTGATCGTCCTTTGTGACGAGCTGTCCGACCCCCACAACCTGGGTGCGGTCATCCGGACGGCGGAGTGCGCCGGCGCCCACGGGGTGGTCATCCCCAAGCGCCGCAGCGCCGGTCTGACCGCCATCGTGGCCAAGACCTCCGCCGGTGCCGTGTCCCACATCCCGGTGGCTCGGGTGCCCAACCTGACGGCGCTGATGAAGGAGCTGCAAAAGCGGGGCGTGTGGATCTTCGGCGCGGAGATGAACGGGAACACGTCCCTGTACGAAGCGGACTTGAAGGGTCCGGCCGCCATCGTCATCGGCAGCGAGGGCAGCGGCATGAGCCGTTTGGTGGCAGAGACCTGCGATTTTACTGTCAGTATCCCCATGAAGGGGAAGATCAATTCCCTGAACGCCTCGGCTGCGGCGGCCATCCTGCTCTATGAAGCAGTGCGCCAGCGGCTGAGCTGAGGGCGGAACGCCTATTGAGGAGAGCCATGAAGGACGAAACAAGAAACGATGTGCTGGCGGCGGAACCGGAGCAGGAGACAAAGAAGATCCCTCAGCCGGAAGAGACAGAGGAGCCCCAGTACGATCTGGAAGAGATTTTAGAAGAAGCCCTGGAGGAGCAGTACACGCCGCCTGCCCAGGAGGCTGAAGAGACGCCGGAAGCAGCCGCAGAAGGGGCTGTGGAAGGGGAAGCGGCGACGGAAGCGGAACCGGAGGAAATCCCTGTGCCCGAGACCGATGTGGAATCGGAGGAGGAGCAGGAGGAGACCGAGCGGTTCATCCAGGAGCAGGTGACCTCCGCGTTGGGGGACACCTACAGTGAAGAGACCCTGCGCAAGCAGGAGGAACGGGCGGCGCAGATGCGCAAGGCCCGTGCCCACCAGGAGGCGCAGGAGGAGAGAGCCCGGAAAAAGGTGCGGCGGAAGAAGGCCGTCGAGGCCACCGTCCGGAACTGGAAGCGCACCCTCATCCCTAAGGCACAGGAGCCGTCGGAGGAGGGCGAGCGGGATAATGTCATCCAGATGCCCGTCTCCAAGCTCAAGCCCTTCCGGGATGTGGTGGGGCGGGTGACCGAGAAGGCCCTGCACTACGCCGACGAGATGTATGAGCAGTCGGAGCCGCTGGACCCGGAGGAAGAGCTGCAGGAGAAGTATATTCCCGCCACTGACGAAGAAAAACCCGTCCGGCGGAAAAAGTGGCACCGAGAGCGCAAACCCCGCCGCCTCATCAAGCCGGAGGAGGACATCCCACCCAGCGAGCTGGCCAAACGGTACAGCAAGGGGCTGAGCAAGATGAAATTCCGCATCCAAGTGCTCTTCGCCCTGTGCGTGGTGCTGCTCTACCTGACCATCGCCGCCGACGGCACCCTGCCCCTGCCCCAGTTCTTCCAGGTGGAGACCCGGGTCACCGCGGCCATCCTGCTGTGGGGCTTGGGCGTGGCCTGCCTATTGGGGTTGGACGTGCTGTGGCTGGGCATCACCGCGCCCAAGCGGGGACGGCTGGGGGCCCACACCTTGACCGTTTGCAGCGTGGTCGCCACGCTGCTGGATAACATCTGGTATTGCCTGGTGGGACGGGACGGCCTGCTGCCTTTCTCGGCGCTGGCGTCCTGCTCCATCCTGGCCTGTCTGTGGGGGTTGTACGACCGGAAGAAGGGGTTGGAGAAGGCTTGCGAGACCGCCAGCCTGTCTGCCTCCCCCTATCGTGTGACCTTGGACAGCGACAAATGGGAGGGACGCAGTGCCTTCGCCAAGGAGTCGGGGACGGCGGAGCAGTTCGGCGCCCAGATCCAAAGTCCGGACGGCGCCCAGCGCATCCAGCAGGTGGTCGTGCCCCTGGTGTTCATTGCCGCTGTCCTCTTCGCCCTCATTGCCTCGGCGGGACGGCTGCACCCGGAACGCATCCTCTGGTGCCTGTCGGTGGCCCTCACCGCCGGAGCGCCCCTGGCCGGGATGCTGGCCTACAGCCAGCCCTTCCTGCGTCTGACCAAACGGCTCAGCGGCACCGTAGCCCTGGCTGGTTGGGACGGGGTGCTGTCCATGGAAGGGGACGCCAACATCCTGCTCAAGGATGACGACCTGTTCCCGGTGGGCAGCGTCAAGTCCCAGGGCATCAAGACCTTTAACGGCACCCCCCTGGAACGGGTCACCGGCTGCACCGCCTCCATGATCCAAGCGTCGGGCAGCGGGCTGACCAAGCTGTTCAGTGACCTGGTACACATCCAGGGCGGCTTCTTCCGCCGAGTGGACTCCATGCACTACCACGAGGCCGGCGGCCTGGTGGCCACCATCCGTGGGGAACAGGTCATGATCGGCACCGCCGGGTTCATGACCGTCATGCACATCCCCCTCCAGCAGGGTGAGTATGTGAAAGAGGCCATCTTCTGTGCCATCAACGGACAGTTACAGGCTATCTTCTCCTTGAAATACGAGCAGCCTCGGCGCATCCGCAGTGCCCTCCAGTCCCTCATCCGAGCGGGGGTGAAGCCGGTGCTGGTGACCCGAGATTTCAACATCACCCCGGCCATGCTCCACCGGCGCTTCCAGCTGCCCACCAACAAGATGGAGTACCCGGAGATCAAGCGCCGCTATGAGCTGTCCGACCCGGGACAGGAGCACAACCCGGTCTTGGGCGCTCTGGTGCGCCGGGACGGGCTGGGTCCCTTCACCGAAGCCATCATCGGCGCCCGCCGTCTGCGGATGGTGGTGAGGCTGAACAACATTTTGACCATCCTGGCCTCTGTGGTGGGTTTGGTGCTGGCCTTCTATCTGACCTTTATCGGGGCGTTTTTGTCCCTCAGCTCCTTGAATATGCTATTGTTCTTGCTGCTGTGGCTGGTGCCCAATCTGCTGATCTCTGTGACGGTGGATAAATTCTAAAAACGCAAAACGCCACGCCGAAAGGCGTGGCGTTCTAGCAGAACCACTTAAATGATAAGACCGCCGTTGGGCGCGATGACCTGCCCGGTCAAAAAGCTGGACGCCGGGGAAGCCAGGTAAAACACCGCTTCGGCGATGTCCGACGGCTGCCCCAGCCGGCCGATGGGGGTCTCCTCTTCCAGCATGGCACGGGCTTCCGGCGGCGCCATGGAGAGCATCTCCGTGTCGATGACGCCGGGAGCCACGCAGTTGACCAGGATGCCGGAGGGCGCCACCTCTTTCGCCAGGGCTTTGGTGAAGGCGATGACCGCCCCCTTGGCGGCGGAATAGGCCACCTCGCAGGCGCCGCCCACCTGTCCCCACATGGAGGAGACGGTGATGATACGCCCGGCGTGCTGGTGGAGCATATGGGGCAGCACCGCTCGGACGGCATAGAATACCCCGCTGGCGTCCACAGACAGCACGTCCGACCACTGCTGGTCGGTCACGTCCTGGAGGAGCATCCCCGGCAGGCTGATGCCGGCGTTGCAGACCAGGGCGTCCAGGTGGTCAACGTGGGCAAAGACCTCATCTACCATGGCGCGCACCTGAGTGGAGTCGGACACGTCCCCGCAGACCGGAAACGCCCCGTTTCCAATCTCGTCACAGAGGGCGAAGGCGGCATCCTTGGACTGAAAATAGTTGACGGCGACCTGATAACCGCCGGCGGCAAAACGACGGGCGGTCTCCGCCCCGATGCCCCGGCTGGCGCCGGTGATGAGTACCGTTTGAGACATAACATACACGCTCCTCTTTCTTCGTGGCTCTAGTGTACCATAGCTCACCGGGGAGCGGCAAGGGTTCAGGAGGAACTGAGATGAAACAACGCTATGACGTGATCCTATTTGACGCCGACCGCACCTTATTCGACTTCGACCAGTCCCAGCGCCTGGCGTTGGGAGAGGTGTACCGTGCCAACGGCATCCCGGAGACCGAGGAGAACATCCAGACCTACGTGCGCCTCAATGACCAGCTGTGGGCACGGTTCGACAAGGGGGAAATTTCCTTGGAGGAGCTGGAATACATCCGCTTCCGGGACTTTGCAGAGGCGCTGGGGCTGACCAACTTGAATGCCAACCAGCTCAATCAGCAGTACATCGAAGCCCTGGGGCGCAACAGCATCCTGCTGCCGGGGGCGGAGGCATTGTGCGCGGCGCTGGCCCCCTATTGTACCCAGTACATCGTCACCAATGGCATCAAGGAAGCCCAGGAGGGACGGCTGGAGCGGTCGCCTATCCGGCAGTACATCAAAAAGATGTACATCTCCGGCGTCATGGGCGTCCGGAAGCCGGAGCGTGCCTACTTTGCGCTGGTCTATGACGACCTTGGCATGACTTCGGAGCGGTGGCATCGGACGGTCATCGTGGGCGACAGCCTCAGCTCGGACATTTTGGGGGGCGTCAACGGCGACCTGGACACCATCTGGTACAACCCCAAGCATAAGCCCAACGGAACCGACATCCGTCCCACCTGGGAGGCGGACTCCTTCAATGCCGTCAAAGCGGTCATCTTGGGGGAGGGTTGACCGGTCAATTTCAGAATAAATGCCGAAAGATTGAGAAAATACCATTGTCAATCGGTAGAAAATGCAGTATAATATCATAATGATCATGCGTATTAGCAGACGTAACCGTCTGAGATGCTGAAAACAGGTTTAAGGAGAGAATGTAATATGAGCTATTCCGCTGAGAATATCCGTAACATCTGCCTGCTGGGTCACTCCGGCGTGGGCAAAACCATGCTTGCTGAAAGTATGCTGTATCTGACTGGTGCCACTGACCGCCTGGGCAAGACCGCGGACGGCAACACAGTCTGTGACTATGATCCCGAAGAAATCAAGCGTCAGATCACCATCGCTACCGCTCTGGCTCCCGTTGAGTTCGGCGGCTGCAAGATCAACGTCCTGGACACTCCGGGCAACTTCGACTTCAATGGCGACGTTCTGGCCGCTCTGCAGGTGGCTGACGCTGCTGTCATCGTCCTGCCCGCAAAGGGCGACATCTCCGTGGGTGCAGAACGCGCTTACAAGGAGATCAAGGCCCGCAACCTGCCCTGCCTGATCTACGTCTCCAAGACCGACGAAGACAATGGCGACTTCAACGCTGTCGTGGCAAAGCTGCAGGAAAAGTTCGGCAACGCCGTCACTCCGCTGGTCATCCCCAAGTTCGACGGGGAAAAGGTCGCCGGCGTCATCGACGTGGTGGGCAAGAAGGCTTACACCATGAACAAGAACAAGACCGTGGCAGAAGACGTCCCCGCTGACGCTGCTGATGCTGTGGAAGAATCCTACATGGCTCTGATGGAGAACGTGGCAGAGACCAGCGAAGAGCTGATGGAAAAGTTCTTCGAGGGCGAAGAGTTCACCGCAGAAGAAGTGGCCGCTGGCCTGCGCGCAGGCGTCAAGGAAGGCTCCCTGATCCCCGTGTTCTGCGGCAGCGCTTTCTCCGGCCTGGGTACTGAAACCTTCCTGAAGGCTGTCATCGACCTGGTCCCCAATCCCACCGAAGGTCTGCCCGTGGCAGGCACTGACGCGGACGGCGAAGCCATTGAGCTGACTGTAGGCGACGGCGACACCGTGGCATTCGTGTTCAAGACTGTCTCTGACCAGTATGGCAAGTACTCCTATGTCAAGGTCATCAACGGCCCCCTGACCGGCGATGCACCGCTGACCAACAGCCGTACCGGCGACAGCGAAAAGATGGGCCGTATGTACATCATGCGCGGCAAGAAGTCCATCGAGGAAGTCAAGAGCATCGCCACCGGCGACATCGGCGCCATCGCAAAGATGGACAAGCTCAAGACCAACGACACCATCAGCGCCAAGGGCGTGGCTCTGAGCCCCATCCCCTTCGCAGAACCCGTCTTCTCCAAGGCCATCGCTCCCAAGACCCGCGGCCAGGAAGATAAGATCGGTGTCGGCCTGAACCGTCTGAACGAAGAAGATCCCTCCTTCTCCGTCACCAACAACGCAGAGACCCATCAGATGGTCGTCGCCGGCGCAGGCGACATCCAGCTGGACGTCCTGGTCTCCAAGCTCAAGAGCCGCTTCAGCGTGGAAGCAGTCCTGGATACCGCTCGCGTGCCTTATCGTGAAAAGATCCGCAAGACTGTGGAAAAGCAGGGTAAGTTCAAGAAGCAGACCGGCGGCAGCGGCCAGTATGGCGATGTTTGGGTGCGTTTTGAACCGTGTGAAGAAGAAGAAATGGTATTCGCAGAGGAAGTCTTCGGCGGCAGCGTGCCCCGCAACTACTTCCCCGCTGTGGAAAAGGGTCTGCGTGAGGCTTGCCTGCACGGCGTTCTGGCAGGTTATCCCGTGGTGAACCTGAAGGCAGTCCTCTATGACGGCTCCTATCATCCTGTTGACTCCTCCGAAATCGCTTTCAAGACCGCAGCACAGCTGGCTTACAAGGCTGCTCTGCCCGAAGCAAGCCCCGTCCTGATGGAACCGGTTGGCGAACTGAAGGTCACTGTGCCCGACAGCTACATGGGCGACGTCATGGGCGACCTGAACAAGCGCCGTGGCCGTGTCATGGGCATGGATCCCACCAAGGACGGCGACCAGATCATCACCGCTGAAGTTCCTATGGCTGAAATGAGCAACTACGCCATCGAACTGCGCGCTATGACCCAGAGCCGTGGCTCCTTCACCTTCCACTTCGTCCGCTACGAAGATTGTCCTCCCGCTGCACAGCAGAAGGCCATCGACGAAGCAAAGGCAATGCAGGAAGAATAAGTTCATTCTGACAACAACAAAGCGGTGTGGCATTTGCCACACCGCTTTTCTTTCGGAAAAGGAGAAAATATGTTCCCAGCAATGAGAAGAGGGAAGCAGCAGCTGACCCAGCAGGAATGTGTGGCGCTGCTGAAACAGGAACCTCGCGGCGTCCTGTCCCTGATGGGGGAGGACGGGTATCCTTACGGGCTGCCCATCAGCTATTGGTACTGCGAGGCGGACGGAAAAATCTACTTCCACGGAGCCAAGAGTGGACACAAGATCGACGCCATCCAGCGCTGCGATAAAGCGTCCTTCTGCGTGTACGACCAGGGGTTCCGGCGGGAAGGGGAGTGGGCGCTGAATATCAAGAGCGTCATCGTCTTTGGCCGCATCCGGAGGGTGGAGGATGCGCAAAAAACGGAGGAAATTTGCAGAAATCTGTGTGCCAAATTCACCGACGACCCGACCTACGCCCAGCAGGAGTGGGAGAAATCCGGCAAGCACACCCTTTGCCTGGCGCTGACGCCGGAGCACATGACGGGGAAGCTGGTCAACGAGTCCTGATGGGGACTTCTTTGCGCAAAAATCTTTACAAAAAAGCGAATGCCTGACATAATGAGAGCAACGAAAGGGGGCGTGTGATATGGTTCAGTGGGACAGCGTGGAACAGTTGGAGCAGTACCAGCTGCGCCAATGCGATTACTTGCCCAAGCTGGGCACTGACTCCAAACTGCTGGCGCAGTTCGCCACCCTCCACCGGCGGGAAAAGGTCTTCGACCTGGGCTGCGGCGTGGGGGTACTGGGGGTGCTGCTGGCACAGCGGCAGGGGGACTTGACCCTGGACGGCATCGACATCGTGCCGGACTCGGCGGAGCTGGCCGCTTACAACCTGACCGCCAACGGTCTGACCGGCACCATCCGCCAGGGTGACCTGAACGACTACCGCCAGTGGGCGCCCCGTCCGGGCGGCTATGACCTGGTGATTTCAAATCCCCCTTATTTTGCCCCCAACACCGGCAAGACCGCGGAAGGAGCTCGGAAGACTGCCCGCAGCGAGGAAGCGTGTACGGTGGAGGGGCTGTGTGCGGCCGCAGGCTGGCTGCTCCACACGGGGGGACGCTTTGCACTCTGTTATCGTGCAGAGCGGCTGGCGGCTCTGTTTTCCGCCCTAGAGCACAGCGGGATAGAACCGAAGCGGCTCCAGCTGGTGCAGCACTCTCTCACCCATCCGCCCAAGATCGTCCTGGTGGAAGGGGTGCGGATGGGACGGCCGGGGCTGAAGGTGCTGCCGACCCTGTTTGTCAACGAGTTCAACGCGCAATGGAGAAAGGAGATCACCCATGAAACTGCTCTTTAAACAGCGCTTTTTTTCCTGGTTCGACAGCTATGACATCTATGATGAGAACGGCGCTGCCGTCTACACCGTGGAGGGCAAGCTCTCCTTTGGGCACCATCTGGAGATTTATGACGCCATGGGCAATGAAGTCGCCACCCTGCAAGAAAAAGTGCTGACCTTCCTGCCCAAATTTGAGATCTATCTGGAGGACACTTATGTGGGCTGCATCCGGAAGGAGTTCACCTTCCTTCGCCCCAAGTTCACCCTGGACTGCAACGGCTGGTATGTGGAGGGGCAGTTCCTGGAGTGGGACTACCGGATTTTGGACGGCAGCGACCGGCTGGTGGCCACCATCACCAAGGAGATTCTGCACTGGACGGACACCTATGTGATCGACGTGGAGCGTCCCGAGGACGCACTGCTGGCACTGATGGTGGTGCTGGCCATTGACGCGGAAAAATGCTCGCGGGATTGAGAAAGGACGTGTGAGTTTTGGCAGGAACGTTATATCTGGTGCCCACCCCCATCGGCAACCTGGGCGACCTGTCCCAGCGGATCGTGGACACCCTGGCGGAGGTGGATTTCATCGCCGCAGAGGATACCAGAGTCTCGGTGAAGATTTTGAACCATTTGGGCATCAAAAAATCAATGGTCAGTTACTACCGCCACAACACGGAAAACAGCGGAGAGGCCATTTTAAGGCGTCTCATGGCCGGTGAGAGCTGCGCCCTGGTCACCGACGCCGGTACACCGGCCATCAGCGACCCGGGTGAGCTGCTGGTGCAGAGCTGCGCCCTGGCGGACATCCCCGTGGTGGCCATCCCCGGCCCCTGTGCCCTCATCACCGCCCTGGCGGTGTCCGGGCTGCCCACCGGGCGGTTCACCTTTGAAGGCTTTTTGGCCATGAACAAGAAGAACCGCCGTGCCCATTTGCAGTCCCTGGCGGCGGAAGAGCGCACCATGATCTTCTACGAGGCCCCCCACAAGCTCCCTGCCACCCTGGCAGACCTGCGGGAGGCATTTGGCGCGGATCGGCGCATCTCCCTCTGTCGGGAGCTGACCAAGCTCCACGAGGAGGTGCGGCGCACCACCTTAGGGGAGGCGGTGGACTACTATGACGCCAACCCGCCCAAGGGTGAGTTCGTGCTGGTGGTGGAGGGCGCGCCCCACCAGGAGCCGGAGCGGGTGACCCTGGAAGCGGGGGTGGAGCGGATGGTGCAGCTGATGGAAGCAGAAAATTTGTCCCGGAAGGAAGCGGCCAAGCGCGTGGCGGCGGAGACGGGACTGGGTAAAAATGAGCTGTATCAAAAAAGTCTGGTAAATTGAGCATGGGAAAGCAGCGTGCTTGCATGTTCGAGAATGATAAAAAAACGCCGTCTGTTGCAAAAAACAGGCGGCGTTTTGGTTTGTGTCATGTAGAAATTGTAAGATAGCTTTTGTGCTTAAAGCTCCTGGAGCTGCTGCAGGCAGGCGCTGCAGATGTTCTTATCCTTGTAGTGGATGATGTCCTTTGCATCACCGCAGAAGATGCAGGAGGGCTGATACTTCTTCAGGATAATGGAAGAACCATCAACATAGATCTCCAGCGCGTCTTTCTCAACGATGTCAAGCGTTCTGCGCAGTTCAATAGGAAGGACGATGCGTCCCAATTCGTCAACTTTACGAACGATACCGGTCGATTTCATAAGGGGGCTCCTTTCTTTATATGACAAACCCTCACAGCAGAGAAGAGTGTGTGTGAGCTAGATTTTTCTGCTGCGGTTGATCGGGTCTGCATCCAAACAGATCTAAAAATCTTTCCGCCAAAGGCATACTTTCCCCCTCCTGCCTCATAGGGGTTAGAACGATAAGGGGGATGGTCTTGATGGCGATGACGGTGTTATGGATGGCCATGGTGACGGCCAGCTTGGTGTTCGGGCTGGTCACCGGCCGGATGCCACAGGTGTCCGCTGCGGCCACGGAGGGAGCGGCGGCTGCCATTCAGCTCTGCCTGTCCATGGCGGGGGTGCTGTGCCTGTGGTGCGGGGTCATGGAAGTGATGAAACGGTGCGGTCTGCTCAGCGGCTTGGAGCGGATGCTGCGGCCGTTGTTGGGTCGCCTCTTTCCAGAGGCGGCGCGTCAGCCGGAGACCATGGAAAAGATCGCCGCCAACGTGTCCGCCAATCTCCTGGGGCTGGGCAATGCGGCGACGCCTCTGGGCATCCAAGCGGTACGTCGGATGAGACAGGGGGGCGGCGGCACGGCCACCGATGAGATGTGTTTATTTATCGTCTGCAACACCGCCTCCATCCAGCTCATCCCCACCACCGTCGCGGCTGTGCGCAGCGGGGCGGGGTGCAACACACCCTTTGACATTTTGCCTGCAGTGTGGCTGGCGTCTGCCTTGTCTGTGACGGCTGGCATCTGCGCGGCCAAGCTGCTCCGGCGGGTGTGGAGGTGAAGGGAAGTGACGTTGTTTTTCTCAATGCTGGTGCCGGGAATTTTGGCCGCTGTGGCCATCACGGGCACGGTGAAAAAGGTGGATGTGTATCAGGGTCTGGCCGACGGCGCGATGGAGGGGATGAAGATCCTCCTGCGCATCCTGCCCGCCCTGGTGGGGCTGCTGACCGCGGTGCATATGCTCCGGGCGTCCGGCCTCCTGGACTGGCTGGCACAGGCGCTGGCGCCGGCATTAATACTGCCAAGAAGTATTCCGAGAATAAAAACA
>JABLTO010129618.1_pt1 | contig 20715 bp, 13 predicted proteins | sample 7160091 | NCBI WGS metagenome assembly JABLTO01 (sample SAMN14651225, study PRJNA627086) | human gut metagenome | isolation source: feces | host: Homo sapiens
CTTTGGGACCCGCGAAATATGAGAAAGTAGCGATTTACGTAGTAAATCAGCGGATTTCGAATGTTTCAGAATTACGGGAGTAGCGTTAGCTACGGAGTAATTCGTGACATCAAGTAAGGGGCAAAATACCTTTTGACCCTTACATCATTATATACAGGTAGATTTATCTGTAATTATTTCATCTTATGAGGGGAGAGATAGGATTATGAATGAAAATCTTATTGTAGAAGATAATACGATTTATGAGATAGATCCGGAATGTCTTAAGAAAAAACGAGAGCGGGAGGCAAGAAAAAAGAGTGAAGAAAAATTAAAGAATGATGCAGAATACCGGAAGAATCGGCGATAATAATAGAGAAAGATAAGAAATAGGGATAAGAAATAAAAAAGGCATTCTACCGGCAAAAACAGTGCAGGTACAATGCCTTTTCTGTTAGTTACAGTTTAGTAAATTGGTAAAGAATCAGCAGCCGCAGCCACATCCACAGCCGTTGCCGGAAGTACCGATACCACAGCCATTGCCACAGCAGCAGAGAATGAGAATGAGCCAGATTAAATTATCATTACCACATCCGCATCCACAGTCGTTGCCGTTATTACAGCATAAAAGGATTAAAAGAAGCCAGAAGCAGTTATTAAAACCACCATCGTTACCACAGCCACATCCACATCCGGAAGAACAGGAATTCTGGCAGTTTGTAGCAGCTAAATCACTCATGGGATTTCCCCCTGTTTTTTGATTACAGTTTATAGTATGCATGATAAAAGGAATGTTGCTTTCCAGTTGGAAAAATTTCCGTAAACAGAAAAAATACAGGAGAATTTTTAGGAAAGGTAAAAAACAGAAGGATTGATATGTAAATATTTCATAAAAAATGGAATTAAAAAATGTTTTTCTTGTTTTTTTTGAAAAAAATGAAAAAATAGCTTGTTTTTTATTCAAAAATAGCATACAATTACCACTGGTATAAAAAAGAAGTAAAGAAAAGCAGTTAAAACCTTGTTTTTAATTGCTTTGGAAATATATTAGTGTTTACACTAGATAAATTTTGGGAGGTAAAGAAGTGAAATCATACAGAGAATTAAGCAAAGAAGAATTACTGGCATTACAGGAAGAATTACAGGCAGAATATGATGCAGAGAAAGCGAAAGGTCTGAAACTGGATATTTCAAGAGGTAAACCAGGAAAAGAACAGCTTGATTTATCTATGCCGATGATGGATGTTTTAAACGGAGAGACTGTTCTTAATGCAGAGAATGGAACGGATGTAAGAAATTATGGCGTGTTAGACGGTATTCCGGAAGCAAAAGAACTTATGGCAGGAATGGTAGGAGCGAAACCTTCTCAGATGATCGTACTTGGTAACTCCAGTCTTAATATTATGTATGACTGTGTGGCTCGTGCAGAACTTTTTGGAATTATGGGAAGTACTCCTTGGTCACAGCTTGATAAAGTAAAGTTTTTATGTCCGGTACCAGGATATGACAGACATTTCGGTGTGACAGAGCAGTTTGGTATTGAGATGATCAATGTACCTATGACAGAAGATGGTCCGGATATGGATGTCGTTGAGGATTATGTGAATAATGATCCTTCTGTGAAGGGAATCTGGTGTGTGCCAATGTTCTCTAATCCAGGTGGCGTTGTTTATTCTGATGAGACAGTAAAAAGATTTGCAAATTTAAAACCAGCCGCAAAGGATTTCCGTATTTTCTGGGATAATGCATATGGTATTCATTATCTGTATGACAGACCAGAAAGTGAGCAGCCACATATTTTAAATATTTTAGAAGAATGTGAGAAGGCTGGCAATCCGGACATGGTATATGAATTCTGCTCAACATCAAAGATTACTTTCCCGGGAGCAGGTGTGGCAGCAATGGCCTCTTCCGAAGCGAATGTCGCTGATATCAAAGCAAAATTACAATGGCAGACAATCGGACCAGATAAGATTAATCAGTTACGTCATGTAAGATATTTTAAAGATATTAACGGAATGAAAGAATATATGAAGAAACATGCCGAGATCATTCGTCCAAAGTTTGAGGCAGTATTAGAGACATTAGAAAAAGAACTTGGTGAGTTAGGAATCGCATCCTGGAGCAAACCAGTTGGCGGATATTTCATTTCCTTTAACGCCCAGAAGGGATGTGCAAAGGCAATCGTAGCTAAATGTAAAGAGGCAGGTCTTGTACTTACAGGTGCGGGTGCAGCATATCCATATGGTAATGATCCGGAAGATTCTAACATCCGAATCGCTCCTACCTTACCTTCTACAGAAGAGTTATCAATCGCGACAGCATTATTTGTAACATGTACAAAGCTTGTAACGGTAGAGAAGCTTCTTGCAGAGATGTAATGTCGGATGAATTCAAGAATACCCCGGTATCCAGTTCTCAGTCTGCTTTTGATTTGCACGACTTGAATTTAGCAGAATGATTATGACAAAATAATAACAGATATATTAAAAAGAGAGAAAATTCACCAGTTAGCATCAAAACTGGGAACTTCCTCTCTTTTTTTGTCATTAAAAAAAGAGTAGATTTTTGTACAAAATGAAAAACATAGCAAAAAAGTTGTACAAAATTGGATACATATATTCTCATAAGCTATTGTTTGTGATATAGTTAACACAATAAATTTAAGGGTAATTATGACTTTAACAAACTAGGGAGGTATCTATGAGAGGAGTAGAAACAAGAATTCAGGAAATCAGACATGCTGTATTTACTGAAGTAGCTAAAATGGCTTATGAAGAGGGACCTGTTGATAAAAAGATTGAGGCGCTGCCTTATAAAATCATACCTGGTGAAACCGGTAATTTCAGAAATGACGTTTTCCTTGAAAGGGCGATCGTAGGAGAACGACTCCGAATGGCAATGGGTCTGCCATACAGAGGAGCAGCAGAACCAGCACCGGTATCTGATGGAATTATGGAGGCAGATAAGCCAGAAGGCTACTATACTCCACCACTTATTAACGTAATTAAGTTCGCATGTAATGCATGTGAGGAAAAGAAAGTACATGTAACAGATGGATGTCAGGGATGTCTGGCACATCCTTGTATGGAAGTATGTCCAAAGAAGGCAATCTCTCTTGATCGCGTAACCGGTAAGTCCATCATCGATCAGGATGCCTGTATCAAATGTGGACGTTGTGCTACTGTATGTTCCTATAATGCGATTATTGTTCAGGAACGCCCATGTGCAAAAGCATGTGGTATGAAGGCTATCACATCGGATGAGAACGGAAAAGCAACGATTGATTATGATAAATGTGTATCCTGCGGAATGTGCCTTGTAAACTGTCCATTTGGTGCAATTTCTGATAAGTCCCAGATTTATCAGGTAATCAAGGCAATCCAGTCCGGTGAAAAGGTATATGCTGCAGTAGCACCTGCATTCGTAGGACAGTTTGGACCAAAGGTAACACCGGAAAAGCTTCGTGCAGCCATGAAAGAACTCGGCTTTGCCGATGTACTTGAGGTAGCAATCGGAGCGGACTTATGTGCGAAACAGGAAGCAGAGGACTTCTTAAAAGAAGTACCGGAAGAACTTCCATTTATGGCAACATCCTGTTGTCCGGCATGGTCCGTAATGGCCAAGAAGCTCTTCCCAGAGTATGCAAACTGCGTATCCATGGCATTAACACCAATGACATTAACCGCAAGATTAATTAAGAATCACACACCAGATGCCAAAGTCGTATTTATTGGACCTTGTGCAGCGAAGAAGCTTGAAGCGATGAGAAGAACCGTTCGAAGTGAAGTAGACTTCGTACTTACCTTCGAGGAAATGAGTGGAATTTTTGCAGCAAAAGACTTAGATCTTGAAGCAATGCATGAAGACGTAGACGGTGTCAACGATGTATCCGCAGACGGAAGAAACTTTGCCGTATCCGGTGGAGTAGCACAGGCTGTAGTTGATGTAATCAAGAAAGAATATCCAGATAGAGAAATCAAGGTAGCTAACGCAGAAGGTTTAGAGGAATGTCGTAAGCTTATGATGATGGCATCCAAAGGCAAATATAATGGCTATCTGTTAGAAGGTATGGCATGTCCGGGCGGTTGTGTAGCCGGAGCTGGAACAATGCAACCAATTAAGAAGTCTCAGGGAGCTGTAAAGATTTATGCTACAAAAGCAAATCATAAAGTAGCTACTGAAACAGAATATGTAAAAGAATTAGATAAATTAGTAGATTAAACCTGATTAGTAGATTTCGTGTAGACGAAAAAAGAAAAATACCATATCCCATCTGCTCTGTAGTTGCTGTGTTTAAAATGCTCGTCCGCATCTTAAACACGCTCCGAAGCCGCATCTGGGATATGGTATTTTTTCTTTTTTCTGACGATTCTAAATTCACAGTTGAATAAAATACTGATTTCAGCTGAAACCTAAAAAAGAAATCTGTAGGTGCGAAAGCATTTAAAGGAATTCATGCAAAAGCAACGATTAAAGTACCAAAGAAACAGAAGAAAGCATATCAGAAGTTCTTAAAAACAAAAGGAATAGGAAAAGGTGTGAAAATTAAATAAATGTTGCGGATTAGTAGAAAGTGTAAGAATGCCCCGGCATTCCTGCTGATTTGCAGGATTTAGAGTACAAAGGAAAACGATATATTCAGGATGCTCCTTCAAAGAGTGTTAAAAATGCAGATGAGTATTTTTAACACAGCAAGGAAAGAGCAGATGGGATATATCGTTTTCCTTTTTTCGTTTATACTAATTTTTGTTTACGCTAAAAGGCTATATCTTAAAATTCATTCTTAATAATTATTAAGTAGCCAGAGAATGTTTTTGTTATGTATAATAAAAATGTGAACATTCTTTTAATTTATGATAATGTTTGATGATTTTTCAAAGTAATTGTGATATCATATAAAAAGTTTCAAGTGACTATCTTAAAGCTTTGCCAGGCTTTTTATAAAGAATGTGTTCTCAGAGTTTTTAGTACATTTGCTTTTGTGGATAATTTTTTACCAGAGGTACCTGAGTTTTATTAACGTATGTATTGCGTATACCTCAAAATTTGAGGCAGGTCTGATAAGAATCTTCCCGCAGATCAAGTACAAAAGATTCCGAGAGTATGTAAGAGTATTTAGGAGGTAAGTATGTTTCGGAAGAAGAATGGGCAGGAGTTCATGGATGAGCGGAACGTGGATTCATCTGTGAATGATAAAGAAGAGAAAAAGGGATTTTTTCACAGGAGGAAGAAGAAAGAGATTAATCTATATGAAGATGATATGGGCTATATCGAGGAGGACGGTGATTTTTCAGAAGAAGAATATGATAAAGAATTAGATGAGTTACAGGAAGATGAGAAACCGGAAAAGAGAAAGAGAAGATTTTGGCATCGGAAGAAAGAAGATACATCGGAAGAAGCTCAGACAGAAGATTTAGCAGAGGAACATCATGATGAAGATGGTTTTCTCAGTGATGAGGATGCGATTATTCTGCAGGAGCCGGAAAAGAAGAAGTTTTCTAAGAAGAAGCTGGCACTCATCTGTGGTACGGCAGCAGTCATAGTGATAGCTGTTGTTTTTTTTGTTATTCGGAATATGGGTGGTACAAGCGAAGGAAAGGCGTATGTAGAATCTGTTCGTGAGATTACAGGACTTGGAACGGCTGCCGGGGCGAATAACCGTTATACAGGAACGGTTGATGCGGAGAGTTCATGGAAGATTAATTTACAGTCGGATATGTCTGTAGAGAAGCGTTATGTGAATGTTGGCGACCAGGTGAAAAAGGGAGATAAGCTGTTTAAATATAATACACAGGAGCTGAAGCTTTCAAAAGAAAAGAAAGAGCTGGAACAGGAGACTTTACAGAATGAGATTAATCAGTTGACAAAAGACATCAGTTCCTATCAGTCTGATTTGAAGTCTGCGAGTGCTACGGAGAAGATTCAGCTTCAGACGCAGATTTTAACAGCACAGACTACGATTAAGAAAGATCAGTATACGATTAAGACGAATAAAGAGACGATCAAGACGTTAGAGAAGAATATTAAAGATGCTACAGTAAAGAGTAAGATGAATGGTCTTGTAAAGAAGATAAACAGTTCTCTGGAAAGTAGTTCTTCCTCAGGTGATGACAGTTCAGATGATGGTTCAGATTCCGGAGATGGAAGTTCAGATGATTCTACATATATGACAATTCTTGCAGTAGGTAACTACCGTATTAAAGGAAAGGTCAGTGAAACGAATGTTAACAGCCTGAATGAAGGGGATCCGGTTATTGTACGTTCAAGAGTAGATGATTCCCAGACCTGGAAAGGAACGATCAGCAGTATCAAGACAGATGCTACTGCAGATGATTCTACCGAGAGCAGCGATGAGATGGCTTATGATGATTCTTCAGATGGCAGTACAGGAGAGACTGCATCAAAATATAATTTCTATGTGAAGCTCGATGATGATAATGGCTTAATGATGGGACAGCATGTTCTTGTTGAACCGGATAACGGCCAGGATGAGAAGAAGGATGGTATGTGGTTGCCGGCTGCCTATATTAAGAAGAGTAACGGTAAGTATTATGTATGGCTGGATTCTCATAATAAGCTGAAGCTTCAGGAGATTAAAGTTGGTGAGTATGATGAGAATCTTGATGAGTACGAAGTGAAGAGTGGACTCAAGACAACAGATTACATTGCCTGTGATGACAGTACATTAAAAGAAGGTATGCGGGTTACAAGAGTTGCTCCGGAAGATAGTACTTCTGACTACGGAGAAGAACAGACAAGCGATGATGCCGAAACATTTGGAGCGGATGATTATGATTCCTATGAAGGAGATACTTCTGATTATGGAGAAGATACGTATGACAGTGGGTATGATGAAAGTATAGATGACGGCACAGATGCAGGGGATGATAGTTTCGATACAGGAAGTGACAGTTCAGATATTGTTGATGATGGAACGAGCGACAGTGATGTTGCAGACTTTGGAGAATAGAGATTCTCAATCAGAAAGGACATACAGCATATGCTTTTAGAACTAAAACATATTTATAAAAATTATTTGCAGGATAAGATTGTCATACCAGTTCTTAAAGATGTGAATATCTCTATTGATGAGGGAGAATATGTGGCAATCATGGGACCTTCCGGATCAGGAAAGACAACGTTGATGAATATCATAGGGTGTCTGGATCGTCCAACAAAGGGAGAATTTCTTTTAGAAGGGGAGTCTATTGTAGATTATAATGAAAATCGTCTTTCGGATCTTCGATTAAACACTTTGGGATTCGTATTCCAGAGTTTTAATCTTCTTCCGAAGCAGACAGCTCTTGATAACGTAGCGCTTCCTTTAAGTTATGCCGGAATACCGGTGAAGAAAAGAAAAGAGATTGCTTTTCAGGCATTGAAAAGAGTTGGGCTGGCGGATAGAGTACATTTCCGTCCAAGTCAGCTTTCCGGTGGACAGCAGCAGCGTGTGGCGATAGCCAGAGCACTTGTAAATAATCCGAAGATTATTCTTGCCGACGAGCCTACCGGAGCTTTAGACAGCCGTTCCGGTATTCAGGTAATGAATCTGTTTCAGCAGTTAAATGAAGAAGGTGTTACGATTATTATGATTACGCATGATGCGAATATTGCCAATCATGCGAAAAAAGTACTTCATATTTTTGATGGAGAGATTGTAGAAGATAAAGCAAGAAAAGAGAAAGAAAAACAACAGTCCGAAGTGCAGAGTGAGGCAGCAGAAAGTGTTTCATCAGAATTAGAAAAAGATTTCGGAGTGAATGCATGGGAAGGAGAGATCTGATTTGAAGGGAAAGAAGAAGATACTGCTTGCTGTAGTTTTAGTTCTCGTTATGGCAGTTGGAATCACTTCCATTGTTGTTATAAGAAAGAGAAATAAAATTGTAGTAAAAGTATTCCCGGTAAGTAGTCTGAACAGTTCTGACTGGTTTGATACAGATACTTCTCTTACGGGAACGCTTACTTCAGATTTTATACAGGAAGTTCATGTTTCCGGTGGACAAAAAGTAAAGAAGATTTATGTCAAAAAAGGTGATAAAGTTAAAAAAGGCGATGTTCTTTTGAAATATAATGTTGCGGAAAAAGAACTGGATTTAAAACTTCAGAAGCTTCAGATTCAATCGTCCAAGTTGGAAATCGCCGAGATGGAGAAGGAATTAAAGAAGCTTAAAAACACAAAGACAGTTGGTTCGATCAATACGGGAAACAGCAGTGTGATGGATGCATCTGTTAATCTTTCCGATATAAAAGGAACAAGTCTTCGCTATCTTATGGCAGAGGCGGAAAGTGATGGAACTACCGCAGTGAGCAATTCGAAAGCCGCGAATGAGGCAGATGGAAACAGTGGTTCAGGAAGTGGAAGCAGCTCTGGTTCCGAGAGTGGTTCAGGAAGCGGAAGCAGCGCTGGCTCTGAAAGTGGTTCAGGAAGTGGAGGCGGCTCAGGCTCCGAGAGTGGTTCAGAAAGTGGAGGCACCTCCGGCTCCGAGAGTGGTTCAGGAAGTGGAAGTGGCTCAGGCTCCGAAAGTGGTTCAGGAAGTGGAAGCGGCTCAGGCTCCGAAAGTGGTTCTGGAAGCGGAAGCGGCTCAGGCTCCGAGAGTGGTTCAGAAAGTGGAAGTGGCTCAGGCTCCGAAAGCGGTTCTGGAAGTGGAGGCAGCTCAGGCTCCGAAGGTGGTTCTGGAGAAGAATCAGGAAAGGATGATGCGAAACTTTCCTTAAAATCCAGTGTGAATGATATTTCAGATAAAGCATCTGGTAGTGGCACAGAAAAAGATCCGTATATATTTAATTTAACAATGGATGGTAAAGTAAAAGGTTCTTTTATTAAGAAGTTGATTACTGATGGAAGTTATGCGGAATTTCGTGCTTATAAATCAGAGGAAGCAAAAAAACCATCCGCTACCTTTGAACTTGATCCAGGTACGAAAGTGAATGTTTATGCAGAAGATGGCTATACGGTCAATCAGTTAAATGAAGGTGGAGATACAAAAACTCTTCATAATTCTATTGATCTGGTCAGTGAAAAAGATACATCTAGTGGAAATGGAAGTTCCGCCGGAAATGCCTATATTTATTATTTAAATGTAAATGGATTGGTAAAAGGATCTGTAATTTCTAGTCTTCATAAAGAGAATAAATATGCTACATTTATCGAATTTGATGAGAACGGAAAAGAAAAAGATCGATATGAATATAATCCTTCTAAAGTTTTTAAAGATCTCGATGAAGATGAATATTATACTGTTTCCAAAGGAAAAGAAAAAAGTCTTTATGATCTGAATGAACGGGCAGCATACAAAGATTTAAAGGCAGAAAGTCTGGAAGATGGACAGCAGGATGCAGATGGAAAGTATACATTCTATTTGCCTAAAGATGGAAAAATTAGCGGCGCACTGATTAATGATCTGATTAAGAAGGGATTAACAGCGGAATTTATAGAATATGCTTCTGAGACAGATTATGATAATGAAAATACAGAAAGTGCAAATAAATTAGAAATTACACCTGACAGTAAGTTTACAGTAGAGCTTGCAGATGGAACAGGGTATACGATCTCTTATTTAAAGAGTAGAGTAAAGAAAAATGATCCACCGGCTACAACAACCGAGAATAAAGAAAATACTGGTCCAACAACAAATAAGACACCAACGCCGGCGGCAGATAAAGAAATCAAATTTAAACAGAATCGAAAGAAAGTAAAAGCGGGTAATGGCTATCTCTTTTCTGTAGTGTCTAAAGATGGAAGCTGGGGAAATGGAGAGGATGATCAGAGTAAGATTACATGGACTTTATCAAATAATATTTCAAAGTATACAAGTATTGAGAAGACGAAGTCTGGTGTCTGGTTATATGTAGATGAAGGAGAACCGTCTTCTTCTATTACACTTACTGCGCAGGTTAAGAATGTAAAAGGTATTTCTAAAACTAAGATATCAAGAACGTTGGTTGTGAAAGAAGCGGACACCAGCGGTGGAGATAATACTGGCGGAGACGGCGGTGATGATGGAGATGGCGGTTCTGGCATTGACGATGGCAGTGGAGATAATGGCGGTGATGATGGCAATAATTATACTGCAGCAGAGTTAAGGGAAGCAATTGCCGAAAAAGAAGATGAGATTTCTGAAGCCAAACAAGATCTTCATGAAGCGCAGATTAACTACAATGAAGCAAAAGCAGAAGTAGATAAAGCGACAGTTAAGGCAAAGATTGCCGGTACGGTTACTACTTCATGCGATAAAGGAACGGTTCCTACAGATGGTTCGGCGGCTATCGTAGTTAAGGCAGCAGATGGAATGTATGTTAAGACTTCGATTAGCGAGATGGAACTTAGCAATATAAAGGTTGGTGGAACGATCAAATGTGTATCTAGTGATACAGGAGATGAGTATACCGCAGAAGTAAAGGAAATTTCGGATTTCCCTACTGGAGACAGTAGTAATGACGGAGGAAGTTCCAATCCAAATAGTTCTTATTATCCGGTCATTGGCTTTATTAAAGATGCAGATGGTTTGAGTCCGGGTGGTTCTGTCGAAGTTTCTTATAGTTCAAAGTCTATGGGAACAGCGAATGATAATGCAATCTACATTCAGAAAGCATATATCCGCACAGAAGACAAAAAGAATTATGTTTATATTCGTGATAAAAAGACAAAGCGTCTGAAGAAGCAGTATGTCGAAGTTGGAAAGACTATGAATGGCCAGTATATGGAAATTATATCTGGACTGACAGATGAAGATAACATTGCCTTCCCTTATGGAAAGAACTTAAGAGAAGGAGTTAAAACGAAGATTTCCGAAGATGACAGCGAAATGATTTATTAAGGAGGAGAACGATGCTTGAAAATATAAGATTATCTTTTCAGGGTGTATGGAGTCACAGACTGCGTTCTTTCCTGACGATGCTGGGCATCATTATCGGTATTGCGGCAATTATTGCCATTGTATCAACAATTAAGGGAACGAATGAACAGATTAAAAAGAATCTGATCGGTTCTGGTACCAATACAACAACAGTACAGTTAACAGAAAGTGGAAACTATCCAGCAGAAATGGAATATGGAATTCCGAAGGGAATTCCTGTTCTTGATGATGCCATGCGTGAACAGTTAGCTGAGCTTTCCCATGTAAAAGATGCTTCCCTTTATATGTCACGTACACAGGTAGATTACATTTACTATAATTCAACAGTGCTTTCCGGTGGGCAGTTGATCGGAGCAGATTCTCATTATCTTGGAACCTGTGGTTATGTAATGAAAAGAGGAAGAGGCTTTACGGAGAGTGATTATGAGAAGTATCGTAAAGTAGCAGTAGTAGACAGTGTAGCAGCCGACTCTCTTTTTGGAAACGAGAATCCGGTAGGAAAGACCATTGATATAAAAGGAGAGCCATTTATTGTTGTTGGTGTCATTGAAGAGTCTACCGCCTTCAGCCCGGTAATTAATTCTGTAGAGGATTATTATACTTATGTATATAACGACGGAAGTGCGAGTGGTATTGTTGTGATTCCTGATGTGGACTGGAATATTGTTCAGCAGTATGATGAGCCACAGAATGCAAAGCTGCTGGCAGATTCTACAGATAATATGACATCTGTTGGAAAAGCCGCACAAACATTATTAAACGAAACGGTAACGAATAAAGATATCAAATATCGTGCGGCAAATATGAATGAGACCGCAGAAGAAAGTCAGCAGGTAAGCGCAACGACAAATAAACAGTTAATATGGATTGCAAGTATTTCATTATTAGTTGGTGGTATCGGTGTTATGAATATCATGCTTGTATCTGTAACAGAGCGTACAAGAGAAATCGGTTTGAAAAAGGCAATCGGTGCGAGAAAAAATCGAATACTGGCACAGTTCTTAACAGAAGCAGCAGTACTGACCAGTCTTGGCGGTATCATTGGTACGATTACCGGTATTGCATTAGCAGAAGTTATCGGAAAGATATCAAATGTTCCAATTGCAATCAGTATACCGGCAGTTATTCTGGCAATTGCATTTTCTACAATAATCGGAGTAGTATTTGGATTGCTTCCGGCAGTAAAAGCAGCCAATTTAGATCCAATCGTTGCATTACGTCATGAATAGTGTTATCATACATAAGTTAAAATATGCAAATGAAACTATGGAAATATGTAGAATGCGCATATCTCAGCAAGAATGCCGGGGCATTCTTGAATCTTGGATATATTAAAAAAATACAGGAATAAGATGTAAAAAGAACAATAAGTAATAGCTGATAGGAGAAGAGAATGGGTAAGTATTTTGGAACAGATGGTTTCCGTGGAGAAGCAAATGTAAATTTAACAGTAGAGCACGCATATCAGGTAGGTCGTTTTCTTGGCTGGTATTATGGTAAAGATAAAGAAGAGAAATGCAAAGTTGTAATTGGTAAAGATACACGTCGTTCAAGCTATATGTTTGAATATTCTTTAGTAGCAGGACTTACAGCTTCAGGGGCAGATGTATATTTACTGCACGTAACAACAACACCTAGCGTTTCTTATGTAGTAAGAACAGAAGATTTTGACTGTGGTATCATGATCTCTGCAAGCCATAATCCATACTATGATAATGGGATTAAACTCATTAATTCTAAAGGCGAGAAGATGGATGAGGAAACAATCCTTAAAGTGGAAGATTATATTGATGGTAAGTTAGAAATTCCGATGGCAGTACGTGATCAGATTGGATGTACAGTTGATTATTCCGCAGGAAGAAATCGTTACATCGGTTATTTGATTTCTCTTGCAACACGCTCTTATAAGAATATGAAGGTAGGATTGGACTGTGCTAATGGAAGTTCCTGGATGATCGCAAAGAGTGTTTTTGACGCATTAGGAGCAAAGACCTATGTAATTAATGCACAGCCAGACGGACTGAATATTAATATGAATGCCGGTTCTACACATATCGAAGTGCTTCAGAAGTTTGTAAAAGAGAATCAGCTTGATGTGGGATTCGCCTTCGATGGGGATGCAGACCGTTGTATCGCTGTTGATGAGAATGGAAGCGTTGTAGATGGAGACCTCATTCTGTATGTTTACGGCAGATATCTTAAAGAAAAAGGTAAACTTCGTAATAATACAGTCGTAACAACAATTATGTCAAACTTTGGATTGTATAAAGCATTTGACGAACTTGGTGTTGATTATGAAAAGACACAGGTTGGAGATAAATATGTTTACGAAAATATGGTACAGAATGGACATCGTATTGGCGGTGAACAGTCAGGACATATTATTTTCAGTAAATATGCAACAACCGGAGACGGAATCCTTACGGCCATTAAGATGATGGAAGTAATGTTAGAGAAGAAGCAGTCTTTAGCAACGTTGACATCACCGGTTCGTATTTATCCGCAGGTACTTAAGAATGTACGTGTAAAGAGTAAACCGGAAGCACAGAATGATGCTGACGTACAGGCAGCAGTAAAGCAGGTTGCAGAAACACTCGGAGCAACAGGAAGAATCCTTGTTCGTGAAAGTGGTACAGAGCCAGTGATACGAGTTATGGTAGAAGCGGAAACAAAGGAAGAATGTGAGAAGTATGTTGATTCGGTAATCGAAGTTATCGAGAAAAAAGGTCATTGTGCATAAAGTTTTTACTTAAATAGCTATTTTGCCAAAAACTAAAATAAATAAGCATGATATAATAACTGCGCCTTAGAGCAAGCGATGGATGCAGCGCATCATCGTGCATTGACAGGAGACAGTTGTTATATCATGCTTTTTTGTGCGTATTGTTTAATTTTTTATTTGGCTATATTGCTGTTACATTGCATTATGGAATGGATGTTGTGGGATTTTATAAAGCTTCATAAAATCTCTATAGAATTTCATCTTGAAATTTTATTTTTGGTGATGTATAATATATCAGAACAAATGTTTGGAAAAGGGGCTGCTCTTGCATCTGTTTGCAGATTGCTGTAAGATATCAGATGGGAGATGACTCCCACCTCTGCAGGTGGCAAGCAGCAAGTTTGTATCATATGTTATGTTAGAATTTCCTGGAGAGATTTTAATTGACTAAAGATAGTATTTATTTATCAGGAGAATAATCATGGAGAATATAACAATTAAAGATATTGTAAAGGCTGCCGAAGGACAGCTTTTATGTGGAGATGAGAATAAAGTAATCAAGGAGTTTTCAATCGATTCACGTTCCGGTAACGAGGATAGCATTTTTGTACCAATCATCGGGGAGAGAGTGGATGCACATAAGTTTATTGATGGCGCACTTAAGATAAATGGTGCGACGTTTACATCAGAGCATGATAAGCCGTTAACTGGTTTTGAGGATAAGCCATGGATTAAAGTGGCAGATACAGTAGAAGCGATGCAGAAGGTAGGAACATTTTACAGGAATCGTATGAATCTTCCGGTTGTTGCTGTAACAGGAAGTGTTGGAAAGACAACAACAAGAGAGATGATCAGCACAGCATTAGCTTCACAGAAGAGGGTATTCCAGACAATCGGGAATCAGAATAGTCAGATTGGTGTGCCATTAACGCTTTCTCATCTTACAGCGGAAGATGAGATTGCCGTTCTTGAAATCGGTATGAGTGAAAGAGGGCAGATCGAGAAGCTTACCAATATGATTCGTCCGAATATAGCAGTTGTGACGATGATTGGAGTAAGTCATATTGCACAGTTGAAAACTCAGGAGAATATTTGTCTCGAGAAGATGGATATTGTAAAAGGACTTCCAGAAGATGGTATGGTCTTTTTGAATGGGGATGATAAGTTCCTTGCACCATATCGTGGAAAGCTTTCTCACAGAACATTTTTTTATGGATTGAATAAGGAATGTGATTATCGAGCAGAAGAAGTATGTGTGCGGGATGGACAGACCCTGTTTCGTTTTTATTATAAAGACGGCGAAGCAGAGAAAAATATGGAAGTTGTTCTTGGCACTATGGGAGAGCATAATGTACGTAATGCCTTAGTTGCATTAGGTGTCGCACATCAGATGGGACTTGACATGGAAGTGGCAGCGAAGGCACTTAGTACTTTCCATGGACAGCGTCAGCAGATGCATACATTAAAGAGCTGTACGTTGATTGATGATACATATAATGCCAGCCCAGATTCTATGAAGGCAAGTATTTCGGTACTTTCTTCTATGGAAGGTGTGAAGGGCAGGAGAATTGCCGCACTGGCAGATATGCTTGAACTTGGAGAAAAAGAGAGAGAATATCATTATGAAGTGGGTAAGTTTATTGCTGGGACACAGGTAGATGAAGTTGCTGCCTACGGTGAACTTTCCGAAGAAATATTAAAAGGTATTGAAGACAATAATGCGAGAATTGTTGTAAAGCATTTTGAGACAAGAGGGGAATTACAGGAGTATCTCTTAACATATGTACATCCGGATGACGTACTTTTATTAAAAGCGTCTAACGGAATGAAGTTAAAAGAGATAGCAGAAGCATTTTTACAGAATGAATAATTTTCAGGAAAAGGGAGCTTTACAGATGAAGATATATATAATGAGACATGGAGAGACAAAGTGGAATAAGAGGAGTAAGCTTCAGGGACAGGTTGATATTCCTCTGGCACCTAAAGGTATCGAGCAGGCGCAGATGACAGCAGAAGGAATGAAGGAGATTCCTTTTGATCATATTTTTTCCAGTCCGTTGAAAAGAGCGTATAAAACGGCACAGATTGTTCGCAGGGACCGCCCGATAGAGATTGTCCGCGATGACCGTCTGAAGGAGATGAGTTTTGGAACCTCCGAAGGGAAGTGTATCGGGAAGATTATGGAGAATCCGGCAATGATACGCTATCAGAGATTCCGTCTTGATCCAGAACATTTTCGTCCGGCAAAGTATGGAGAATATTTCCAGGATGTTTTAAGACGAACTGACGAATTCTTTAAAGAGGAGATTATTCCATTGGAAGGGAAAGCAGAGAATGTTCTCATTGTGGCACATGGTTGCGTAGTCAGAAGTTTTATCCTTAATTTGACAGGACGTTCTCTTAGTCAGTTTTGGAAGACACCTTTTGGAAAGAATTGCTCTTCGGTGGCATTTGAATATAAAAATGGTGAAATAAATATGATTTATGAGAATAAGTTATATTATGATACAGATTGTCCTGACTGGCAGCAACAGATTCCTTCCTATAAGAAAGGATATAGAAAGTAAACATTTATAAGTGGATATTTACAGGTGAATATCTATGAGAAGATATGTATAAAGGTAAGTAATTATAATAAAATTGTGAGGTATTTATGGGAGAACAGATGGCATATAATGCGAATAGCATTGCAGTTCTTGAGGGACTAGAAGCGGTAAGAAAGCGTCCGGGAATGTATATCGGAAGTGTTTCTACCAGAGGTCTTAATCACCTTATTTATGAGATTGTAGATAACTCAGTAGATGAACATCTGGCTGGGTATTGCAGTAATATTCAGGTGATTCTTGAAGAAGATGGAACGGCAACAGTTCGGGATAATGGACGAGGTATTCCAACAGGAATTAATAATAAGACAGGAATTCCGGCAGTAGAGATGGTATTTACTATGTTGCATGCCGGAGGTAAGTTTGGTACGGGAGGTTATAAGATTTCCGGTGGTCTTCATGGAGTAGGAGCCTCCGTTGTTAATGCACTTTCTGTCTGGCTTGAAGTGAAAGTACAGTCAGATGGTAAGGTGTATCAGCAGATGTACGAGAGAGGAAAAGCAGTAGCACCGTTGGAAGTCATCGGCAAGTGTCGAAAAGGCGATACGGGAACGAGCGTTACTTTTTTACCAGATGGAGAAATATTTGATAAAACATACTTTAAGGCGGAATCCATTAAGAGCAGATTACATGAGACTGCTTATCTGAATCCTGGATTATCTATTACCTTTGAGAATAGAAGACCAGGAGAAGAGGAAACCGTCCTTTTTCATGAAGAAGAAGGATTAAAGGCTTATGTCAGAGATTTGAATAAGGGAAAGCCGGCAGTTGGTGAGATTGTTTATTTTAAGAAAAAGATCGATGATATTGAGGTGGAAGCAGCTTTTCAGTATGTAGATGAATTTCAGGAAACAATTATGGGATTCTGCAATAATATCTGTACGATGGAAGGTGGAACCCATATTACTGGATTTAAGACAAAGTTTACGTCTATTATGAATCAGTATGCGAGAGAACTGGGGATTTTAAAAGAAAAAGATAAGAATTTTACCGGTGCAGATGTTCGTAACGGTATGACAGCGGTTCTTTCGGTTAAGCATAAAGATCCAAGATTCGAAGGACAGACCAAGACGAAGCTGGATAATCCGGATGCTGGAAAAGCAGTTAGTGAAGTACTTGGAGAAGAACTGACGTTATATTATGACAGGAATTTAGAAGAACTGAAAAAGGTGATTGCCTGTGCGGAAAAGTCTGCAAAGATTCGAAAAGCAGAGGAGAGAGCGAGAACGAATCTCATCTCGAAGTCCAAGTTTTCTATTGATACGAACGGAAAACTGGCAAACTGTGAGAGTCGTGTTCCAGAAGAGTGCGAAGTTTTTATTGTAGAGGGAGATTCTGCCGGTGGTTCTGCTAAAACAGCAAGAAATCGCCGTACACAGGCAATTCTGCCGATTCGTGGAAAGATTCTTAATGTGGAGAAGGCATCCATGGATAAAGTGCTTGCTAATGCGGAAATCAAGACAATGATCCATACTTTTGGATGTGGATTTTCAGAAGGCTATGGCAATGATTTTGATATTTCCAAGTTAAAGTATCATAAGATTGTCATTATGACAGATGCCGATGTAGATGGAGCACATATTGCAACATTGCTGCTTACATTTTTCTACCGTTTTATGCCAGATCTCATTCATCAGGGACATGTTTATCTGGCAACACCACCACTTTATAAAGCAATTCCGAAGCGGGGAAAAGAAGAATATCTTTATGATGATAGAGCATTAGAGAATTATCGAAAAACACATAAGAGTAACTTTACGCTACAGCGATTTAAAGGTCTTGGAGAGATGGATGCAGAGCAGCTTTGGGAAACAACGCTAAATCCAGAGACACGTATCTTAAAACAGGTTGAGATTGAGGACGGAAGACTTGCATCAGAAGTTACATCGATGTTGATGGGAAGTGAAGTTCCGCCGAGAAGAGAGTTTATCCATACGCATGCAAAGGATGCGGATCTGGATTTATAGAATAATGTACGTTCGGAATTTTTTCTTGTAAAGTCAAACAAAGAAAGATTTTGAAAGTACATAATAAAGAAACGGAGAGAAATATGTCTGAACAGATTATAAAAACAGAATTTTCTGATATTATGCAGAAGTCTTATATTGATTATGCGATGAGTGTCATCTGTCAGCGTGCCCTTCCGGATGTGAGGGATGGCTTGAAACCTGTACAGCGGAGAGTACTGTATGCGATGCAGGAGTTAGGACTTTCTGCAGATAAACCGCACCGTAAGTCAGCACGTATTGTTGGAGATACCATGGGTAAGTATCATCCACATGGTGACAGCTCAATCTATGAAGCATTAGTTGTAATGGAACAGGATTTTAAAAAAGGAATGCCCCTTGTTGACGGGCATGGTAACTTTGGTTCGATCGAGGGAGATGGAGCGGCGGCGATGCGTTACACAGAAGCAAAGCTTCAGAAATTTACACAGGAAGTCTACCTTGCGGATATGGACAAGAATGTGGTCGATTTCCAGTCAAACTTTGACGAAACAGAAAAAGAGCCGGTCGTACTTCCGGTTCGTATCCCGAATCTTTTGATTAATGGAGCAGAGGGAATCGCTGTCGGCATGACCACAAGCATTCCTCCACATAATCTTTCTGAAGTGGTAGACGGAGTGAAAGCTTATATGGATAATCCGGATATTACGACAGAAGAACTGATGGAATATGTAAAAGGACCGGATTTTCCGACAGGTGGAATCGTAGTCAATCAGAAAGAGCTAAAGAATATTTATGAAACAGGCAGTGGAAAGATGAAACTTCGAGGAAAGGTTCATTTTGAAAAAGCGAAAAAGCGCTCAGAAAGAGACAAGCTTGTTATCACAGAAATTCCATACACAATGATCGGTGCAAATATCAGTAAGTTTATTGCAGATGTGGTAGGTCTGATCGAGAATAAGACAACAAGTGATATTGTGGATGTTTCTAATGAGTCTTCAAAAGAAGGTATCCGTATTGTATTAGAACTTCGCCGGAATGCAGATGTAGAGCGCCTTGAGAATCTTCTATATAAGAAGACGAGATTAGAAGATACTTTTGGGGTAAATATGCTCGCTATTGCGAATGGAAGACCGGAACTTTTAAGCCTGAAAGATATCATAAGCTACCATACAAGATTCCATTACGAAGTACTCACAAGAAAGTATGAGACACTTCTGAAAAAAGAATTAGAACAAAAAGAAATTAAAGAAGGTCTGATCAAAGCAAGCGATATGATTGATCTGATCATAGAAATTCTTCGTGGCAGCAAGAGTTTAAAAGATGCAAAGAGCTGTCTGATTCATGGAGAAACAGACAATATTACTTTTAAGACACAGAAATCGAAAAAAGAAGCTTCAAAGCTTTGTTTTACAGAAAAGCAGGCTTCCGCTATTCTTGAGATGCGTCTGTATCGACTGATCGGTCTTGAGATTATGGCATTACAGGAAGAATACGCAGAAATCCTTAAAAAGATAGATAAGTATCAGGATATTTTAGAACATCCGGCTTCCATGAAGAAAGTGATGAAAAAAGATCTGGAAAAAATCAAAAAAATCTATGGATTTGAAAGAAAAACAGAACTTACCAATGCAAAGGCTGCAGTTGTAAAAGCACTGCCAATTGAAGAAAAAGAAGTTGTATTTGTCATGGATCGTTTCGGCTATTCTAAGATTCTTGATAAGAGTACGTACGAGAGAAATGAAGGAACCGTATTAAAAGAATACCGTCATATCGTGCATTGTATGAATACCGATAAAGTCTGTGTATTTACTGATACAGGTGTGATGCATCAGATAAAAGTGCAGGATATTCCATCAGGACGACTCCGGGATAAAGGAACCCCACTTGATAATATTGGGAATTATGACAGTAGAAATGAACAGATCCTTTTAATTGTACCGGATCGGACATTAAAAGAATCCTCCTTATTATTTGTTACTGCCGCATCCATGGTAAAGCTTGTTGATGGAGCAGAATTTATTGTACAGAAAAAAACAGTCGCTGCTACAAAGTTAGCAGAAGGGGATACTTTAACGGCAGTACGCATTGTCAGCGCCAAAGAAAGTATCACTAATGCACAGATCATTATGCAGAGTGAAGAAGGTTATTTCCTTCGTTTCCCATTGGAAGAAGTAACAAGAAAGAAAAAAGGAGCAATCGGTATCCGCGGTATGAAGCTTCAGGAGCAGGATCATGTCAAGCACATATATCTTACCGGAGTGGAAGAGGAAGATACCCCGTCTATTATTTATAAAGAAAAAGAACTGGTATTTAGTAAGATACGACTTATGGGAAGAGACGGAAAAGGAGTCAAGGTAAGAAGATAGGAACTGATTTGCAGATTTCGTGTAGACGAAAAAAGAAAAACTACCCTATCCCATCTGCTCTGTAGTCGCTGTGGTTAAGATGCTCATCCGCATCCTAACCACGCTCCGAAGCCGCATCTGGGATAGGGTAGTTTTTCTTTTTTCTGACTATCTAAATCTACAATTGACTCCAAATGGAAATTAGTATTTAAATCTTGGATGAGAATAAGGGGGTTGTCCAGAAGTCTATGGTTTTCA